>Ga0209060_10000175_pt1 | contig 157300 bp, 139 predicted proteins | sample Coa_R1_8_FD_187155 | JGI IMG/M metagenome (GOLD analysis project Ga0209060, IMG submission 187155) | Surface soil microbial communities from Centralia Pennsylvania, which are recovering from an underground coalmine fire - Coalmine... | ecosystem: Environmental > Terrestrial > Soil >...
GAGCTGCCGTACCGCATCCAGCTTGAACTCCCGCGTGAACATCCGTCGTATAACCCCCATACTCCGTTTTCTCCTCTCAATGGATTATGGGGCTTAACTGGTTGTTTCATTTTAGGGGTCCACTCCATATACCGACGCGCAAGGGTTCGATTTCCGCAAGTCCTGTGATCGGAATTCCAATTGAGCCACCATTCTAGGCCCGAGTAAACGCAAAAAAAGGGCGCGGCTCATGCCGCGCCCCTTCGGAGAGAATACTGTCCCGGAAACTTTCAGATCAAATCACTACCACCGGCGGAAACCGCGGCCGTAACCGAAACCGACGCGGAAACTCGGTCCCCAGTAGTAGGGATAGCCGTAGTATCCATAGGCGTACGGATAAGGATACGCGTAACCCACCGCATACGGCGCGTAGCCATAGCCGCCGTAGCCCGGACCTGCGGCCCGATATCCGCCACTCGGTCCCGCGTTGCGATAATCCGCCGCCGTCACCGGCATGAAGGCCTCGGCGCTATGCGACGTCGCGATGGTCAACGGTTCCTTGATGCGGAACACCAGCATTTGCTCGGGTCCCACATACGTGTCGTGACCGCGCGTCAACATCACGCCGAAAATGCCCGTCACCAGGCCCGCTGCCGCGCCGACGCCCGCGCCCACTCCGCCGTTGACGCCCGCGCCGATCGCCGCGCCAGCCGCGGTGGTGGTGCCGATCGCCGTCGCGTCACGTCCATAAGAAGTTCCGCCTTGCTGTTCCACCAGTTCGGTGTGAATCGGCATCTGCTGGCCGTCGACCAGCGTCAGTTCGGAAAGCTCCAGACCCAGTTTCGATTGTCCCGAAACACGGCCCGCCTTTTCCGACACCGTCACGCGGCCCATCAGCATTTGTCCGCGTTGCGCGACTACGTAGCCGTTCGCCACAAGCGGTTGCGCGAGCGAGGCGCCAAAGCCGTCACCGACTTTGTTGCGCGCCGTGGAAATCGGACGATCCACGCGAATGCTGATCACCGTACCCGCCGGCAGACTCAGGTCGCCGGAAGGATGAGTCACCGGCGCCATCGGCTGCTGTTGCATCGCAGGAGGATAATTTCCTTGCGTTGGATATCCACGCTGCGGATATCCACGTTGCGGATATTGCTCTTGCGGATACTGTTGCGGATACTGCTGCGGATACGGAGGTTGATAGGTTGGTTGAGAATAGCCCGGTTGTCCGTACGCTGGTTGCTGCGGATACGCCGGCTGTTGATCTTGCGCTGGATACTGCTGGGTTTGCGGCGCCGGATACTGTTGCGGATCGGGCGCTTGCCGCGGCGCAGGTTCCTGCGCGAACACCATGGCGGCGGCGAAGGTTACTGCGAGAGCCGAAAGCCCTAATTTCCGGGGAGTATTCATTGTTTTCACGTCCTTGTGGTTTCTGGCACGGGAAACCGGCCCGAGCCTCTACCTATAAGAACGTGTGAAACGGCAATTGGGTTGCAGCCTGGCGTGGGTCAGAACCGCCCGCGGCAGCAGACGGATCGCGAGAAAGCACGATTTAACCGTTAACGGTTCCGACAACGCCACTACTGCGGGATCTTGAACGTGATGTCGGCCTTGAAAATGTCCGGCTTCCCATTCTTCATGTAGGGCTTGAACTGCCACTGGCTCACGGCTTTATCGGCGGGAATGAAAAACTGCGCGGCCAAATGCGCGGGATTCTCGGTGGCCGTGAGTTTTCCGTGCTCGTCGACGCGGATGCGAATCGTAATCGAAGAACCTTCCGCTCCCGACTTCGCCGGAAACGCCGGCTCCACTTGATTGGTCGCCAGTTTCCGCCCTTCTTCGTCGGTGAGAATCACAATGGGATTCTCGATTCCCACGCTAAAAGCAAAAGTCAGCACGCCTTCCACTTGAACCGGCGATCCGCCCATATCGCCGGGTGTGAATTGCCACTTCTTCACTTGCTCGCGCACGGGATCTTCCAACGCCGGATTGTCGGCGCTGAGCGGATGCATCTCGCGCACACGTCCCGTGCGATCGATCCACACGTACATGCTGAGAACGCCCGCCGCGCGGCCCTCGCGCACCGCGGGCCACGCGATTTCCGGGGTTCCACCCGAAGCCCCGCGCACCATTTTCCAAAGCGTCTCCTCGGGAACGGCCACGTTGCGGATCACTTTCTCCTTGGGCGTAGATTCCGGGACGGAAAAAAGCAATTCATTCGGATTCGTCAGCTCCTCGAGCGACGTGATCTCGCCCACGATATCGGTGCCCGGCTCGGGACTGTGCACCAACTGGCGCGCCACTTGTTTGCCGCGGAACTCCTTGTAGTCGCGATACTCCACGGCGAACGACGGCGTGAAGACGGCCTCGACCAATCCTTTGTTGTCGAAGCAAACCAGATAGTAGAGCGAGTTCTCGCGAGGCGGCGTGCCGGTCTTGGCGACGAGTCGCGCACAGGAGTGCTGGTCGCCGGTGGTGGAAACCGCCGCACTGCTTTTCGAAAACATATCCATCATCGGAATGGGATTGGCGATCGCCATGCCGATGGTGCGCAGCCACGCCGGGTAGTAATCGCCTTCGTTCTTTTCGAAACGCTTTTCGCCGTTGACGATGGTGGTCTGTGAGAAGTCGCGCGACTTGATCGTGCGACGCCACTTGTTGGGCGCGAGCCAATAGACCTCGATATCGCCCTTGATGTCGGCGCTGGGATGGTTTTTCTCTTCCACGTGCGCCGTCAAATGAAACGGCGTGCTCCCGGCGCGCGTGAGTTGCGATTGTGCCAGGGCGCGCTCTGCGAACTCGGCCAACGAAATCGGCTGCGCGGACGCGTAGGCGCCAAAGTACGCCCCGGCGAAAAGCAAAAGAAAAGCTCGCGTCAAACTTTGGGCTCCCAACCGGGCTGGTACTCACGGCTCCAGAGCTTGGTGGCATCGGAGTCGCCAAAGATGTGACCGTTCGACGAATCGCAATGCAGCTCGCGGCCCACGCGCCACGCGATGTTGCCGAGATGCAATCCCACAACGCTCTTGTGCCCTTCTTCGATAGGACAATTCGGTTTCTTGCCGGTGCGAATGCATTCGAGGAAATCAGAGAGATGCATTTTGTCGAGACGGCGTCCCGTGGCGCTGAGCGGATTCGTTCCCGCGGCTTCCTTCACGTCGGCGACTTCCTTCACGACCTTCTTTTTCTTGTCGAAAATCTTGTAACTGTTGGAATCGAGCAGCGCCGCGCCTTCGGTGCCGTAGACCATCACGCCGCGATCGAGTCCTTCGCTCGGAAATCCGCAGCAGCTTCGGCCTTCCCAGGAAATCATCTTGCCCTCGGGATAGACCATTGAGATGGTTTGCGTGTCGGCGGTCTGCCAATCGTCCTGCCACTGATAGCGACCGCCCGAGGACGCCACGCGCTCCGGATAATTCACGTTTAGCGCCCAGCGCGCCACGTCGACCTCGTGCGTTCCGTTGTTCAACGCTTCGCCCGCGCCCCAATGCCAGAACCAATGCCAGTTGTAGTGAATCAAATTGTCCTGATACGGACGCCGCGGCGCGGGACCTTGCCACAATTCGTAGTCGAGCCATTCGGGCACCGGCGCGGGCTTTCCGACCCCGATTGTCGCGCGTTGATTCGTGTACCACGTGCGCGCAAAGTACGCCTTGCCGATCACGCCGTCGTGGATTTCGCGAATCGCCTGCTGCAAATTCGGAAACGAGCGGCGCTGCACGCCCATCATCGCGACCTTCTTGTATTTCGCCTCGGCCTTCATGACCAGCTCGCCCTCAGCGGGATTCTGGCTCAGCGGCTTTTCCACGTAAACGTGCTTGCCGGCGGCGAGCGCGAGAATCGCCATGGGCGAATGCCAATGGTCGGGCGCGGCGATCGTAACGGCGTCGACGGAGGGATCGGCCAGGACTTTGCGGAAGTCTTTTTCGCGCTTCGGCGCGTTCGATTGCTTCTTCTGCGCCAGGGCAATTCCTTTGTCGATGGCGCGCGAGTCCACGTCGCAAACGTACGACACTTCGGTGCCCGGCATCTCGACAAAGCAATTGATGTGCTCCGATCCGCGCCCGTTGCATCCGATGACGGCGACGGAAATGCGGTCGCTGGCAGGATCAAACGCACCTCCGTGCTCGATTCTGGCGGCCGCGCGTGCGGCGAGCGGCGCGGCGAGTCCCGCACCAATGGCGAGTCCTGCGCTCTTCATGAAATCGCGACGATCGAATTCTTCAAATCCCATGGACGAAATCCTCCAGGGGATCATTGTGCCACATTTGAGGAGCGGCTCCAACGAACTGCTATAATCCCACCATGGCCCCAAGGATTGATGAACTACCGAAGGCTGCGTTGGAGGAATTCTGCCGGCGGAATCACATTCGCCGACTCTCTGTATTCGGTTCCATCCTTCGGGACGATTTCCGGCCCGACAGCGACGTGGACGTAATGGTGGAATTCGAGCCGGGCAAGACACCCGGCCTTTCCTTTTTTCTACTGCCTCAAGAGTTGGAACCGATCTTGGGGCGACACGTTGATCTCACAACGCGGTCGGCGGTAGAGTCGGGCGAAAACCCCATCCGGCGACGCGCCATTCTGGAGAGCGCCCGCGAAGTCTATGCCGCGCGATGACCAAGCGTTCCTAATCGATATTCTTGAGTCGGCTCGGCACGCCCGAAACTTCCTGCAGGACCAAACCTTCGAGCAATTTCGGATTAGCCACCTGCTTCAACATGCTGTAGTGCGGGCTCTGGAGACGGCTGGCGAAGCTGCCCGTGCCATGTCGGTGGAATTTCGCGGCGCGAACCCCGAGTTGCCGTGGGCATCCATGATTGCGATGCGAAACTACCTTCTTCACGAATACTTTCGCGTTGATGTGGAGACGGTATGGAAGACGGTCCAGAACGATCTTCCGCCGTTGATCGCGAAAATTGAAGCTTTGTTGGCCGCGCACGGCGACTCTTAGCCACGTTCTTAACGCGAGCAAGGGACGGCGCGTTACAATAGATGCTCTATGGCCGCATCCACGATGCTCACTGTTGGCAACAAGAAATACGAAATCTTCCCGCTGAAACCTTGGACCACCGACGCCCTGCCCTTCTCTCTTCGCGTGCTACTCGAAAACCTTTTACGCTGCGAGGACAACCGCTTCGTCCACCACGCCGACATCGAGGCGCTGGCCGGATGGAAAGGCAGCGAGAAGCCGGTGAAGGAGATCAACTTCATGCCGGCGCGCGTGCTGATGCAGGATTTCACCGGCGTCCCCGCGATTGTCGACCTCGCCGCGATGCGCGACGCCATCAAGCACATGGGCGGCGATGCCAAGAAGATCAATCCGCTGTGGCCCACCGAACTCGTCATCGATCATTCCGTGCAAGTCGACCAATTCGGTGGACCCGGCGCGTTCGCCTTCAACGCGGAGTTGGAATTTAGCCGCAACATCGAGCGCTATCGTTTCTTGAAGTGGGGACAAACCGCGTTCCGCGATTTCAAAGTGGTCCCGCCCGACACGGGCATCGTGCACCAAGTGAATCTTGAAAACTTGGGACGCGTGGTTTTCACGGCTGATCGGGACGGAAAAACGTTCGCGTATCCCGACACCGTTTTCGGCACCGACTCGCACACCACGATGATCAATGGACTCGGCGTGGTCGGCTGGGGCGTCGGCGGAATTGAAGCGGAAGCCGCGATGCTCGGCCAGCCGTCGACAATGCTGATCCCCGAAGTGGTCGGCTTCAAACTGCATGGACGCTTGCCGGAAGGCGCGACGGCCACCGATCTCGTGTTGCGCGTCACGGAAATGTTGCGCGCGAAAGGCGTGGTCGGAAAGTTCGTGGAGTTTTACGGTACGGGACTGAGCAGTTTGACGCTGCCCGATCGCGCGACCATCGCCAACATGGCGCCCGAATACGGCGCGACCATCGGGTTCTTCCCCGTCGACGACGAAACGCTCGCCTACATGCGTTTCACCGGACGCTCGAAGGAACTCGTGGCGCTGGTGGAAGCGTATTGCAAGGAACAAGGACTCTTCCGCACCGACGCCACGCCCGATCCGACTTTCTCCGATACGTTGGCGCTCGATCTCGGCGAGGTTGTCCCGTCGCTCGCCGGTCCGCGGCGCCCGCAGGATCGCGTGGCGCTGACGGAATCGAAAGCATCGTTTGAAAAAGCGATGGCCTCGACGTTCACAGCGCAAGCGGAGAAAACCAAAGGTCCCGTGCACGTGCAAAACGGCGCGAGTTTCGATCTGCATCACGGATCGGTGGTGATTGCGGCGATCACAAGTTGCACCAACACGTCGAATCCTTCGCTGATGGTCGGCGCGGGATTGCTGGCGAAAAAAGCCGTGGAGCGCGGGTTGAAATCGCAGCCGTGGGTGAAGACGAGTCTCGCGCCGGGATCGAAAGTGGTCACCGATTACTTGGACGCCGCGGGCGTCACGCCGTTTCTCGACCAACTTGGTTTCCACTTGGTGGCGTACGGATGCACCACGTGCATCGGCAACAGCGGTCCGCTGCCGGAACACATTGGCGCAGCGGTGAAGGATCACAATTTGGTGGCGGTGTCGGTGCTCAGCGGCAATCGCAACTTCGAAGGACGCGTGAATCCGCTGGTGCGCGCAAACTATCTCGCATCGCCGCCGTTGGTGGTGGCGTACGCGTTGGCCGGTCGCATGGACGTGGATCTTTACAACGAGCCGCTTGGCAACGACAAGCAAGGCAAGCCGGTTTTCCTGCGGGAAATCTGGCCGTCGCCGAAAGAAGTGGAAGACACCCTGCGGTCGGCGCTTACGCCGGCAATGTTCACAAATCAATACAAGGATGTTTTCACTGGAGATGCCCGCTGGCAGCATCTCGCGGCGCCCACCGGCGATTCCTACGCGTGGGACGCGGCGTCGACCTACATAGCGCACCCGCCGTATTTCGTCGATATGCCGAAACAGCCCGCGCCGCTTTCCGACATCACGGGCGCGCGCGCACTTGCCGTGCTCGGCGACTCGGTGACCACGGATCACATCTCGCCCGCGGGATCGATTCCCGAAGATTCACCCGCTGGAAAATACTTGATCGCGCATGGCGTGAAGAAGGCCGATTTCAACTCGTACGGCGCGCGCCGTGGCAATCATGAAGTGATGATGCGCGGGACGTGGGCGAATATTCGCTTGCGGAACTTGCTGGTGTCGGGAGTGGAAGGCGGCTACACGATCCATCACGGGGACGGCGCGCCGATGTCCGGCGTTCACATGTCAATCTATGATGCCGCGATGCAGTATCAAAAGGAAGGCACGCCGTTGGTTGTACTCGCCGGTAAAGAATACGGCACGGGGTCGTCGCGCGATTGGGCGGCGAAAGGCACGCGCCTTCTTGGCGTACGTGCGGTGATTGCGGAAAGCTACGAGCGCATCCATCGTAGCAATCTCGTTGGCATGGGCGTGCTGCCGCTGGAATTTTTACCGGGCGAATCGCGCGAGTCCCTGGGCTTGACGGGACGCGAAGTCTACGCGATCGCGGGATTGCAAACGCTGGCGCCCCGGCAAACGCTGGAAGTTCGCGCCGACGACAGAGTCGTGAAGGTGCGCGTGCGTGTCGATACGCCGGAGGAGATGACGTACTTGCGTCACGGCGGAATCCTGCAGTACGTGTTGCGGCAGATGCTGTAAACTACGTTTATGAGCCGGGAAGAAGCATTGCTCGAAGCAATCCGCGAAGTGGCTCCGGACAAGGCACAGGAGATCCTCGACCGCGCGGGTCAGATTGAGGCGAAGCCTCTTGAGCGTCCGCGCAAGCCGCTGCCGGACCTCTACGGCATTTGTGCAGATCTGCCGCTCGATTTGTCCGAGGAGGATTTCCGGGCGCTGCGGAAAGAAATGTGGAAGAACTTCCCCAGAGATTTTCCGGAAGATGCCAAGTAATGTCCGCCCTGCTGGTGGATACGCACACCGCGATTTGGTTTGTTCACAAAGATCCGCGAATTTCACGGGCCGCCATTTGGGCGTTGCGCGAATCGACTAACGCCGGTGATCCGATTTTCATTGCGTCCATTTCGTTTGTAGAAATGAGCTATCTGGCGGAGAAGGGTCGAATTTCATGGGAAGCTCGGCGGCGAGTGCTTGATAGCCTAGACGCTTCTACTGCGGCGCTTCAAATGATTCCCCTGGACCGTGCGGTGATTGATGCCATCGGAGACGTGCCTCGATCTGCCGTGCCCGACTTGCCGGATCGAGTGATAGCAGCGACTGCGTTAGCATATGGTCTGACAATCGTCACCAAAGACGCGGAAATTCGCGCGTGCGGAGTCACGACCATCTGGTAAAGGAAACCATGACCACGCCTACATCGATCGCACCAATGCTTTCCGTCCGGCGCGGCGCCGCGGCCGTTGAGTTTTACAAAGCGGCCTTCGGCGCGCGCGAGATTTTTCGCATCGACGCGCCCGACGGCGCGGTGGTCTGCCGGATGGCCGTGGACGCGGCGGAGTTTTGGGTCGCGGACGAATCGCCGGAACACAAAAACTTCAGCCCTGAAACGCTCGGCGGCGGCACGGTGCGCATGGTGATGATTGTCGACAATCCCGACGCGTCGTTCGACAAGGCCGTCGCGGCCGGCGCGACGGTTGTTACGCCGATGGCCAACAACTACGGCTGGCGCCTCGGCCGCGTCGCCGATCCCTACGGGCATCACTGGGAAATCGGCAAGCCGGACAAGTAGACCTTAGAGCTGCTTTTTCAATTCCGCGAGGAGATTCAGCGCGTCGAGGGGACGCAGTTCATCGAGATTCGCCTCGGATAATCGCCGCACCACGTCGTGATTGAGCGGCGTGAAGAGCGTCATCTGCATCGGTGGAGCGGGCGCGGCGCCGGGCGTCAAATCCTCGCTGACTTTTTCTTCGCTGCGTTCGTGTTCTTCCAAGACTTCGCGCGCGCGCTCGACCACGGGACGCGGCAATCCCGCGAGACGCGCCACTTCGATTCCGTAACTGCGATCGGCCTTCCCGGGCTCCACGCGATGCAGAAAGATAATCTCGCCGCCTGATTCTTTTACCATCACACGCAAATTCCGCACACCTGGCAAGTGCCCCGCCAGTTCCGTGAGTTCGTGGTAATGCGTCGCGAAGAGCGTTTTCGCGTGCGTCACTTGATGCAAGTGCTCGACCACCGCCCAGGCGATCGAGAGACCGTCGAACGTCGCGGTGCCGCGGCCGATTTCGTCGAGCAGAACCAAACTGCGCGGCGTCGCGGTGTTCAGGATCGCCGCGGTTTCGGTCATCTCCACAAGAAACGTGGAGCGGCCGCGCGCCAGATTGTCGCTGGCGCCGATCCGCGTAAAGACGCGATCGACCAGCGGCAATCGCGCACGCTCGGCGGGAACGAAGCTGCCCATTTGCGCGAGGATCGTGATCAGCGCGGCTTGACGCAAGTACGTCGATTTGCCGCCCATGTTCGGTCCGGTGATCACGAGAATGCGATGCGTTTCATCGTTGAGGTAAAGATCGTTCGGAACGAACCGGCCCGCCTGCCCTTTTTCGGAGAGCTTTTCGATCACCGGATGCCGTCCGCCGACGACTTCCATTTCGCCGCCGGTGAACTCGGGACGCGTGTAGTTCGACTGCGCCGCGAGCGACGCGAGATTCACGAGCACGTCGGTCTCGGCGAGCGCCGCAGCGGTCGCGCGGATGCGCGCGGCTTGCGCTGCGACTTGCGTGCGCACGTCCGCGAAAATCTCGCGCTCCAACGCTAGAATTCGTTCCTCTGCGGAAAGAACCTTGCGTTCGTATTCCTTGAGTTCCGGCGTTGTGAAACGCTCGGCGTTCACCAGCGTCTGCTTGCGCTCGAAATCCGGCGGCGCGAGATGCAGATTCGCTTTCGAAATCTCGATGTAGTATCCGAAAACATTGTTGAAGCGAACTTTCAGCGACCCAATCCCAGTGCGCGCGCGCTCCCGCGACTCGATCCCGGCGATGTAGCTCTTCCCTCCCCGGCTCAGTTCGCGCAATTCGTCGAGTTCCGCGTTGAAACCTTCGCGGATCACGCCGCCGTCGGAAAGGTTCAGCGGTGCTTCCCCCGAAATCGCGCGAGAGAGCAGCGCGGCCACGTCAGCCAGTTCATCCAAACGCCCGGCAAGGTCTTTTAGGCGTGCGGCCACACACGCACCGGCGTCGGCCTTCAGCTTTGGCACGCGTTCGAGCGACACTCCCAGCGACAGCAAGTCGCGCGGATGCGCGGTTCCCAGCACCACGCGACTCAACAGGCGCTCGAGATCGCCGAAGCCATCCATATCGGCCGAAAGCGTCCCGCGCGCGACCGTCGACGCCTTCAATTCACCGACGGCGTCAAGGCGCGCGTTGATTTCCGCAAGATCCAGTGAAGGTCGTGCGAGCCAGGCGCGTAATAGTCGCCCGCCCATCGAAGTGCGCGTGTCGTCGAGCACGGAAATCACCGTCGCGTCGCGCTCGCCGGCAAAAACCGGCTCGACCAGTTCGAGATTGCGGCTCGTGACCGAATCGAGCATCATCCATTCCTGCTGGCGATAAAATCCCAGGCCGTTCATGTGCGCCAGCGACGCCCGCTGCGTTTCCATCAAATAATGCAGCACCGCGCCTGCCGCGCCCGTCGCTGCGTCGTGTCCCGTGAAACCAAATCCATCGAGCGACGCCACGCCGAAATGCTGCATCAGTAATCGTTGCGAATTGTCGGGTGCGAACGTCCAATCCTCCACTTCGGTGTAGACCGCGTGCACCACGCGCGGCGCGCCCGAAGGAATCAATACTTCCTTCGGCCGCAGGATCGCCAGTTCCTCGGCGCAAAGCCGCTCGCGATCCGCACCGTCAAATTCAGTGGCGCGAAACTCTCCGGTGGACACATCCGTATACGCGAGACCAATGCGATCTCCCCCAGAACGCCACACCGCGACCAAATAGTTGTGGTCGCGCGGCGATACCACCGCGGCTTCGTCGGTGGTGCCTGGCGTCACCACGCGCGTGACTTCGCGTTTTACAAGCTTCTTGGTTTTGGAGGGATCTTCGGTCTGCTCGCAGATGGCCACGCGATAGCCCTTCTGCAAAAGTTTGCTGATGTAACCTTGCGCAGCGTGATACGGCACGCCGCACATGGGAATGGGAACGCCCGATTCTTTCTGCCGCGATGTCAGGGTGAGTTGCAGTTCGCGTGAGATGCGCACGGCGTCTTCGTAGAACAGTTCGTAGAAATCGCCCACGCGAAACAGCAGCGCCGCGTTGGGATACTGCTGCTTGATGCGCATGTACTGCTGCATCAGCGGGCTGGTGGCGGTTTCCATTTCGAGATCGAAAACAGATTATATTCGATCGTTCCGAAGAATCCGTTTGGCGGGCGGTTTTTTCACCGCAGAGACGCAGAGGCGCAGAGAAAAGCCGGAATCGACCTCATTCCAGGTTTTCTCTGCGCCTCTGCGTCTCTGCGGTGATAAAACCGTCAGGGCTTACGACTCCTTCGGTTTATCCTCGGGTTTCCCCTTCTTTTGCTCGCGCAACAATGCCTTGCGGCTCAGCTTGACCTTGTTGCCTTCGATCGCGATGACCTTCACCATCAACTGATCGCCTTCCTTCAACTCATCGCGAACCTTGGCGACGCGATGCTCGGCGATTTCGCTGATGTGCAGCAATCCGTCGGTGCCCGGGAAAATTTCCACGAACGCGCCGAAGTCGACAATCCGGACCACCTTGCCCAAGTACGTCTTGCCCAGCTCCGCGACGGCCGTGATATCGCTGATGATCTGAATCGCCTTCTGCGCCGAAGGACCGTCGTTGGAAGCGATGTGAATGCTGCCATCGTCTTCCACGTCGATCTTCACGCCGGTTTGCTCGACGATTCCGCGGATCACCTTGCCGCCCGGTCCAATCACTTCGCGGATCTTGTCCACGGGGATCTTCATGGTGTAGATGCGCGGCGCGTACGGCGACATCTCCTCGCGCGGCGTGGCAATGGTTTGCTCCATGATTCCCAGGATGTGCAAGCGCGCTTTGCGCGCCTGCTCAAGAGCGCGGCGCATCAATTTCGGATCGACGCCCGCCACCTTGATGTCCATCTGCAACGCGGTGATTCCGTCTTTCGTGCCGGCGACCTTGAAATCCATGTCGCCGTAATGATCTTCCGCGCCGGCGATGTCGGTGAGCACGGCAGCTTCGCCGTCGTCGCCCATCACCAAGCCCATCGCGATTCCCGCGACATTGGCCTTGAGCGGGACGCCCGCGTCGAGCAACGCGAGGGTCGCGCCGCAGACCGACGCCATCGAGCTCGAGCCGTTCGATTCCAAAATGTCCGAGACCACGCGCAGCGTGTATGGATACTTGTCGACGTCGGGCAGCACCATGCTGACGGCGCGCTCGGCCAACATGCCGTGGCCGATCTCGCGGCGGCCGGGGCCGCGCATGAATCCTACTTCGCCCACCGAGAACGGCGGGAAGTTGTAGTTCAGCATGAAGCGCTTGAACGATTCAGTGACTTCCAGTTTCTCCTGGCGCTGCATATCGTCCTTGGTGCCCATGGTGCACGTGACGAGCGCCTGTGTCTCACCGCGCGTGAACACGGCCGAGCCGTGCGTACGCGGCAGCAATCCCACTTCGCAAGTGATGTTGCGCACTTCGTCGAATTGGCGATGGTCGGGGCGCTGCTTCTTCTTCAGGATGTTCTGGCGGAAGATATGTTCGCGCAGAGTTTCCAGACTCTTGGAAACTTCCTTGGCGGTTTCCTTGGTCTTGGTTTCGTCCCCGGCGGTTTTGGCAGCGTATTCGGCCAGCAATTCCTTCTTCAGGGCGCGGAGCAATGCACCGCTCTCCATCTTGGGATGCTTCTTGGTGTCGAGCGCTTCTTCCAGGCGATCGGTCCACTTGGCGGCGATTTCTTTGTAGAGCGCTTCGTCTTTCTTGGGCGCTTCCACGGTACGCTTCGGCACACCCGCCAGTTCGCGCAGTTCCTTGATCTTACCGATGATGCGCTTGCACTGTTCGTGACCGAACAACAGCGCCTCCAGCACTTCATCTTCGCTGGCGCCCGAGGCGCCGGCTTCCACCATCACGATAGCTTGTTCAGTGGCGGCGATCGTGATGTTCAGCGCGCTACCGGCGCGTTCGGCGTGCGTGGGATTCACGGTCAACTTGCCATCCACTTTGCCCACGCGCACGGCGGCGACGGGATTGTGGAAGGGAATGTCGCTGATCGTCAGCGCGGCCGAGCCGGCGCAGATCGCGAGCACATCCGGATCGTTATCGGCATCGGCGGAGAGCACCATGGCGATGATTTGCGTCTCGCACTTAAAGCCTTTTTCGAATAGCGGGCGAAAGGGGCGGTCGATGAGGCGCGACGTGAGCGTTTCTTTTTCCGACATGCGGCCTTCGCGCTTGATGTATCCGCCGGGAATGCGGCCGGCGGCGTAGGTGTATTCACGATAGTCGACGGTGAGCGGGAAAAAGTCGATGCCTTCGCGCCCTTCGTGGGCGGCGGTGGCAGTGGCGAGAACTACGGAATCTCCGTAGCGAACGTAGGCCGCGCCTCCGGCCTGTTTGGCTAATTTGCCTGTTTCAATGGTAAGTGTGTTGGAACCCAGTTCCAAACTGACTGTGTGGACCATAAAGGTCTTTCAAACTCCTATAGCAAAAGGCTGGTCCCGACTCACGCGAGGCGGTCAGCCCGATCAAATTGGATTGACAAGGGAAGTAAGCGAAGAGGAAGCGCTGGAAAGCGCGAGTGTGCCTGCCGAAGCAAGCCGTAGCGATTCAAGTGCGTCGAGGTGTCTAAACCTAGCGAGTCTTACCCAGTTTCTGAGCCAACGTTTTGTAACGCTCGGTATCGTACCGCTTGAGATACTCGAGGAGCCGCTTGCGGCGGCTGACCATGGCCAGCAACCCGTGCCGGGAATCATGATCTTTCGGGAAAGCTTTGAAGTGCTGCGTCAATTGGGCGATCCGCTCGCCGAGCACGGCAATCTGGACTTCGGGCGACCCGACATCCTTACTATGGATTTGGACTTTCTTCGCAACCGCCCGTTTTTGTTCCGTCGCCAATGGCATCGGCCTGTAACCTCGCTCCTTATTCGTCTTTATCTTCTATGTCAGCTATTTACACTATCACGGGTTTTGGGATTCGTCCACGGGATTTTGGCCACCGAGACACCGAGAACACCGAGAAACGCTTTCTTCTCGGTGCCCTCGGTGTCTCGGTGGCTGATTTCTCCTGTGATACGTTAACGGAGTCATGAACCGGCGAACATTCCTCCTGACTCCCGCCGTGGCGGCTGGCGCCCTCCAGTCCCAAACGAAACCCACTGCCTCCCCGGCTCCTCGATCCGTTCCAGCGCGGCGAAGCTATGATTTGAACCGCAATTGGCGATACGGCGGCAAAGCTCCGGCGGGATTCGCGGCGCCGGCCTTCGACGACTCGAAATGGGAGCGTGTCACGCTGCCGCACGCCAACGTCCGCCTGCCCTGGCACAGCTTTGAGGAAGCGGACTTTCAGTTTGTCTCGGCGTATCGGCGTCACTTTCATGCGCCGGCGACGTGGCAAGGCAAACGCGTGTTCGTCGATTTCGCCGGCGCGATGACGGCGGCGAAGGTCACGGTAAACGGTTACGAGTTTCCGGAATATCGGGGCGGCTACACGCCGTTTTCTTTCGAGATCACGTCGCATTTTCATATCGGCGGCGATAACGTGATCGCCGTAGCGGTCGATTCCACCGAGCGCAAGGACATTCCGCCGTTCGGAGAGAACATCGACTATCTGACATTCGGCGGAATTTATCGCAACGTGTCGCTGCGCGTGGTGCCTGCTACTTTCATTGAAAATGTTCATGCGCGCGTGCTGCGACCTCTTGAAGCGAATCGCGAAATTTCGGTGCGCTGTTACTTGAACGGGCCTGTCGCTCCAGGGACGCAGATCAACGCCGAGCTTCGCGACGGCGATCGCGTGCTGAAATCCGCCATAACCGTCGCGGGCGGTGAGGCCGCCTACCATGAAGTGACGCTTGATTCACTCGGCGCGGTGGAATTGTGGGAACCGAAGCGGCCCAAACTCTATTCCATTGTTGTGAAGATGGCCGGCGACGAATATCGCACGCGCATCGGCATCCGCGAGGCGAAGTTCACAGCGGAAGGTTTCAAACTCAACGGCGCCACACTGAAACTGAGGGGACTGAATCGCCACCAGACATTTCCCTACCTCGGCGGCGCGATGCCGGAGCGCGTGCAGCGTCGCGATGCGTGGATTTTGCGCCGCGACCTGCATTGCAACATCGTGCGGACCTCTCACTACCCGCAAGCGACATCGTTTCTCGACGCCTGCGACGAGCTGGGCCTGCTGGTCTTCGAAGAGACGCCCGGCTGGCAATTTGTCGGCGATCGCCCGTGGCAAGACGTGGTGGTTCGCAACGTCGGCGAAATGATTCGCCGCGACTGGAACCATCCTTCGATCATTTTGTGGGGCGTGCGCGTGAATGAGTCGGGCGATCATCACGATTTGTACACGCGTACCAACACGTTGGCTCATAGTTTAGATGACACGCGACAGACTGGTGGAGTCCGCTATAACTACAATTCCGAATTGCTCGAAGATGTCTTCACGATGAACGATTTCGGTTTCCCGCTGCGCCCGCCGAATCATCCGTTGTATTTGAACACCGAGTTCAACGGCCATATGTTTTCGACGAAGCGATTCGACAACGTGACGCGCGTGGCCGAGCATGTCACGCGTCACGCGCGCGTGCACAATCAACTGGCGGGCGATTCGAAATACGCCGGCGGCCTCGGCTGGTGCGCGTTTGACTACAACACGCACAAAAATTTTGGGTCCGGCGACCACATTTGCTATCACGGCGTCAGCGATATTTTCCGCATTCCCAAGCCGGCGGCGTATTTCTACAAGTCGCAATGCGATCCCGACGAGGAGATTGTTCTCGAAGCGGGACTCTTCTGGTCGTCGGGCGACCGCTCGACAGCGGGCGGCGTGGGCGAGGTGCCGATCCTTTCGAATTGTGATCACCTGAAGATTTACTACGACGGCAAACTGAGAGAAGAACTCGATCCCGACCGCAAAACATATCCGAATCTGAAATATCCGCCGTTCATCCTGACGAAGTTCGGGAACATTCCGCTGAATCCTTGGGGCGATCTTCGCATTGAAGGGTTTTTGAAGGGATCGCTGGTGAAAACACTGACGCTTTCCGGATCGGGTCGCGACGCCGATTTCAAACTGCTGCCCGACGACACGGAATTATCCGGCGACGGCCGCGACGCGACGCGCGTGGTCTTCATGGTGACCGACGAGTATGGAAACATTCGTCCCTTTGCGACGGGAGGAATTGCATTCACGCTGACGGGTCCCGCGGAGTTGATCGGCGAGAATCCCTTTGGACTCGCCGGTGGCGCGGGCGCGGTGTGGGTCAAGTCACGCGAGACGTCGGGAGTCGCGCGGCTGACCGCCAAACATCCTTACTTGGGCACGAAGGCGGTCGAGATCCGCGTAAAGGCGGCGGAGAGAGAAATGCTATGATCCGCCCGGTCCAAGCATCGTTCGCGGTCGCAACCCTAACGATCAGCCTTTTTTCACAGAAGGGCGCGCCCGCGACAGTGGAACCGCCGGCAGGACTCTCTCTGTCGACCGATTTCTATCGCTTTGAATGGAAGCGTCACTTCGACCTGCGAATTGGCATCGTGCCAGTCGGTGTGGCCGACGACTCCGGCACCCTTTGGCTCATGGCGCGGAGCGCGCCTCTCAAAAGAGATCTTATCAAGATCGACTCGAAAGGCGAGCTGGTTGGCCGCTACGAGACGTCAGTGCCGCTTCGATCGGACGAGTTCATCTCAGATTTGTCCCCTGCAGCGAGCGGAGACAGTGTCGGCCTCCTAGCCAGTCTCGCTTCTGGCGGCCGAGCGCAGACGTTCGAGGGCGCCTATTTCGTGCCAGTTCAAGCAAGCGGGCTTGGCACTCCCGTGCGGATAGCGGGACGCGGACCTCAATTTCCGGACCTGATCGGCACCGGTCAAGGTCAGTTCATAACTGCGGGCGACCAAGAACCGCTGACGCTCATCAAGCTTGATGCAACGGGCCACGTGATTTGGAAGCGTTCGTTTTCTCGCCGTCTGGTGTTGCCTGCGGTCAATGTGACTGCAAACGGAGAAGTACTCGTGCTTTCGCAGGGAGGCAACTTTGTACAACTACAAGTGCTCGATCCGGCGGGAAAGGTTTTGAGATCGAAGCGGATCTCAGGGCGGCAAGGTACGATCGCGGCCGATCGGATTGGCTACTGTAGCATCCTTTTCAGCGAGCGTATCGGCGGTACGGATAATCATGTCAAATTGCTAACACTCGACCCCGAACTACGTCAAATTCACCAAGCAGAGACGCCAATCCGTGGAATCGGCGGGCGAACTTATCAGTTGGTCTCCACGCCGGGCGGCCATCTGGTCATCGGCCAGGGTCCTAACCAGAACCAAAACACTGTAGCCGATTTCGATTCCATGGGCCGTCTCCGGTGGCAGCGGGTCTTACAAGGCGGCACGGTACCGCTCCTGGTGGCATTCCCATCGGGCGTCTACGTGGTGCACGACGCTTCCGGAGGCGGCACGGAGGTTGAGAAGTACCTCTATCGATAGCTTCCAGCGATTCCTGGCATCGGCGTTACACTGAACCATGGATTGGAACGGACGCATCTCATCTGACCCGGCAGTGCTGCTCGGAAAGCCGGTGATCAGAGGCACACGGATCTCTGTTGAGTGATCCTCGAGACTTTGGCCAGCGGCCTGACCTTCGACCAGATTCTCGATTGCTATCCCCACATCTCGGCTGCTGATATCCGCGCGTGCCTCAACTACGCGAAGACTCTCGTACGGAAAAAGCGCGCGGCGCCGGTCGCCCTCTCGGTGGAATAGACTATCCCTCTGGACTGCGGCGGCTTGACGCCGCTTTGTTTGCGCGAGGCTTGACTCGCGCTGGTTAGCGTTGGCGCGATCCTCAGCGCCGTGCGAGTCAAGCCTCGCACGGTGAAAGCGGCGTCAAGCCGCCGCACTCCATATCATCGCAACTGACTATCGACCTCAGCCAGCCAGTCGGGACGCTTTAACACCTCGCGTGGCTTCGACCCATCCGGCGGACCAATGATGCCGTCGTGCTCCATGATGTCGAGCATCCGCGCGGCGCGGCCGTAGCCTAGACGCAGGCGGCGCTGCAACGTTGACGTCGAGGCCTTCCCTGCTTCCACCACCACGCGCACGGCCTCTTCGTACATTGGGTCCTGCTCGCCGCTGTACAAATCGTCGCCGGCTTCGGAATCTTCGTCGGAATCCTCGCGTGGAGGCGGCGCCAAGTATTGCGTTTCGTAATTCGGTTTCGATTGACTCCGCCAGAATTCCACGACTTTGTTGATTTCGTCTTCGGTCACCAGCGGTCCGTGGACGCGCAACAAGCGTCCCGAGCCCGAGGGCAGATACAAGGCGTCGCCACGACCAAGCAACGACTCCGCGCCGTTGGCGTCGAGAATCGTGCGTGAGTCCACTTTTGTCGCGACGCGGAAGGAAATGCGCGCCGGGAAATTCGCTTTGATCAAGCCGGTGATCACGTCGACGCTCGGACGCTGCGTGGCGAGAATCAAGTGAATGCCCACGGCGCGCGCCATTTGCGCTAAGCGCGTGATCGACGTTTCCACGTTCGACGAATCGACCATCATCAGGTCGGCCAATTCGTCGATGATGATCACGATTTGCGGCAGTTTTTGCTCTTGCTCCTTGGCGCCGGCGGGCGTGCCGTCTTCGGCGAAAAGATTCAATGTGCGCGGCTTGTCGAGTGCGCGATTGTATTGCTCGATGTTGCGCACGCCCTTCTCCGCCAGCACGCGCAGGCGGCGTTCCATTTCCTTCACCGCGTTCTTCAACGCGGTGGCCGCGAGTTTCGGCTCGGTAATGATCGGCACCAACAAGTGCGGAATGCCGTCGTACAAACCAAGCTCCAGGCGCTTCGGATCGACGAGGATCAATCGCACGTCGTCGGGCGTGGCTTTGTAAAGCATCGAAACGAGGAACGAATTCAGGCAGACGCTCTTGCCGGTGCCGGTGGATCCGGCCATCAGCAAATGCGGCATGGTGTTCAATTCCGCCACACGCAGGCGGCCGTTGATGTCCTTGCCGAGCGCCAAGGTCAGCTTCGACGTGGACTCGGAGAACTCGCGGCTCTCCATCATCTCGCGCAAGTAGATCGTTTCACGATGCGCGTTCGGCACTTCAATGCCGATGGTCGATTTGCCGGGGATGCGCTCGATCAAAATCGATTCCGCTTCCATCGCCAGGCAAAGATCTTCCACAAGATTCGTGATGCGGCTGTACTTGATGCCCGCTTCCGGCTTGAACTCGAACGTCGTGACCACGGGACCAGGATTGATTTGTGTCACCGTGCCCATCACGCCGAATTCCGCGAACTTCATCTTCAGCGCTTGCGCCAGACTCTTCAACTCCTCCTCGTCGAGCGCCTCGCGATGATCGGGCTCGCGCAAGAATCCGGTGGACGGCATGCGATAGACCGGCGATTTCGCGAGCACGCGCGGTTTCATCGGGGGCGGCGCCGGCGCCGGTTCGGTCACACGGATTTCGCGCGGCGCGGGAGTCAGTGCGGCGGGCAGTTGTACGGAGGATTCCGGCGCGGGCGGAGGTGCAAGCGCAGGTTCATCATCCCACGGTGCGTGGTCTTCGGCTGAGACCGCAGGTAATTCGTCGATCGCTTCGGAAAATGTTTCGACAGGCGCCAAGGGCGGCACGACAATCGGCGGCGCGGCGGGGTCTTCCATCTCCATCCGCGAGATCGCGTCGATTTCTTCCTGCTGCGGCTCGTCCTCGTGATCCACCGTGACTCCCCGTGGACCACGTACGCGCACCGTGATCACCGGGAACAAGCCGGAGCGCTTGGCGGGCGCTTCGGCGCGCGCTTCTTCCGCAAGTTTGCGTCCAATGCGATTTTGCACTTCCACTTCATCCGCCTTGGCAGGTTTGGGCGCCTTCGGCGCGCGCGCAAACATACTCTTCATGCGCTGCCAAGGACGACCGAACCGTTCCATCATCCAATCGGTTGCTTCGCCCATCGACACCATGGTCAGCAAGTAAAACGACGCGATGAACGCCAGCGACAACACCACGACCGTTCCGGTGAGATTCAACAAATGCAACAATCCGCCGGCGATCAGGCGCCCGAGGAATCCGCCAAGAGGAATGGCGCTCCGAAACTCCCAGCCAAGCAACGGCGCGACGCGTCCACCAACGCGCGTGGCGATCACCGGCAACAGCGCGAGCGCCGACATCGCCGCCGTCGAGAGCATCGCGAGTCCCGCGGCGCGGAGTCGCGGCGACCCGAGTTGCAATCCACGCAGATGTTTGATGCAGAGGTAACCGAGGACCACCGGGACAAGGAATGCCGTGAGGCCGAAAATCTGGAAGAGCAAATCGGCGGAATACGATCCCACGCGCCCCATCAAGTTGCCCGGTTGACCGAGCGACGCGGCGGCGTTCAGGGAAGGATCGAAGGGATCGTAGGAAGCGAGCGCAAGAAGAGTGCCGAGGGCCGAAGCCCCGTATAGCACCGCCCGCACTTCAAACCAGCGACGGCCCGGTTTTTCCAATGGTTTACCGCGGCCGAGTAAGAATCGCCAATGCCAACACTATTATGCCAAAAGCAACCCGATAGTAAACGAAAATTTTCAGGCTTTGTGTTTGCAAGTACCGCATGAAGAACGCGATAACCGCATAACCCGTTACGGCGGAAATGGCCATCCCCAGCATGAACGGCATCCGCATGTCGGCGGCGATTGCCGTATGACGCAGTTCCAGGCCGCGCAGCAACGCGGCCCCGCCGATGATGGGCGTGGCCAGCAGGAACGAGAACCGCGCGGCGCTCTCGCGGTCGAAGTCGCGAAACAGGCCGCAGGTGAGCGTGATGCCGGAGCGCGACACGCCGGGAATCACCGCCAGCGCTTGGCCAAAACCGATGGCCAGCGTGTCAAGCATGTTCGAGGAGTGCAGGTCGCGGGTGCGGCGCGAGACGCGCTCCGCCAGCCCCATCAGCAGGCCGAAGACGATCAAATTGATCGCGATATAGATGGGATTGCGGAAGGTGTGCTCCGCCATCTTCTCGAAGAGTTTGCCGATCACCGCGCCGGGAATCACACCGACAATCACTAATCCCAAGAGACGGCGGTTGCGCAGCAGAATATCGAGCCACAGCGGAAGGAAGTAGACGACAACGGCAAGAAGCGTTCCTACGTGCAGCGCGACGTCGAAGCTAAGGCCCTGATCGGGCCAGCCCATGAGCCAGGACACCAGGATCAAATGCCCGGAGCTCGATACCGGCAAGAACTCGGTAAAACCCTGCACGAGTCCCAGCACGATAACTTGCGTCAAGGGCATAGGAGGCGTGGATGAACGCGCTTAGTCGATATCGGGAAGCTTCAGCTTGGACTTCGCCAGCGACTTGTCGATGAGCATCTCGGCGGTTTTTTCCGGCATGCCCTTCACCGTGGCCAGTTCGCTGACCAGCAGGTAGCGCGAGCGATCGAGCATTTTCTTCTCGCGGAAAGAAAGCGGTTTGCCGCGGCTCAACTTCAGCAAGCTCTTCATCACTTCGGCCACTTGCAACAGCGAACCGGAGCGCATCTTCTCGGAGTTTTCCTTGAAGCGCCACTTCCAGTCGGCGTGCGAATGGCAATCGCCGTCGGCCAGGTAGATCAGGATCTTGCCGATCTCGGCCTGCTTGACGATCTTGCGCAAGCCCACGCTGCCGACGTTGCTGAACGGCACCGTGACCGTCAAACTATTGGAATTAATGCGCAGATGATAGAACTGCTCGGGCGCGCCCGTAGTGTTCTTGCTGCTGATCTGCTCGATGGTTCCTACGCCGTGGTTTGGGTAGACAACTTTATCGCCAATCCGAAAGTTACTCGTCATTTTTAGTTCCGGCCCTTTCGTCGATCCGGCTGGCTTGCCTGCTCGGCGCACTGGCGTGGCGATTGTCAGAGGCCGGTTTGTGGAGTGGCAAGCACATCCTTGTGTGGATAATGCACCGTGCGTTGAAGTTTTATTATAGCAAGGTTGGCGGAAGGGGTCAACAGGCGGTAACGGGGTAGAAGTGGGGCAAAAGGGGCGCGCACGTCGATTAACCGTATTGTTATCATTAATTTAACAGCGATTCGGGCGGCACCGTAAAGAATCCGTGCGATAATGCAGGGATGTCTTCGCTCGGCGGCATGATTTCGGAAATCCGGCATTATCTCGACCCTACGACCATTGCGGCAGCGGGCTATGTGGTTCTAAACGCGGTGATCTTCGCCGAAAACGGGTTGGCGGCCGGCTTTTTCTTTCCCGGCGACTCGCTCCTGTTTGTGGCGGGACTGTTTGCCGCCAAGGGAAACCTGAACATCGGCGTGCTGATCGTTACCTTAACGATCGCCAGCATCCTGGGCAACGCGGTTGGTTACCTGACGGGTCTGAAAGTTGGCAAACGCCTGTTCTCGAAGCCGAAGTCGCTGCTCTTCCGGCCGAGCCACTTGCAAAAGGCGCAGGAGTTTTACGAAAAGTACGGCAATAAGACGCTGATCATTGCCCGCTTCATCCCGATTGTGCGGACCTTCGCTCCGATCGTCGCCGGCGCGGCGGAAATGTCCATGGCGCGCTTCGTGATTTACAACATTGTGGGAGGCGTCGCGTGGATTGGAAGCATGCTGCTGGCCGGATTCTTTTTGGGCCAGGTGTTCCCGGCGCTCGCAAAGCACATTGAGCTAGTCGTGCTGGTGATTGTCGCGCTGAGCTTGCTGCCACCGGCGATCGAGTTTTGGAAGTCGCGGCGGAAGCCGATGGAAGAGGCGACGGAAGAGGCGTGAGCGTGCACGCTCATGCGGATAGTGGCTCAATTTGAATTCCGGTCACAGGACTTGCGGAAATCGAACCCTTGCGCATAACGTATGGGTTGTATCAGGGCACGGCTTCAGCCGTGCCGCCAGCAGGCCTAGTTCCTGGGGCTTTAGCCCCTGCGGCTTTGCACTTGGCAACATTGTGGATCGCCGTTGTCTGCCGGGGGCTAAAGCCCACTTTTTCCAAACGTCTGGGTCGGCACGGCTGAAGCCGTGCCCTGATACAAACCTGATACAAAGAGATACAAAGCGGCTGCGCAGCCGATTGGCTCAGAGTTCCACAGGGTCGAATTCAACTTGGGCCACGACCCTCATGCGCCACAACTGGAAATTGAGGCATAATGACCGCATATGGCATCGACGGTATTTCCAGAGCGGATGCAAACCCAGAAGATCGTCTCTGACTTGGCCGATTCTCTCGGCGCCACGTTGACCGAAGCCGGAGCGCGCGCGATTCTTGCGCTGAAGCTCGACGGACCGACACCGGAACGGCGGCAAGAGCTGGCCGGCAAAGCTAACGAAGGCTCGCTCACCGCCGAAGAATTCGCGGAATACGAGACGTATGCTCAGTTGCGCGGTCTCCTGGCTGCGCTCCAATCGAAAGCGCGACTGTACCTCAAGCAATCCGGGCCTGCATGACCTCCGCTCAAAGGGAAGCCGTCCGCCAGCGTGCTGGCGGACGGTGCGAGTACTGCCGCCTTCCCGACTCGGCGATTGAACTCGAAGATTTCCACGTCGAGCACATCATTGCAAAAAAACACGGCGGACTTGGCAGGAGCCGGCGCAACGCGCGAGGTAGGAATTTGGCAAGGCTCAGAAATCGGCGCTCTCTTGCGTGTAGGTGAATCCGGGGAGATCCTGCTGGTCGCCGGCCTTGGTGACTTTCACGCGCGTCACATCTTCCGATCCCACGCGGCGGAGCACGGCAAAGGTGGAAAACACTTCCGTGTAGAGCTTGGTGACCAAATGATTTTCGCCCGTCTGGTCTTTCTTCCAAACCTGTCCCAGAAGGATTCTCTTTACAGCCATATTTTCCCCTTGCTCCGCATTGGTCCCACCATCTTACTACGTTATGCAGGCTCGCTGTGGATGATGACCCGGAAAATCCGCGGGAACTCGCGCCGGAACTGCGCTTCCACCTCCGCGGTGATCTCGTGCACCCGCGCCACCGGAAGATCGCCGTTGAAACGGCAGTGACACGCCACAAACACGCGATCGCGCACTTGGCGAATGGAAATTTCGTGACAATCCACCACCAGCGGATTCGACTCCGCGATTTCGCGCAAGCGCCGGCGCATTTCTTCGGCGTGCTCCGGCGTGTGCACGGCGACGCGCTCGATGTGCGCGCCCGCTTCTTCGATGTGCGTGTTGATGCTCGCCAAGCCCGGAGCTTCGGCGTGGATTTCTTCCTCTAGGCGGTCCACCAGATCGTGCGCTTGCCGCAACGTGAGCGTGTCGCTGACTTCCACGTGTAACTCCAGGTGCAATCCCGGCGTGTCGCCTTCCGCGCCCGCCGTATCCAGTGCCGATAGATCGTGGACGTTCACCGCGTGACGCGCCGCCACCGCTTTTACTTTTTCGAACAGGTCTTCGTTGCCGGAGGCGCGCGGCTCGGTGTGAATGATGACGTCGGCGCCGGGGAGATGGCGCAGGATGCGCGCTTGCACGGCGTCGGAAATCGCTTTCACGTGTTCGAACGTGGCGGTGCGCTGCACGGAAATGTTGGCGTCCACGAAATAGCGCGCGCCGGCGTGACGAATGCGCACGCGATCCGATCCCAACACGCCCTCGACGCCGCGCACTTCGTCGTAGAGACGCGCGCGCATGCCCGGCGGCGCGGCGTCCAGCAGCGCGTCGACCGTGCGCTTCGCCAATCGCACGCTGATTCCCGCGACAATGCCCGACACGGCCATCGCCGCCAAGGGGTCGGCGACACGCAGGTCGGGCGCGCCGTAGCGGCGTCCGCCCCACACCAGCAGCAATCCAAACAGCACCACCAGCGAACTCCACACGTCGGTGGAGAAATGTAGCGCGTCGGCCTCCAGCGCCTGGCTGTTGTACTTCTTCGCGACGTCGAGCAGCGCGCGCGAACGCCAGTAGTCGACGGCCATGGAAAACGCCATGACCAGAAACGCCCAAATCGTCGGCTGAATGTCCACGCGGCGGAAAAGCAATCGCTCCACGGCTTCGTAGACAATCCAAACGCAGGTGCCAAGCAACAGCAGCGCCTGCAAGAAGGCCGAGAGATTCTCCATCTTCTCGTGGCCGAATTGATGATCGGAGTCAGCGGGACGATCGGAGACGCGCACCGAGAAAAACGTCATGACCGCGGCGGCCAAGTCGAGCGAGGAGTGCAATGCCTCGGAGAGAATACCCAAGCTGTGCGTGCCGAATCCGACGACGATTTTGAGCCCCGTTACGACGATCGCCCAAAGGATGGAAACGCCGGCGACGCGGCGTTTTTCGGCCGCGCCGGATTCCGGATGCGGTGGCGTGACGTTCGAGGGAGGCGCGTGACTCACGGCGGCGGTGGGCATGGCGATTACGGCGAGGCGAATGCGTCGGCCTTAGCTCCCGTGTTATCATAAGGCATTCCGTCGCGCAAATGGACAGGCAAGGATGCTGTCCTACTTCGCCACATTTTTCCGAGGAGCTAAATCCGAATCATGAAGTTTACGTTGGCGTTCTCTTGTGTCCTTCTAACTGCGTCCTTCGCAATCGCGCAAACGCCGCCGGCCACGCCGCCGGCAGCGCCGGCCAAACCCGGCCTGCAAACGGTGCCCGAGTACAAACCGTCGATGCCCGGCGCGGTGCCCGCGCCTCCGAAGCCGGTGGGCGCCGAAGACGTGGTGCTGACCATCGGAACGGAGACGTTCACGCGAGAAAAATTCGAAGCGATCATGCGCGCGCTGCCCCCGGCGTTCCAGCAACAAGTGGCGCAGATGACCAAGAAACAGTTCGCGCAACAATTCGGAATGATGCTGAGCCTGGCGCGTTCCGCGGAGAAAGAAAAACTCGACCAGACGCAACAGGTGAAAGATCAACTGGAGTTCCAGCGCTTGCAGTTCCTGGCGCAACTCGCCTTCCAGCAGATTTCGCAGAAGAATCAAGTCATCACCGACGATCAGATCAAGGCGTACTACACCGCGCACATCGCCGACCAACAGCAGGCCAAGATTCGCGGCATTCTGGTCGCGTTCGCGCGTCCCAAGGGAAAAGACGGCACCACACCCAAGGATCGCACCGACGACGAAGCCAAAGCGCTGGCGACGTCGCTGCGCGACAAGATCGTAAAGGGCGAGGACTTCGCCGCCGTGGCGAAGGAAAATTCCGACGAGCCGGAAACGGGTCCCAAGGGCGGCGACATGGGAACGGTGAAGCACAATCAGCTTCCCCCGAACATCGAGAAAGTGATTTTTTCGCTGAAGCCGAAAGAAGTGAGCGCGCCGGTTCCCGAAGCGTCCGGCTACTATATTTTCCAGCTGGAAGATTTGCGTGAAACCACGCTCGAAGAAGCCACTCCGCAAATCCGCAACCTGCTGTTGCAGCAAGCGACCATCGGCACGCTCGACAAAATGAAGGCGGATTATCCGCTGAAGTTCAACGACGACTATTTCGTCGATCCGCCGCCGAACGTCTTGACACCGAAGCGTCCGTAGCTCGCTATGCCCGAACGTCGTAAAGATAGCGGGCGTGTCCGCACTTTTCGATCATTCCTAGCACGGCGGTGGTTTCGCCGAGGTGCAGCAGGTCGGCGTTCCCTTCCGCTTCAAACTCAGAAAGCATAGCCTCGGCCGTTTCCCTGGACCGCTGCCAGAAGCGGCGATCGCTTTCGGTGAGATCATGCGCCGTATGGTGCAGATCGTTGGCCGCGAGCGCGACTCCCAGCTTCGTTTCAGCCGGGCCAGCCTTGGTCTCGGCGACGTGCGTGAAAAATAGTCCCATGCATCCACCGGGGCGCAACAAGTTCTTCATGGCGCCGATCGTGGCCGCCAGGTCCTTCGGGAAATACAGCGATTCCACCGCAATCACGGCGTCGAACGACGCGGCCGGAAACTCGAGCGCGTCCATGTCGGCGACCTGAAAATCCAAGCGGCCGTTCGCCGGCGCGCCGATCGTTCGCGCGTGGCCGATGGCTTGCTCCGATTTGTCGAAGCCCGTAAAATGCGCAGCGCTTTGGCGGCACAGCCAAGCGGTGGTTTCGCCTGTGCCGCATCCCGCGTCGAGCACCCGACTCCCCGGCGTCAAGGCCAGAGTGTCGAGCAACAAGGTCAACTGCGCGATGTCGGCGGTTCCGTATTGATTCAAACTCTCGCCGTAGACTTCTTTGCAATAGCGCGCAAACGCGGGACTGCCCGCGCTGCGCAGGTAGCATGGTTGCTTGGCTGGGGTAGGTTCCATAATGTGAACGTGATTCTACATTCGCATTTTATCGATGTCAAGGGCAGAATCGCTTACAATCGACCCATGCCGCGCAAGCCCAAGCCGCCTCCGCCCACTCAGGCCCGTAGCCGCGAGACGCTCCAGCGCATGCTCGATGCCGCCGAAGCGGTGCTGGAGAAGCATGGAATCGAAGGCGCCACACTGCAACGCATCGCCCGAAACGCGCGCCTCGCGCCCGCCACCGTCTACCGTCGCTTCCCCGACAAGGACGCGTTGATGGCCGCCGTCTTCGAGCGTTTCGCCGGCGTCAGCAAGGAAGAATTGGCCCGCCCGATCGACACCGAAGCGATCCGCAAGCTCGGCATCCACGCGTTCACCGCCCTGTGGATCGGCAATATGATCCAGGGCTTTCGCGCGCGCACTGGTTTGATCCGCGCCTCGGTGTTGTATTCGCAGGCGCACTTGAATTCCGCTTTCGTGCGCCGCAAGATGGCGCTGGAAATCCAAGGTGTGAAGCGAGTGCAGGACCTGTTTCTGCTGTGGCGCGACGAAATCGGTCATCCCGACGCGGAACAAGCCGTCGCGTTTGCCATGGTGATGGTTGCGCTCGCGTTGCGCGAACTGATTTTGTTTAACCATGCGCCGATGTTCGGCCAGGTCACGCCTCTCGACGACGAAGCGCTTCGCCGTGAATTGCCGCGCATGTTTCTGGGCTATCTCGGTGTGGACCGCAAAATTCCATGAGACAATCGGTCCCCATGGCTTTGGCCTCCGGTGCGCGTCTTGGACCCTATGAAATCCTGACCGCCATCGGTGCGGGCGGAATGGGCGAGGTTTATCGCGCGCGGGACACGCGGCTCACCCGCGACGTCGCGATCAAAGTATTGCCCGCGGAGTTCGCGCATCATCCCGAGCGATTGCGCCGCTTCGAGCAGGAGGCGCGCGCCGTCTCTGCGCTGAATCATCCCAATATCCTCACGATTTTCGATATCGGCGAGCAGGACGGCGTGCCATACGTCGTTTACGAATTGCTGGAGGGACAAACCCTGCGCGACACCGGCGCGATCTCGCAACGGAAGGCGATCGACTACGCCCAGCAGATTTCCCGCGGACTCGCCGCCGCGCACGACAAAGGAATCACGCATCGCGATTTGAAACCCGAGAATCTCTTTGTCACCGGCGACGGCCGCGTGAAGATTCTCGATTTCGGATTGGCCAAAGTCGCCGTGCAGCCCGATGCCGCGACTATCAGCGCCGGCACGCAACCGGGCGCCGTGCTCGGCACGGTCGGCTACATGTCGCCCGAGCAAGTTCGCGGCGAAGAAGCGGATCATCGCTCCGACATCTTCAGCTTCGGCGCGATTCTCTACGAAATGCTCAGCGGACGCCGGGCGTTTCGCGCCGACTCTGCGGCGTCCACGATGCACGCGATTCTCACGAGCGAGCCGGCGGAGCTCGAACAAGTGGCGTTTGGGCGAATTGTCCAGCATTGTTTAGAAAAATCGCCGGAGATGCGCTTTCAATCGGCGCGCGACCTCGCTTTCGCGCTCGACGCGGCGTCGGCTACAAGCAGCACGAGTGGGCTGCGGGCCGCGGCGGCGGCAGGACGTTCCAAGCCTCGGAGCGCGCTTACGCTTGCGGCGTTCTGGGCCCTGCTCATCACAACCTCAGCCCTTGGAGGATACCTGTGGCACGCGCGCCAGAACTCCGCGCCGATGTGGTCAGGCACAATCCTGCCGGGTCCTTCCCTCGCCGGGTTTCCGCGCGTGTCGCCCGATGGCCGCACCGTCGCGTACACGGTGCATGTCGGCTCGGAGTCACAGGTGGCGGCGATCAATCCGCAAACGGGCAATTGGAACGTTCTGACGAAGGACATTTCGCAGGGCGGCGCCGCGACGATCAGTTGGAGTGCCGACGGAAGTACGATTTTCTTCGCGCGCATGCTCGATTCGCCCCGCGGCATCTTCAGCATTCCGAGTCTGGGAGGAGAAGAGCGTTTGGTTTTGGAAGGCGCGTCGCGGCCCGAAGCGTTGCCCGACGGCAGCTTGCTGGCGACAAAAGTCAACGCCAACCGGCAACATCAGATTTTCCGCTTCTGGCCGCAAAGCGGGCACAGCGAAACGCTGCCGGCCGCGGTGGAAGACGACGATGTGTTTTACATCCGCGCGTTCTCAGACGGCCGCGACGCCGTGTTCTTCGGACATCCGCTCAACGGCGCTGGCGCGCCGCTTGAATTAACCAGCCATCTCTACCTGATGGATGTTGCTTCGGGCCGCTTGCGACAATTGGATACGGAGCTGCCACTGAAACCGCCGTTCATCGCGCTCGATTCGGTTCACAATCTCGTGTTCGTGGTGAGGAAACCGGGCGATCTCGCCCAACTGGTGGCGATTCCCCGCTCCGGGTTTGGGTCAGTTCAGCCTTCTCTGCCCTTGACGCTCGCGGCGCTCTCAGGCGACGTCGGCGCGGACGGCAGTCTCTACGTCGACCAATACGAGCCCGGCTCCGACGTGCTTCGATTCCCCACGTCGGGCGGCGCGCCGGAGCAAATGCCCGGCAGCGGACTCAGTCACGTGGTGGTTCGTCCCATGCATCCGCTGATGCTCGCCGACGGACGCGCGCTCGTGACGATCCCATTCGCCGGACATCCGCGCTTGTTGGCCGCGGCTCCCGGAAAAGATCCGCAGCCGTTGATTCAAACCACCGAGGAAACCTCGATGCCCGCCGTGGTGTTGCCGGGCACGCCCTCGCAGCTCGCGTTCTTGATCGGCAGCGGCGCGCAACAGGTGATCGCGATTGCTTCGCTCACGGACGGTCGCGTGGTGCGGCGACTATCGGAGACGGCGACCGCCGGAAAGTTTTCTTCGCGGCCGGGTATCGAATGCCTCACGGCGTCCGCGGATGGCCGCACGCTTTACTATTCGGCCGGCGGATCCATTTGGAGCGTTCCCGCCGGCGGCGGACAACCGGTTCGCTTGACCGCCGGAGATTCGGTCACGGTGCATCCGGACGGGTCGAAACTTTTGGTAAAGCTCAACGAAGCCGAGCCGCGCTTGGTGTGGGTGGGAATCAACGGCGGCGAGCCGCAATCGATTCCGCTGCATTTTCCGCAGGGCGGCGCGCTGAGTCACCACCCACTGCTGCCGGGCTCGATCGGAAAAGACGGGCGCATCCTGGCCGCCGTCAGCACGGCGGGTCTTTTCTTTTATCACGTCGCGATCATCGATCCCGCGAAGGGAAACGCGCAGATCGTGCTCGTGCAATTCCCAGGCGATGTGATTTATCCGTCATGGACGAGCGACGGCAAGATTCTGGCAGTGGGTCGCGCGATCCGCTCGTCGGTGTGGCAATTCCGCCAGGAAAACCGCTAGCGACTCACTTCACCCAGGAGCATTCCGGGTCGCACACCAACGCGCGATCGCTGGGATGCGCGCGCAAAAACGCGGAGGCGCCCTGGCGCCCGAGAACAAAAAAGCATTTCGTGATTGCGTCGGACTCCGTTCCGGTGATGGCCATCGACGAAACGGCCTCGACACCATTTTCCGGGGGCTTTTTGGTTCGAGGGTCGATGATGTGGCGGCCCTTCTCGTACGTTGCGGACGTGCTCAACGAATTGTCTTTCAGATATACCGTCGCCGCCGCGATGTCCTTCGATTTCGGCGAGCGAATCGTGATCTTCCATCCTTGATCTTCGCCCGGCGGCGTGCCGATCGCGTTGATCGTGCTCATCCCGGCGCTCACCAGCGCGCGCTTGATGCCGGCCGCTTTCAAAATGTCGATGGCGTGATCGACGGCCAGTCCTTTGCCGATGCCGCCGGGATCGAGTTTGACTTCTGGAGTCGTGAACTCGACGGTGGAGTTGCGCGTATCGAGCGAGAGCCGGCCGCGTCCCAGGGTGATATCGAAGGCGCCGAACGTTTGGCGGCGAAACTCGTCGGAGACGCGAAGAAAGTCGAAGAACTCGGGCGTGACTTTCACGGGACCTTTGGCGGCCGTCGCATTCACGCGCGAAAGTTCGCTCTGCGGTTTGTAGTTGCTGAGCAAATCGTCCAGGCGATCGATCTCGGCGAACGCTTGCTCGCACGCTTCGGCGAGAACCGCGCGATTCGGTCCGTAGACCACGATTTGATATTCGCTTCCCATGGAAACATGGGAAGCCTCATAGCGGATTTCCTGCGCGGCAAGACCAAACGAAAGCAACCGCAGATAAACGCAGATGAACGCAGATAACACAATTCCGAATCTGCGTTTATCTGCGTTCATCTGCGGTTGCTTTTGTTCTAGCCCTTTTGGTCCCGATATTTCGGCCAGAACACCCGGCGATTCTCGTCCATCGCTTGATTCGCGTAAACCACCGCTTCGGCGTCTGAGGCGCCCACGTTGATGTCCGACAACGGATGCTTGCCTTCGCGAATGCACATGAAAAAATGCTCGAACTGCGTGCCCACCGGATTCTTCGGTTCGGTGACCTCGTACCATCCGCGCTGCGCTAACCAGCGGCGTCCGAAGGCGCGCTCGCGATCCATGAACGGCATGTCTTCGCCGATTTCATCCGGGAAAATCGGCATGCCCTTTTGCGTCGCGCTGGCGCTGACCGTCGCGCCGGCCCACCATTGTTCTTTCGCTTTCCCGGCGGCCGCCGTGGCCTTGGCTTTCGGTTCCACCCAAAACGTTCCGGTGCCGCTGGGACCCGCCAAGGTCAACTCCATCGTGCCGCCGTCGCCGCACAAGTGTTCGCCGAATTCGTAATGCTGATTGTTCAGCATCGACGTGAAAACGGCTTTTTGTCCCTCGGGATATTCGAAAATCACGCTGACGTTGTCGTAAACTTCGCGGCCGTCCTTCCAATAATCGATGCCGCCCGTGCCGATCACCGAGCGCGGATCGGCCTGGAACGCCCATCCCGCGATGTCCATTTGATGCGATCCCAACTCGGCCATCAGGCCGCCGGAATATTCCTTGTACATGCGCCAGTTGATCAAGCGCTCCAGTTTCGCGTCGGCCACGGGACGCCGCCAATCGCTGTTACGATTCCAATGCGCATAGCAGTGCGTGACGCGTCCCAATGCGCCGCGCCGGATCATCTGCATGCCCATGTGGTAGATCTCGCTGTAGCGGCGCTGCAATCCTACTTGGAAAACCTGCTTGGGATGTGCAGCGACGGCTTCGCGCAACGCGGCGATTTCCTGCTCCTTGAACACCATGGTCTTCTCGCAGAAGACGTGCTTGCCGGCGCTCAACGCGTCGAGCGTCATGAAGGCGTGGCGATCGAGCGGCGTCACGATCATCACCGCTTCCACATCTTTCCGCTCGAGGACTTTTCGATAGTCGTCGTAATGCGTGGGGCTCCCGCCGATGGTTTTCGCGGCGCGTTCGAGGTTGGGCGGATAAATATCGCAAAGAGCCACGCATTGACCGCCGGTGTTGGTGCTGAGCGGACGCAACAAATCGAGCGCGCGCGTGCCGGTGCCGATCATGGCCCATTTCACGGGCTCGGAGGCGGCGTGAACGGTGGGAAAAAGTTCCGGAATGTCGAAGTTGGAGAGTCCGAAAGCAGCGGCCACGGCGGCGGCGCGTTTGTTGAACTCCCGGCGGCTAATCGCGTTAGACATGAAAACGTTTCCTGCCTTGAGAATAACGCTATAGAACCGTACCAGGATAGCAGAAAAGATTGTAGAAAACGAGGGAGGGATGAGCGGTTAGGCGGCAGTGAAACCCTTGCGGCTCCACCGCTACTTTGTGCGGAAAGGCTGTGCCTTTCCGGATCTGCATTTGCATTTGGCGAGGCTGTGCCTCGCGCGCAAGGCCCAGCCTTGCGAAAGTATTTAAAGGCGTTTCGGAAAGGCCAAGCCTTTCCGCACAAAGCAGCGGCGAAGCCGCAAAGCGACGCTTAGTTCGCTACTCTTCCCGAAGCGCAACCATCGGCGCGATCCGCGTGGCGCGCACCGCGGGACCCGAACATGCGAGCATCGCGACCACCGCGAGGACGCCGGCCGCCGCGGCGAACACCAGGGGATCGAGTGGGCTTACGTGAAACAACATGCCCTGCGCCACACGACCCAGCGCCGCACCCGCGAGCAATCCGCCCGCGAGGCCCAGGAGGATCAGCCGCGCGCCCGCCGCCAGCACCAACCGCAGCGCCGATTGTGGTGTGGCGCCCAGCGCCATTCGCAATCCAATCTCGCGCGTGCGTTGCGCGACGAATTGCGCCGCGACGCCGTAGATTCCCACCGCCGCGAGCAACACCGCGGCCAGCGCGAACGCACCGAGTAGCATCACCACGAAGCGGCGTTGCGCGTTGGAGCGTCGCACCAGCTCGCGCATCGAGAAGACGTTGTACGCGGGCATTTCCGGATTCACCGATCGCACGGCCGCGGACATTGTCTCAAGCATCAAGGCCGGATCGCCCGCCACGCGCATCACGAGTACCGGCGAGCCCAAGGGATTCTGCGCGTAGGGACGATACACTTCCGGACGCGGCGGCGCATCGATCGCGACGTGATGAACGTCGCCGACCACGCCGACAATCGTGATCCACGGCTGCTGCTCGGGATTCATGCCCAACTTGATGTGCTGCCCCACGGGATCTTGCCCCGAAAAATAGGCGTGCGACATGGTTTGATTGATCACGCAGACCGTGCCGGCCGTCGCGTTATCGTGGTCGTCGAAAGTGCGCCCGGCGATCAGCGGAATGCCCATGGTCTCGAAATAATTCGGTGTGGCCACGCGATATTCGGCTTCGCTGCCCGGTTGCGCTCCCGGGCCCTCGGTGCGGCCTTCGATCCACACCCAGCTTCCGAGATTCATTCCGCCAAGAGGCAGGCGGCTCACAGAGGCCATCGATTGCACGCCGGGAACCGCGCGCATGCGCGCTTCGATCTGGCGGTAGACCGCGGTGCGCTGCGCGGGCGTGCCGGCCGACGATGGCAATTGCGTGGAAATTGTCGCCACGCGATCGGCGTCAAAGCCGGGCGCCACGTCAAGGAGTCGCGCGAAGCTGCGCAAGAGCAATCCCGCGCCCACGAGCAACGCCAGTGCGAATCCCACCTGCGTCGCGACCAGCGCCGATCGCAAACGATGATGCCCTCCCGCGACCGATGCGGCGTTCTCCCGAAGCTTCGCGCCGATTTCGGCATGCCCAATCATGCGCCACGCCGGCGGCAGGCTCGTGAAAATGGCGCTGGCCAGCGCGAACGCGGCGGTAACCGCGAGCGCGCGCACGTCGAGCGTCATCGCGCGGCTTCCGATCAGGCTGGCGGGTGCGGCGGCGATCAAGAGTTTCAAACCCGCGGCAGCTAACGCGACGCCCGCGACACCGCCGCACGCCGCGAGCAACGATCCCTCCACCAAAAGCTGCAACAGCAACCGCACGCGCGACGCGCCAAGCGCGACACGCATGAAAATCTCACGACGGCGCGCCGCGGCGCGAACCAGGAGCAAGTTCGCCACCGACGTGCACGCCATCGCCAACACTAATCCCACCGCGCCGAGCAACAACGCGGCCATGGGACGCACTTGGCCGCCCGCTTGTTCTTCCAACGACCGCGCGCCGATCTCGTATCCCTGATTCGTGGAAGCAAACTGCGACGCCAGCACGGCGCCAACGCGACGAACTTCGTCGTTGGCCTGTAGCGGCGAGACGCCCGGCGCACGGCGGCCAATCACTTTCAGGAAACGCAACCCGCGCGGCGAGTTGTAGATTTGATTCGCGGCCAGCGGCATCCACACGTCGATCACGTTGGCCGTGCCGGCCATTGGCTCGCCGGGATAAAAGAATCCCGCGGGCAGAATTCCAATGACCGTGTAGGTTCTGCTGTCGAGATTGAGTTTTTGCCCCAGCAGCGCGGGATCGCCGCCGAAACGCCGCTGCCAAAATTCGTGCGAGAGAATCACCACGCCCGGCGCGCCCGATTTGTCGTCGGCATCGGAGAAGCCGCGCCCCGTGCCCGGCGGCACGCCGAGCATGGGAAAAAAACTCGACGATACGTACAGTGCTTCCAAGCGCTCTCCGTCGCCGCGCCCGGTCATCACCACGTTCCACACCGGTGAAATCGCGGCCAGGGAAGTGAACGATTTCACGCTGCGGCGCAGATCGTCGAAGTCGAGACGCGAGGTCCACGCTTCGTCGCTGGCGCTTTTCCGCGTTTCAATCGACATCAGCGTTGACGCGTCGCGGAACGGCAGCGGATGCAATGCGAGTTGATCGATGGCCGTGAAGATCACGGTATTCGCGCCGATTCCCAACGCCAGCGTCAGCACCGCAGCGACGGCAAAGCCGGGACTGCGCCGGAGTTGCCGCATCGCGTAGCGCACGTCTTGCATCATGTGTTCGAGCCACGGCCGGCGTGTCCGTTCGTAGTAGCGCTCCTTCGATTGCGTCACCGATCCAAAGCGGCGGCGCGCGGCATCGAGCGCGTCTTGCGGGCTCATGCCCTCGCGCTGCAAACGGTCGGCCTCGAGCGCGATATGCGCTTCGATCTCGGCGGAAAAATCGTCAAGCGGGCGTTTCATTGGGGATCTCTTCTTGAGGATCCTCTTACTGAGGATCCAATACGCGAAAGACGGCGGCGGCGAGCCGTCGCCAGTCGCTAGTTTCCTGCACCAACTGCTTTCGGCCCGCGCTGGTGAGTTTGTAGAAGCGCGCTTTGCGATTGTTCTCGCTGGTGCCCCACGCCGCGGCGATCCATCCGCGGTCTTCCAATCGCTGCAGCGCGGGGTAGAGCGATCCATGATCGACGAGCAATTCGTCGCCCGATTGCTCCTGAATAGCGCGCGCGATTCCCTGCCCGTGCTGCTTGCCGAACAGGAGCATGCGCAAGATTAAGAGATCAAGGGTGCCTTGAAGAATGGGGATTCGGGTTGGCATTCGACCCGAGTATGCGATCGCTTGGGTCGAATGTCAACAGGAGGGTTGTAAAAACGTGTGCAATGTTGCTCACTCGGGAGATGTCTGATGGGAGAGAATCATCTAAGAGGTCTTCGTGGTCACTGCCACCCGCCGCACATTCATTACCATCTTTCTCCTCGGAACATCGGTGTTCGCTCTGCCGTTGCGGTTCGAACGCCACGGCGACAGCTTTGTGGCGCGCGATACCGTCGTCGACTGCCGCGGCGCGCGATTCGGAACGGTGCGCATGCGCTTTCGTGGTGCGAAGCGTTGCGGCGTCGAGACCGGCCCCGCCGCTCGCTTGAACTACATCACCGGCCGCGACCCGCGCAACTGGAACGTCGGCGTGGCAAGCGTGGCCGAAGTGCGTTTCACCGAAATCTATCCCGGGATCGCCGTGGTTTACCACGCGCACGCGCACGATCTTGAGTTCGACATCAATGTATCGCCGGGCGCCGATTGGCGGCGCATTGCCATCGACTTTCCGGGCTCACGCAACATTCACATCGATTCGCGCGGCGATGCGATTGTCGACAACGTGCGGATCCGCCACCCTGACGTATCGCAAGCGGGACAGCACCTCGAAGGACACTTTGTTCTGGCTGACCGCAATCGTCTGCGTTTCGCCGTGGCCGGCGTGGATTCCCGCGCGCCGTTGCTGATCGATCCCGTCGTGGTCTACGCGACGCTCGCCGGCGGCGACGACGCCGATCAGGCCACGGGAATCGCCCTCGACAGCGCGGGCAATGCCTACGTCGCAGGATTCACGGCGTCGAGCAATTTTCCTACGCGTGCCGCGTTTCAAGGTGCGCGCGCCGGAGTTTCGAAATCGACCAACGGCGCGACACAGTGGATTACGTCGGGCGCGGGATTGTCCAGTGTACAAGTTCAGTCGCTGGCCATCGATCCTGCAGGTGTACTCTACGCGGCCACGTTCGCGGGAGTGTACAAGAGCACCAATGCCGGCCAATCGTGGAGCGCGACGAGCGCGCTGCCGTCGTATTACGTGAATACGTTGGCGATCGATCCGAAAACCTCCACGATCTACGCCGGAACACTGAGTGCGACCGGCGGCGGTATCTACAAAAGCGGCGACGGCGGCGCGACCTGGACGCTGCTGCACTTCGCCGGATCGGACATCCTATCGATTCTCGTGCATCCCACGATTTCGGGCGTGCTGCTGGCGGGAGTTGGCAGCTCTCTCGCAGCCGGACCGGCACTCTATCGCAGCACCGACGGCGGCGCCACTTGGACCGCGATCCAGATCAATGGTCCCGTAAACGCGATCGTCGCGGATTCGCAAGCGTCGCCATCGCTGTACGTTGGAACGAGCGGATTTACACCGGCGATCTACAAGAGCACGGACGCGGGCGCGACGTGGCAAACGGTGCTGAGGAACCGGGGCGCCCAAACGATGGCTGTCGATCCGAAAACTCCTTCGACGATCTTTGCCGCGGGCGACGTTCTTCTGCGAAGCACCGACAGCGGCGCCACTTGGCAAGCCAATATAACGTGTTGCAGCTTCATTGCGCGTTCACTGGCGATCGATCCTGTCAACACATCGAATGTCTACGCCGGGTGGACCTCGGGCGTCAGCAAAAGCACCGACGGTGGAAATACCTGGGCGCCGGCCAACAACGGACTGAACAGCGTCAACGTCTATTCGCTGTTGGTTGATCCGCGCAATCCCTCGACGGTCTACGCGGGACAGCGAGTGCTGCAGAAGGCGTTTGTCGCGAAGTATGATCCCAACGGAAATCTCGTGTATGCCACGTATCTGGGCGGCGCGAACACCGAGGGGGCGACGGGTGTCAGCGTGGACTCCGCGGGAAACGCCTACGTCACCGGATACACCAATTCCTCCGACTTTCCCACGACGCCGGGCGTCTTTCAAAGCGCCAACGCCGGCACGAACGACGCGTTCGTGGCAAAACTGAGTTCCACGGGAACGCTGGTGTACTCCACGTACTTGGGCGGATCGGCGAGCGACGTCGCGAACGGCATCGCGGTTGATTCCGCGGGCAACGCCACAATCATCGGCACCACGGCATCGACGAATTTCCCATCGAGCTTGGCGCTGCAAAACGTCTCAAAGTTGGGCGCAGGAGACAGCAGCGTTTTTGTGACGCGATTGAACGCCGGGGGATCGGCGCTGCTATATTCCACCATTATGAGCGGCGCGGGAAACGATGCCGGAATTGCCATCGCGGTCGACGCGCCAGGAAATGCTTACGTCACCGGTACGCCGTCGACGAGCTTTCCCTTGCTAAACGCTTTCCAGACCAGCCATGCCGCCACCTTTGTCGCTAAGCTGAACGGCAGCGGCGCGCCGGTTTATGCGAGTTATCTCGGCGGCACTTCTTCGAACGGATCGCCATACGCGATCGCCGTGGACGCGAGTGGATCCGCCTATGTAACCGGCTACGACGCCTCGATCTCAACCACGAACAACTTTCCACTCGTGAATCCGCTGTTCTCGAGCGGCCGCGGCTACCTTTCGAAAGTGGCGGCGGATGGATCGGCGCTTGTTTACTCCACACGCTTGGGATCGATCACTGCGAGTGGCCAGGGTGTGGCCGTCGACCCAACAGGCAACGCCTATGTGACGGGCATTGTCAGTTCCACCGACTTGCCGCTGATGGATCCGATGCAACTCAGCTTGCGCGGACCTTCCAACGCGTTCTTGATGAAATTCAATCCCACCGGATCGGCCTTGCTCTATTCGACGTATTTTGGCGGCAACAGTGTGACGCAAGCTTCGGCCATCGCCGTGGACGCGCAGGGAGTCGCGTATATCGCAGGCTATGTCTGGCCGGGAACTTCGTACCCGCTTTCGGTCGCAGCCGCGCAATCGGCGTACGGCGGCGGAGCGTCCGACGCGCTTATCGCGAAAATCACCAGCGCGACGAGCCTGCCACCGTCGCTCGCGCCGGCCATCAATTTGAACGGCATCATTACGGCGGCGGCCGGCGCGTACGCGTTCACTCCGTCGCCCGGAAGCTTGGCGAGCATCTTCGGCGCCGATCTCGCGTCGGGCATCGCCGGCGCGTCCTCGATTCCACTGCCATCGAGCATGAACGGAACCACGGTGCAGATCAATGGCGTCGCCGCGCCGATTTTGTATGTCTCCCCAGCCCAGATCAATGTGCAAATCCCATGGGAAACCAGCACGCAGGCGATGCTTTCCGCGACGGTCATCAACGGCGGCGGCACCTCGCCGATCGAGTCCAACGTGATCGCGGCGATCAACCCGGCGTTTTTCCTGGTGACCAGTGCGCAAGGCGCAAGAAATCCAGCCGCGCTGATTGCCAACACCGGCGGCGTGCTCGCCGCGCCCGTTGGATTTACGGCCACCTCTCGGCCGGTGAAACCCGGAGAATACGTGGAACTGTACGTGAGCGGCTTGGGTCCGGTGACGAACACGCCGGCGGACGGCGCGGTGGCTGTGGCGAGTCCTCTCTCCATGACGTTGACAACGCCAACGGTGATGCTCGGGCCGCCGATGTCGTCAGTTCAAGCTCCGGTGAGTTTCGCGGGCTTAGCTCCTGGCCTCGTCGGTGTATATCAAGTGAACATTCAAATCCCGGCGAATGCGCCGACGGGCAACATGATCGGCCTGAACATGAGCATGGGTCCGCAGTTGGTCAGCGATACGGTCTTCATACCGATTCAGCCGTAGGTCTACGGCTCGCCGATAAAAAACAGCGATTCGACGGGAGCGAGTTTGAGCCTAACGGGCGCTTGCGCGAATGCGGCGCTTGCCAGAACGAAGAACAGGAAGTTTGCCGCGCGATTCATTTGGAGTGCGGCGACTTGTCGCCGCTTTCGACGCCGCGAGGCTCGACTCGCGCGCCTGGTTTGTAACTACGCGAAGCGCGGCCCGCGTCAAGCCGCGGGCTAACAAAGCGGCGACGAGTCGCCGCACTCCAAATTATTTCGCGGAGAAGCGATATTCCGTCACGGTGTGATACTTCTGGCCCGGCTTCAACAGCGTCGAGGGAAACTCGGGTTTATTCGGCGAGTCCGGGAAATGCTGCGTCTCTAAACAAAACGCGTTTCGCCGCGCGTAGACGTGATCACTCTTGCCGTGGATCGTGCCGTCGAGGAAATTTCCGGTGTAGAACTGGACGCCCGGCTGGGTGGTCCATGTTTCCATGGTGCGTCCCGACGCGGGATCGTGCGCCACGGCCGCCTGCACCAACTGGCCGTTCATCGATTTCTTGTCCAGCACAAAATTGTGGTCGAAACCTTTGCCGCGGACCACTTGCTCGTCGGTGCTCGCGATGTCCTTGCCGATGGCTTTCGGTTTGGTGAAATCGAACGGCGTGCCGGCGACCGGCTTTAGTTCGCCCGTGGGAATCAGGCCGTCGTCCACCGGCGTGAATTTGCCGGCGTTGATTTGCATTTCCTGGTTCAGCACGTCGCCCGAGCCCTCGCCCGCGAGATTCCAGTACGCGTGATTGGTAAGATTCACGACCGTATCTTTGTCGGTGGTGGCGGAGTAGTCGATGCGCAGCGCGCCGCCCACCAGCGTGTAGCGAACAATCACGGTGAGCGTGCCGGGAAAATGCTCCTCGCCGTCGGGACTCACGTATTCCAGCTCGACGCCGTTGGGAATCGCCTTGCCCTTCCAAAGTTTGCGATCGAATCCCTCGGTGCCGCCGTGCAACGTGTTGGGACCGTTGTTCAGCGCCAACTGATACGTCTTGCCATCGACGACAAGATGTCCCTTGCCGATGCGATTGCCATAGCGGCCGATCAGCGCGCCGAAGTGCGGATGATTGCCCAGATAGCCGTCGAGCGAATCGAAGCCGAGCGTCACGTCGGCCATGTTGCCGTTGCGATCCGGCGTCTTGAGCGACACGATGGTGCCCGCATAGGTCATGATGCGCGCTTCCACTTTGCCGTCGCTGAGGGTGTAAATCTCCACGGCGCGGCCGTCCTTCATCTTGCCGAAAGGTTGTTGAGTCACTTTTGTTTGAGCTCCCGAGAAAATCGCCAGCAGCGCTAGCGCCGTGGAAAACTTGCCAATCATTTTGTCCCCCAAAATCGGCGCGAGCTATTGAGCTTACGAACTTTGAAGCTTCGAAGCTTAAAAACCCTGGCCGTAGTATCGCCCCGCTCCATGCTTGCGGAGAAAATGCTTGTCGAGCAATTCCTTCGAGATCGGACGCACGCCGGGACTCAACTGCATGGTGTGAAATGCCAGGCGCGCCGCTTCCTCCAGCATCCAGGCGTTGTGCGCGGCCTCGGCCGGCGAAGCTCCCCAGCAAAACGGCGCGTGACCATGCACCAGCACCGCCGGCATCGCCGCGGGATTCAGCACCGTGAAGCGCCGCGCGATCTCGCGTCCGGTGTTCAGTTCGTAATCGTGCTGGATGATACTCGCGGACATCGGATCGGTCACCGGGACGGATCCATAGAAATAGTCAGCGTGCGTCGTGCCGAAGCATGGAATCTCGCGGCCCGCTTGCGCGAACACGGTGGCGTAATGCGAATGCGTATGTGCGACGCCGCCGATCGCGGGGAAGGCGTGATAGAGCGCTAGATGCGTGGGCAAATCCGTTGACGGCCGCAGTTTGCCGTCGAGCACTTTGCCATCGAGCGTCACGAGAACCATCGACTCCGGACGCAGCTTGTCGTACGCCACGCCGCTCGGCTTGATCGCGACCAATCCGGCGGATCCACCGGTGGGGCGCAGGATTCCGCTGGCGTTGCCGAAGGTGTCCATGGCGAGTCCCGCGCGGACCAGCGCGAGATTCGCTTCGTAAACGGCTTCGCACAATTGGCGCGTGGCCGATGGCACGGGACCTGGGTTGCCGGGACGCTGAGGCGCGGCGCTCATTCCGGCGTCACCGTGAAATCGTCGAAGTAGATCACGCTATCGGTCTTCGACCACAGGCCGACTTTGCCGGAAACCGGTTCCGGCAGCGTGTATTCCAAAATCCGCTCGCCGTTTAGGAATCCAGAGAGTTGCACGCCGTGCACGGCGATCTTGATGGTGTACCACTTCTTCATTTCCAGCGGATAATCGTCGGGCGCGCGCTTCACGAAACTGCGCTTGCCTTCCTTGAACGTCCACAACACGAGATTGTCTTCCTTGCCGTTGAAGCGAACCGTCAGATAATTGCCGTTCGGTTTCAGGTTGAAAAGAATTCCCGCGCACTGATCGAGCTGGCCGTCCATGATCTTGAAGCGCACCGAAACTTCGCCGTTCGAGAAATCCGGAACTTCGTGCGCCACCGCGTAGGGGAAATACGCGAAGGCCTTCACGTTGTCGATGAATTCTTCGTGCTTCGATCCGTAGATGGCGCGCGCCGTGTCCACCAATCCGCCGGCGGGTTGACCGCGTTTCCACGGGCGGCCGTCTTCCATCATCACGTTGCGTCCGTGATCGTTCACCACCGACCAATTTCCGACTACCGAGAGAAATCGCTTCGACTCCGCGCCGGGCGTTTCCTTGGAAACGTCGACCTTCATCGGCCCGGCCGGAGCGGCGGCGAGCCCCATCAGGATTGTCGCCGAAAGAGCCGCGCACGCAGCGGCGTTAAGCAAGCGCATCCGAACCCCCTTGGGAAGTACCAGAATAGCACAAGGCATTATCCGCCCCACGCTCGCGGGGATGCCCGAAACGTAGTAACGTAATTGGGTAAGTGCGTTTGGGTCTCACATCGCGCGTTGTTCTGGGATTCGGCGTCGCGCTGTTCATGCTCGCCGCCGTGAGCGGAGTTTCGTATTGGAATATTCGCGGATATTCCGAAAACGCGCGGATGGTTTCGCACACTTACGAAGTGCTGGCCGAAGTGCACCATCTGCGCAGCGCGCTGGCCATTGCGTCGTCGGCCTCCCGCGGATTTGTCCTTGCTCCCACCGAAGATTTCAACCAGCGATTCCAGGACGCCCACCGGGAAGTGCGTTCGTCCATGAACCATCTGCGCGAGTTGACCACCGACAATCCGCGACAGCAAGCGCGTCTCGACGTGTTGGAACCGGAAATCGTGGGACGTCTCGCGGAGATGGATGAAACGGTCCGCCTCGCGCGCGCGGGAGAGACCAAGAAGGCCGCCGCGATCGTCGAGAATTCGACGAACCCGGGCTACCCAGTGCGGGAGCAAATGCTCGCCATGCTGGCGGAAGAAGCGCAGCTCGCGCGCCTACGCACCGACCAAGCCGAATTCAGCAATCGCCTGGTGGTGGCAAGCATTCTGGCGTGCTGCGCGGTCGCGCTGGCCGCCGTGGCATGGTCGTTCCGCAAGATCAGCGAGGAAGTGCGCACGCGCATGCGCGCGGAACGCTCCGAGCGCGAGGCGCGCGCCATGCTTTCGGGAGTCCTGGAGAGCTGCACGGCGGTGGTCTTCGCCAAGGATCACGCAGGGCGCTTCCTGCTGGTGAATCGCTTCTGCGCGGCGGTGTACGGCACCACGGTACAAAACATGATCGGCAAGACGGCTTACGATTTCCAGCCCAAGGAGCTCGCCGATGCCTTGTCCGAGCACAACGAGCAAGTGTGGAAGCACCGCGGTCCCATGGAGTTCGAGGAAAGTCTTTTGGTGCGCGGAATTCCCCGGACGTTTCTTGCGATCAAGTATCCGCTGAATGACGAACACGGCCAGCCGCTGGCGCTGTGCTGCTTTTCCACCGACATCACCGAGCGAAAGGCGGCAGAAGCGGCGCTGGCGTCGGCGAAAATCGCGGCCGAGCAATCGAATCAGTTCAAGGATCAATTCCTCTCGAACATGAGTCACGAGCTGCGCACGCCGCTCAACGCCGTCCTGGGATTTTCCGAATTGCTCAAAGACACCGCCTACGGGCCGCTCACCGAAAAGCAAGACCGCTACGTCAACAACATCTACAAGGCCGGACAGCACCTGGTTCGCTTGATCGGGGACATTCTCGATTTGTCGAAGATCGAAGCGGGCCGCCTCGATCTGAGCCTGGAGAACATTGCCGTGAACGAAGCGGTCGAAGAATGTCTCGCGGGACTCAAGCCGCTGGCCGACAAGAAATCGCAAACACTCGAGCAAGATTGCGCCGCGGGCTTGGGTGGACTTGTCATTCTGGCCGATCGCACGCGATTCCGCCAAGTGGTGATGAATCTGGTGGGCAATGCGATCAAGTTCACGCCCGACGGCGGACGCGTGATCGTGCGCGCCGAAGACGCGGGCGCCGAAGGCGTGCGGATTTCGGTGATCGACGATGGTCCCGGCATTGAGCCTACCGAACAGGACCGCATCTTCGAATCGTTTTATCGCGGCAAACAAGCCCGCCGCAAGGAAGGCAGCGGATTGGGTCTGGCGATCTCAAAGAGTCTCGTGGAAGCGCACGGCGGAAAGTTTGGATTGGAAAGCACGCTTGGCAATGGCAGCCGTTTCTTTTTCACGCTGCCCGCGGGCCGCTCCGCTCCGCGCACACCGCCGGCGTTGGGGACGGCGCCGCCGCCAGTGGAACCATCTCGCGGAACCGTGTTGATCGTGGAAGACAATGTGCGCAGCGCGCAGTTGCTCGAGCAGCAGCTGGAAGGCGCGGGATACAATCCGGTGATCTGCGACGATCCCAGCGCGACGGTGGAAGTGGCCGCGCGTCTTCAACCGATGACCATCACGCTCGACGTGCTGATGTCGCCGGTGAACGGATGGCAAGTTTTGGCGCAGCTCAAAGAAGATACACGGACTCGCGAAATCCCCGTGATCTTGATCACGGTCGTCGATCAGCCGCAGATGGGAAATCTTCTCGGCGCGCAAGAATATCTAGTCAAACCGGTGGAACGCGATGTACTCTTGAGAGCCGTGGAACGGTGCGCGACGAAGCGTTCTACAGTGGGGAAATCGTAGAACCAAAGAGGTGACACGTACGATCTGATGAATTTTTCGACGAAAACACGCGTGCTGGTGGTGGAAGACAATCCCATGAACATGGAGATGCTCGTGGAGTGGTTGGAGATCGCCGGCTATCAAGTGGACACGGCCGAAGATCTCGCCACTGCGCGCTCGCGTTTCGCAGCGGCGTGTCCGGCGTTGGTGTTGCTCGATATTCGTTTGGGCGATGAAGACGGCGCGGATTTTTCGCGATGGGTGCGCGAGCGTCCTGAACCGCCGTCGAGTCAAGTACCGGTGATCGCGGTGACGGCGCACGCGCTGCGCGACGAGCAGGATCGCATTCTGCAAGCGGGATGCAACGCAGTGGTCTGCAAGCCGGTGGACCTGCGCGTCCTCAAAGACGAGATGCAGCGCTGGCTAAAGGCGCGAGGGTAAAACTCGCACTGTTGTTAGGCCACCGCTTCTTCCAACCTTCTTAGAAACTCCCACAGTTCCCTTGGCGTGCGCACGTAGTATTTCGCTTCCGTTTTCTGCGACCATCCCACGCGCACGGTGAGCGCCGAGGGCGACGCCGCGAACGCCGATTCGTCGGCGCCATCGTCACCCGCGATAATCGGCAGCGTCAACGGCGGCTGCCTCGCCAAGAGATTGCGCACGGTGTCGCCTTTTTCGCGGAAGCCGGCGGGAGCCACGTCCCACACGCATTTGCCGCGGCGCATCTGCATTCCGGGCGGAAGTTTCGAACGCACCATCCGGCGCGCGCGGCGCACGGTGGCGCGTTCCGCTTCACGATAGTGGATCGCGAAACAAACAGCTTTGTCTTCCACCCATACGCCTTTCATGCCGGCCAGCGACTTGGCCATCTCGTGGCACAATTCCTGCATCGCATGGGCCCCGGCAGGCGCCAGCGTACCGCCATACACGCCCACGATCTGTACGCCTGGCACAGCAAGCAACTGCTCCAGATCATCCTGCTTACGTCCGGTGACGATCCAGACGCGCAGGCGTGCCAGGCGCGCGATGCGTTTCAGTAGATCGCGCACCGCCTCCGGCACTTTCGCCAGTGACGGATGCGAAACGATCGGCGTGAGCGTTCCGTCAAAATCCAGAATCAACGCGATTCGGCGCGATGCCCCTAGGCGTCGCGCCACGGTACTCCACGAGTCGAAAAGATAATCGGCCATCATGCGGCAACTCCTTGCGGCTTGATGCTCCGTATCTCGCTTCGTGCTTCGGTGCGGATCTCGGAGAGTTCCCCGATCAGGCTGGCCGCCCAGCGATAGACGTTGTTTTCCCTCACCACGCGGCGCATGCGTTGCATGCGTGCGACCCGTTCCCCGGAAGGCATTTCCAGCGCCTCGCACATGGCCGAAGCCAGTTGCGCGGCGTCGTACGGATTCACCAACAAGGCGTCGGTCAACTCGCGGCTGGCGCCGGTAAACGTGCTCAGGATCAGCACACCTTGCTCGTCGCTGCGGGCAGCGACGAATTCCTTCGCCACCAGATTCATTCCGTCGTGCAGCGACGTGACTAAACAAAAATCGGCGGCGCGATAGAAGCGCTCAATCTCGCGGTGCGAATGATAACGGTCGAGCAGCACGATGGGCTGCCAGTTTCCGCGCTTCCACTTTTGATTGATGCGCTCGGCCTCGCGCCCCACTTCTTCGAACAACTCGCGATAGCTGCGCACGTGCATGCGGCTCGGTGCGCCGATCTGTACGAACGTCAGGCGCCCGCGATATTGCGGATACTGCTCCATCATTTCCTCGATGCCGTGGAAGCGTTCGAGAATTCCCTTCGTGTAGTCGACGCGATCGACGCCCACGCCGAGAAATTGCGCGTGAATTCCCGTTTCCGCGAGCAGCGCGGTGCGTTCGGTGATCGTGGACCCACGGCGTTCGCCTGATTGCTCCGCCGGAAACGGAATGCTGATCGGGAACGGACGCACCAACGTCGGATGCCCGCCGCGATTCACCACCGATCGCTCCAATTCCACGCGCGCTTCCAGGGCGCGGTCGACGGTTTCGAGGAAATTGATGCAATGCGCCTGAATGTGGAATCCGATGAGGTCCGCGCCGAGTAATCCGTCGAGCAATTCGCGCTGCTGCGGGCAAATTCCAAACGATTCCGGATTCGGCCACGGGATATGCCAGAAGATGGCCACGCGCGCGTCGGGACGCAGTTGCTTGATCATGCGCGGCACGAGCGCAAAGTGATAATCCTGCACCAACACCAGAGGATCGGGCACGTCTTCCATTTCTTCGGCCAGCGCATTCGCGAATTTCTGATTCACATCGGCGTAGTAACGCCAGTCGGGCACGCGAAAAACGGGTCGCGTATGCGCGATGTGACAAAGCGGCCACAATCCTTCGTTCGAGAAGCCGAAGTAATAGCCGGCTTCCTCTTCAGGCGTTAGCCAGACACGCCGAAGAGTATAGTTGTGGCTTTCATCCGGCGGCACGCGCAAACGATCGTGCTCGTCGACAACCTCGCGATCCGCATCACCCGAGCCGTGCGCCACCCACACGCCGTCGCAAGCGCGCAGGATCGGCTCGATCGCCGTGACGAGTCCGCTGGGCGGCACGACCACTTCCACGTTTTTTCCCTTGTGTTGGTGCGCATAGGGCTGGCGATTCGAGAGCACGAAGAGCCGGCTACCGTCCAAGCGGCGACGCACATGGACACGCAAGCGCTCTGGCGTCCATTGCGATTCGGCGGCGTGCCGCAGACGCGCTTCCTCGGCCGCGGCGGCGCGCGCCGCTTGCAGACTCGCGGCGAAGCGGCCGACCTCGGTGCGGAACGGCTGGAGTAATTCAGGATCGGCGTCGGAGTCGGTGGAATCGGCGCCCGGATGCGCGTCGCGGCGGCCCATGCGCACTTCGTGCATCCATCGCAACGTGCGCTCCACCGACCCGGTGACGCACCAGCGCACGATCAGCAATGTAAATAAGGTGACGAACAGCGCTTCGAGCAACGAGCGCAGGATTAGCGTTGGCGAACTCGGGGCGTTTAAGCTACCGCCCTGACCGATATACGCAAGAACAAAAACCAGCAGCGTAATGCTGGCGACGAGTGACGCGGCAAGACGTAGTGTCAGCCGCATATGAATTCATGGTATCGCGCAAACTCGTTGCACGCCAGAGTACGCGGCACCTAGGTCTTGTGACTGTAGGGGTTTTACCTAAAATGCATGCGAGAAAACTTTTTCATTCTTTCTGTAACCGAATGGCGAGCCCCTGTGGTCATAAGCAGTAGAAGGCGTCCGCGCGGTGAAGGTTGAAGGAGAAAGATTATGAGCAACCGGATTCTGATTGTGGACGACAGCAGAGATTTTCGAAATCTGATGGCTGACCTTTTGAACGCCGTGGGATTTCAAGTAGCCACCGCCGTTGATGGCGCCGCGGCGATTCCGCAAGCCGCCGCGTTTCATCCCGGCTTAATCCTGATGGACGTGCAAATGCCCGGCATCGACGGCTGCGAAGCGTGTCGCCGGATCAAAGCGAATCCCGATTTGGCGGGAATTCCCGTGATGCTGATGAGCGGCGATACGGGATCGGCGTCGCGCGCCACCGCCGCGGGCGCCGACGCGTTTATGCCGAAGCCTTTCGCGCTGGACCGTTTGGTGTCACGGATTCGCGCACTGATCGGGCACGAAGCACTACCAGTTTGGCTGCGCGAAGCGAGCTAGAGCTACCTCTTAGGAGGTCCGCCGGTCGTCCCTCTCCGTGTGTCCGATTCCGCGAGCGAAGTCCCGGAACCGGACAGTGTAACCATCCCTACTTCGAACCAACAATCTTCCCTTTGGCAGTAAATTAATGTGAACCTTTGGCCTTTTCATTCGTCTACCAATGTGTAGGGGAGCTAAGGGATTGGCATTGGAGTTGCATCTCCTGCGGATGAGGTTCCCAATGTTTCATCGAAAGTCCATTAGAAAGGCCAGCTTGCTCGCCGCGACTTGTTTCGCGTCGGCGATTTTAGCGATGCCGGCATCGGCCACGATCGTTCCGCCGGAACGCGCGGCGAAATCGTTAGCCGTTTGCGCCGATCACGCGGCCAAGGACAGCAAAGCGCCGGATGTCAAGAACACCGTGCCTGTGCTGCCGCAACCTGCAGCGTCGGAAGACATTGCCAAGAACCACGGCGCCGGACGCCTCGCGGGACACACCGTGCCCGATTCAAACTCGATCCGCCGTTTACTTCGCGGCATCCTTCTGTAGATTGTCGGAACCATTCGCGCCAGCGAATGGGTTAAGTCTTCCACGCGTCTGCTACCGCCGGCGGTTCTGACCGCGCAAACTCTCCCACGTATAGCGGCTCGCGCTGCAATTCCACGCCAAAGCGCGCTTGCACGCCCGCGACAATTTCCGCCGCCAGCCTAGCGATCTCCGTGGCGCTCGCGCCTCCGGCATTCACCAAGGCCAGGGAATGTTTACGCGACACCGCCGCGTTTCCGCGACGCGTACCCTTGGCGAATCCGGCATGCTCCACCAGCCACGCCGCCGACAGTTTCACGCGATTCAATCCGCCCCACCAATGCGGCATGTCGCGGGACTCGGGCCGCGAGGCCAGGTCGTTGTAGTGATCGAGCGAAATCACGGGATTCTTGAAGAACGATCCGGCGCTGCGCGAATCCGGATCATCAGGATCAATCAGCATTCCCTTGCGCGCGCGGATCTCGCGTACGGCATGGCGCACTTCCGCCAGGCGCGGCGTTGTTCCCGCTGAAAACCGCGCCTGCAAATCGGCGTACTCGATGGCCGGCGCGCCGCCGGGCGTCAGTTGATACTCGACGCCCAGCACGATGAATCGCCCCGCCGCGGACGAATTGAAGATGCTCGAGCGATATTTGAATCCGCAATCGGCATTGGGGATTTCCACCAGCGATTTCGTGGTGAGATCGAAGGCCTGCACCGCGACAATCGACGACGCGACTTCCTGCCCGTATGCGCCGACGTTTTGGATCGGCGTGCCGCCCACGGTTCCGGGAATGCCGCTCAAGCACTCGATCCCCGCGCAATTGTCGGCGACCACGGCCGCCACAAACGCGTCCCAGTTTTCGCCCGCACCGACAAAATATCGCCCGGCGCCGCGCCGCTCGACGCCCGCGATCTCCACGCGCAGCACGACTCCCGGCCATCCGGCATCGGAAATCAGGAGATTGCTGCCGCCGCCGAGAACGAACAGCGGCTCGTTGCGCTCCCCGGAAAACGAAACGGCCTCGCGCACATCTTGTGGCGAGGCCGCTGGAATGAAGTAACGTGCCGGACCGCCCACTCCGAAAGTGGTGAACGGTGCGAGCGGTACGTTTTCCTGAAGAATCACACCCGCGTTAGGGCTTCTTCTTCTTGGTGTCCGATTTGATTTCCGTGATCACCGTGCCGCCGAGCGCCGCGATCATCGCTTTCGCCGTTTCGGCGTTGGGACCATTCGGCGACAGGTCCAGATACTTCTGGAAACCTTCGATGGTACCCGGTGCGGGGGTGATCTTGCCCGTCTTGGTGTCGGTGGTCGCCTTGCCCATCAGCGCCGTGCCGATCTGGAAGTACGCGTCGGCTTTGGTGGGATCGGCCTTGACGGCGTCTTGGAACGCTTGCACGGCTTCGTCGGTGCGATTGTTGTTGATGAGCACCGCACCCAGGTTGTAGTAATACTGTCCGGCATTGGCGGGCTGCAGTTCGGCCGCCTTCTTCAACTCGATCACGCCCTTGTCGACTTGTCCGGAGTTCACGTACATCAAACCCAAGTTGTGATGCAGCGATCCGTCGTCCGCCTTGAGATCGACGGCCTTCTGATAGGCCTCGGTGCCCTTGGACAACGCCTCTTTGCGCTCGTCGCCGGATTTGGTCTTCGACAACTGGTTGTACGCTTCACCCATGTTCGCCCAAACGGCGCTCTGGTTGGGATCGACCTCGGCGGCCGTCTGGAATTGCTTGATGGCTTCCGCATAATCCTTGGCCTGCATGGCGGCGAGACCGGCATTGAAACCGCCGGTGAGCGCCGCGTTCTTCTTCTTGATTTCCTCGTTCTTCTTGTTGACTTCCTCGATCTTGGCCTGTTCTTCCTTGGAGATCTTCGGCTGCGCTTGGCCCGCCTGCGCTTCCGGAATTACCATGCCCGCTTGCGCCGCTTGCGCGCGCAATTGCGCTTGCTTCAAGTCGAAGTCGACCTTGATGGGCTCGCCCAATCCGACCCTGACGCCGCTCACGGAGTCCATGGGTTTCCCGTCGATGACCACCGACACCTTGTACGTGCCGAGCGGAAGGCCGCCGTAGTAGTAGTGGCCGGTCTTCTTGTCTTTCACCTTGACGTCGTAGTGGCCCTTCATGTCGGTGCGGTCGATGACGATCTGCGCCCCGATGGCGGGCGATCCGTCGGCGTTCTTGACGTCGCCTTCAATGGCGCCGACCTGCGCGAAAACGGGCGCGGCGCAAAACGCCACGAGCAGCGACAACTTCCAGAGAATGGAATAACGGTTTGCCATAGTGGCCCTCCCCAAGATGCGAGAAAAGATTGCGATGAACATTATAAACACAGTCCACTTTGTATTTTAGGCTAAGTTCTGTGAAGGATCAACCTGCCGTGACCGCCGTGCCGATCCGCCGCTCGTTGACATGTGCCGCACATGCACCTAGAATTGAAGCATGTCGACGATGATCCAGATTCGCCACGTCCCCGGTCCGGTGCACCGCAAACTGAAGGCGCGCGCCGCCAAGAAGGGCATGTCCCTCTCAGGCTATCTCCGGGAAGAAATTGAGCGATTGGCTAACGTCCCAACGATGGAAGAATTCTACGAGCGCCTGAAAACCCGCCAGCCGGTTACACCATCCATTCCCATCGAAGACTTGATCCGCGCGGACCGCGATAGCCGATGATGGTGCCGGATGCGTCCGCGGTTGTCTACGGGCTCCTGAGGCAACCCGGATCGAAAAGCGCGACCGACCGCATGTTCGCTGCAGACGCCCAACTGCACGCTCCCCATTTGTTGGATCTGGAAGTGATTCAAACACTGCGCAAGCTGGAGCGCGCCGGCGATCTGGATCGTGACCGCGTTGCAGTATTGCTCGACGACTACGCCCATCTTCCCATTACGCGATACTCCCACGTGCTCTTCATTTCGAGGATTTGGGAACTGCGACGGAACCTAACGGCCTACGACTCCGCTTACGTCGCGCTCGCGGAATCGCTCGGTGTGCCGTTGGTAACGCGCGATAAACGCCTCGCCGCTGCGCCGGGCCATCGCGCACGAATCGAACTGCTCTAACCTACTTCGACGGCATCGACCACGGCGGCACGATCCCATTCACGCGCGAGTACGCGATCAACTGACCCAAATGCTCCGCGATATGCGTGTCAAGATGCGTGTAGACCCCGCGGCGCGTTGTCGGCGTACCGAAAAACTCCGCTTCGCGCGCCAACGCGCCCGCGCGCGCCGATTCCAGCGACTTGCGCACCGCCGCAAAGCTATCGGTCAGCGCCTGGGCGATCGCGTCTTTGCCTCCGGTGGCATGTTCGGCTCCTTGCGCTTCGCCGATCAGTTTCTTCAGGTCGTCGCCCTTGGGCTGACTCGTGGCGATCGCCAGGATCAATTTGTTTCCCGCCGCGATGTGCAGAAAAACTTCGCGGAACGACCGCACGCCCGGTCCCGGCCGCCAGTCGAGCTTGTCGTCGGGCACGGCTTTCAACAGTGACTGGACTTGATCCTCCATTTCCTTCAGTGGAACCAACACGTCGACGGCCACAGCCACGGCCGGCGGTTCCGTCACGTCGAGCAACTCCACGTCGAAGATCAATTCGGCCTTCGGGCCGATCGTGTTGCCCTGCCCTTTTTCGCCGTACGCCAATTGATATGGTAAAAATAGCCGCCGCTGTCCGCCGACGCGCATGCCCTCGAAGCCGGCTTCCCATCCGGCGATCACCTGGCGCTGTCCTTGCACGAACGTGAACGGCTCGCGATCGCGCGACGAATCGAACTTCGTGCCGTCCCGCAGCCAGCCAGTGTAATGCACTTTGTAGAGCTTTCCAGGCGTGGCGGGCGCGCCGTCGCCGGCCTTCACGTCGATCCAGCGCAGCGCGAACTGCTCGGTGACGGGGCCTTGCACCGCGGGCACGGACGCCGGCATTTGAGTCGAAAAAGTTTGCGGCGCCTGGGCCGCGGCCGCGACCATGAGGAAACAAACGGCAGTAAGGATTCGCATGGGCCACAATATACACCATGGTCGCGATCCGTCTCGCCGAATACGATCCCGAATGGCCCCGCCTGTTCGAGCGCGAAGCCACACGCATTCGCGCGGCACTGGGCCCGCGCGCGTTGCGCATCGAACACACCGGATCCACCGCCGTCCCGGGAATCGCCGCGAAACCGATCATCGACATCACGCTGGCCGTAGCCGACTCCGCCGACGAGCCGGCGTATGTCCTGGCGCTGGAAGCCGCGGGATTCCCGCTGCGTCATCGCGAGCCTGCTTGGTTTGAGCACCGCATGTTCACCTCGCGCGACAGCGAAGTTCACTTGCATGTTTTTTCCGAGGACTGCGAGGAGATCGAGCGAATGGTCGCGTTCCGCGATCACCTCCGCGCGAATCTTGAGGATCGCGCGTTGTACGAGCGAACCAAACGGCAGTTGGCCCAGAGCGAATGGGAAACCGTGCAGCACTACGCCGACGCCAAGACGCAAGTGGTGAAGGAAATTCTTACTCGCTGCGCAGGGTGTCCACCGGATCTTTCCGCGAGCGATAGCAGAATCTGAAGCACTTGGGGGGCTGAGCCCAGTCAATCAAACAAATATAACGCTTCGCGATATAACGTCATCTGCCGGAGAGCCCGGCATCGAATACCTGATCTTTCAGCGCTTTCCTCTACCAAGCGCGGACAACGGACAGCCCCGGCATCGGGAAATGTTTCAGATTCCGGGTATAAATCCTGCCTCCGCTGAGCAACGCCATGGCTGCCAGGACGCAATCGTTGATGCCCGTGCCGTGAGAGGGATGCCACTGGCGATAGAGCACGCCGGCAGAATCCACGATCTCTTCCGTCAGTGGATCCGTGCGGAAGCGCTGCAGGAACGCTTCAGTGTCGTCGGTCTCATGCGGATGCATGAAGAAGACGATTTCGATGCGTTGCAGCGCGCCGATCCAGAGATCGCCGTGGCTTTCAGTGGAAAGCCGTTGCAGTAACGCGGACGCCCGGCGCTCGCCGCGAAGGTGCCCGATCAGCACGTCGCTATCGAGATAACTTCGCATTCTTGCGCCGGTGATGGCGATGGAAATCGTCTTCCATCGTCTTGCGAATGCGGGCGATGGTTGCCGGCGGCGCCTCCTTGCGCTTCCAGGCCCCGCAGGTTTTTTCCCAGATGTTGCCAGGACCGCCGGGAACCGCCTCGGGCGCCAATTGGCGGACTCGGCACTGGACCGCCTCTTCCAGAAAATCCTTCTTGGTGACTCGCAATAAGCGGCACGCGCGCTCCAACTCCTCCACCACCTCGACGCCCAGCCGCGCGGAAAAGACCTTATCCATAGAACCTCTCACGTATACATGTTGACGTAAGACGGACCGAAAATCAAGCCCTTGCAATGCGATTCCAAGAAAAGCCAAGCGGGCCAGTCCATTGCCGGAAGAGTGTTGACGGCGGGCTGGCCCGGCTTGGTTACGTGGCTGGATCGTCGCTAGTCGGTCACCATGATCTTCGCCAGTTCGGAAACCATGCAGCATTTACGCCGAAGCCAAGACGCAAGTAGTCCGCGAAGTCCTTACTCGCTGCGCAGCGCGTCTACGGGATTAATGCGCGCCGCGTTCCACGCCGGGATCAGCGACGCCATCATCGCCACGATCAGCAAGAACAAAGGAACGGCCGCGAAGGTCAGCGGATCGGCGGGCGTGATCCCATAGAGAAAACTCGCCGCGACTCTCGCGCTCGCGAGCGCCCCGGCGAGTCCCACGGCGATTCCGCCCGCGACCCACCCGATCCCTTGACGCAATACCATCGCGATCACGCGACGGCGCGACGCGCCGAGCGTCATGCGAATGCCGATTTCAGCGGTGCGCTGTTTCACCGCGTAGGCCATCAGTCCATAGAGTCCCACGAGCGGGAGAAACACGGCGATCCCGGCGAAAACCGTCAGCATCACCGCTTGAAAACGCCGGCGCGCGCTGGCTTCGTCGACGCGTTCCGCCATCGTGAGGAACTGCGCGACACTTAATTCCGGATCGATGTCGCGGACAATCTGGCGAAGGGCGGCCGCGACCTGCCCCGGCGGCAGCGTCGCGCGGATCGCGACGTCCAAGCGCAGCTCGATGCCTTGCCCCATCGGCTGATAGACAACCGGGCGCGGCACGTCTTCCAAATTCGAGTGACGCACATCGTCGACTACGCCGATCACCGTGAACCACGGCGCCCCCTCGTTATGGCTCAAGCGCACTTTGCCGCCGACGGCCTGGCGTCCTGCGAAATAGCGGTCCGCGAATCCTTTACTGATGACGACAACGTTGCGATCCGCGGGAGCCAACGCACGACCGGAGAGCACACGAATACCCATGGCCTCGAAATAGCCGTCGGTAGCGCGGCGGCCGTCGGTCACTTGGTCTTTCGAATTCGGATAGCCGTCGACTTCGAGAAATCCCAGCGACTCACTGTGGCTCAGCGGCGCCCCGGTGACCGCACCCGCCGCTTCCACGCCGGGAATCGCGCGCACCCGCTGCAAGACCGCGTGTCGGAACGCGTCTTGCTTCGGCGCGGTCGCGTATCGGTCGTTGCCGAGGTCCAAGGCGATGAGGCCGGTGATGGTAGAGAGCGAGAACCCTTTCTCCACGCGCTGCACATTCCAGTAGCTGCGCAAAAGCAAACCCGCTGACGACAGCAAGACGACGGCGAGTGCGACTTGCGTCGTCACCAAACTGCCGCGAAGCCGCTGGCCGCCCGCGAGTCCGCGACCGCCCGACTTCAGCAACTCCATCAAGTCGACGCGCGAGGCGACAAGCGCCGGCGCGAGTCCAAAAACGATTCCGGTCAGAAGCGTCGCCGCCAACATAAACGCCAGCACGTGGCCGTCGAGGGAGATTTCCGCGAGCCGCGGAATATTCCCCGGATTCAAGCGAACCACGAGACGCATCGCGCCCATCGCCAGCGCCGTTCCCAGCGCGCCGCCTGCGACGGCCAGCATCAGAGATTCGGTGAGCACCTGCCGGACGAGCCGTCCGCGCGCCGCGCCCAGCGCCGCCCGCACGCCCATTTCATGCACGCGCGCCGCGGCCTGGGCCGTAAGCAATCCCGCGACGTTGCTGCACGCGATCAGCAAAACGATCGCGACGGCACCCAGCAGCAGCCACATCAATAGGCGGACTTCACCCGCCGCGGCGTCGGCGAAGGACTGCACGAAAACTCTCCAGCCGCGAAACAATTCCGGATAGAGCGGGTCGAGCCGCGCTTCCATCGCCGCGAATTCCGCTTGCGCCTGCCGAATCGTGACGCCGGGACGCAATCGTCCGAACGCCGTGAGCGAATCGAAATTCTCCCCGCGCTCGGTCATTCTTTTTTCGGCCCATCCGAACGGCATCCAAAGATCCGCGCGTTCCACGTTGAGGATGGTGGGCGGAAAATCGCTCGAATGTGGATAGGAAAACTCATGCGGCATCACGCCGATGATCACAAACGTCTGCTTGCTATGCGCAATCGTTTTTCCCAGCACATCGGGAGCGCCGCCAAAATCGGCGTGCCACATCGCGTCGCTGATCACAGCGACAAGGTCATGGCCCGGTTGATCGTCGTCCGGAACGATCGTGCGGCCCAGTTCTGCATTCGCGCGTAAAGTTTGGAAGAAATTGCCCGTGACCCACGCGCCGTCGTAGTTCGAAACGGAATTCCCGCTCTTGACGCGAAAGTGTCCCTCGTTGAAGCCCGCCAATTCGGTGAAGGAGCGCTGCTCCTTACGCCACGCCGCAAAATCGGGCACCGATGGACCCAGCTCCCGGGGAGCGCCGGTGAATTTCGGATTCGGTGTCCACACGTAAGCGATCCGCGAGACGTCTCCGTACGGAAACGCGCGGAGGAGCACGGCGTACACCAAGCTGAAGACCGCCGTCGCCGCACCGATGCCCAGCGCCATCGAGAGCAACGCGACGAACGTCGTGACCGGCGACTTCGCGAACACCCGGACGCCTACACGCAGGTCCGATTTCAGAATGGCGAAATGCTCGCGCGGCGCGGCGATGAAAACGTCGAGTGCCGCGGCCATCCATACCCGTGCGGCAGGCTCTGCGGCTAAACGTCCGGCAAAGGCGTCTTCCATCTCCGAGCCGTACTCGTGGCGAAACTCCGCCGGGTACGCGTAGAGGAGCGCTCGATATAACTTAGGCCCTTTTGGGTACGAGTCCATACGCCCTCGCTTGTCGCACCATGTCCGACATTCGCGCGATTTCCGATTTCAGCGCTTGGCGCCCGAGCGCCGTCAGGCGATAGCGCCTACGCCGTTCGAGCGGCCGCGCGCGCAATTCCGCGATCAAGCCGTCGTCGAGCATGCGCTTGATGGACCCGTACAGCGTGCCGGGACTGAGTCGCAGTTGCCCATTGGTGCGGGCCGCGACGTCCTGCATAATCGCGTAACCGTGCTGATCGCTTTCGGCGAGTGACAGGAGAATGTGGAGTACTTGCGGACTCAGTTCAGCCATGAAGTCAGTATAACGCATCGCGATATAACGCGACACGATATTCTACAAGGGCTGGCCGCGGTTGTCAGAACCATCCGCGGTAGCGGATGGGATCGCGCATCCATGGGCAGCGCGCCGATTCGCTACCGCGAATGGTTCTGACAACGCCGCGAGCGCTTTTCCTATGGATCTCCCGGCTTGGCCATCGGGACCGGCAGCAATTGCATCTTCATCGGCTTGCCTTCCTCCTGTTTCGGCGGCGGTGGAGGCGGCGGCTCGTACTTGGTCAGGCGCGGCGGACGGAAGTCGGGCTCGAGAAGCCAAGCCGCGCGGTCGGGATAGTAAACCCGCAGTTTTTCGTCTTCGTCCGGGCCCAAATCGCGCGCCCACACCACGCGCGAGCCATCAATGTCGGCCGCGTTGTAAACCCACTCGTCTTGAAACGCATGGCCAGGATATCGATAGCGTACGAAAACCAGCTGCTTCCCTGGCGTTTGCGCCAACTGATGATTCACGACGGCACGCCGTTCGTTCCCGCGATGATTGATGAAATCCCATGTCTCATACGGCCGCAGCGCCGCGGTGAAATCTTGGTTTTCGAAAACGTGCACGCTGTACCAGAAGACAAATTGCACGGCGCAGGCGATCACCAGCAGTTTCGCGCCATCTTTTCCGGCCGGTGTCCCGCGGATTTCCACGCGCGAGAGCCGTTCGAGCGACGCCACGCTCACCAGCACAAACAAGCACGCCACGCCGCCGAGATAATGATGCTGATACGCCGGGAAAAAGTTGATCCCCACGGCGAACAGCGCGAGCGTCGCGGCGACCCACGCGAATCGCCACTGGCTTAGCAGCGGGAAAAAAAACGGCAGCGCCAGATACAGCGGCGTGAGATAGAAGAAACGATAGAAGCGGACGCGATACTCCAGGCGTTCAAAAAACGTGCGCAGCGTTTCCCCGCCCGGCGGACCGAATCCCGTTTGCATCCGGTAATCGAGTCCTTGTTCCGGCGTCAACGCGCGATGCGCTACGGCCGGCGATTGAAACGTGAGCGCGGCGGGCACGCCGTATTGCTCCATGCTGAGCGTTTCCGGCAATTCCAACCAGCGCCCTGTGACGCGCTTGTCGTGCAGGAGCGTGATCGCGATCGCGGGTAGAAGCACGGCGATGCAAGCGGCCTTCGCGAGGACAATTCGCCGCCAGGGCCATGGTCGCGGGTACTTCCGCATCGCGGCCGCACCGTAAATCACCGCCCCGAGCCAGAGAAAAACCGTTTCGTACGGACGCGTCAGCCAATGAATCGCCAGGCCGAGTCCGAGCAACGCCGAGGGAATCACGCCGAAGTTCGCCATCACACGCGGGATCGCGCCGAACACCAGACATCCGGCCAACGCCGGAACGCTGCCGCCCCAATAGCTGTTCATCCAATAATTCAGCGGACCAAATTCCGCCACGGCGAGCAGGCCGCCGACCAGCGCCCATTCCGGCGTGGTCCACGCCAGCAGCATCCAGTAACAAAGTGCGCAAAACGCCGCCGTCGAAAGCAGCACGCCCGCCCATGGATGGCCGAACACGGCGCGGCCGAGCGCCAGAAACGCGCCTTGCCCAAGCGGATAGATGGAACTGTACGTTGGTTCCTGCAAGACGAAGAACGTCTCGAAGAAACGATGCATCGGATGCATCGGATTCGCGAGACGCCCGTGCAGCAGCGTATCGGCCGTGAGAAGATGCGCGAACTCGTCGTAGAGGTCCGGCGACGGCGCGGGATGATTCGCCAGCAATGCCAGACGCAACGCCACCGGCAGCGCGGCCAGCGTCGCCATCGCGAGCCAGGTGCGGCGCGTGATGACGCGCACGGCGTCGGTGATCCAATGCCATGCGCACACGCACGCGACAATCAGGAACGCCCACACGAACTCCACCAAGTCCGCGGCGGTGAAACCGATATTCTTGGGTTGTTCGAGAATGTCTCGAACCCATCCACCAAGGTCCATCAGACAACTATTGCAGAATTTCGGCCAGAACGCGCCCGATCGATCCCGACGGCGTTTCGACGCCGAGAATTTGCGCCAGCGTTGGCGCGACGTCGTTCACCCACACGTGCTGCGAATACGTGCCCGCTTTGATCTGCGCTCCCATGAATATCAGCGGTACGTGCGTGTCGTAATCGTACGGCGTGCCGTGCGACGATCCGGGGGCCGCTTCGAAAAGCGCGTACGGTTCTTGCAGGACAAAAATGTCGGCGGACCGCTCGGGATTGAAGCCGAGCATCATCGCGCGGCCAATGGCGTCCTGCTGCACGGCGCCCGCCGCGAGATCGTGACGCGTGTAGACGCGCGCAATGTGCGGCTGCGCGCGCGCCGCGTCGGCGGCCACACGCTCTACTTCCGAGCGGTCCAGTTTTTTCTGCGCGATCGTCTCAAGGTTCAGGTAAATCATCGCCGGCTGTCCGGGCATCAACCACTTGCCGGGACCGAACTTTCTGATCAGGGAATCGTTGATCGCGCCGGTCAGCGCGAAATCCGACAATCGCTCGCCGGGCATTTTGCGTGCCTTGTTGACTTCCGGCGATGGCGCGACGCCGTGATCGGCGGAAAGCACCACCAGCACATTTTCTTGTCCGGCGCGCTGCTCGGCCGCCGCCAACAATTTGCCAATCAGGCGATCCGTGCGAATCGAAATGTCGCGGACCGCGGGATCGTCGGGACCCACCGCGTGACCGACGTAGTCGTTCGAGGAAAAACTTACCGTCAGCAAATCCGTACCGCGATGGCGTCCCAAGTCTTCGCCGGCCAGCGCGGCTTCCGCGAATGCTTCGATCATTTCATTGCCCCACGGCGTAGCCTCGATGTTGCCGCAGAAACGAGCCTCGGTGCCCGCGACCATCGTGCAAAACGGCTGGCCTGATTCGTCTTTCGCGTCGAACGGAAACCAGCTTTTTCCCAGGAACTGCCGATATGTTTTTTTTGCGTTCACCGCGGCGGCCCACTCCGGAAGCTGCGCGCGATAGTAGTCGCTCGTCACCCAGTTGTTAGAGTCGTTGTCGTACCAATACGCCGCGTCGGCCATGTGACCGCTCGGTAGAATCGACGCTCGATCCTTAATGGAAATGCCGATCACATGCGCGGCGGGATCGGCCATCTTCAACTCGTCGCCGATCGTCGACACCAGCAGCCTTTTCGGCGAAGATCCGGCGATTCCGGGAATTCCGCCCACCGATTTCGTCTGGGGATCGGAAACGCTGGTCACCGATTGATTCGTCTCGCGATCCCACCATTCGTTCGCGACGATTCCGCTGATCGACGGCGGGGCGCCCGACATATAGGTGGAATGTCCGACGGCGGTCACCAAGTGCGCGTGCGGATAATGCGCGTCGGTGAAAACCGCGCCATTATCGAGCAGCCGCGCCAGTCCCGCGTTGTATCCGTCGCGGAAACGCAACAGATAGTCATAGCGGAATTGATCGACGATGATGGCGATGACGAGCTTCGGTTTTCTCGCTGGCGGCGCAGCGGAAAGCGCCGGCTCCATCGCGAAACAAGCCGAGCAAAGGGCCAATAAGATGACTAGTTTTGTAAGGCGTTTCATAGAGGAGTGGAGTCGTCAGGCTTTTCCGGAGGCGGTGCGTCGGCGTCCTCCGGCGGTTGGCCGTATCGTTGGCGCGCCAACCCGAACCAATCGCCGTACAACAGGCCGAACAGAAGCACAAACATCGCGGCCATCACCAGCGCGTAGACGATCAGCATGTTAGAGTTCCTATTATGCCAGCAACGTTCTCATCGTTGAAAAGTGAAAAGTACGTAAATCTGGAAACCAAGCGCAAGAACGGCACGGCCATCGCGACACCCGTATGGTTTGCCGTCGACGGCGACACCGTTTATGTGATCAGCGAAGCCGATGCGGGCAAGCTGAAACGCATCCGCAACAATCCTTCCGTGCGCCTGGCGGCGTGTTCCTTCGACGGCAAACAAATCCGCGGCGAATGGATCGAAGGAACCGCGACGATCATCGAGGGCCAAGAAGCCGCGCGCGGCGACGGGCTGCTGGATCAAAAGTATTGGATGAAGCGCGTGGGCAATCTCTTCCAGCGCTGGAAAAAGCCGCGCGTCTGGATTGCGATCAAGGCTGCTTCGCGCTGAATCCCTTGCGAATCGACGTCAGCGTATTCTCGAGCGACTCCTTCGGTACGCTCTCCACAAATCCTTGCACCGCCCACGCGAATCCCGTGGGAATCGGGCGGCTTAAACTCAGCGATTCGCACTCCACGTAAACTCCGGCGGGAGTTTCTTGAAATCGCCAGTAGCTGTTCAAGCGCCACAGGAATCCGCTGTCGTCACCGACCGGCATTTCATTCTCGTTCGACGCGCCGGGATGCTCCACTTCGGCAATTCGCATGGCCACACTGCGGCTGTAGGCGCGCCCGTTGGCGAGCACGTGGTAATCGACGGTGTGATCGGTGTTGTAGTAAACGGTGATCACTTTCTTGCGGCGAAAACGATAGTAAATCTTGAAGACGTCGCCTTCGCGCGAGATGAGCTTCGATCGCTCCACTTCCTGAAAATACTTCGCGTGCGCGTCGTAGTCTTCCACCCACTTGAGCAGCGGCTCTAGTTTTGCGCCGGGCAAGAATGCCGCGCCGAGCCAGTCGTGAATCAATCCACTCTCGACGGCGCGCGATTTGCCGCCGGTGTGCAGCACAAAGATTTTGCCGGCGTCCATTTGTTTCCGTGCGGCATCGCGTTGCGCCGCGGGCAATTGATCGGTGAAAAGGAAGTTCTCGCCGTTGACCGATCGCGACAGGCGTTCTTCGGTCTGGCGGACGTAGTCGTTCCAGGCGTCGATTGTTTTGGGCTGTAACTTCTCGATGGGAACGACACTCCCCGCGAGAATCAGCGACCAAAGTACCACGCCGCGCAACATGGTTCGAAATTATCACATGGTAGACTTAACCCCATGTCCAAAGGGGCGTCATCCGCCGCACGCCCGTGGCTCCAGAACGGATGGTTCGACGTAATCGCCGGATGCGGCGCGCTCACCGCGCCGTTGATGCTGGCCGCGTACCCGTTTCGCAGCGCGTCGATTCGATCGATCGACCAAATCTTTTACGCGCTCGTCCTGATTTGCAATTATCCGCACTATGCCGCGACGATCGAACGCGCCTACCGCGACCGCCGCGAGATCTACGGACGGCGCATCGTTACGATCCACATCACGGCGTTGCTGGGCGCGGCCCTGATCGCGGCTCACGTGTTCCCTCGCGTCTTGCCGTGGCTCTACACCGCGTTTCTCACCTGGAGTCCTTTTCACTTCATGTCGCAGAACTACGGGATTACCACGATGTTCGTGCGACGATCGGGCGCCAAGACGCGGCGGCGCGACCGGAATCTCTTGTACTTTGCGTTTTTCGTTTCCTACGCGATGGTGTTCTTGAGCCTGCACGCGCATCCCTCGCCCGATCCTTATGTGATTTCGCTCGGGATTCCGGCGGCCGCAGGCGTTTACGCGCGCTACGCCCTGGCGCCCGTGTTCGTGATCGCCGGCCTCGCCGCGCTCGTCGGCTTGGCGAAAAGCGTACCGGAAGAAGTTCGCGCCAAAGCGATGCTTCCTTGCTGGACGCTCTTCGTCACCGAGTTCTTGTGGTTCGTGTTGCCGCCGGTCTTGGAAGCGGCGCATCGCTGGGAGATCGCACCGCAACGTTATGCCGGCGGATTACTCGCGCTCTTGCATTCGGCGCAGTATTTATGGGTGGCGTCATATCTGGCGCGCCAAGACCGCGGTGATCGTCAAGAAATTTGGAACGGATGGAAATGGTTTGGCGCCATGGCCGTCGGCGGAATCGCGCTTTTCCTCCCCGGTCCGTGGATCGCCAGCCGCTTGTTACATCAGGACTACGTAACCAGTTCGCTGGCGTTCATCGCGCTTGTCAATTTGCATCATTTCTTTATCGATAGCTCGTTGTGGCCGGTGCGGAATCGCCGAACCGGCTTGTTGCCCGGTGAGGAGCGCGCGCCCGAATCCGATGTTCGCGGAGCGCTCGGGAATATTGTCGAGTGGCTTCGCGGTTCCTCTTCGCAGGCGCAACAATTCCGCCGCGCGGCCGCCGTCGCGCTGATCGCGCTGGCGGCACTCGATCAAGCGCGATATTTTCTGGCGTCCGACACGAAGAGTCCGGCGAAGTTGCATCTTGCCGTAGCGATCGATCCTTACGATTCCACGTTGTGGCTGAACATCGCTTCAGCGGGCGCGGCGGCGAAACATCCCGACGAGGCGATCGCCGCGTTGAAGCGCGCCGTCGAGATCAACCCGAACCGCTTCGACGCGCAACGCGCGCTGGCGCTCTACTACATCGAGCAGCAGCGCTACGCCGAAGCCGACGCCGCGTACGAGAGCATGCGCCATTTCGTTTCGCTCGACGCCGGATCGTGGGCGAATTTCGGATTGCTCGAGTCGCAGCGTCACAACGTCGCGCAGGCCATTGAAGATTGGAAGCGCGCCGCGGCCCTCGATCCCCGCAACGCCGAAGTGCAGCTTTACCTCGGAGAAGCGAACTTCGATCAAGGGCAATTTCAGGAAGCGGTGCTGCACTATGAAAAGTATTTGACGCTGCTGCAGGAAACGACGGCGGCCAAGAAAATTCCCGGCCGCACGCTGGGAATCACCAGCATGAAAGTGGCCACGGCGTACGAGAACATCGGCCGCATCGACCGCGCGCATTTCTACAACGAGAAAGCCGCGGTGATCTTCGAACAACTCGGCGAATCGACGCTCGAAAGCGTGGCACGCTTCCATCTGGCCGACACGCTTTACCGCTTGAATCGACCGAAGGACGCGCTCCGCAATTACCAAGCGGGACTCGATCTCGACAGCCGCCACAAAGACGATCCCACGGCCGGCGCCGACTGGTTTCTCTTCGCGAAATTCCTGAAAGCGATCAATGCCCCGCCGCGTTTCGTGCTGACGGCGTACTTGGAATCGGAACGCTTACTCGGCGACAAAGCCGAACCGGGACCCCGCAAAGCGCTGGAAAAAGAAATGGGCAAGGACGCCGAAAACGTCCACAAGGAACTCGACGAGTGGGTCCACGCGGCGTTGACCTACAAGATGGAAACGGCAAAGGAAGAGCCGCGAAAGTAATCGGCGGAGATTACCGCTTCGGAAACGGCACGAACTTCGCGCCGCACGACTGCCCTTCGCCTTTCGCCGCGCTTCCCGTGATGTGCACGTCATCTCCCGCCGGCGCGAAGTTCACCGCGCCGGGACCAACGGCAATGTCGGCGTGTTTCGCGTCGTACGTGGTCTTTCCCGCTGCGATGAACACATTGTCGAAATGAATTCCCAGACGATGCTCGGCGTCCAAACCGCGCAGCGTGATTTTTCCGCCGCCTGCGATGCGTACGTTGCGCAGATTGATGTCGGTGAAAACGGGAATCAGATTTTTCTCGGGACCCACCGTGGCCGTGTACGTCGGATCCATGAAGATCGGGTTTTTGGTGTCGCGAATGCACACGTCTTCATAGACCACGTCATGCACCAAGCCGCCGCGCGAGATGTTCGACTTGATGCGCAAACCGTTGTCCGCGCCGTCGATGGAAAGATCGCTCACCCGCAGTCCCGCGAGTCCGCCATTCGTCTCGCTGCCCACCGACATGCCATGTCCCGCGTAAAAGTGATTGTGAGAAATCGTCAGATGCGCCGTCGGCCCGCCGGATCCCGCTTTGATGGCGACATTGTCGTCGCCGGTGCGAATGAAGCAATGGGTGATCGTAACGTTGGTGGCATTCGCGGGATCGATGCCATCGGTGTTGCGCGCGCCTTTCCCCGGCGTATCGATGATCACGCCCCACGCCGTGAATCCATCGCCTTGGCCGAAGACCACGTGGAAGTTCGGCGAGTTCTTCAACGTGATCCGGTACAGCGTGAAATTGTTCGAGTGCGACGTGACGATCAAACGCGGCACCTGTTGGCTTCCTCCCGCGCGCGCTTGCTCGGCGAGATCCCACCACGTGACGTTTTGTCCCAGCAATTTCGCGCCGCCGCGGCCGTCGATGGCGCCGTCGCCCATCACCGCCGCGCCGTCCACGCGACTCACGGCGATCAGCGGCCTGCAACCGCGCCCTGATTTCGCCACGATGCCGCACGCGCCCGGCGACGTTTCGTAGTCGCGCGGATTGCGCGACGCCACGAGCGTGACGCCGCCGTCGATCAGCAGCGTGACACCGGCGCGCAACTCCAGCGGTCCGCTCAGGAACGCGTTGTGCTGCGCATCGCCGCGCAGTTCCACGGCTTGTCCCGGCTGGCAGGCGTCGATGGCCGCTTGAATGCGCGAGGAGTCGAGCTTCGTTTCGTCGGCCTCGCTCAACTTCACGTTGAGTTGTGCGTCGAGCTTTGCGCATGACGGCGGAATCACCGGCTCGGTAACATTGCGAGTGTCCTGCGCCGACGCCGAGACCGCGAGAAAAACCAGCAAGGGTAAATATTTCATTTCGTTTTGTCTTTCTGATTCCCCGCAGGATTCCAGTGATCGTCGCCTGCCAACCACACGGCCGCCGAAAACTTGTGCGCTTCTTCTGCCGTGAGCTGGCGCGCGTGCGGATCGCGCGCGTCCGCCTTCGCGCCCGGACCGCGGTTGTGATACTCCGCGTAGAAAACCGTGGGCAGCGACGGCTTCTCGTTGTGCATCCACTCCGACCATCCGGCCGGTTCGATCTGCGCCGGCAATTCCGTGTTCATGAACACGACACTGGCGTGCGATCGCCACGGACGCCCCAGCCAAATGTGATCGGCTCCGGCTTCCGCCGTCACGCGGCAATGATCGAAGACGTATCCGCTCTGCTCGCCGTCGTAACGTTTGCTCTGCGCTGAAAGCATCACCTGTTTGTGAGCCAATCCGTGCAGTTCGCAGCTCTCGAAGAACGCAACGGCGTCGCCGAAAATGAAATCGACGTTGCCTTCGATGTAGCAATCCACAAAATACTGGCGCGCCGGACGGCACGGCCCTTGATCGGAATCGCAGCCCTTGCCGTCGGCGTACAGCGTGTCTTGGTATCCGAGAAAACGCACGCGGCGAAAGATCGCACGATCGGACATCACCTTGATCGCGACGGCCTGGCTGCCCTCCTGCGTCAACGGGCGATTGCGGCTGAACGTGTTTTCGATCGTCAAGTTCTCGGCGTGAAAATCGTCGCCGGTTACTGTCACGCTCGCCGATTTCGTGGTGCCGCCGGCCGTGCCCGAACTCAAGTCATAGCTGAGAATCGTGTCGGCGGGAGATTTCCCCAAACCCTTAAATGTGATCGAAGGTTTCTCGATGCGCAAACGTTCGTAGTACAAACCGGGCGCAATGTCGATCACGGCGCCCGCGGCCGGCGCGGCGTCCACGGCGGCCTGGACGGTCCGGTAGTCGCCGGAACCGTCGAGCGCGACCTTTATGCGCTGGGCTTGAAGGTTGAACGGAAGGCAAAAGGACACAGGCAATAGGCAAAAGGTGAAAATTGAGGACAAGGCGCGTTCACTTTTGCCTTTTGCCTCTTGCCTTTTGCCTTTTGCCTTGCAGCTCTGCATTACTGCTCGTCCGCGCTGCGTCCGTAGATCTTCGGCACTTTCGCGCCCATGCCGCGCAAGTACGTTGAAAGTTGTCCGCGATGATGGATGGAGTGATTTCCCGCCAAGTTCAAAAAGATCACCGTCGGGAACACGAAGATTCCGAGGAAATTCAGTTCCTTCACCAATTGTTCCCCCGACAGATTCTTGCATTTTTCGAGTAGCGCCGGATACGTCTTCTGGTAAAAGGCCACGATTTCCGCCGTGGTTGCGGGCTGCTCCACTTTCGCGGGCGGTGCAAACTCGCCGTTGGCGATCGACGATAGGAAAAAGCAATCCGACGTGGCGATGTGCCAAGCCAGTTCGCCGGCCTTCATGCCGCGTTCATGCGGTTGCCAACCCATTTGGTTGTCGGGCAGCGCGGCCAGCACGCGGCACGTGGTTTGATACTCGTGTTCCAGATCCTTGGCTAAAAACTCGGCGACTACTTTGGCATTCTCGGGTTTCATGCGTTCTCCTTTAGATTGCTTCGCGCGCTCCGCGGCGCAAACGCTTGTTAAAAGTTCACTCGTTGGGCAACCACTTTTTTCGTGCTCTTCACTTCAATCTCCACCGAAAACGGCTTATTGCTGCCGCCGGGTGCGTAAAACGCCAGATCGCGAATGCGCACCAGCGGCGCTTTGCGGCCGTCTTCTAAAGAATAGAACGGCGCGGCGGCCATCTCCAGAAAAACCTTGCCGGTGTCGGAGTCGCGCGCCGCTTCCAGCAAATTGTTTTTCTCAGGCTTGCGGAAGCGCGTCACGAATGTGCGCCGCTGTCCGCTGATGCCGTCCATTTCGTAGACCATATAGGCGATCGGCGTGTCTTCAATAATGTTGAACACCCACGGCATGATCGCCGAGGGGAACGCCATGGTCGATTCGGGATCTTCCACCAGCGGCTGCTGATGCGCGCGATCGTAAGCATGCTCGCGCCAAACGGCGCGCAGTGGAAGCAGCGCCGCGATCAGTGCGAGACCCACGAACGCGGCGAGGCTGGCGTTTACGAGCCGCGCCTTGATCTCGCGATTCACCGCGTTCAACGTCGCGGGACCCAGCAGGCACAGCGCGAGAATCACAAACGTCGTGAGGTCGTAGTTGGCGACCAGGTGCGTGCCCACGCGCTTCGTGGAGAGCGGCCACAGCAATTCTTCGCCGAAACCCGACAGCAGATCGAGCGCCAGATGCAGTGCGATTCCCAACGACGCCGCAAGCCACGGCGACGGCACGCCGCAAAATCGCTTGGCGATGAGCGCGATAATCGCGCCGAGCGCGATGGCGCCGATCAGCGAATGCGCCGGCCCGTGATAGTACGTGAGGTAGGTGGCGGGCGCGAACCATCCAACGATCGCTTCGACGTCGGGCGCGACGCCCGCCACTGCGAGCACGCCGATCTCGCGCACCGTCATGCCGCGCGAGCGAAGCGCGTAGCCGAGCGTCCCCGCCAGCGCCAAATGTGTGAGATCGTCCATGAAAGAGAGCGAATGCCAGTGTAACCCAAGAGTTAGTTGAGGAAATCGCGATTCGAGGAAACGGACAGGGAAGGATAAATGATCGAGCTTCGTCGCGCTGCAAATCGAATCCAGCTTGACCGAGCGGACCGTCGAGCGCAGGTGAAGTCGCACGACGAGACCAGCGCGATCAGTTGATCGTCTGAGCGCGCTTGCCCACTTTCTTCAGAGCGTCCTCCAAAGACCGGAGTTCCGAGGCGGTCAGTTCGGAGAAAACTTTCTCCATATCCGCGGCGTGACGTCGAAACACAGGGACGATCACGGCCTTTCCTTTTTTCGTAAGCGCCACGGTCCGCACGCGGCGGTCCGCACGGCACTCCTTGCGGCTGACGAGGCCGCGCTCGAGGAGACGGTCGACGGCCACGCTGATCGATCCCGGAGTCAGGTCGACCATGGGTCCAATCGTATTCACCGGCAACGGACCTTTGTGCAATAGCACTTCGAGAATGCGGAACTCGGAGTCGCCCAGTCCCGCGGCCTGGATGCTCGACACCGCGTACTTGGTGAGGGCCTGCATGGCTTTAATCATCACGAGCCAAGTGTGAGCCGGAGACGTGTGGGCGGGAAATTTCGCCATAAAATCTGAATCCTTCTTCCAGGTTAGGGCATCAGAAGCATTGATGTCAATATAATTGATGTCAAGGAGGATTTGGGTATGAAAACTGCTTCCACAATCGCGCGGTACCTGCTGGGGTTGGTCTTTTTGGTCTTTGGCCTCAACGGCTTCCTGCACTTCATTCCGGCGCAACCGATACCGGCCGTGGCCGGACAATTCTTCGGAGCCATTTTCTCGTCGGGCTACTGGGTGGTAATCTTCGCGCTCCAGGCCGGCGCTGCTGTCTTGTTGTTGATCAATCGTTATGTGCCGCTGGCGCTCACGTTGCTCGGCCCCGTGATCGTGAACATTTTCTTCGTCCACGTATTCATGGCGCCGGCGGGATTACCCTTGGCCGTGGTCGTGGTGATTCTTTGGTTCCTCGTGTATCATCGCGTGCGCTCGGCGTTCGCGGGGATCTACCAGCAGCGCGCCGGAGAGTGAATGCTAAACTAGAGGAATGAGGCTCATCCTGGCGCTGCTGAGCGCGGCCATCGCCGCGCAAGCTCAAGCGCCTTACGTTCCCACCGACGTTCTTTCGCGCGCGCAAGCGGTCCGCGATTCGGCCGCCAAGGCAGCCGGGAAATTGTGGCCCGGCTGGGATCCCGCATCGACGCCGCTGGGCGTCTATCGGCACGGCGAGTTTCTCGCCGTGCTTGGCGCGAAACAATTGCCGCCACCGTTTAAGATGGACCCGGCGTCGTCGCCCAACGATCCTTTGTTCATCGCTCCGGCCGCCGGAATGCACTTTTCCGACGGAGTGGGGCGCATCGGCAACGTGACGATCGCGGAAATCTCCGCCGACGAGTTGGCCGCCAAGTCCAACGACGAAGCCGCCGCCGACTATGGCGTGCGCGCGTTGTTCCTCGCGTATATTCACCAAGTGGCGCCGAAGAAAACGCCGGATCTCACCGTTCTCCTGTGGGGAAAGTATCCCGACTTCGCCACGCGCAATCGCGTGCTGATGCAGATGGAAGCCGATTCCCTGCTCGACGCGGTGCGCGCCCCAGACGATGATCAGTGCAAGAAGCATGTCGGCGAATTTTTGGGCGCGCGTGCCGAGCGTCGCAAATACATGGAAGCCGACGTCGCGAAATTCGAGTCGGCCGAGGAGTCGACGCTGGGATTGGCCGAGTACGTTGCGTATCGCTTGACGGAGCACCCGGAAAAACTCGCTGAACTTGGGAAAATCCGCGAGTTGCCGCGTGAGCGCGAGCAGGAACGCTTCGAATTGCTGGGAATGGCCGAGGCGCTGGTGCTCGATCGCTTGCGTCCCGCGTGGAAAAAGGAATTCGAGTCGAGCGATGCGACACCCGACGAGTTGCTGGAGCGCGTGACCACCGCGTCGCCGGAATTGCGCGAGTGGGGACAGGCGCTGCCCGAGGAACAGGCCAAGGTCCGCAAGTGGGAAGACGAAGGATCGCGGCGTATCGGGCTGATGCTGGCGCAAAAGGCCAAGAAAGTGGTGATCGAAGTTGGTGCAGCGCGATCGAAGCTGCGCCTGCGCGCGCTGAATCCCAGCATGATGGTGCCCCTGACGCCCAACGACACGGCGTTCACGATGCTGGCGCTCGATCTCGACGACATGAAGCTCGACTTCGCGGGCGTTCCGGTAGTCTACGAAAAACAGCAAGACGCGTTCTGGTGCATGCTGCCTGAAGACGTGGTCGATGCCGCGATCAAAGACATGGGCGACAAACTCAAGATCACCGGCCGCGGGTTTACACTCGAGTTCGAGAATTTCCAAGTGAGCCAGCGTGGGAAAGAACTGCGAATCCACTCGGCGTTGATCTTGGAGAAGCAGGGTCCACTGAAGCCGGAGTTCGTGAAACCGAAGACCGATCCGCCGCTTGAGTGGCTGCCAAGAAGTTAGAGGTCAAACCTAAACGCCGTTGAAAGGCAATCAGGCCCAGGGTAGGCGTTCGGCCGGCAGGGCGCCCAGCGCAGTCCACTCGTGCGCGCTCTCCGGCTGTCAGTCGGCTCGAAAGCCAATTCGATGAGTCGCTTGACAAGCTCATAAACTGCATTGATCTTCACGCCGTGTTCTCTCTGTTCTCGTTCAAGGTCATCCATTTTGCTCGCCAAGTCTTTGTGGGTGGCAAGAACCTCGCGAAGCCTGACGAACGCGCGAATCACGAGAATGTTCATTTGAACAGCGCGCTTGCTGCGAAGCGCCGAGGAAAGCATGGCCACACCGTGCTCTGTGAAAGCTAATGGCGCGTACTTCGAGTAGCGGCCCCGGCCCCGTCCTAAGGTCACAGTTTGTGACCTTAGAGATTTGGCCTCTTCATCCGTCAGTTCCAACATGAAGTCGGCTGGGAATCGATCGCGGTTCCGCCGGACGGCTTGCTTGAGCACCTTGGTCGGCACTTGGTAAAGATCTGCCAAGTCGGAATCCAGCATGACCTTCTGGCCCCGGATGAGATAGATGTGCCTCTCGATCGTTTCGATCGGGATCGGAAGCTGCGAACTGCGTTGGTTCCGTGGCATGGTCAGCCCTACTTCAACAGCGCGTTCAACTCCTTCAACTTCGACGCGTCAAACTTCGCGTGACGATCGAACGTCAGAAGGCCGTTGACTTCTTGTTCTACGTCGGTGAGTTGCGTGTAACAGATTCCGGCGATCACACGCACGCCCGTGATCGCCTCGTACAATCCGCGCAGACGCTTTAGCGCGGCGTCGGCGGTTGGTTCCACGCCTGAATATCCCCACGCCTCCTGCGGCACTTTCGACTTGTCGGGGATAAATGCGATGCCGCCGAATTCCGAGAGATAAAACGGCGTGCCATTGTACGGATACCCAGGGATCAGGGCCTTCTTGCTGATATCGGGAATGTCGGAGCCGGGCACGCCAAGATTCTTGTATTTTTCCGCTAGCTCCTTACCTTGCGGAACGTAGTCGTGGAACGCGAACAAATCGGTGGACGTGGTGTGCTCCCAGCCTTCGTTGTCGATTACGAGACGCGTGTTGTCGAGCGAATGCGTCAACTCATACAAAGCCTTGATGTGCGCTTGCTGCACCGGCTCGACGAGCGCGGGCACGCCCCAGCTCTCGTTGATCGGCGCCCACACGATGATCGACGGATGGTTGTAGTCGCGCTCGACACACTCGATCCATTCTTCGGTGAACGCGCCCGCATACTCGGCGTCGTAGCGCTGCGCGTTGGCCATTTCGCTCGAGATGAGATAGCCCATCTTGTCGGCCCAGTAGAGGAATCGCGGATCTTCCACCTTTTGATGTTTGCGCGCGCCGTTGAAACCCATTTCTTGCGACGCGCGAATGTCGGCCACCAGCGCCTCGTCGGTGGGCGCGGTCAGAATTCCGTCCGGCCAATAGCCTTGATCGAGCACCCACTTCAAATACACCGGCTGATTGTTGATTGTGACGCGGCCGTTCTGCACCGCGATCGTGCGAAAACCAAAATACGAATGCACGCGGTCGAGCACCTGCTTGCCGCGACGCAGTTCGAACACCACGTCGTACAGGTTCGGCGATTCCACCGACCACAGCTTCGGATCGGCGACCTTCGCGTCTACAACCGCGCGGCGCTCCGCGACTTTCGCGGAAGCCTCGGGCGCACCCGCGATTACCGCTGACACTTCGAGGTCCTTGCCTTCGTGCGCCAGTAGCGCCTCAAAGCGGACCGTGCCGTCGTTCGACGGCGTGATCCGCACGCGTTCCAAATAATTCTCGCCCGTCGCTTCCATCCATACCGATTGCCAGATGCCGCTGGTGCGCGTGTACCAAATGCTGCGCGACTTCGGCTGCCAGTATTGTTTGCCACGCGGCTGATACCGATCCGTAGGCGAATCTTCGGCGCGCACCACGATCGTCGCGTTGCGCCCGTGCACGAGCGGCGTGATGTCGAAAACAAACGGGACGTTGCCTCCGCGATGCGTGCCCGCGAGCTTTCCGTCGATCCACACCGACGCGCGATAATCGACCGCGCCGAAATGCAAAAGCAAGTGGCGGCCCGGCCAGTCGCGCGGAATGTCCACGCGGCGGCGATACCACACCACCGGATGTTGCGAGGTGTCGCCAATGCCGCTCAGTTTGCTTTCAAAAGCAAAGGGCACCGTAATCGTCTTCGTAAACGTGACGCCGCGCGGATCGGCCAGCGACGCAGAATCGTCAAAGGCGAATTGCCACGGGCCATTCAGCGAGACCCACTGCTCGCGGGAGAATTGCGGTTGCGGAACTTCGGGACGAGGCGTGGCAGCGAACGCTGTCGCCGTGAGCAACAGAAGAAAGACGCGTCTCATGATCCACCGATTCTATTCCACCGATTGGAGAAACAATCCACAGATTGCACAGATTAGGATTGACCCAACGCTCAGGTTCGCCCATTCCTCTGGTTCTGAATCTGTGCAATCTGTGTAATCTGTGGACTGTTTTTTCCTGTAGTCTGTGGGCATGAAAACGCTCGTTCTCGCCATCTGTGGATTCGCCATCGCTGGACTCGCGCAAGTCCCCGAGGGACCCGATAACGTTGTGGCCGGGATTCCCGCAAATTATCGCGAGGCCAACGTCGGCACGTACACGCTGCCCGACGCGTTGAAGCTCGAAAACGGCAAGCCGGTAAAGGACGCGAAGACGTGGACCGAGAAGCGCCGCCCCGAACTTGTGAAGCTGTACGAAGAAAACCAATTCGGCCGGACGCCCGGGCGTCCTGACGGGCAGTCATTCGAGGTGTTCGAGAAATCCGCGCCGGCGTTCGACGGAAAAGCGATCCGCCGCCAAGTGACAATTTATACGACCGCGAAAAAAGCGGACGGCCCGCACTTCGACGTGCTCATCTACATTCCGGCCGCGGCGACCAAGCCCGTTCCGCTGCTGCTGAATTTGAGTTTTTCCGCGAACTCGGCGACCGTGGAAGATCCGGGCGTAAAGCCTGGCGAGCAATGGAATCGAGAGAAGAAGCGCGTGACCGCGCCGGCCGGCGGTGGACTCGGCCACGTGAAGGTGGAGCCGATCATCGCCGCCGGTCTGGGATTCGCCACCGTCTACTACGGAGACATCGATCCCGATTTTCTGGGCGGAATTCCCAACGGCGTGCGCGCGCCGTATTTGAAAGCGGGACAAACCGAGTTCGCGCCCGACGAATGGGGAACGATCTCCGCGTGGGCGTGGGGTGCGAGCCGCATCATGGATTATTTCGAGACCGACAAATCCATCGACGCGCATCGCGTGGCGCTGTTCGGCATCTCCCGTCTTGGAAAAACCGTCTTGTGGACCGGCGCGCACGACACGCGTTTTGCCGCTGTGATCGCCAGTTGTTCGGGCGAAGGCGGCGCGGCGCTGAGCCGCCGCAATTACGGCGAAACGATCGCGCATCTCACCGCGCCCACGCGCTACGCCTATCAGTTTTGCGCGAACTACGGAAAATTCGGCCAGCATGTGGATCAATTTCCCATCGACGCGCACGAACTCGTGGCGTTGATCGCGCCGCGTCCGTTGCTGCTGCAAACCGGAACCACCGACGGATGGTCCGATCCCAAGGGAGAATTTCTCGCGGCCGTCGCGGCGGGTCCGGTATTCAAACTTTTCGGAAAACAAGACTTGGGAACAACCGAATGGCCCGCGGCGGGCATGCCGATTCTCCACGACCTTGGATACTACATGCACGCGGGCGGTCACGGCGCGCTGCCCGCCGACTGGGAAGTCTTCATCAAGTTTCTGGAACAAAATCTGAAACCGTAGCGACTCCGCTACCGTAGAAGCGGCTTGTCAGGCTATTAGCAAACACCCGGGCATCGCGAGCGGCTCCGCCGCTCCTTTTGTGCGGAAAGGCTTTGCCTTTCCGAAGATGCTCGCACCTCGGCAAGGCTACGCCTTGCCCGCCGACCGCCACACGATCTGGTCATGATCTGGAACCAAGGGCTCGTCGTCGCGCGCGCCACGCGTCCAGAAACGTACACTTGACCATCGATAATCTTCGGGCCGACCCGTAGTTTAATCGCGCCCGATGGATTGGGCAAGGCGCGGCCTTGCCCAATTCGGAGTTGACGTTCGCCGGAAAGGCTGAGCCTTTCCGCACAAAGCAGCGGCGGAGCCGCATGAAGCCCCCACAAAAGAGCGTGGACCCAAGGCCGCACAAAACAGCGGCGGAGCCGCAACACTCCACGTAAAGTTGCGGCAGAGCTGCAAGCACACAAGTCCTATCTCACGATTTCATCAAGTTTCTGCAAGGGCACCTTCGTCCCTAGCCGTATAATTTTTGTATGGCGGCCACGACTTTGAACCCCGCGTTCGCGATCGAACGCGAGGAGACAATTCCCTGGTATCTGTGGGCCGGATTGATCGCCACCACCTCGGCGGTGCTCGGCGGGCAGTGGGACATTTCCTGGCATCGCTCGATCGGCCGCGACACGTTTTGGACTCCCGCGCACATGGCGATTTATTTGTGCGGAGTGATCGCGGGATTCGGCGGCGGCGCGGTCACGCTGCTGCGCACGTTTGGTCCGCGCGACGCGCAGCGCGAGTCCACGGTGGGGTTGTGGGGATTCCGCGCACCGCTGGGAATTTTCCTGTGCATTTGGGGCGCGGTGGCGATGCTGACTTCGGCGCCGTTCGACAATTGGTGGCACAACGCCTATGGCCTCGACGTGAAAATTTTGAGTCCGCCGCACATGGTGCTGGCGCTGGGATTGCAGACGATTCAGTTCGGCGTGCTGATCATGATCCTGGGCGAAATGAATCGCGCCAGCGGCCCGAAGCGCCAAGTGCTCGAGTGGATGTATCTCTACGGCGCGGCGATGATGTTCCTGGCGCTGATGACGGTGATGATGGAAAACGATCACCGCTCGCAGATGCATCAGTCGCTGTTTTATCGTGTCCTGACGCCGGCGGCGCTGCTGGTGTTGACCGGCATCGCGCGCGCCTGCGGCAACAAGTGGTCGGCCACGATTGTCGCGGGGATTTACTCGGTGGTGATGATCGCGCTGGTGGTGATCCTGCCGCTTTTCGGCGCGGAGCCGAAGCTCGGGCCGGTCTACCAGCAAATCAATTACTTCATGCCGCCCGACTTTCCGCTGCTGTTCATCGTGCCGGCCATCTTGCTCGACGTGATGCTGAAGCGTTTCGAGCGGATGAACAAGTGGTTGCTGGCGCTGGCGGTGTCGGTGGCGTTTCTGGCGGTGTTCTTCGCAGTGCAGTGGCCGTTCGCCGACTTCTTGATGTCGCCGGCGGCGCGCAACTGGTTCTTCGGTACGAAATACGTGCCGTACTACCTGCCGCCGGATTTCACCATGTCGCGCAATGAGTTCTTCCCGCCCGACGCGCCCGCGCAATTCGCGATCGGCATGGCCACGGCGCTCGGAATCAGTTTCATCTGCGCGCGCGCCTCGCTGGGCTGGGGAGATTGGATGCGGCGCATCCAACGATAATGAAGCCCTTCCGCACTTTTGCCTTTCGCCTTTTGACTTTTGCCTTTTGCCTTCCGCTGTCAGCACACGTGGGAAGTCCCGACGTCTACCTCGAAGGCAAAGCGGGTCCCTACAACATGACCGTGGTCGTGCGACCGCCGGCGATCGTGCCGGGGATCGCCGAAGTCGAAGTGTACTTGCGTGGAAAACTCGCACCGGGCGAAATCCCGTCGCTGAAGATTCAGCCGATCACTTACGCCACGCAGAAACTCGGCGCGCCGGTGCCGGACGTGCTTAAGCAATCCTCGAGCGATCCGCAATACTTCACCGGACAAGTCTGGTTCATGGGCACCGGATCCTATGACGTTCGCGTGATCGCCAAAGGATCGCGCGGCGAAGGCGTAATGAGCGTGCCCACGCCCTCCACGTCGCGCGCCGTGCTGGGGATGCCGCGCGGCATGGGCATTTTGCTCTTCGGACTCATGATGTTTCTGGTGATCGGCGCGGTGAACGTTGTCGGCGCGGCGGTGCGCGAAGCCGAGTTGACGCCCGGCGCGCCGCCCGACGCTCGATCGCGGAGCAAAGCGCGCATTGCGATGGCCGTATCGCTTGTGGCCTTCGCTGCGGTCGTGTGGTTGGGCAATTCCTGGTGGAGCGCCGAAGCGTCGAGCTTTGCGAATCATATTTACCAGCCGCTGCGTCTCGATTCTGCGATCGAAGGCGGCAAACTCGTGGTGAGCTTGCGCGATCCCAGCATCATGCATTGGCGAAGCATCGACGACTTTGTGGAAGATCACGGGCACTTGATGCATTTGTTCCTCGTGCGCTATCCCGATTTCGACGCGTTCTATCATTTGCATCCCAAACGCACGGGACCAGCGCGCTATGAAACGCCGCTTCCGCCCGCGCCGCCCGGCGACTATCGTGTGTTCGCGGACGTCGTGCATCAGAGCGGATTTCCGGAAACGCCCGCCGGCGAGTTGCAGATTCCCGCGGGCGCGGCCACTGCGACTGGCACGCTGAACGATTCCGACGATTCTTTCGCCGCGCCCTTACCCAACGGACTGCAACTCGTCTGGGATCGTCCGGCCACGCTTGTTGCTCGTCGTCCTTACTCGCTCGATTTCCGTTTACTCGACGCGAGCGGCAAACCCGTGCCGAGCACGCAACTATACATGGGCATGGCCGGACACGCCGTGATTGCGAAACGCGATCTTTCGGTCTTCGCGCACGTGCACCCATCGGGAACGGTACCGATGGCGTCACTGATGGCGTTCGGGGATCACAGCATGATGCATGCCGGCGTGAATGAGATTGCACCGGACGTCTCCTTTCCTTACGGATTCCCGCAACCGGGCGCCTATCGGATCTGGGTTCAGGTGCGGTATCAGGGCCAGGTCCTAACCGTCCCATTCGACGCGCAAGTACAGCCCGAACCAACCGCAACCGAAAGCAAATAAAAGGATTGACCAACAGAAAAGCCCGCCTTTGGGGGCGGGCTTTCTGCCCCCGCTCTTTGGCGGGGGATTCACAGGGAGAATAGTCTCAACGGCAAAGATGCACCGCTAAAACTTTTGAGGGCAGTTTATCTTGCCGTACTGAGGGGGTGTCAAGCGGAAAAACGATTAAATAAAACCTTTGTTTTAAGATACTTAGAAGAAGGCGAAACGGGCCGATCGCTATGATTTTTCATAGAGAGCTAGCCCCTATCGTAACCCTTTACCGATCAACCATTTATCTTTAGCGAAATGAAGTCGGCATCGCCCTCAAAAGCGTATCCGGGATTCTTACTGCGAGTAAGCACTCGGATACCTCCGTAGGCGGCTCCCGAGAGAACGCAGAACACGAGAAGGATGCCGCACAGTTCGAAGATGCTGATGATCATCTGCGCGAAGCTCGGTTCCTTGATCTTGCTCACTTTTTCGTCCCACATGCCGGCCATTTCATAATGAACTTGATCGATGAGTCGCGCGGCGTCGGCATCGGACGCGCCGCCCGGCACGATCGCCAGCAAAGGTCCCACGCGTTTCACGTGAGCGCCGTTCAGATTCTGCGACGTGAGATTCTTCTCCAGACTCCGCGCGATTTGCGGCGTGGGATATTCCACCAACACCAGCGTCATCGGAGATTTTCCCGGCAAACGATACTCGCCGGCGACAACCTCGGCGCCCAAGTGAAATCCCATGGCCATGGCGGGAAGCCCTGGAACCACGCGATCGAAAAGCTGTGGACCATACGCGTATTTCACGGAACCGCCCACCAGTCCCGAGGCCGGCAAATGACTGGCGAGCGCGGGCAGCGGCTCGTTTTCCAACGACGGCAACGCGGCGGCGGCGGCCTCCAGTTGCTGATGCGTGGCCGCCACTCCGCTGATGTGCACCACGTAACTGTTGCGCTGCAGCACCGCGTCGGTCGCTCCCACGGCGGCTTGAAACGCGCGCGGATCGTGCGACGAGTTCGTTTCCTCGCGCCATCCCGTTTGGCGAAACCATGTGAACGCGCCATACGCCGCGCTGGGGTCCTTCATGCGGATCGCTTCAACCGTTACGATGTCCTTCCCTCCGGTGTATTGCCGGCGCTGCGCTCCGAAGAATCCCAATTCGTCGAGCACGGCGGCGTTGTCGGCCGTGGCGAACGCGTTCAACTGCGCGACCGAGAATTTTTCCGGCGCGGCCGCGGCGTGCCATGCGGCAATGTCGGCGGGCAAAAGGTCGACGCCGTTCGGCGACGCATTCGGGGAGATCAGCGCAATCTGGAAGAACAGGAGTCCGCCGAGTAGGGAGAGCATATGAAAGTTAGACAATCATAGCACGCGGAATGTTCCAGGCTTCCTTGACGCGATAGCCCGTGGGATTAGAACGCGCGCCCACCCCCGTTGACCTAGAGTCGATAGATGCATTGCTTCCCACGTGTCGTTGTGGTAAATATAAACGGGCGCGGCGGTTCCACACGCCGCGATAAACTATTCCCTTAGCATCTGTTACGAATCACAAGAGCCGGGAGCCACTTTGAGTTTCATCAACTTTGCCGCGCGAGAGATCAACTGCAAGCTGGTCTATTACGGCGCCGGTTTGGGCGGCAAGACCACCAACTTGCAGTACATTTTCGACAACGCGCCCAACAAGGGCAAGATGATCTCGCTGGCCACCGAAAGCGATCGAACGTTGTTCTTCGATTTCCTGCCCCTCGATCTCGGCACCGTGCGCGGATTCAAAACGCGCTTCCATCTCTACACCGTGCCCGGCCAGGTTTTCTACGACGCCAGCCGTAAGTTGATCCTGCGCGGCGTCGACGGCGTGGTCTTTGTCGCCGATTCGCAGGAAGAACGCATGGACGCGAATATCGAAGCGATCGAGAATTTGCAGGAGAACCTCAAAGATCACGGCTACGATTTCGAGAAAGTACCGTACGTGCTGCAATTCAACAAACGCGATTTGCCGAATGCGCTGCCGCTGGACGAGCTGAAATCGCAACTAGTGCGCAAAGGCGAGTCCACGTTTGAGGCGGTGGCGTACAAAGGCACGGGCGTGTTTGAGACGCTTCGTGAAGTTGCGCGACAAGTCCTTGAGGAATTGAAGAAGGGCTAACGGTCGCGCCACCGCGCAAGGAACGAGCCGCGACAGTTATCGAGCGGCGGGGCCCAGCATCGTGGAAAGTCCGGCGCGAAGACACCCAGCGTCTTGCTGTAGGCGCGTTCGCGCCAAGCGTACACTCAACTTCTGTCGACGCGCCGCGCCATGGAGAAACAGTGTTTCATTTTGAACCTGGAAAAGATCGCTGGATGCTTGGTTTCAAAGAGGTGGTGCTGAAGGACTTCCTCTTCCTTCGCACATACGGAATGGTCCCTGTCACCGAAGACGTTACCTTCGTCCGGTTTGAGTCCAAAGATGTATTCGTCAATGTCTTTCATGGCCGAGGATCTTACGAGATCGGCATCGAAGTTGGCCGGAAAGATCGTCCGGAGACGTACGGGCTCGGCTACGTGGTGTTGAAAGCAGCAGGCACAGAGGCTTACAAGTCGGAAGGATTCGGTGGTGCCACGATCTTCCAAGTGAGCTCCGTAGAGGGGGTCAGAAATATCGTTCCGAAAGTTGCTGCGTTGCTCGAAAAGTATGGCCCTCAGTTTCTGTTGGGGACCACGTCATATTATGAAGACCTAGCCCGACAGAATGAACGTGCCTCGATTATGGGCGAGCGTAATCGGATGCTGGCCCGGCTGCGGAAGGATGCCGACGCAGCCTGGTCGGCTAAGCAGTACAGTCGAGTCGCCGAGCTCTACGGCCCAATTAGCGACGAGCTAAGCGAGATTGAGAGAAAACGGCTCGCATATGCGTTAAAGCACGCAACTGCTCATATCAGCCGCGAGTCGTAACGGCGGTTCACCATATTGTCGCCGCCTACGCGTGCGCTTTGGCCGTCACGGCCGCTTCGATCTTCTGCATCGCCTTCCCGATATTTTCAATCGAGTTCGCGTACGAGAAACGCAAATAACCTTCGCCGTACTTTCCAAACGCCGCACCGCTCAGCCCCGCGACGCCCGCGGAAAACGCCAAGCAATATGCCTAGCCCTGAAAGGGCGGTTCAAGAAATCAGGATGCGCAACTAAACGCCCCAGGCCCCGCTCAACTGGATGTTCGCACCGTTCACATAGCGTGCTTCGTCGGAGATCAGATAAAGCACCGCTTGCACGGCGTCCTCGAGCGTGCCGACATATCCGGCGGGAATTGTTTTTACCATTTTCTGCAATTCCTCGGCCGGCGCGCTGCCGGAATCGATGAATCCCGGCGAAATCGCGTTGACCGTGATCCCGTGCGGCGCGAGAACTTTCGCGAGCGAACGCGTCAACATCAACACGCCGGCCTTGGCGATGTAGTGCGCGGTGACGTGCGGTTGTCCTACGCCTTGATCGGCGTTGGCCATGGCGAAACTTACGATGCGCCCCCAGGAACGCGACTTCATCCCCGCCGCCGCGGCGCGGCTCAAGTAGAAAACGGGATGCAGGTTGTTGTCGAACATTTCGCGCCAGCCGTCGGGCGTCTCGTCCAAAAGCGCGATGCGATGATACGGTCCCGCACCGTTGATCAAAACGTCGATGCGGCCCCATTCGCGTTCCACTCTCTCGACCAGCCCAGCCGCTTGCGCGGGGTCGGAAACGTCGCACTGGATGGATCGCCCGTTCGCGCCCATGGCCGCCAGCGTTTCGGCCGCAGCGTCCGCACTCCGCCGCCAGGCAATCGCCACGCGATATCCGCGCGATGCCAGCGCCAACGCACACGCGCGGCCGATGCCGCGCGCGCCACCGGTGATCAAGGCAACCTTAGCGTCCGGCATGCTTGGCATTCTCTTCGTCGAGAAACTTTTTCAGCGGCGCGAAATAATCGAGAATCGCGGTGGCGTCCATTTGCTTTTCTCCGCTGATCGCTTCCAGCGCCTCGGGCCATGGACGGCTCACGCCCATCTCGAGCATTGTGGCGAGTTTCGCGCCCGCCGCCTTGTTGGCGTAAATCGAGCAACGATGCAGCGGACCTTTGTATCCGGCTTCCTTGCACAACGCGCGATGAAACTGGAATTGCAAAATGTCGGCCAGGAAATATCGCGCGTACGGCGTGCTCGACGCCACGTGATACTTCGCGCCGGGATCGAAATCGACTTCCGTGCGCTCCACCGGCGGCGTCACGCTTTGGTATTTCGCGCGCAGTTCCCACCACGCCTTGTTGTAGTCGGCGGGTTTGATCTCACCGGAGAAAACTTTCCACCGCCACTGATCGATCAGCAACCCGAACGGCAAAAACGCGACCTTATCGAGCGCCTTGTGCAGCAACAATCCAATGTCGCCTTCGGGACCGGGAACTTTGTCGAGCAATCCGATCTCTTTCAAATACTCAGGCGTGACGGAAAGCGCGATCGTATCGCCGATCGCTTCGTGAAAACCGTCGTTGGCGCTGTCGCGGAAAAATGGATCCTGCTTGGAGTACGCACGATCGTAAAAATCGTGGCCGAGTTCGTGATGGATGGTCACGAAATACTCACCGGTGATCTCGATACACATCTTGACGCGCAAATCCTGATCGCCGTCCACGTCCCAGGCGCTGGCGTGACACACTACGTCGCGATCGGCGGGCTTGAGGAACAGCGACCGCTCCCAAAACGTGTTCGGCAGCGGAGGAAATCCCAGCGACATGAAAAATCGTTCGCCGTAATGCACCATTCCCTTCGCGTCGAGATTTTTCGCGCGCAACAACGCCGTGAGATCGTAGCCCGGCCCAGGACCTGGCGGCGCGACAATGTCGTAAATGTTGCCCCACTCCTGCGCCCACATGTTGCCGAGTAGATGCGCGGGAATTCCCGGGCCGGGGCCGACCACTTCCTTGCCGTATTTCTCGGTGAGCTTGTAGCGAACGTAGGTGTGCAGCGAGTCGTAGAGCGGCCGCACTTGATTCCACAAGCGATCCATCTCCGCCGCGAACGCGTCGGGCGGCATGTCGTATTTCGACCGCCACATCGCGCCGGTATCCTTGAAGCCGAGGTCGCGCGCGCCGACGTTGGCCAGATCCACCATCTCCGCGTAGCGCTGGCGCATCGGCGGCGCAATGGAATGCCAGCCTTTCCACGCCGCGAGAATCTCGTTTGGATCACGGCTGCTCGCCATGGTCCGTTCGAGATCGTTCAGCGACAGGCATTTTCCGCTGGGCGCGTCTCCGTTGGAAGCGGGGGGACAATACTTGCCTTTGCCGTAATCGCTATCGAGTCCCACGGAAATCTTGGTGAGCCTGGCTTGCGCCGCGGGATTCTTCGGCGCGGGCAACGTCAGCGACAATTTCAGCAAAAGAAACTTGCGCGCGTCGACGGGCGGAAGCTTGAGTCCATTGAAGCGCGTGGCTTTCAGCGCCAAATCGGTGGTCGCGGCAAGCACTTCCTGCTGCGCGTCGGCGGAAATGCCCTCGGTGTCGTCGGTGATGAAGTTTTCCTGGACCCAGCCCGCGCGCTGCGCTTTGTTGCTGAGCTCGAAGAGCTGCTTTTCGGCCTTGATGATGAACTTGTGCGCCTCGGCCACGGTGGGCGCTTGCGCCATCAAAGACACGGGCATGGCCAGCATACACAGCAAGAGCAGACGATCTCGCATGGCCCGATTGTAGCAGCAAGCCGGGCTTGGACGCTGCCTCAACCAGCTCTTCCGCGGCCGGCAATTCTTTCTCACAAAATCGATGGAACATTTCCTTCCCTAGATCGTCATAGGGAAGGAGAACATCGACTGATGGCCAAATCCACCGAACCCAGTTTGCTGCAAGGCACGCTCGACCTCTTGATTCTGCACGCGCTCCAGCGGGGCGAACTGCATGGGTTTGCGATCGCGCAAACCATCCACCTGCTTTCCGACCAAGTGCTGACAGTGGAAGAGGGATCGCTCTATCCGGCGCTCTATCGCCTGGAGCTCGACGGCGCGATTTGCGCTCACTGGGGCGTTTCCGAAAACAATCGCCGCGCCCGCTACTACGAGATCACGAAACGCGGCCGAAAACTGCTCGCCGCGCAAGCGCAAACCTGGAATCGGCTCTCCACGGCGGTACAGATCGTTCTCTCGAGGTGACCATATGCGACGCTTTTGGCTCAAACTTTGGCGGCGGCGCCGCCTGCAGCAGGACCTGGAAGACGAACTAGCTTTCCACCGCGAGATGACCGCCGAGCACGGCAACTCGCTGCCGCTGGGCCGCGGCGGTACCGAAACCGTGGTCCGCGAGCAGGCCTACGATCAATGGCGATTCGTCTTCCTCGAGAATCTTGGACGCGATCTCGTCTACGCCGCGCGCGGATTGCGGCGCTCGCCGGCGCTCGTGGCTACCGCGCTGGTTTCGCTGGCACTGGGAATCGGCGTGAACAGCACGGTGTTCTCGCTCGGCATGGAGTTCTTGTTCAGCGAACCGTCGCTGCGCGACGCATCGTCGGTGGTGGCGATCCGCTTGGGCGGCAACAGCCACTCTACCGAAAGGGTGCTCAATTTCGTGCGCGACAGTGGAGTGTTCCAGGACGTCGCCGGTAACAACGAAGAAGTCTTCGTGAATTGGAACGACGGCGTCGACACGCGGCCCGTCTTCGGCGTCGCCACGAGCATGAATTATTTTTCTTCGCTGGGCGTTCCCGTGGAGTATGGACGCGGCATTCTGCCGAACGATCCCAAGGAAGTGGTGGTACTCAGCCACGATTTTTGGGTCAAGCATTTGAATGGCGATCCGGCGATTCTCGGCCGCGCGCTCAATCTGGATGGACGCGCCTGCACGGTCGTCGGGATTCTGCCCGCCAATCATCGCACGTTGATCGGCTTTGGATTTTCACCCGACCTCTACATGCCGAGCTATCTCGATGCTACGCTGCTGGCTATCTATGCGCGTCTGAAGCCCGGCATGAGCCGCGGAGAAGCGCGCGCCGCCCTGGAGAACGTGGCACAGCAGCTCGACAGGGTCTTTCCGGAGCAGTTTAAGTATTACAAGCACAATCAGCTCATGGCTGTTTCCGGTGTCGCGCGACTGACGGAACAGAGCGAGATGTTTTCCACTGGCGTTTTCCTGGCGCTGCTGCTGGGCGTCACCGGATTGGTTCTTTTGATCGCGTGCATCAACGTCGCCAGTTTGCTGCTGGCGCGCGCCGCGGCGCGACGGCCGGAAATGGCCACCCGTCTGGCGCTCGGCGCTGGCCGCGGCCGATTGCTGCAGCAACTCCTCGTCGAGAGTTCGCTGCTTTCCATCCTAGGGGCGGCGTGCGGTTTGGCGGCGTCGCAGTTCACGGCGTCGATGCTGGCGCAGATTCGTCTGCCGTTGCCGCTTCCCATTCATCTGCGCATCGAGCCCGACTGGCGATTGGTCGCCTATGCCGTTTTTCTGACGGTCTTCGCGACGATCGCCTGCGGCCTGCTCCCGGCATGGCGGTCGGTGAAGGAATCGATTGCCGCCGATTTCCACCGTGATCGTGGGATGCGCCTACGCCGGACGCTGGTGGTCGCACAATTAGCCGTGTCGCTGGTTGTTCTGTTCATCGGCTTTTTATTCCTGCACAACCTCGGCGCGGCCGGGGCGATGAGCCCGGGCTTTGACGTTCGAAACACGCTGCGCGCCGAAATCCACTTGCCGCCGGCAACCTACAAGGACAGCCAACACATTAACCTGTATGCGGGTCAAGCGCTGCGAGAGCTCGGAGCCATTCCTGGGATCACAGGGGCCGCGGTGGCGCGCATTGTCCCGTTCACGGATAACACGCATTTCTCGAGCGACCTCGTCTTCCCGTCGAGCGGCAAGACGGTTCGCGCCGTTTTCCAATGGAACGCCGTCTCGCCGGCGTTCTTCCAGGTGATGGACATTCCCGTCTTACAAGGGCGCGTGTTTCGCGATGACGATCGCGCTGGACAGCACGTGGTGGTGGTCAATCGGACGTTCGTGAAACGCTACCTAGGCAATCAACCACCGATCGGCGCGTCCTTCCTGTGGGGCGCGCAGGGCAAGACGCCTTACGAAATCATCGGCGTAGTGGAAGGCACGAAGACCATGACGATCGGCGAAGAAGACGCGCCGCAATTGTACGAGACGCTCACGCAAATCGCCAACAACCGTCCGCGGATCCAGTTTGTGCTGCGCTCCGCGATCCCGCCGGCCCAGCAAGTCCAGCCGGTTCACGAAGTCCTGCACCGCCTGGATCCGGCGGTCGGGACGGAAGTGGCCACGATGTATTCGAGCATTGGCTTGGCATTTCTACCCAGCCAGGTCGGGGGAGTGCTCATGGGCACGATCGGCGCGCTCGCGTTGTTACTCGCGGCCATCGGCCTGTATGGAGTGATGGTCTATTCTGTGGCGCGGAGAACGCGAGAAATCGGCGTGCGGATCGCGATTGGCGCTGCTCCCCGCGATATTACGCGCATGGTGCTGATCGATTCGGCCCAACTGATCGGCATCGGGTCGGCGATCGGCCTGTTGGTAGCGCTGCTGATCGCGAAACCCCTGGCGATTTTCTTGGTTCCCGGCCTGCGCCCAACCGATCCGCTGAGTTTTTCCGCGGTTCTGTTCACGCTGGCGATCACGGGCATGATCGCCACGTGGGGTCCGGTGCGGCGGGCGTTGGCGGTCGATCCGATGACGTCGCTCAGGCAGGACTAAACCCTAGGCCGGCCGATTGATGTGCGCCGCAGCGGTGTATCGGCCCAAAGGAAAGGTAATCGTCTTGCGCAAGGAGTTGCGCCGTTTGGCAATCGCCTCCAAACGTTCGTAAACCGGCCCGTCGAAATACTGTTCCGCGCATTTGTTGCAGACCCACACGGGAACACCGTCAATGTAGGTGGTCTCGCCCATGTAAGGGAATGCGATCCGCATAGTGCGGGACTCTGCAATCCCATTACAATATTCACAAGGGCGACCGGTGGATTTCTTTTTCATTGGATGCTGTCGGTTTCACGCACCGACCTCGATCGCAACCTTGATATCCTCTTCCCCTCTCTGCAGCACGTCCGCGAAGCGCGCGAATGGCGCCCGTCGCGTGAACATCGCGCCGATCAAGCCGGGCCAGCGGCGTTCCATCTCGCCGAGATCGACGACGGTCTGCTCGAAGTCGCGGCGGTTGGAATTGACGCTGCCGAACAGCACTTGATTATTGATCATCAGGCGTGTGGCGATCGGGCCCAACGCCAGCGGCCTCGGCTCGCGATCGTGCCCCGTGCCCAAAACGACCATCACGCCGCTGGCGCGCAAGCGTTCCAGTCCCGCGATCACAAGTTGCGGCGCGCCGGTCGCCTCGAAGACGAAATCATATTCGCCGCCGGGCTTTGACTCCAGCGACGTCAAGTAGCGGACGCCGGCGCATTCCAGTAATTTCGCACGCGACGAATCGGCCGGCTCGCGCGAAAACACGCTGACTTCGAGTCCGCGCAGCCGCAACAAGAACGCCGCAAGCAATCCCAAGCTGCCCGCGCCCATCACCAGCGCGCGCGTGGGACTCCAGATCATCCGCCGCTGAATTTCCCAAGCGTGGCGCTGCGCCTTCGCCGCCACCGACCACGGTTCGGTCATCACACCGATCGATCGCAACTCCGGCGGGATGCGCACGACAAATTCCGCGCGATCCGTGTAGTGCGACGTGAGAAAACCGTGCGCGCTGGTGATGCCGCGCTCGGTGTACTTCATCGTAGTGCACAAGTCGCTTGATCCCGCGCGACAGTTCGCGCAATCGTCGGGACGCCGCACCATCGCCGCCACGAAATCGCCGGGACGCAGCGCGACCCCCGCGCCGGTTTGCTCGATCACGCCCAGGCATTCGTGGCCGATTACCAGGAACTCGCTGCCGGGCGGCGGTGATCCGAAATGTCCGGCGATCAATTCCATATCCGTGCCGTCGATGCCGACGTCGAGCACGCGCACGCGAACTTCGCCGGATCCTGGCGCGGGGGCATCGGGAATTTCCACGAATCGCGTGGAATTCGCGCGTCCCGGAGTAATCGCTACAGATTGCTGCATCGGTTTGATTGTGACACAAGAACGTTCTATGACAAAATAACGCTCTACCCGAAAATGCGCGGCCTCGGAAAACTCTTCATCGTCGATTTCAAGCTCTTCCTGCGAGAGCCTTCCGGCTTTTTTTTCACCATGATGTTTCCGCAGATGATGATCCTGTTGTTCGGCTCGCTTTACAGCAACAAACCGATTCCGGGACGCGGCTACGGCATCGTGGACATGCTACTGCCGGGCTACATCGCGTTGATCATCGCCACCACCGGACTCCCGGCATTGATCATCACCATGGCCGCGGCTCGCGAGCGCGGCATTTTGCGCCGGCTTCGCGCCACGCCGCTTTTTCCGCAAACCATCCTGACGGCGCAAGTCTTCACGCTGCTGGCGATGACCCTGGTCTCCATCGCCTTGCTGATCGCCACCGGCTCCTTCGTTTTTCACGTTCGATTTTTCGGAAACGTGATCAGCGTGTTCCTCGCGCTCTTGCTGGGCTCGTTCAGTTTCTTCGCGCTCGGTTTTGTGGTGGCGGGACTGGCGACCACCGCCCGCACCGGCCTCATGCTTTCGAACCTGATCTTCTATCCGATGATTTTTCTCTCGGGCGCAACGATTCCCGTGGACAACTTTCCGGCGTGGATGCATCCCTACATGAAGATCCTTCCTCTGTACCACGTGGTGTCCCTTGTGCAGGGCCTTTGGTTCGGCAAGCCATGGAGCGAATACACGGGCGACGTTACAATTCTGCTGGCAATTATGGTCGGCGGCGTGCTAGTCTCAGCAAAGACCTTTCGTTGGGAATAGAGCGAACGGCATCCTCCCTAGGGACTTTACCGAGTCAGCAATAAAGGCCGTTCCCTTCCGCGTCACGAACAGGGCTTAAGAGGATCTTCAATCACGATGCACCCGGGGGCGGGTGTAGCAGTACGGGGCTTGAGAGCAAAGAGGCGAAAGTAGCATGGCAAAGTACCGTCAGAAGGGCTATCAGGACGACGACCGTCCGCGCAAAGAAACTTTCGAAAAACGAGAAAAACCGCCGGGTGCGCCGCGCACTCCCATGTCGCACGAGCGCCCGCGCTCACCGGTCATGCCGGGACGCCGCGGACTTTCGCGCTGCGCCGGGTGCGGAACGGTGCTTCCGCTCGACGTCGACGTGACGGGTCAATGCCCGAAGTGCCACTTCGAGTTGCATTCGTGCAAACAGTGCGTGAACTTCGACACCGGCGCGCGGTTCGAATGCACGCAACCGATCCCGGTGCGAATCGCCAAGAAAGATCAACGCAACGAATGCACGTTTTACCAGATGCGCGTGACGGTGGAGAAAGAAACATCGTCCGCCGGCGTGCCGATGTCGCGCCCAAGTAGTTCATCGCCGCAAGGTCCACCGCGGCAAGGCTCGTCGGCGCGTCAAGCATTCGACGATTTATTCAAAAAGTAATGCCGTCCAGCCCAGACCCCAAAGACCAGGTCCAACGATGGAGTGATGCGGCTCAGTATTGGGAGAAGCATCGCGAGATCATCAAGGGAATGTTCGCTCCGGTAACCGATGCGCTGATCGAAGACGCGCGGATCTCCGGAGGACAAACAGTTCTCGACGTAGCGACGGGTCCCGGCGAGCCTGCTTTGAGCATCGCGCCGTTGGTGGGCAGAGTTCACGGAACCGATGTCGTCGCGCCAATGATCGAAGCCGCGCGACGCGAAACGGAACGCCGCGGCCTCACAAACGCAAAGTTCGACGCGGCTCCCGCGGACCATCTGCCATTTCCCGACGCAACATTCGACGCTGTGGTCAGCCGTTTCGGCATAATGTTTTTTCCGTCGCCCGTGGATGGAGTCCGCGAAATGTTGCGAGTCCTGAAGCCCGGTGGAAAACTCGCGTTGGCGGTTTGGCATACCTCCGAGAGCAATGCGTTCTTTCACACGCTCTCGCGAGTGATCGATCGCTACGTTGAACCCGTGCCTCCCCCGCCGAACGGCGACATGTTCCGCTTTGCGCGTCCCGGCGCGTTGCTCGAGGTGTTTCGCGAGGCAGGAGTGCGCGACGCCTCGGAGCGAATCCACCGATTCAACATCGCCGCGCCGATTTCGGTGGAAGAACTCTGGACGCTGCGGCTGGAGTTGTCGGAATCGCTGAAGGAACGCGTCGCGGGGCTGTCCGCGGAGCAAATGGCGGAGGCGAAACGCCAAGCAATCGATTTGTTTCGTGGGTATTCGAGCGGTAACGGTGTGAGTTTCCCCGCGGAAGTGCTGATCGTGAGCGGAAGCAAAAGCTAGTTTCCGATTAGAAGCGTGGTGTCTTAGTTTGAATTTCTAGCGGCTCCGCCGCTACTTTGTGCGGAAAGGCTTTGCCTTTCCGAGGGACTGGAGCCACCTTCCTGCGGCGGAGCCGCTAGAATTCAAACTAAGACAGCACCATTAGAAGCCGTGCTCGACGCGCGATTTGATGTCCGCGTACGCCGTTTCGATCAGCTGGCGGAGTGCGGTGGCGTTTACGGCCGCTCCGGGTTTCAGCTTCACGTGACGCATGTATTTCCCTTCGCCCTGTAGCAGTCGCGCCGGATCCGGCAGCGATGCGCCTTGAAAAAATCCCACGTTCATGTGCGACGTGAAGACGTTCACGTACGCAAACGGCACGTCGCCGAAACATGCCACGGGACAACCATCATGCACAAGCTCGCGGACTTCGTCGCCGCACGCGCGCATCACCTCGAACCACTCGCGCGCCATCGCACCGGGTTCACCGCGATGCTTTTTCATCCACGCTTCGATGGCGGGATCGCGCTCGACGGCGCCGTTGAAGGTCAGCAACTCAGTTTTCATGGTGGCTCAGTGCGTGCGTTACCGAACGCCTCCGCTGTTCCGGCTCAGCAATTCACGAACACCAGCAGTGATGGCGAATGCGAGTCCTTGCGCGAAGCAAAATATTGCGCCGAGCAGGAAGAATGGCGAGCCGTCATCTCGACCAATGTGCAGGAGCACCGGCACGGCGATAGAGACGATGGCGAGACCGAAGCAGACCATCGCCGCTTTTACAAGCGGCGACAATGGTCGCCTGACCTTCGGCTGGCCTTCGCCGAAACGACCATGCTGCAGAAAGTCTTCCTGTTCTTCGGGCGATTTCGTTGCCATCGCTACCTCGGCAAACGGATCTTTCTCAACAAGTCCGAAAACCGCGGATCCTCGCGGATCGCGTCAAGGTTCGGATCGACCTTCGCAAATGTGATCAGCGCATCGCGACGCTCGGCCGCGCGATCGAGCCAACGGAACGCCAGGTCGCGGCGGCCGAGCACGGCGTAACGCGCGGCCACGCTGTACGGCGATGCGTCCGACTTGTCCGACATGTCCGTAGGCCGCGACGCGTTGTCGGCGATAAAACGCACCGAGCGTACGCCGACTGTCGCTTGCGCGGCGGCCACGCGCTCGAGTGCCGCCGTTTCTTCTGTCATTCCCTTATGTTCGTACGCCAGCGCCAGAAACTCCAGCGCCGGCAGGAAGCGCGGATCGCGGTCGAGCACCGCGCGGCACCGTTCGATCGCTTCGTCGTAGCGACGCGCGTTGTAATAAATGTAGCCGTCCACCGATTGAATGATCAACGAGTGTGGATCGAGACGGCGCGCACGCTCGATTTCGGCGATCGCTTCGTCGTGGCGCCCTTCGGCCGAAAGCAACTCCGCGTACCACTGATGCGCGGGCGCGTAGCCGGCGTTTAGTTCAAGGGCCCGCTGGAAGCGCACTTCCGCGCCGGTCCAATCCCATTCGTACTTGGCCATCTCGAGCGCCAGCGCCGCTTGCGCCTCGGCCAACGAATCGTCGAGTTCCACCGCGTGACGCGCGGCGTCGCGCGCCAGCGGAAAGGCTTCGGTCGGCGGGAGGACGTAATACTCGCCCATCAAGCTGTAGGTGTCGGCGAGAGCCGCGTAAGCCAGCGCGTACCCGGGATCTTCGCGCGTGGCGCGCGAAAAGGATTCAGCCGCATCCGCAAATCCGCGGTCGTTCCGCTGACCGAGCGACTGCTGTCCGTGCAGGTACGCGTCGAACGCCGCCGACGATGTGGTGGCCGCGCGCGACTCGGCCAATCTCGCGAGATTCGCGCCCGGCAGCAGCTCGCCCGCCAACGATCGCGCCATTTGCCGCGAGATGCGCGTTTGAACCGCCAGTGAATCTCCCGATTCGCCTGCGTACGTCTCCGACCAACGCTGCGTTTGATCGCGAACATTGATGAGGTGCGCGCTGACACGAACGCGCGGGCCGTCGCGGCGCACCGCGCCTTGCAGGATGTAGTCGACATCCGGGAGGCTTTGAGGCGTTTTCCCGGTCCGCGCGATCACGCCGACGCGGTCGGAAGGAAAGCGGCTTAGTTGCGCGATGGTCTCTTCGGTCAAGCCATCACTGAAAGAAACGCCCAATGAATCAGTGCCGGAATCGAACGGCAGCACGGCGACCAGCACGCGTCCGCTGTGAAGATTCGCGCGACGCTCCGCAAAATGCACGGCGAGTCCCGAGAGGAGCACCGACAACGAGAGTCCGCAGATGAACGCGGCGGCCGCAACGTATTGCCAGAACCTCTCCCGGTTGGGCTGGGACGCCAGCGAGACAATCGCGTCTTCCGCGCGGATCACCCCAAGAAAACGGTAGCCGCGTTTCGGAATCGTCTCGATGTACTGCGCACCGACGGCGTGGCGCACTTGCTTGATGCAGGAATTCAGCCCGCGATCAAAATCGACGTAGACGTCTTGACCCCAAATCTCGCGGCGAATCTCTTCGCGCGAAACAACCATGCCCGGGCGCGACGCGAGCAAAGCCAGCACACGCAATGGTTGCGGAGGAAGTTTTACCACGGCGCCGGATCGCCTAAGTTCGCCGGCGGGGTCGAGTTCGAAATCGTCGAAATGGATCACTTGGCTCCGATTATAACTCTAGGACCTTGTAGATAAGCGCGCAGCCTGGACAGCCGCCTGCTCCATGCCGGACAGGCCGATGTTGACGCTCTTGATCGAGGCATTGGCCTTGTCGGCATCAACCTCGACAACGAGCTCAAGCTCGTTATCACGTTCCGTCGTTTGGCTTGTTGCCGATAGGCCGTCCTGGGAAACTAGCTGGCGCGGTTCAAGGTTGTGAACGCGATAGTGCCGTGTGCGCTCAGTCAATTGTGGTAAGCTCCCGGGTTGGAGATTTCCCTAACCAGCGACATTTGGAGGCTCAAGATGGAGATGCAGAACAGACGACCGACGGCCTTTGTCTACGATTCGGATCACACGAAGACGACAACTGGCATCGCGTCAGCCCACTTCGAGAAAGAAATTGCCGTTTGGCGCGATCCGACCACCCCGCCCCACACCCGTACACAATGCTGCGAGGTTAGCGAAATTGACCATACCGGAATAAAGACCTGTACTAAATACTGCACTGACTGCCAATGGATGTATGTTCATGCATGGCTAGTAGTAGATATTGATCCGCCAGGCGATATTGGAGCAGTCATCGATGCTTGCCACAATCAGGCAGCAGCCGCCGGCCTAGCTGGGGGGATCATTACGGCCGCACTTGGAGGCGGAGGAGCGGCGCTGGACGCAAGCCGTAGGCAGTTATGTGGCGTCGATCACCGCTTGCCTGGCTTCAAAGATCTCGCAGAAGCTTCTTAGTGTAAGGGTTGACCTTAGGTCCGGCTGGGGAGACTGGCAGGGATGTTAGTCACATTCAAGCAGATCATGCGCTGGCGCGTCGGTGAAGTGCCGCTCCGTTATGTAGGACGCCAGCCTTCCGCAGCCGAGAGTTTCCACGCTCTCTAGACGCATGGCACTGCGCCACTTAGGGCCGAGTAACCCAACATGTCGCGCATCCATCTAACTAAATGCGGGAACAAAAAGGGCCCGCGGATTGGAGGTTATATGAAAAGAGGACTTCTGATTCTTGGCTTGGCACTGGCCACGGTTTTGACGGTGGTACCGGCCGCGAGTGCGCAGCGCGGCCACGTTCGAGTGTTCGTGGGCGGCGGTTTCGGTCCCGGCTGGGGTTATGGCTGGGGTCCTTACTGGGGACCTTATTGGGGTCCTGCCTACGGATACGGATACGGCTACGGCTACTACCCGAATTCCGGCGAAGTGAAGATCGATACCAAGGTGAAGGACGCGCAAGTCTTCATCAATGGGTCCTATGCCGGCACTACGCATGACAACAAGACGATGCATCTGCGCCCCGGAAGCTACAATGTACAGATCCGCGAGGGCGAGCGGACGGCATTTAACGAATCCGTTTACGTGGCGCTAGGCAAGACGGTCCACTTGCACCCGGCTCTTTAGCCCGCACGTTTTCGACTTGCAGGTTTTCGACCCGCACGTTTCGAAAGGGGTGGCGCGCTTTGAATAAAGGCAGCCGCCCCTTCCCTGTTTTCAACGCCATCACAAAAAAATCACCTGAACGTCACCGCCGGTCACCTGCGACTTCCCGCACACTGGCGGCATGAACTTGCTCCGAACAAAACCTCTTGAAACCGTCTTTGCGGAAGCCGAAAGCGGCACGCTGCGCCGCGCCCTAGGACCATGGAACCTGATTTCCCTGGGCATCGGCGCGATTATCGGCGTTGGCATCTTCGTCCTCACCGGAACGGCGGCCGCCGCCAACGCCGGACCCGCGATCGTCCTTTCCTTCGTGCTGTCGGCGTTTGGCTGCGTCTTCGCCGGATTGTGTTACGCCGAGTTCGCCTCGATGATCCCGGTGGCCGGATCGGCCTACACCTACGGATACGCCACGCTAGGCGAAATTTTTGCGTGGATCATCGGCTGGGACTTGGTCCTGGAGTATGCCTTCGGCGCGGCGACCGTGGCCTCCGGATGGTCGGCGAATTTCTCGGGACTCATGGCCACCCTCGGCATCGAGATTCCCCCGCAATTGATCGATACGCCCGGCACCGAGCTTGTGAAGTATCAAGGTCGCTGGACGCCGCTCGCGACGCTGGCCGGAATCGACACCACGGGAATGCCGCACGCCACCGCCGCGTTCAACTTGGTGGCATTTGTCGCAATCCTCGTTGTCACGGCGGTGCTGGTGCTAGGCATCGAGGAGTCGGCGACGCTGAACACGGTCCTGGTGGCGGTGAAAGTCGCCACGGTGCTGGTGTTCATCGGCGTGGCGGCGATCTTCGTGAGCGCGCATCCCGATCTAGCGCGCCAGAATCTGCATCCGTTCATTCCGCCGAACGAAGGCGTGTTCGGGAAATTCGGATGGTCGGGCATTGCGCGCGGCGCGTCGGTGATTTTCTTCGCGTACATCGGCTTTGACGCCGTGTCAACGGCCGCGCAAGAAGCGAAGGATCCGCAGCGCGACATGCCGATCGGCATTCTGGGATCACTGGCCATCTGCACAGTGCTCTACATTGTTGTCGCGGGTTTGCTCACGGCGATTGTGCCGTATCGCCGCCTGATGGTCGCGGCGCCGGTGGCGCTGGGCATGGACGCAACGGGCGTGTCGTGGGGCGGGACTCTGGTGCGCTTCGGCACGATCTTGGGGCTGAGCACAACGATGCTGGTGATGCTGCTCGGGCAATCGCGCGTATTCTACGCGATGTCGCGCGACGGCCTGCTGCCCGCATCGGCCGGCGCGATTCATCCCACGCGCAAGACGCCGTGGATCTCCACAATCATCGTGGGAATTGTGGTGGCGTTTTTCGGCGCGACGATTCCTATTGGTACGCTGGGCGATCTCGTGAACATCGGAACGCTGCTGGCGTTCGTGATCGTCTCGGCGGGCGTTTGGATGTTGCGGTCGCGGCGTCCCGACTTGCCGCGTCCCTTCCGCGCGCCGTGGATGCCATTCACGCCGATTATGGGCATCCTGGTTTCAGCCGGGCTGATGGCCAGCCTGCCATTTGCCACATGGATGCGCTTGATCGTGTGGCTGGTGGTGGGCCTAGTGGTCTATTTCACCTACGGCCAAAGTCACAGCAAGATCGCAAATCGCTAGCTCATCGATATCAAAGAGGAATCAAGAAAAAGAAATAGTCGCAGTCGCCGTCTTTGACGTTCATGATGCAATCCACGTCGATCGTGGTGGCGCCCGGCGCGACTATGATTTCCGGACGGCGGGCCCGCGATGGAATTTGGCGTGTCGGCACGCCGTTCACTAAAACGTCGAGGCTGCAGATCCCGACGTTGATGATGATTACGATCACGAGTACCGGCTGGTTCGAATTCCAGAGGTTCGCTTTCGCTCCGCACTTGCCCTCGACCGAACCGAACTGAATCGCTCCGGCCACCGGGACGAGTTCCACATGCTTGCGCTGTTCATTGTGCGTCATTATGGTTCCCCTTTTCCGAAATTCACGCCTTCCCTCAGCGCACTGTAGCAAATCCCGGCCCTTGGAAGGGAATTAATTTGACATTAAGTTGACAATTGCCGGCGCCGAGTGGCACTATTGCGGCTGATTATCCACGCGAAAGGAGTTTTCACCATGGCGCACCGATTTGAAGATCTATCGAAGGGTTTGGCACGGAGTGTCGCGCGACACGGCAAACTGCGTCGCGCGGGCATGATGCTCGCTCTGGCGCAGGTCAATGCACCGGCCAAGGCCGAAGTGTCCGATGATTTTTTTGACTGCCTGGAGGAGTACGTGAATGCCCTGGCGAAGTGCGAAAACACATACTCACAGGCTGTCGGCGATGCGGATGACGCTTTCATCGAATGCTTGCGGACCAGCAAGAAAAAAGATTTCACGAAGTGTTTTGACGACTACGATCTCGCGCTGGACAACGCAATTTTGGCGTTCGATGGGTGCCAAGCGGCCGCCGCTGCAAAACTCATGGACTGCTGGGGCAAGCTTTGAAGCGCCTCCAACTTACAACTTGATTGGTCGTGGACCAAGCAAGTCCCAGCGATTCCCTTCGAGGTCTTCGAAGACGGCGACCTTGCCGTAAGGTTCCTCGCGAGGTTCTTTTACAAAACGAACCGACGCGTCCTTCATTCGCTGGTAGGTAGCGTCGAAGTCTTCCACTCGCAAGAAGAGACCAACGCGGCCGGCGAACTGTTGACCGATCGTGGCGGCCTGATGTTCGCCGTCGGCGCGCGCGAGGAGAATGCCGGTCTGCGCGCCGCGCGGCCTGACGATCACCCAGCGTTTGGGACGCCCATCGTTGGTCAGCGACGGCGAGTCTTCCACCAACTCAAAGTCTAGCACGTCGACAAAGAAACGAATGGCGGCGTCGTAGTCGCGCACGATCAGGGCCAGCAGATCAATATTCGCCATAGAACTTGAGAATACACTGCGGTCGCCCGCGCTCACCGACTTCGCGCGCAATCGAGTATGATTGTTCGTGGAGGATTGATTGAATGCGTATTTCCTATCGCTCTCTTGCTGCGCTTACTTTGTTGTTCACGCTAGCAGTTGTCGCCGCGCCGCCGGGCGCGCGCCTCATGGTGCAAATCAAGAGCGGCCGGGCCACGCCGTCGAATCTCGACATCGCGAGCCGCAAGACCGACCAGGTTTATTTCCAGAACAACGACTCGGTAACCTACAAGATCGTTTGGACCGACAAGAACTACGGCAGCCCTTTCGTCGCACCGAACACGCCCGCCGATAAATCGAGCTTCAACGTGGAACCGTTCCAGGGACCCGCGGGACCGCGCAAGGTCCACGACGCCGCGAAGTCGGGGCAGCGCTATTCCTACGACATCATGACGGTGCGCGACGGAAAAACGTCGCGCGCCGGATCGGGCACGGTCACGGTAGAGTAGGTTAGCGGCCGAAGAATGCAGAAATGTCACGGCGACCGTGCAAAACGCGGAGAACGAAGATGTCTCCATCCTGGATTCGGTAGACGATAACGTACTCACCGACTGGGAAACTGCGCAGACCGACCTGCAGGTCTTCATCGCGGGAGCGTCCTATGTGGGGATACATCGCAAGCAGATAGAAACGATCGGTGAGGGAATCCACCAAGCGATCAGCAATCTCGATGCTGCCGCTTCTTGTCGCCACGTAATACCAGATCTCGTCGAGATCGGCATCCGCCTGAGGTGTGCGGAGATGTCCCATTTACCGCGACGGGCGCCGCTCGGCCGCCAAGCGTGCGCGCCCTCTTTGCTTCACGCTCTCGGCGAGCTCCCTCATGGATTCTTGCGTAATCGGACGACCCTCGCCCCGCGCCAAGGACCTTTCGGCCTCGTCGACCGCCGCGAGAGTCTCGTGCCGTAAACGCTCTCGATCCTCCCACATGGATAGCGCCTCTCGAACAGCGTCTTCCTCGCGGTGAAGCCGCCCACTCTCGATGGCATCGCGAACAAACGCTTTCTGATCGGTCGTCAATTGCACGTCCATATGATTTCAGCGTAGCACAAATACAAACGGGCGGAGACCATTGGCCTCCGCCCGTTCCCTTCTCTGAACTGCCGACGCGCTACACCTTGGCCGGAACTTCGTAGCCCTTGCGATAGCTGCCGTTCAAGAGCGCCTGCGCTTCCGAATCGCCCTTGACCTTTTGCGTCGCGGGATCGAAGTTGATCGTCCGGCCCAGGCGATATGACGCATTGGCCAGATGGATCAGCGTGCAGGACTTGTGTCCTTCTTCGATCGGCGCCTTGATGTCTTCGTGCTTGCGGCTGCGCACCACTTCCACGAAATTCTTGAAGTTGTTGTCGCCGTCTTCCACGTGCTTCTCGGGCCCGGGTTCGTGCGACGGTCCAAGATAGGACTTATAGGCGTTGTAATTCGTAATCGCCAGATAGCCCTTGGAGCCGTAATACTCGTTGGCGATGGTGTCGTGTTGGCGCGGGCCACGCGGCGCACCGGATTTGTCGGTGGCGGCAGGACGCGGCGGGCGCTTGGCGTCGGACACTTCGCCATTCGCCCCAACGTACGCTTCTTGCTCGCCGACGGCGCTGACTTCGTTGTTGGTGAGCCAGTGGCGAACTTCGAAGACCAGCATCTTCTTTTTGCCGTCCTTCTCAAACTCGAAGGAAGCGGTGAGCGTGTTCGGCGTTTCCTGATCGTCGTCGAACATGAAATGTCCGCCGATCGCCGACACCTTCACCGGATAATCGACGCCCAGGCCCCAACGCGCTTTGTCGAGCTCGTGGATGCCCTGGTTGCCGATGTCGCCGTTGCCGGTGTCCCAAATCCAGTGCCAGTTGTAGTGGAAGCGATTCTCGGTAAATGGCTTCATCGGCGCGGGACCGGTCCACAAATCGTAGTCGACGCCCGCGGGCACCGGCGACGGCCCCTTCTTGAGGATGGTGTCGCGCCACTTGAAGCACAATCCGCGCGCCATGTAGACTTCGCCGATCAAACCGCTGCGCATGTTGTCGACGGCTTCGTTGATGGCCACCGCCGCGCGCGACTGGCTGCCATGCACGATGATCTGCTTGTCGTACTTCCTGGACGCTTGCACCACTTGCCAGCCTTCCCAGTGGTTGTGCGACACCGGCTTCTCACAGTAAACGTCCTTGCCGGCCTGCAGCGCCCAGATCGCCAGCAAGGAGTGCCAGTGATTCGGCGCCGCAATCGAGATGGCGTCGATATTCTTGTCCGCGAGAACCTTGCGCACATCGCGGAAGGCTTCCGCCTTGGGGAAGTTTTGTCCTTCCATCCACTTTTGGCAGTTCGCGGCGACGTTATCGTCGGGATCGACGATCGCAGCGATCGTCGAGTTCGGATTCTTGCTGAACGACGTGATGTGATTCTTGCCGCGTCCATGCACGCCGCAAGTGGCGATGCGTACGCGATCGTTGGCGCCGAAGACGCGCTCCGGCTTGGTGATAAAAGTGATTCCGGTCAGGGCCGCGGCAGCCGCGCCCGATTTCAACACGTCTCTACGGTTGATTTCTCCCCGTTTTTCTTCCGCCATGTGTCCTCCCAAGAATGTGGCCAAAAATGTCTGCCAGCGCGCCTTCCCCGCGGCGAGCCACTGGCGTCCTTTAGCGTTACACACCGCCAGTATACTCCCCAGCGGGAACGTTTTCCAAACCATTCCTTTATGAAGTTATGTTGCGGCCCATTCCGCGACGCCGGTGGCGCTACTTTCGGGATTCCGGCGGGACCAAGCCATTATTCCGGTAGTACACAACCAACTGGCCGTAGTGCTCGCCGGAATGCTCGACGCATCCCAGCCACGGCGCGATGCTGACCGCGAACTGGGCCTTCGGCTCGTCCTTGAGGGCCTCGCTCGCGTCGTGAATCGCTTTCTCAAGCGCCGCGACGGCCGCCGCTTTAGTCGGCAGAGTCTTGGGATCGATCTCGGTCCAGTCGTACTTTTCGCCGCGACCGCGTTTGGCGGCCACCACAAAACCGCTGGTGAGATGCACGATCACTTCACGGAACGATCGCACACCGGCTTGCGGCGTGTAGTCGTACTTGGCTTCGGGAAAATCTTTGGCCATCGCCAGGACGCGGCCGGAAATGTCGTCGAACACACTGCGGATTTGCTTGTCCGGCGTGGGTGGACCATCTTGCGCGTGCGCGACGAATGAAAAGAGTGCCGCGGCTAACAGAACCAATGCGATGCGTTTCATTGTTGCCTCCGACGCACAATCTAGCACACGAAGGAGGGCGGCGGCCACGACGCTAAAAAAGAACTAGCCGAAGGCCAACGGTTTTGTTTTAACGCGGAGAACGCAGAGACGCAGAGAAAATCTGCTGCGGTTCTCTGCGTCTCTGCGTCCTCTGCGTTAAAAGAAAACCGCCGACCTTCGGCTAACGTCTTGACCTCAATCGTAATACTCGCGGCCGAGGTGCGTAATCAACTCCTCGCCCTTCATCCAGCGCAGCGTGTTCTTCAGTTTCATCAACTGAATGAACAAATCGTGCTCCGGATACAATCCCTCGGGCGTGATGGGACTCTTGAAGTAAAACGACAGCCACTCCTGAATGCCGCCCAGACCCGCGCGCTGCGCCAGATCCATGAACAGCACGAGATCCAGCACGATCGGCGCGGCCAGGATCGAATCGCGGCATAGGAAATTGATCTTCAACTGCATCGGATAGCCGAGCCATCCGAAAATATCGATGTTGTCCCATCCTTCTTTGTTGTCGCCGCGCGGCGGGTAGTAGTTGATCCTCACTTGATGGTGAAAATCCTTGTAGAGCTGCGGATAAACCGACGGCTGCAAGATTTCGTGCAGCACGCTGAGCTTGCTTTCTTCCTTCGTCTTGAACGACTCCGGCTCGTCGAGCACTTCGCCGTCGCGATTGCCGAGGATGTTGGTGGAAAACCATCCGCTCAAGCCGAGTAGCCGCGACTTCAGCATCGGCGCGATGACCGTCTTCACCAAAGTCTGCCCAGTTTTGAAATCCTTGCCGGCGATCGGCACGTTGTTGCGCCGCGCTAGTTCTTGCAGCGCGGGAATGTCGTTCGACAAGTTTGGCGATCCGTTGATGGAGCTGATGCCCTGCTTCAACGCCGCGTAGGCGTAGATCATGCTCGGCGCGATCAGCGGATCGTTGTTCTTCAGACCCTGCTCGAACTTGGCGAGCGTCGAGTGAACTTCCGACGGCGTGCGAAACGCCTCGCACGATCCAATCCAGATCATCACCAGGCGATCGGCGCCCGTGTCGGCCTTGAAGCGGCGAATGTCTTCTCCAATCATTTCCGCGGCGACGCACTTGTTGGCGTATTTCTTGACGTTCGGCCCGTTGATGCGCTTCACATAATCCTGATCGAAAACCGCGGGCATCGGCTTGATGGAACTCAGGAACTCTTTTTGTGAATCGAGCAGCGGACGCTCCAGCACGCCCGAGTGGACGGCGGCTTCGTAGCAATTGTCCGAGTAGATGTCCCAACCGCCGAAGACCAGATCGTCGAGTCCTGCCAGGGGCACAAAGTCGCGGATCGCCGGCACGCGATTGTCGGTGCGTTTACCCAAGCGTACCGTGCCCATCTGCGTCAATGAGCCGATCGGCTCCGCCGCGCCGCGGCGAACGGCCTCCACGCCGGCGATAAACGTCGTGGTGACCGCGCCCATCCCTGGGATGAGCACACCAAGCTTTCCTGTTGCGGGTGAAATGTTCATGCCCAACATCTTATGCGTGGACGCGCCGCTTCCACAGCGAAGAACCATCGAATGGACGATTTTGGCGGTCGAATTGTGTGCTAAATGCGTTTAATAAGTCCTGAGTCCTGAGTGCTGAGTGCTGAGTAACAGCTCAGGACTCAGGACTCAGCACTCAGCACTAGTTTTCCGTTCTATCCCTCGATCCGCATCGCATAGAACGAGCGATAGACGAAGATCAGCGTCACCAGCAGACAAACGCCGGCCAGCACGCGCGTCAACCCAACGCCCTGCTGCGCGGAGAGGGACACGGCCAACTCGACGGCCAGCAATCCGAACAACGTGGTGAACTTGATGATCGGATTCAGCGCCACCGACGAGGTGTCCTTGAACGGATCGCCCACCGTGTCGCAAATCACCACGGCGGCGTGCAGGGGAGTGCCCTTCGCTTTCAGCTCCGTCTCGACAACTTTCTTCGCGTTGTCCCACGCGCCGCCCGCGTTCGCCATGAAGATCGCTTGATAGAGTCCGAACAGCGCAATCGAAATCAAGTAACCGATGAATAAGAACGGCTCGATGAACGCAAACGTCAACGTGGCGAAGAACACGGCCACGAAAATGTTGAACATTCCCTTTTGCGCGTACTGCGTGCAAATCTCCACGACCTTCTTGCTGTCCGCGATCGACGCCTTGGTGCCCGTGTCGAGCTTGATGTTCGCCTTGATGAATTCCACCGCGCGGTATGCGCCCGTCGAAACCGCTTGCGTCGACGCCCCCGTGAACCAATAGATCACCGCGCCGCCCGCCATCAATCCCAAAAGGAACGGCGGATGCAGGATGGAAAGATTCGCCACGTTGTTGGTGAGCCCGTCGGTAAGCATCACGATGATGGAGAAAATCATGGTGGTCGCGCCGACCACCGCCGTGCCGATCAGCACGGGCTTGGCCGTCGCTTTGAACGTGTTGCCCGCGCCGTCGTTTTCTTCCAGATTGTGCTTGGCGCGCTCGAAGTCCGGCTGGAAGCCGAAATCTTTTTGGAGTTCCGCCGCGATGCCGGGGATTTCCTCGATCTGCGACAGCTCGTATACCGATTGCGCATTGTCCGTCACTGGACCGTAGGAATCGACCGCGATCGTCACCGGACCCATGCCGAGGAATCCGAACGCTACCAGACCGAACGCGAAGACCGCCGGCGCGACCATCAATCCGCCCAGACCCAGAGTGCTGACGATGAAGGCAATGCCCATCAGCGCGATCATCGCCATGCCGAGCCAGAACGCGCTCATGTTACCGGCGACGAAACCGGAGAGAATCGCCAGCGACGCGCCGCCTTCTTTGGCCGACGTGACGATCTCGCGCGTGTGGCGCGAATTCGTGGACGTAAACACTTTCACGAGTTCCGGAATCAACGCGCCGGCCAGCGTTCCGCACGTGATCACCGTGGAAAGCTGCCACCATAGTGCGGTGTCGCCGCCGAGATCGGGAATCATGAAGTAGGAAACAAGATACGTAAGCGCGATCGAAACGATCGAACAGAGCCACACCAGCACCGTAAGCGGCGTTTCGTAGTCGAAGCGTTCGGCATGTTCATAGCGCGACTTCGCAATGATGCCGTTGATGAAGTACGACAGCGCCGACGACAGAACCATCATCACGCGCATCACGAAAATCCACACCAGCAACTGCACCTGCACGAGCGGCGATTTCACCGCCAGCAGAATGAACGTGATCAAGGCGACGCCGGTGACGCCGTACGTCTCGAAACCGTCCGCCGAAGGTCCGACCGAATCGCCCGCGTTGTCGCCCGTGCAATCGGCGATCACGCCCGGATTGCGCGCGTCGTCTTCCTTGATGTTGAAGACGATCTTCATCAGGTCGCTGCCGATGTCGGCGATCTTGGTAAAGATACCGCCGGCAACTCGGAGCGCCGCGGCGCCCAGCGACTCGCCGATCGCGAAGCCGATGAAGCAGGGTCCCGCGAAATCACCGGGGACGAAGAGCAAAATGCACAGCATCAGCAGCAATTCCACGCTGATCAACACCATGCCGATCGACATGCCCGCGCGTAGCGGGATCGCGTAGCACGGATACGGCAGTCCTTTGAGGCTGGCGAACGCGGTGCGTGAGTTCGCGAACGTGTTCACGCGAATTCCGTACCACGCCACGCCGTAGCTACCGGCAATTCCGATCACCGAGAAGAACAAAACGGTGGCCACTTTGATCGCGCTGAAATGTTGGAAATATCCGAAGTAGAAAAAGATGATCACGCCGACGAAGCATTCCAAGATCAACAGGAATTTGCCTTGCGTGAAGAGATACGTCTTGCAGGTTTCCCAAATCAACTCGGAAACTTCGCGCATCGCCTTGTGCACCGGCAGATCGCGCAATTGGATGTAGGTGAGGAATCCGAACAGCAATCCCGCCGCGCAGACCACCAATCCGGCCATCAGCAGTGTGTCGCCGTGGACACCCAAGAACGTCGCTTGATTCAGGTCGGGCAGGTGCAAGTCGGCCTCGCCGCCGGCCGGGGGCGCCGGTTGGGCGAAAGCGACTGCTGGAATTAACAGCGTGGCAAACAACCCGAGAAGGATCGAGTAGCTGAAAATCTTTTTCAATGACAAAGGAATTGCCTCCAAAAATGACACACACGCACGACCGCCCCGTAAGAGGACGCTGTTTCATTTAATACGCAGTTTGCGAAACGGTCAAGGAGCGAACGGTCCGAAATGGACCACTCCGGGTCCGTTTCGGACGTGTTGCGTGGAACGCGATTCCACGATGTGGAACGGGCTTATCCGGCCAGATGCGCCAGCCAGGCCAGCGCGGTTTCCTCGGCCCAATAGCGCGCGTACTTCGGCCGCGGCCCGGCGACAAATCCCACGTGACCACCGTTCGGCGTGATCAGCAGGCGTACTGCATTGGATTTCGCCTGTTCCACTTCCCCCAACACGCGGCGCGGCAGGAAGGGATCGTCAGCGGCGGAGATGCACAGCGTGGGCGTGTCGATGCGGCCGACGAAATGAATGGAACTGCAAAGCGTGTAGTATTCGCGCGCATCCTTGAAACCGTGCAGCGGCCCGGTCGCCGCATCGTCGAAGGTCCAAAACGTTTCAGAACGCTCGGTGGCCGCGACGTCGATGCGCGCGGCGGCTTCCGGAAAAGTTTTCGCGCAGCGCACGGCTTTCGGGATCAGCGTCTTTAGGAAGTTTCGCAGGTAAAATCGGCCCACCGGCGTTTCCAGATGCTTCGATCCCGCACCGAGATCGTAGGGAACCGAGAGCGTCGCCGCGCCGCGCAGGAGGTTTTCGCCGGCGTGTTCGCCCAGCCACTTCAGCAACGCGTTTCCGCCCAGCGACACCCCCACGGCGAACAATGGACGCTCGGGCTCGCGTGCTCGAAACGTGCGGAAGACATGATCCATGTCGGTGGTTTCGCCCGAGTGATACATGCGCGGGCGATTGTTCGGAATCATGTAGGTCAAATTGTCCGGCAGCCGCGCGCAGGAGCGAAAATTTACGGCCGTCGCGGCCCATCCGCGCGCTTGAGCAAGCTGCATCATGCCTTGCATGTAGACGGAATACGAGCTGCCTTCCAGGCCATGCAGCAGAATCACACGCGGGGCATTTTCGGCACTGGGGGCGTCGAGGTGATCGATGAGCAACTCGTCGCCGTCCGGCGTGGGCAACGCTTCGCGGCGCATCGCGACCAGCGTCTTCGAACGCTGCGCGCGACCCCACACAGTCTGAGGATGCGCGCCGGGCAGCCACCATGCTGCTTTGTAGGAAGTAGGATGAAAACCGTTCTGCATTGTGGCAAAGAAAATGCAACCGCAGATGAACGCCGATAAACGCCGATCAATGCGGCGTTTTCTTATCTGCGTTCATCTGCGTTCATCGGCGGTTGCATTTCTTGCCGCCGCCCATAATTACTGGATCGCGATCGTCACCGTGTTGCTCACCACGCCCGCCGACGCGATCGTCACGGGGACGTCGCCCGTCGTCGCGAGATCCGCGGGGATGTGGAAATTCACCTGGTACAAGCCCACAAAGCCCGGCGTGATTCCCGCGTAGTCCGGCGTCACGGTGCGTCCACCGATCGTCACCGTCACCGCGTTCGACGCGACCGCCGCCTGGGACGCCGCTTGTCCCGTCGCGACGTTCGCGTTCAACTTGCCGAGACCCGTCGCGTACAGCACGACGACTTCGCCGCGTTTCGCCGGATTCGCGCTCGTCAGCGTCGACGTATCGGCGCGCTGCGCGGCGGCCGGTCCCGCGCCGCTCGAGTTCATGCTGAACAATCCCGGTTGCGCCGCGCCCACGGGAATCGTGACCGCCGTCGTCTGATTGTCTTCGCGAATGAGCGTCAGAGTGATATTGCCCGACGCCTCGTACGGCATCTGGAAATTCACCTGCGTCGGCGACGCGTAGAAAAGCGGCACCGAGCCGGTCACACCGCTCACGGTGATCTTCGTGTTCGCCAGCGTCGTGGGCACGCTTCCCGCCGCCGACGCCCAATTCGATCCCAGGCCCAAGCCGAACAGCGACATGATCGAGCCCGGCGCCACGGAACCGCCCGCGTAGCTCGCCGCGTTTACGATGTTCGCCGACGTAAACGTGGGCGGAATCAAATGCTGCGAATCTTTCGTGTATCCAATCAGGTCCACCGCCATCTCGTCGGTGGTCTGCTCGCCCCAACCCACCGGCACCGGCGGATTATTCGGATTGTTCGGATTCGTCACCGAATTGTTGTAGTACTTCGTAAATTGCAGCGTGTCGGTGGACTTCATCGGGATCGGCGTCAGGTATTGGTACAGCCCTTGCCAGTTGAAATCCCAATTGGGAATGTCGATGAGCGGCGTGATCGTGGATCCCGAAACGAGTTGCGTGTGCGATTCGACGCCCAGCAAATGTTGATGCGGGAAAATGTGCGTGAGATGCGACGTGGCCGGCGCCGGACCCGTGTATCCCACCGGATAGTGCGAATTCCCCGCGGGAATCGTGAAAAGGAAATTGACCATGATGCTGAAGTTGACCAGCTTGTCGATGGGCGCCTTGGTGAAATACAAACCAACTTGCGTTTGATCGCTGGTGGCCGTGCCGCTGGGATGATAGTGCACCTGCATCGCGATGTATCCGCCCTTGGGGATCAACATCGCGGTGCCGGGACTCAAGAACGCGGGCGTCGATCCGGGCGCCCACGCGCCGAAGAATTTATAGTCGGGTGTAAATCCGGGATCGCCGAAACACGGATAGCCGTTGCCGGTGTCGAGCAGCGCGGATTGTCCCGCCGTGTCGCTGAACAACACCACGTGATGCACAACCGTGGGATCACCGGGGCGTAGTTGAATCGCGTTTAAGTAGGTGTCGGCGGGGAGATTCGTCTTCAAGCTGTAGCAGCGGTAGATGTCCGCGCCCGCGGCGTACACCGCTGCTGGGTTGGCCATGTTCAAGACGAGATCCGGCTGCCCCAGCACCCAGCCATTCGGAAATGTGAGCGGCGTGGGCAAGTCCGACGCGTTGCCTTCGGGCGATCCGGCGTTCACCCAAGCAATCACGGTGTTGATATCCGCCTGCGACATCACGCGCGCGCCTTGAAACACGCCCGCGCCCTGCGTCGGCTTCCACGGCGGCATCGTGTGCGTCGAAACTTGATCGCGAATATCCACGGCCCAGGGACGCGCGCTCGCGTAATCCATCAGTGAGAACGGCGCGATGCCGCCGGTGTGATGGCAATTCTGACAGTTCGCCTGAAAGATCCGCACGACTTCCTTATCGAAGGTCGGCGTGGATTGGGCTTGCGAGAGTGTCGCGATAAGCACGAGGCCGAACAGCAGGGGAGCTCGCTTGAGCATTCGACATTATCGCATGTTTTTCCCTCTGATACGATTCAAGCAGATGACCATTCAAGGCACGGCAACCGCGTCCATCCCGCGCGATCGCGTCTTCGCGGCGCTACTCGACGGCGAGGTTCTGAAGAGCATCCTACCTGGGTGCGAAGAGTTCGCGCCTTGCGGCGAAAATGTGTTTCGGATCAAAGTTTCAGCAGGCGTGGGCGGACTTCGCGGCAGCGCCGAGGGCACTGTAACTGTGAACGAGTCGCGGCCACCGGAGCATTACACGCTGGCGTTCAGCGCGAAAGGTGTAGGAAGTTCAATCGAAGGAACGGCGACGATCGATCTGACAGAAGCAACGCAAATCGCATATCGCGCGGACTTCAACGTCGGCGGATTGATTTCGGCGATTGGCGATCGAATGATTGAGAAAGCGGCGGTGAAAGCCATCACGCACTTCCTCCAGAGGCTTCAGGACCAAATGTGATACGCGGCCAACGCGCCGAGATACGCGAGCGCCGTCATGTAGGCAAACTGGATCGCCGGCCACTTCCATCCGCCGGTTTCGCGGCGCACCACGGCTATGGTCGACGTACATTGCATCGCAAACGCGAAAAACACCAGTAGCGCGATCGCGCCACCGAGTGTCAAGTCGCGATGCAGCGACGCTTGGAGGTCGAGCGAATGCTCGTCGGCCCCTTTTTCCAAGCCGTAGATCGTGCCGAGCGTGCCAACGATCACCTCGCGTGCCGCCAGCGACGTTATCAATCCGATGCCGACCTTCCAGTTGAAACCCAGTGGTTTGATGACCGGCTCGATGGTGCGTCCGACGGTACCCGCGAGACTATCCTCGATCGCCGGCGGTTTGCCGTGGTGATACGGTAGATTCGCCGTGATCCACAGGCCGACCGTTACGGCCAGAATCACCGTGCCCGCGCGCACCAAAAATACTCTCCCGCGATCGAGCAAACGCAAGCCCAGTGATCTAAAAGTCGGCCAGCGGTACGACGGCATTTCAAGCAAAAACGATGTGCGCTCGCTCCGCAACACTGACGATTTCAGCACCCGCGCCGTGAGCACCGCCGCGGCAAAGCCCAGCGCGTAGAGTCCCAGAATCGCCGCGGTTTGCTGGCTCAACAACCCCGATAGCACCGGCACGTTGAACACAGGACGTTTGGGAATAAACGCCGCGACGATCAGCGTATACACCGGCAATCGCGCCGAGCACGTCATGAACGGAGCGATCAAGATGGTGGCCGTGCGGTCGCGTTTGTTCTCGATGGTGCGCGTGGCCATCACCGCGGGTACGGCGCACGCGTACGCCGAAAGCAGCGGGATGAACGATTTCCCCTGCAAGCCGAAGCGCGCCATGGTGCGGTCGGCAATCAGCGCGGCGCGCGCCAAATATCCGGAGTCTTCAAGAAGGCCGATGAACAGAAACAGCAGCAGAATCTGCGGCAAAAACTTCACCACTGACCCGACGCCTGCCCACACGCCCTCGGTGAGGAGCGAACGCAGCCACGGAATCGGCACGCTGGTGGCGATGAAGGCGCCGGAATTGTCGAAGAGCCGCTGGACGCCGTCCATCAGCGGCTTGGCCGCCGTGAAAATCGTTTGAAACACCGCGATCACGATCAGACCGAAGACCGCCGGACCCGCCACTGGATGCAAGAAAACATTGTCAAGACGGCGCGTCCACTTGGGTGGAATCGGCGGACGATACGCCGCCGACATTCCGATGGATCCCGCCCACTCGCGGCACTTCGGAACGTCTTGCAAAACCGGCAGCAGCACCGGTTTCGGTGCGGCCATATGCGACGCCAGAAATTCGCGCACGCCGTCAACGCCCTGGCCCGAGCGCGCGGCCACCATAACAACGCTCGTTCCGAGCTCTCGTTCCAGCGCCTCGCGATCGATCTTGCCGGCGCGCGTTTTCAGGTCGTCGGCCATGTTCAGGATTACGAGCGTCGGCACGCCCAGCGAGAGAATCGGCGCGGCGAGCATCAAGTGTCGCGTCAAATTCGTGGAGTCGAGCACCAGCAGGATCGCGTCGGGCTTCGGCGTGTCGGCGCGTTGTCCGGTGAGCACTTCGTAGGCGATGCGTTCATCTTCCGAGCGCGCCGCGAGACTGTAGATTCCCGGCAGGTCGATGATGCGTACGGCGCGGCCCTCGCCGAGCGACGCGAGTCCCGTGTGATGGTCGACCGTGACGCCCGGAAAATTCGCAACCTTCTGATTGAGTCCCGTGAGTTGATTGAACAGCGTGGTCTTGCCGGAGTTCGGCGGGCCGACCAACACCACGGTCTTCAGCGTCCCGTATGACGCGGGAATCTCAGGACCGTGCGTCTCGCAATGTGCGGCGGTACTCATGCCTACTCTATTAGTTTATCGCGAACTCGGCTGTTCTGTTGGATTCAAAGCCTCTTGATCGCCAAGTGACGCGCCGTCTCGCGGCGCAGTGCGACCTCCGACCCGTCGACGCGAAACACCAAAGGATCGCCGCCCGGCGCGCTGTGCGCCACGCTGATCTGCGCGCCCGGAAGAAATCCCAACTCCATCAGGCGCTGCGCGTCTTCGCCGGGAAGATCGAGGCGCTCAAGAATCGCCGCCTCGCCCTTGCGCAGGTCCACGAGCCGAGAGCCCTCTTTGAGATTCTTTCGCAACACCTTCAGTATGAGGACCACCCACGCCGAAGGTCAAGCCAGCCGGCGCGAATGGCAACGAAGGCGCGCCGAACGGCGGAAAAAGGCGTCTGGGAGTGCCTTTTGCCCTTTTGCCTTTTGCCTTTTGCCTTTTGCCTTTTGCCTTTTGATTTTTGATTTTTGATTTTTGATTTTTGATTTCTGTCTTGACGCTACCGATCGTAAAGAAACCTAAACAACTGCTGCATATCTTCCCACGCTTCCTTCTTCTTATGCGGATCGCGCAGAAGATACGCTGGGTGAAACGTCACGAGAAGCTTAGCGCCATGGAAATCGAACCACTGCCCGCGAAGGCGATGCATCGGTTCGTTGGTGCCGAGCAGCGCGCGCGCCGCCGTCGCACCCAGCACGACGATCGCCCGCGGGGCAATCGCGGCGATCTGACGCATCAGGAACGGCGAGCACGTCTCCATTTCGTCTTTTTCCGGCGTGCGATTCGCCGGCGGACGGCACTTCACCACGTTGCAGATGTAACAATCGGCGCGGCGCAGCGGAACGCCCATGCGTTGCGCGCTGTTGTCGATCATCTGCGTGAGAAGTTGTCCGGCGCGGCCCACGAACGGGAGTCCCTGCGCGTCTTCGTCCGCCCCCGGTCCTTCCCCGACGAAAACCACTTCCGCCTTGGGATTGCCGCTTCCGAAAACGATGGAGTGACGCGTGGAATGCAGCTTGCATCGCGTGCATTCGCCCAAGTCGGCGCGAACTTGTTCGAGCGTTTCAGAAGACGGCGTGAATAGCGGGGCCGGTGCGGCGGGAGTAATCACGACGGGACGCTCCTGTTTTGGAGTAACAGCGACGACGGGTGTGGGTGCGGGCGCCGCGGCGGTGGCAACTTCACTGCGACGCACGTAAATTTCTTCGAATCCCAGGTCGCGATAGAAACGCAGGGCGTCGGCCATTTCATTCATCGTGCCGGCACCGGCGTTCTGATGCGTGCGGCCGCTTCATCGAGAATACGGCCCGCCATTTCTTGCTTGGTCATGCGCCGCAACTCCACCGGCTCGCCATCGCGCGAAAGAATTACGGCGGCATTGAATTCGGAATCGAAACCGGTGTCGGTGCCGCTGACGTCGTTGGCGACGATCATATCGAGATTCTTGGCTTCGAGTTTGCGCTTCGCGTTGGCCACCAGGTTCTCCGTCTCGGCGGCGAAGCCCACCACAAAACGCTCGCCACGGCGGGCGGCGATTTCTCGCAAAATGTCGGGCGTCGATTCGAGCTCAATCGTCAGCGGCGCGGCGTTCTTCTTGATTTTTTGCTCGGCGCGCCGCGCCGGCCGATAGTCGGCCACCGCCGCTGCCATCACTACAATGTTCGCGCGATCCAAGTGCGATAACACGGCGTCCCGCATCTCCTCCGCCGATCGCACCGCGACCAGTTCCACGCCGTCGGGCGCCGCGAGCGCCGTGGGACCGCTCACCAGCACGACGTGCGCACCGCGCCGCCGCGCTTCGGAAGCGATCGCGTATCCCATGCGGCCGCTGGAGCGATTAGTGATGTATCGAACGGGATCGACGTCCTCTTGTGTGGGACCAGCGGTCACCAGCACCGTGTGTCCTTGCAAATTCTTGGGCAGCGCGGCGGCATCTAAAGTTTCCACCACCGCCGCCACAATCGCATCGGTGGATGCGAGCCTGCCCGCACCGGTCATGCCGCAGGCCAAGTATCCTTCGGCGGGATCGACGATGCGCGCGCCGCGACCCTTGAGAATCGCGAGATTCTCCTGCGTGGCGGGATGCGTCCACATGTTCACGTTCATCGCCGGCGCGATCACTAGCGGCGCCTGCGTGGCCAGATGCAATGTTGTGAGGAAGTCGTCGGCGTGACCGCGCGCCATTTTCGCCAGTAAATCGGCGGTGGCCGGCGCGATCAACAAAAGGTCGATGGTTTGCGCGACGGCAATGTGCTCGATCGCGCTATCGATGTTGGCTTCACCGGCGGGACCATCGGAACCATTATTGAAGAGGCCGGTGATGACCTTGCGTCCCGAGAGCGACGCCATTGTCAGCGGCGTGATGAACTGGCACGCCGCGCGCGTCATCACCACTTGCACTTCGTAGCCGCGGTCCTGCAACCGGCGGACGAGCTCCGCCGACTTGTAAGCCGCGATCCCGCCGCCGACGCCGATGCAGACGCGCATCTGGTTATCTTCCCTGAACTATGATTCCTTCTTGGTGGTGAACGTCTCGTACTCGATCAAACCGCGCAGCACTTCTTCCTCGGCCACGCGCGTCGATTTGCGGCCCGTGCCGTCCACCATCGCGGGCATTCCGCCCATCAACTGGCGCGCGCGGCGCGCCGCCACGTGCACAAAACGAAACTTGCTTTCCACGCGTTCCAAATCTTCCATCGGTCCTTCTTGCATTTTGCTCCTCCGCTACTTGAACGTTTCCAAAATCGGTTGAATCTCGGCCGCCACCGCTGTCCGGCGGCATTTCTCCGCAATCTCTCGCCATTCGGCGGCTTCCGCGTTGTCGTCGGTTCCCTGCCGGCGCGCGCGTTCCCATCGCACGATGGAATTCAGGCGCTTCTTGGCATCTTGCAAACCGCCATCGCCGGTGCGATTCACGATCACGTAATCGTAATCGCAGCTCCCTTGCACTTCGCCGCGCGCAAAATCCAGACGCCGGCGAATCACGTCGTCTTGCAAATCCTGGCGATCCCGCAGACGCTGCTCCAACTCCTGAAATCCCGGCGGCATGATGAACACCGAAATCGTGTGTCCGATGGTGCCGCGCAGCAACGCCGCGCCTTTCACGTCGATATCCAGCAGCAAGTCCTTGCCCGTGGAGTACGCCAGATCCAAAAACGCCCGCGGACTTCCGTACTTCTTGCCGTACACCGGAAAATTCTCCAGGAATTCGCCGCGCTGCTGCATTTCATCGAAGCGCGCCACGTCCGTGAAGTAATAATTTTCGCCGTCCACGTCGCCGCGCCGCATGGGGCGCGTGGTGCACGAAATGGAAAAAACCAAGCCTCCCACTTCCTCCATCAGCGCGCGGCACAAAACGGTCTTCCCCGTGCCGGAGGGAGCGCTGACAATGATCACGTTCGTGCACGAACCGCTTGGCTGGCTCATTCCGGCCGGAAAAAACCCCTATTGTAGATTTTGCACTTGTTCGCGCAGTTTTTCAATCTCCGCCTTGGCTTGGATGGCCAGATCGGTAATCTCCAAGCCTGCGCCGTCACCCGAAGTCTTTGAAAGGATGGTGTTGGCCTCGCGATTCATTTCCTGCAAAAGAAAATCGAAACGCTTGCCGGTCTCGCCGCCATCCGGCGGTGCATTCAGTGTATCGCGGAACTGCCCCACGTGCGACTTTAACCGCTGGATCTCTTCGGACACATCGCCGCGCTCGGCCAGGATCGCCGCTTCCTGGGCGATCCGTTCAGGAGTGGCGGCGGTGCCGGTCAACTCGGTGATGCGCTGCTTCAAGCGATCGTAGATTCGCCGATCGGCGCCTTCGCGCAGCGTTTCGATGCGCGAAGCCAGCACGTTCAGCGCGCCCGCGCGATCGAGCAGCTCACGGCACAGCACTTCGCCCTCGTGACGGCGCATCTTGTCGAGCGCTTCCAGCGCTTGACCGAGCGCGGTGAACAACAGGCGCTCGAGTTCCTCCAACTGTGATTCTCCCGCCGCTGTCGACGGCGCGACATTCACTGCGCCGGGAATTTTCAACAGCGCGTTCAAGTCCGGCTCCGCCGTGGAATGAACTTCCTGGCGAAGTTTGTCGAATGCTTCGTAGTATCCACGCACCAGCGCGCGATCGAAGTGGACCTCCACCGCGCCGGGACGCTCCACCATGACTGTGACGTCGATATGTCCGCGCGCCAGTTTCGAGCGAAGCGTTTGGCGCAGCTTGGGCTCCAGCGCGTCGACCTCCGCCGGCACGCGGAGGTGTAAATCGAGAAAGCGGTGGTTCACGCTTTTCAGTGTCACGGTAACCGTCGCGCCGTCGTGCGTGGCGGTCGCGGCGGCGTAGCCTGTCATGGATCTGAGCATAAAATCGGTTGCCGGTTGCTGGTGCTGGTTGCTGGTTCGGGCGGTTGCTTTTCCAGCAACCAGCACCAGCAACCAGCAACCGAAATTCTACTTCCTCACTCCCTCAAACTGCATTTCATACAGCTTCCGATACACGCCGCCGTGCTCGATCAGCTCGTCGTGCGTGCCGGACTCCGCGATGCGCCCGCCGTCGAGCACCACAATGCGGTCGGCCGCGTGAATCGTCGAGAGGCGATGGGCGATCACGAACACCGTGCGTCCTTCGATCAAGTTGCCGAGCGCCTTCTGCACTTCGCGTTCGCTTTCGGTGTCGAGTTCGCTGGTGGCTTCGTCGAGGATCAGCAGCGGCGCGTTCTTCAGCAGCGCGCGCGCGATCGCCAAACGCTGCCGCTGGCCGCCGCTTAAGCGCTGCCCGCGTTCGCCGATCACGGTATCGTATCCCGACGGAAGCTGCGAGATAAAATCGTGCGCCAACGCCGCGCGCGCCGCGTGCTCGATCTCCGCTTGCGTTGCGCCGGGACGGCCGTAGCCAATGTTGCTGCGCACTGTGTCGTGAAACAGAATCGTCTCCTGTGTCACCATGCCGATTTGCGCCCGCAGCGAGGCAATCGTAATGTCGCGAACGTCGCGGCCATCCAGCAGCACACGCCCGGAGGTTACGTCGAAGAAGCGCGGCAGCAAATTCACGAGCGTCGTCTTCCCCACTCCGCTGGTGCCGACAATCGCGATCATCTGGCCGTGCGTGGCGCGCAAGTTGATATCGCGCAGCACCGGCGCTCCGCCGTCGTAAGAGAAGCGCACGTTTTCGAACTCCACCGACTTTTGAAACGCCGCCAGCGGTTTTGCTCCCGCGACATCGGCGATTTCGTCTTTCAAATCCAGGTACTGAAACACCACGGCCGACGCGCCCAGCGCCTGCGAAAACGCGTTGTTGATTCCGGTGAGCCGCTTGATCGGCTCGTACAAACGCAGCAGCGTGATCACAAACACAAGAAACGCGCCCGCCGTGAATGCGTCCGGCCCCGCGGTGACGGCTTGCCGGCGTCCCAGCGCCAGCAGCAGCACGATCATGACGCCGCCGAGCAATTCCATCAACGGCGAACTGAGCGCCTGCGCGCGCACGTAGCGCAAGTTGATTTGGAAAAGGCGGCGCGCCGCGTCGCGGAAGCGCTTCACTTCAAACTTCTCCATGCCGAACGCCTTCACGATGCGATTGCCACTAATGGTCTCCTGCAAAATCTGGCTGATGTCGGCGACATTATCCTGCGTACTGCGCGACGTCTTGCGCACACGGCGTCCGATGCGCACGGAAAACGAGAAGACCACCAGCACCAGCAACGGAAGAATGATCAGCGCCAGTTTCATGTCCATGGCCACGAGCAAAATCGTCATGGTGACGAGCATGAAAGTTTGGCGCAGGAAATCGGCCAGCAAATGCGACACCGCCAACTGGATTTTCTCGATGTCGTTGACGATCGCCGACATCAGTTTTCCCGTGGAATGCTCGTGAAAGAATCGCGCCGATTGGTGAATCACCTTCTCATAAACCTGATTGCGCAGATCGGAGATCACGGCGAAGCCGACGTAATGAACCAAGTAGTCGCCGGCATATTCGAATGCCGCTTTGCCGACGGCCGCGATGAGGATCGCCGTCGCCACCATCGTAAAAACATTGTGGATCACGGCGGGCATCACGCTGTTCAGGTACAGCGCTCGATTGATGTACGGGATTGTGAACAGCAGAACCGGTCCGGTGGCGGCGGGATTCAGCACGCGATCGAAAACCGGGCGGATCAGCAAGATGCTGCCGGCGTCGAAGAATTCGGCGCAGAACATCAGCACGACCGAAGCTAGCAGGCGCGCGGTATACGGGCGCGCGTAGCGCATCAAGCGCAGCAGCTCTCGCATGGATGGTTTATTGTACCGCAGCGCGGGTGCGCGCTGTCAGAACCATCCGCGGTAGCGGATGGGCTCGCTAACGCCGGGGCCAGCGAGCCCATTCGCTACCGCGAATGGTTCTGACAACCGCAAAACGCGAGCCACGATTTACGCAGGGATCAACTCGATACGCCGGCTGGCCGTATCCATCGCGCGGATCTTGAAGGAGCGCAATTGTCCTTCGCGATACGGCTCATTCGCCGACGCCACCGGTTTCGCGGTGCCTTTCCACGCCGCGGCCAGCTGCGCGGCCAGCGATCCGCCGGTGGGCGGGGCGGCGGGAACGCTCGCGGCGGCGGCTTCCTCCACCGCGCACACGCCTTCCACGCCTTCGCCCAACTGCACGGTAACCTTGTTGCCGCGCACTTGCAACACGCGTCCGCTGACGCGGTCGCCGACTTTGGTTTCCTGCAGGAATTGGTCGGCGGACGTGGCTTCCAGTTGCTTCATGCCGAGTTTCAATCGCTTGCTGTCTTTGTCGGCGGAAAGGACCACGGCGCGAACAATCTGGCCGATCTTCACCACTTCGCTGGGATGCTCGATGCGTTTTTCGTTCGTGAATTCGGAGACGTGGATCAATCCGTCGATGCCTTCTTCCACTTCCACGAACGCGCCGAACTTGGCGAGCCGCGTGACTTTGCCTTCGACGATCTTACCGTTCGGATAGCGTTCCGAAATCGTGTCCCAGGGATTTCCGAGGACTTGCTTCAGTCCGAGACTCAAGCGGCGCCCCGCGGGATCAAGCTTCAGGATCACCGCGTCGACACGCTCGCCCTTCTTCACTACGTCGGAGGGACGCTGCACGCGCTTGATCCACGACATTTCCGACACGTGTATCAACCCTTCCACGCCCGGCAGCACTTCCACGAACGCGCCGAAATCGGTGAGCCGCGTAACTTCGCCGTTGATGCGATCACCGACCGCCAGCGTCTTGGTCGATTCCTCCCACGGATCGGGATACATCTGCTTCAGGCCGAGGGAAATCTTGCCGCTCTCGCGATCGAGCTTCAAAACTTTGAGATCGAGCACATCGCCGACGGTCAATTCTTTCGAGGGATCGGCCACGCGCGACCACGAAATGTCGCCAACGTGCAACAATCCATCGACGCCGCCCAAATCCACGAACGCGCCGTACGACGCCAGCGATCGCACGGTGCCGCGCACGATCGCGCCTTCCTCGAGCGTCGAGAGCGTGTTCTGGCGCGCCAAATGCGCTTCTTCCTCGATCACGGAACGGCGATCGACGACGAGATCTTCGTCTTCCACGTCAAACTTGATGATGCGGCAGCGGACTTCCTGGCCGACAAGCTTTTCCATCTCGGCGGCATCGCGCACGCCCGAGCGCGACGCGGGCAGAAACGCGCGCGCGCCGACGTCGACGGTGAATCCGCCTTTCACTTGGCCGGTCACGCGGCCGGCAACGATTTCCTTGTTGTTGAAGGCCGCTTCGAGCGCGGACCAATCACGCGGGCGCGCGCCTTTGATACGCGAGAGCGTCACGAGTCCTTCATTGTTGCGGCCGGTGATGGCGATATCGAACGTGTCGCCGCGCTGCACGGTGAGATGGCCCTCGGCGTCCTGAAGATCGGCGGCGGGAATCACGCCTTCGGACTTCGCGCCGAAGTCGACCAGCACCCAATCGCCGGAAACGCCCGCGACCGTGCCGCGTCGCGGCGGCGTGTGCGATCCTTTGGCTGCGCCTTTGCCACCCTTCGGGGCGGCCTCAGGCTCCTCGCGCGAGGGCTTGTGGCTCTCAAACTCCTTCAGGATGTCGCCAAAGGACACCTCTCCCTGCTCTTCCGTTTCTTCCATGGACTTTTTCGGCATCGGCACAATTATAGCAGACCGCCACTCGATCACACACGGCTTGCCGTGAAGGGTCAACGGCCGTGTGTAAGCCAAAGCGCGAGCACGTAAAGTTCAGACAACACGAAGAGCGTTCCAAAGATAGCCTTATTGCGCCGAGCCAGCCACAGAGGCAGATAGATGTCAAAGTTAGCTTTCTGCTCATCTGTATAACGTCGTGCGACGTCGGTGAGCGGGCATCGCCCACCATTCAACGCCAACACGGCGCACTCGATTAGCACTACCGTCGAGAGAATGCCCGCCGCGCGAAGGTCCCCGTGGCTGGCGGAAACGGGTATTCCTAAAATGCAGGCCACGAAGAACGCCCAGGCGGCCGTGTGCAGTAGCTTGGTTGCTACAAGCAAATTGGGTCGATCGTGGGCGGTTCGACTTCTGCTGCCACTCATTAGCCGTTTTTGGTTCTTCGTACAACTGATCGATGCCCGCTATGAAATCGCTCTCGACGGATTAGCGGCACGCCTTCATCGTGGGCGTCGGCGATGGAACGATTATGACACACCGCGCGTGGGCTAGCGGGACGGAAGCAACCAGCGGTCAGTTGTCGGCACGCACCGACGCAGCAAAGAACAAGCACGCGATCGCCAGGAGACGGCGCGTCATTCATACCTCAACGCGACCATCGGATCCACCCGCGACGCACGCATCGCCGGAATCGCGCCGGCCACAATCGCTACGATGATCATGAGCAATGCCGCCACGCCGATGGTCGCCGGATCGCTCGGGCCGACCTGAAACAAACGGTTCGCGATGGTCGGCGCAACAGCCAACGCGGCGGGCACTCCCATCGCGACTCCCGAGAGCGTCAGCACAAGACTTTCGCGCAAGATCATGCCGAGCACTTGACTGCGTTGCGCGCCCAACGCCATGCGAATTCCGAGCTCGCCGGTGCGTTGCACGACGGTGTACGAAATGACTCCATACAATCCCAAACAGGCGAGTAGAACGGCGGCGATGCCGAAGCAGAGCGAGAGATCCGCGATCAAACGTTCCTGCGCCAGCATGTCGTCGACTTGTTCATCCACGGTATCGATCCGCAGAATCGGCAGGCGCGAATCGATTTGACGCAATGTTTGACGGACACTGGCGGCCACCGCCGTCGGTGGTCCCGCGGTGCGCACGACCAGGCACATGCGAATCAAGCGCATTCCGATTTGCTGGCGCACCGGATAGTAAAACGTCATGTGGTTGTGATCGCGCATCGAGTTCGACTTGGCATCCGCCACAACACCGACAACCAAGAGCGGCGGATTATTGCCGAAGTTCGCTCTCACGTGACGGCCCAGCGGGCTGGCGTTGCCGAAGAAGTACCGCGCCATGCTCTGGCTGATGATGGCGACTTTTTGCGTGGCCATGTCGTCGCGTTCGTTGAAATCGCGTCCTTCAAGAAGTTGAATGCCGGCGGTCTCAAAAAAGCGCGGCCCCACGATGTGAAAATAGGCCCGCGGGTCCTCGTTGGGCTTCAAAGTATAACCGTCCGCGGTCACCGGCGGACCATCTCCGCCCGACGAGTACGCGAGAATTCCATAGACCGACGGGCTGGCAGAAACAACGCCGGGAAGTCCGGAAATCCGGCGCTGCGCTTCTTCAAACAGCGCGGCTTGGCCGGCGGGCGGGCGTCCTGTTTCTCCCGTTCGCGTCCAAACCAACAGCAGGCGATCACGTTCGAAACCCAGACTCTCCGATCGCAAGTTGTGCAGCGAGCGAAGAAACAATCCCATGCCGCATAACAGAACCAGCGACACGCCGACTTGCGCGACCACCAGCAGGTTTCGCAGATGGAATCGTCCCGCCGCGCCGCTTTCGGCGCCGCGTTTCGAAAGGGCGGGCGAAAGCGCCACGTTCGACCCGCGCCACGCGGGCGCGAGTCCAAACACGATTCCGGTGAGGAAGCAGAGCGCCAGATCGAACGCCAGGATTCGTCCATCGAAATGCAAATCCAAATCGATGGAAGCAAGACCCGTGAGTCCGCCGGCCGGTCCGCTCCGTACAAACGCGGTCAAGGCGTTCGCGCCCCACAAAGCGAATAGCAATCCCAAAACGCCGCCGGCGACCGCGAGTAACAGACTCTCCACCAGCAATTGACGAATGATCCGCGCACGTCCCGCGCCGATCGCCAAGCGCACCGCGATCTCGCGGCGGCGCGCCGTCGAGCGAGCCAAGAGCAAATTGGCAACGTTGGCACACGCGATCAGCAGCACCGCGGCGACCATGGCCATCAGGATCGCCAGCGGCTGCCGGAACATGTCGCGCTGCGGAGAGTATCCGCGCGCCATGGAATCGAGACGAAGGGTCACTTTTTCGTTGGCGTCCGCCGCGGGGCCTTCTTTCTGAAGTTGCTCGAGCACGCCCTGGCTCACCGTCTGCGCCTGCGCATTCGTCACTCCGGGGCGGAGACGCGCGATGAAGCGAAAGTTCAATCGCGATCCGCGGCCACCCGGCGGAAGTTCGGGCATCACCTGATAAATCATGGAGACCGGAATCCACATATCGAAGGGACGTCCGACCCAATCGCCGGTGAAGTCCTTCGCGGTGACGCCGAGAATCGTGTATTTCATTCCGTTGAGCGTAAACGTTCGCCCAACCACGCTGGGATCGAGTCCAAGCTTGCGTTGCCAATAACCGTGGCTGATCACCGCGACGGGATTTCCGCCCAGACCTTGGTCGTCATCCGGCGCGATGGCGCGGCCCATTTGCAGGCCGGCGCCCATCGTCGAAAAATAGCCGCCGCTCACGAGCCCAATGCGAACCGACGCATCGTCCGACGTTGGTGTGCCGTTTGCGCCGTTATCCACCGTAATGCCGGAGCGATCCACGGGCACCACCGCGCCGATATCGGCAAACACCTGCGTGAGCGCGCGATACCGATCGAGGTCGGGAAGCTGAAAAGTAAATTGAGGATCGCCGGACAGCACCTTGGTGAGCATCACTAGTTGTTCGGGATTCCGCACCGCCAGATTGCGAAGCAGCAGCGCGTCGATCACGCTGAAAATCGCGGTATTCGCGCCGATTCCCAGGGCCAGCGACAGCACCGCGATGGCCGTGAACGCGGGACTCTTCCACAGCATGCGCAGGCCGTAGCGAAGGTCCTGCATGGTGGTGTGCCACAGGAACGCGGCGCGCGATTCGCGGCATTCTTCCTTGACTTGTTCGATGCCGCCGAACTCCAGACGCGCCCGCCGTTCGGCCTCTGGGCGCGTCAAGCCTTGCGCCATGAGCGTTTCCACTTGTTGCTCGAAGTGGAAGCGGATTTCTTTGTCGAGCTTGGTTTCGCGGTTCTCCATTGCTTATGCCTAGACGATCTACACGTATCATCGGGGAGCATATGTAGAACGTCAAGGTATCAATTGTAAAAGTTTCGCTACTCGGCGGCTTCATCGTACAAACCATCGATGCCGGCCTTGAAGTAGCTCTCCACCGCCGAGCGGCGAGCTTTCATCGTGGGCGTGAGCGTGCCGTCGGCGATGGAGAAATCGCGGTCGACGAGCAGCAGTTTCTTGATGCGCTCGAAATGCGCGAGATCGGGCGTGGCGGCGTCGACCAGCGATTGCATGAAGGCGTTGATTTGCGGATTCGTGAGCAACTCCGTCGGTTTCTCGAACGCGATGCCTTGCGACTTCGCGTACGCCGAAAGCTTTTCGAGATCCACGACCAGAAGCGCCGAGACGAATTTGCGCTTGTCGCCGAGCACCACGGCGCTCTTCACGTAGGGAATCAGCTTCAGCTTGTTTTCGATCGGCTGCGGCGCCACGAATTTTCCGCCGGCGGTTTTCAGCAAATCCTTTTTGCGATCGGTGATGGTGAGATAGCCGTCGGCATCGATGTGGCCGATGTCGCCGGTGTGAAACCAGCCGTCAACGATCGCTTCGGCCGTTTCATCGGGCCGCTTGTAGTAGCCGGCCATGATCGAGTCGCCGCGCGCCAGAATCTCGCCGTCCTCGGCGATTTTCAGTTCGATGCCTGTGATCGCGCGACCCACGGTACCTAGGCGAATCGCGCCAGGAACATTCGCACACAACACCGGCGACGTTTCGGTGAGACCGTAGCCTTCCAGCAGCGTGGTGCCACACGCCAGAAAAAACTCCGCGAGTTCGCGGGCCAGCGGCGCACTGCCCGAGACGACAATCCGAAGACGTCCGCCCATGCGCTCGCGCATTTTCGCGAAGACCAAGGCATTGGCAATCGCAAATTGCATTTCAACCGTCAGAGGCACGTGCTTGCCGGCGAGCGTCGAAGCCAAGCGACGCTTCCCTACTCCCACGGCCCACCAAAACATTTTCTGCCGCAGCGGCGGCGCGAGATTCACTTGCTCAATGACGCGCGCGTAGAGTTTCTCGAAGAATCGCGGAACGGCGCACATGACAGTCGGTTTCACTTCCGCCAGCGCCGCCGGCACTTCGTCGATCGACCCGAGATATGCAATCGTCGCGCCGTGATAGTAAAACGTGTAGTCGGCCATGCGTTCGAAAATGTGACTGAGCGGGAGGAAACTCAGCGCCACGTCGTGCTCGTCCACGAGTTTGCGCGACCCCAAAACGTTGGACACGAGATTGCGATGCGTCAACATCACGCCTTTCGGCGTGCCCGTCGTGCCGCTCGTGTAGAGGATGCTGAAGAGCGCGTCGGAATGAATCTCGTCGCGACAGCGCGCGACGAACGCCCCTAGGGCTTCGCCGGCTCCAGTTCCGTATATGGCGTCGAGATCTGTCGACATCGAGATCACGCGCGCGAGGTTCGGCAACTGCGCGCGCACGCTCTCGACTTTCGCTTGCTGCGTCGCGTCGGAAACGAAAATCGCCCGTGCGCCCGAGTCTTCGAGGATGAAACGCGTTTGCTCGGCCGTCAGCGTGGGATAGATCGGTACGATGACGAGTCCCGCGCCGATGCACGCGTAATCCGCGATGGCCCACTCGGGACGGTTTTCAGAAAGAATCGCCACGCGATCGCCCGGCGCGAGACCGGCACGCAAGAGCGCGGCGCTGAGTCGCACGACGCGGCGGAAGAATTCCTCCGCGGACAGGTCGTGCCAAACGCCGTCGCGTTTGAAGCGAACGAAGTCGCGGCGTTTGCGCTTCAGTTCGCGGTAAACGATCTGCAAGAACATTTCCGCGAGCGTGGAAAACGGAGCGCTCATCGCGCGCGAAGTCCTCCAATGAACAAATCGCTCACCACGGGCGCAAGATCGCCGAGCGGATACTGGCGATGGCTCAAGACCCAATTCGTTGCCATCTCGTCGAGCATGCCGAAAAAGCATTTCGCCATCGTCGACGCCGGCAATTCTTTCCGCCAAACGCCTTGCGCTTGCCCCTCGCCGATCACTTGCTGGATCAATTTAAGGTAGTCGGCGAGAATCGTGGTGGAGACGCGCTCCATGAACTTCTGCGAATGCCGCAGCTCCACTTGGAAGACGATCGCGAGATCGCGATTCGATCCTACTTGTTCCAGATGAAATTGCGCCAGACGCTCCAGGCGCGCTTGCGCGCCTTCCAGCGTCGCGAGTTCGCCGCGTGCGCGCTCGAGAAACTGCGTCATCGCCAGCGCGAAGAGCGCCGCCAGGATTTCTTCTTTGCTTTTAAAGTAGAGATAGATCGTGCCGTCGGCGACCTTCGCTTTCGCCGCGATTTCCGACACGCGCGCGCCGAAAAATCCTTTGGACGCAAACACCGTCGCCGCCGCGCGCAAGATTTGCTCGCGCTTGTCGCCCTCGCCGTTACGCTTCGCCGCCATTCTGAATGATTATTCATTCAGCGGCGTGTCGCGGTCAAGATTTTCCGATTTGCGCTTCACCGATTTCTTCGAATCCAAACCATGTGGGACCGCGTTTCATGGAGTGGTGTCAGGACCGTTTGCTCCTGGGTGAACCTCAAACCGTCTTCGGATAGAGTCCGGCGGTCGGTTCCCTGCATGATTACTTGTCCCTCTCGATCGAAGGTCCAATCGGTCACCAAGTCTTTTCCCTCCCATCGTGTCGATGAGCGTTGTACGCCTCCGCCTGGAAGTTCGTTCACGTTGGGCTTGCCATCGGTGGTCAATTTGAAGGTTCGCCGTGGCCGGTTTCCCTCCGCCTCGTCGGCAATCGTTAGAGTCGGTTCGCGATGCGCGATGGTCTGAGGCCGCATCGTATCGAAGGCGTGACCTTCCGCCGCGATGGGCGCGGGAGGGCCGTGCAATTCAGGATGCTTGACGAAGGTCGTCTTGGCGGTGGAAGCGGATTTGTCGATTTCCCATCGGCCCGTAAAATCCGGGTTCGTTCCTTGCGCCAGCAGCGCGACCGCCACGAACAGGAAAGATGCCTTCATGCAGAGTTAGTTCGCCGATGGCCGCTCTACAGAGTCAATGACCAGTACGTCCACGGGACCCTTCGTGGACTCCACCTTCAGCCCGAGTTGATGCTGTATCGCCGCGAATAGGTTGCCATAAGCATCAGGCGACGGCGCGGGCCTCGTGGAATCACTGGAAGGCGAAAGACTGGGCGGCGGCGCCGGGAGCCCGGCCAATGTGTCGTCGGGCGTGAACAATAGCTGGACGTCGAAGGCTGTCTGGAAACCAGTCTTGTCCACCACGGTCCTTCCAAGGACATTCGAAAGCACGCGGACCAACTCTGTCATGGAAATCTTGCCGCCTCGCAGTTGCGCGCCCGAGCGTGACATCATCACCAAGACGCGGCCGCACGCTTGCAACTGACCGGGCGTCGGCGGGAATGAACTTTCATTCGGGTCGGACGCGGTGCAACTCCCTTCCTTTGGTTCTGCCAGTTTTGGCCCGCCCTTTGCCACGATCAGCTCATAGACGGGCAATTGTCTCGTCTCGCGATGGACTTTGAGCTTGAACCTGTCTTGGAGAAGCGCCTGCATCATCAGACGGCGCTGGCTCCGGTTTGGATCTCCATCCGCCTTCGCGTCAATGTCGTAGTGCGCGGAATTGATCCACGAAGGGCCTCCCGAAATTTGGAAAGGCTTTAGGTCATAGGCATTTTGGATGAAATAGCGCAGGGAAACCTTTTCCGCCAGGAGCCGGCCACCGGGAAGCATGCGAACATCTCCGAGGCCTTGAAGATCCCCAGGTTGCTGAGACGTCGGCTTAATGGACGCCACTTCAAAACGCGTCGCTCCGGATGATGGGGCCTGGATCGATGGCGCATTCATTATTCCCGCTAGAATCGGAGCCGTAAGAGCAATCGATCCGGCGACGGCCAGTAGTGTTTTCCTTGCCAGGCTCAGTCTCACGGAAGCGCGATTGAGCATAATTGTCTCGATTCGCTTCCTGAGATTCGATCCCGATGCCCCGGCTACGCATACCAATCCCGAGTCCGCGTACAACTTGCAGATATTGAGAATCCCTTGGGCATAGACTCGCGGCTCGCAGCCCAAGCTCAAGACCTCCTCGTCGCAGGCGCACTCCCGCTCGGCTAGCATCCGCTTTCCGATCCACCAAACGAGCGGATGAAACCAAAAGACCGTTTCGATAAACATCTGCGCCGTGGCGACGAGATTGTCCCGATGGCGGACGTGCGCCATCTCGTGGGCGATCACAGCGCCGACTTGTGCGGAGGTCAACCGGTCGAACACGCTTTCCGGTAGCAATAGCACCGGGCGGAAGATGCCGAAGACGCCTGGTTCCATGGAAGTGGCGCAGGACACTGTGGGGATCGGAACGCCAAGGTGCACAGGAGAGGCCGCGCGAACCGCCGCCTGGACGCGCCGCCAGCGAGTCCACCACGAGCAAGAGATCCCGAGAAACCCGCACGCCCAGATCAACCAGAGCGTCGCTGGGAGTAAACTCGCCGCATTCGCTGTGGACACGAACGGGGGAGACGAAGTAAGCGGTACCGAAAACGGTTGGTTGATTCCCAACGCGACGTAGGAGATGGCGGGAAAATCGGATGGCGCCCGCTCCGCGCTCAGCCGCCATGGGATGTGGCTGCCCGCGGCTATGAGCACGGAAAACGGTACAAGGAACTTGCACGAAGCCGCGAACCATACCCAATGGCGCACTCGCGGACGATTTCTTCGCAAAGCGAGTACCAGCGCGCCCGCAGCCCCTGCAAATAACGTCGACTGCCACAGATGATTTGCCAACGGCGGCAACAAGGATGGGAGATTCATTCCTGCCGGTCCTCCTCCGCGAGTCTCAGGAGCGTCCGCTCGGCGTCGCGCACCTCGTCCAGGCTGAGATTGCCCGACTCAATCAGGTGAGCCATGATGGGACGGCTACGGCCCCCGAACAACGCCAGCAAGTCATCGATGAGGCGGCCTTGCGCTTCCTCGCGCGACATCGCCGCCTCAAAGATCAGCGCAGTGGCGATCTTTTTCACGCGCCGCAGCGCCTTCTTGCTCTCCAAGCGGTAGACCGTTGTCTGGACCGTCGTATAAGCAGGTCGCTTCCTGGCGGGAAACGATTCTTGAATCTCGCGGACCGAGCACGGACCCCGGCTCCACAGGGCGTCCATGATCTGAAGCTCCAGCTTGGTGAGTTTTGGAAGGGGCATGGCGTTAAACTATCTACGTTCTTCAACCTACTATCGCCATAGTCCTTATGTCAAGCACTTTCCTCGAGCGATTCCGTCACAGGGTTGCCGGTCTGGAGCGTAAAGCCTGCGGAGCTGGCGACAACAGAAACGCCGAACGTCTGTGCCGCCTGCACCGCAGGCTCGCTTTTCTCAAAGTAAACCCCAGGCTCGGCAAGCTGCGCCTCGCCAGGGGCTAACATTATCGCGCCCGCTCTGCAGGCTTGAGGGCCGAATTGTCGGAGTATGTTGCGCAGGCTCCTGCTGCCGAGTTACACAGACTCGCCCAGGACTGGCACTATCGTTTATTTCCGAAGCCCCTCGAGTAACGCCGCCTCGGCGTCCGACGGCGGCTCGGCGCGCCCACCGATTTGCCGCGCTAAAAACTGTTCGGCCTCGGCGTAAAACGCCATGCGATTTTCCGGTTTCGCGAAGCCGTGGCCTTCGTCCGGGAACAGCAGGTAATCGACCTCCTTGCCTTTTTCACGCAGCGCCTTCACGATTTGCTCGGCTTCGGGTTGTTTCACGCGCGGATCGTTGGCGCCCTGCGCGATCAGCATGGGAATTTTGATTTTGTCCGCCTTAAACAGCGGCGAGCGCGACTCCAGGAATTCCCGCTCCGTCTCTTTGTCGCCCACGCGCACGCGGAACATCGCTAGCGCCGGAGCCCAATACGGCGGAATCGAGTTGAGCAGTGTCATCAAGTTCGAAGGACCCACGATGTCGACGGCCGCAGCGAACAAATCCGGCGTGAAGGCTGCACCGACGAGAGCCGCGTATCCTCCATACGACCCGCCGTAGATCACTACGCGCTTGGGATCGGCCACGCCTTCGGCCACGGCCCACGCCACGGCGTCCACCAGATCGTCGTGCATTTTCGCGCCCCATTCGCGATTGGCCGCGTTTACAAAATTCTTCCCGAATCCCGTCGACCCGCGATAGTTCACCTGCAAGCACGCGTATCCGCGATTGGCGAACCACTGCGCTTCAGGATGATAGCCCCACGTGTCGCGCACCCAAGGACCGCCGTGAACGTTCAGGATCATCGGAAGATTCTTCGCTTCGAGATTTGCCGGCGTCGTCAGATAGCTCACCAAGTCCAAGCCGTCGCGCGACTTGATGGTCACCGCGCGCATCGGCGCCAGCGTGTAGTCTTCCAGCGCCGGCCTCGCGGCGAAGAGAAACGTAGCCGCTTTCGTGGCCCGATCCCAGGCGTAATAACGCGCCGGATCTTTGTCCGCGCCAAAGACCACGAGCCATTTCGTGTCGGCGCGATCGCGGCTGGCAATGTCGAATTGTCCAGGGAAAACTTTTTCGAGCGCCGCGAAGTCCGCTTCCAGTGTTGGGTCGAGCGCCTTCCATCGCAAGCGGTCCTTGGCCCACGCCACCGCCTGCACGTGATGCCGCGTGGGATGAATCATCACCGGCCCGAGATCGACGGTGGGATCACCGGCGATCGTTTTCTTCGTGCGCGTGGCAATGTCCATCTCGTACAGTTCGGTGGTGTTTACGCCGGCGCTGTCTTCGAGATACAAACCGTGATTGTCCGGCGTGAAGCCGACCAGTTGTTGTTGATCGTCGGGTCCCCAAATGATGAACGACTCAAAGTCCACGCCGCCGTCGCGCAGCAAAAGTTCGGTGCCGCCGTCTTCCAGTGCGGCCATCGCCGCGCGCACTTCAAAGTTGTTGTCGGCGATCCACGACGTATAGTCTCCCGGATTCTGCGCGACCATCGTGATTTCACCCGTCGCGAGATCCAGGCGATGCATGTCCATGGCGCTGGCATCGCGCTGGTTCATGCCGAACAGAATATGGCCGGGGAATTTGTGATTCGTTTGAACGCCGTCGACGCGAACGTTTTCGAACGGCGTCAGGTCGCGATCCTCGAGTGTCGCCGGATCGACGGCGTGGAGGTGCCAGTTTTCGTCGCCGGCTTGATCTTGCAGATACAAGACGTAGCGGCCGTCCTCGGACCAAAAATATTCACGGATTCCCCGCCCGCGATCGCGCGTGATCGCGCGGTCGTCGTCGCCGCCCGCTCCCGGTGCGATCGTGCGCATCCACACGTTGAGCACGCCTTCATCGGGCGCGAGATAACACATGCGTGCGCCGTCGGGCGAAAGTTGAGGAATTGCTTTGACGGGATTTCCAAAAATGATCGAGCGAGGAATGAGCGGAATCGGCTGAGGCATCCGTTACATTTTATGCGAAGAATGGCGGCGGGGAAACGGCGGAAGGTCGAGGGCCGGAGCCGGCCAAATCCTTGGACCGGCTCCGGGACCTCGCTTGCATGGGGGACGTTTCTACTCAGCACTCAGCACTCAGGACTTCAGCACTGAGTTGTTAGGACTTCGGCGCACTCACGTAGCCGGTGACGTGATCTTTGTCCACGTCCCAAACCACGATCTCCACCATCTTGTGTCCGCCGGGGAGATAGAACTGGATCGGTTCGAGCGCCGTCTTGTCGCGCTTCTCGAGTTGCTTGTCCGCCACTTTCACCGACACGGTGTACTTCTGGTTCTTGGTGTCGGTCTTGGTGAGGCGCAGACCCAGGTCGCTGACGCGCGTGAAATCCTTGGCCTTTTTCAGGTCGAACTCGGCGTAGTCGCGTTCGCCGGAGCGCTTCAGCGCCAGGAATTCCTCGTGATTCTTGGCGATCACACCGCTGGCTTCGCCGAGATCGCCGACGGTCTTGTCGAGCTTCTCGGAGACGCCGGTCAAGGTGCCCTTGGTTTCGTCGAGAGTGCCGCGGACGTTCGTCAGATCGCCGTTCAGCGATCCGAACTTCTGTTCGCTGGCATTGGACAGATCGCCGAGCGCCTTTTCGGATTCCGAACGCGCTTGGTCGATCGCCGCACTGAACTTCTTGGTGGTCTGTGCATTCGTCACAGCCAGGCGGCGTTGCGTATCCTTGATCGCGGTGGTCGCGTCGATGCCCAGCGCGTGCAACGCGGCGGCGTCTTGTTCAAGAGCCGCGGTGCGCTGCTCCATCGCTTCCATTTTGGCTTGATTCTTTTCGGTGAGATCCGAGAGAGCGGCATTCGTACGCTCTTGCTCGTGCTTCATACCAACTTGCACGAAAGCCATGGCGCCCAACGCCACCACGAGCGCCGCGATGGCCAGAGCCTGCATGATCGATCCGTGCTCTTTTTGATTCTGCTGGACGTTGATCTCTTCGGACATGGAAGTTTCCTCCTGTTGAAATGGCGCTGTGGCATCGAGATGCTTGGCGCGCCGCCCTTTGTGGGGTCGAGAAGAGAAGAGCAAACAACTTGCCAAACTTATGTATTTGAAAATACGCCGAGAACAAGCAGCGAGGCGCCGTAAAAGAATGTAAGGATTACGTGGGACGCGAAGTTTCTCGCTGGCGGCGCACAAGTTTGCGCGCCGCGCAGCACGGATCGATGGCAGGCTTATTTCAAAGGTATGGCGGGCAATCGTTTCAGCGTTTGTCTTGCGGGATCAACCATAATGCCGGTGTTCTCAAGGGCTACAACTCCGAGGATTGGCTCGACGCCAGACGGACCGAAGATGACTTGCGCAACAGTCATCGACCCCATGAATTCGACTCGCGCAAATCCGTATTCGTACTCCACCGGCTCGCCGTTCGCCAACTCGTAAACGGCCTTCCCTTCCGGTTTGATCCCGGCGGCGCGGAGACGGTCCCCAGGTGCGAGGCAATGAAGCGCGCCAGTGTCCACCAAGCAGTCCGCTTCGTAGACCCGGCCCTTGCCGGCGAGCCTGCTCATTCGAACCGTCACGTGAGTTAATCCCATGGGCCGCCCGCCTCAGACCTTTAGTATTTCCGCTTCCTTGGTCTTGCTCAAATCGTCGAGCTTCTTGATGAAGTCGTCGGTGAGTTTCTGCACTTCATCGAGACCCTTGCGCTCGTCGTCTTCGCTGATTTTCTTGTCCTTCATCAGTTTCTTCAGCGCTTCGTTGGCCTCGCGACGCGCCGTGCGCACGCCGATGCGATGCGCTTCCACCGCCCCGTGTAGATGCTTCACCAGATCCTTACGGCGTTCCTCGGTGAGCGGCGGCACCGGCACGCGCACCACTTTGCCGTCGTTCATGGGATTCAGCCCCAGGTCCGACGCGCGGATCGCTTTCTCGATCGCGCCGATCTGCGTGACGTCCCACGGCTGCACCACCACCATGCTCGCTTCCGGCACCGAAAGCGTGGCCATCTGATTCACCAGCGTGGGCGTGCCGTAGTAATCCACTTTGATGTGATCGAGCAGGTTCACCGACGCGCGGCCGGTGCGCACGCTGCTCAGTTCGGCGCGTAAATCCTCGACAGCTTTCTCCATTCGCTTGCGAGTTACAGGAACCACTTCTTTGAGAGATTCCATACGGTCTCCGCTCGTTTTTTAGTGTCCGACGGCCTGCGGAACGTCTGCCTCGGCGTGAACCAGCGATCCGATTTTTTCGCCGAGCACGATTTTCCGCATGTTTCCGCGAACGTTGAGGTTGAAAACAACAATGGGGAGCTTGTAATCGCGGCACATGGAGATGGCCGTGAAATCCATGACGCCCAGGTTGCGCACCAGCACGTCGCTGTAGCTGATTTCGGGCACCAGTTGCGCGTCTTTCACCTTGGCGGGATCGGCGTCGTACAGGCCGTCGACTTTGGTGGCCTTCAGGATCACGTCGGCCTTGATTTCCATGGCGCGCAGCGACGCCGCGGTGTCGGTGGAAAAGAACGGACTGCCCGTTCCCGCGCCGAAGATCACCACGCGTCCTTTTTCCAGATGGCGAATCGCGCGGCGGCGGATGAACGGCTCGGCGACTTGATTCATTTCGATGGCCGTCATCACGCGCGTGAAGCAATGCAGTTTTTCGAGCGCATCTTGCAGCGCCAGCGCGTTGACCACCGTGGCGAGCATGCCCATGTGGTCGGCGGCCACGCGTTCGATGTGTCCAGCGGCCTCTTGCGCGCCGCCGCGAATGAAGTTGCCTCCGCCGATCACCACCGCCACTTCCACCGACATGCGGTGCAAGTCGTCGAGTTCTTCGGCGATTTCCTTGGTGCGCGCGGCGTTGATGCCGAAACCTTGTCCGGCAGCCAATACTTCCCCGCTTAGTTTGATGAGGACTCGCTTGTAGACCGGCGCAGACGCCAAGGGCTTCTCCTGGGGTGCTGGAAAGATTGTACTACAAGGAAAGTTCCGAGTTCCTAGTTCCGAGTTCCGAGTGAAAACTAGGTCGGTTCTTAACTCGGAACTCGGACTCGAAACTCGCCTCGGTTCTTGACTCGGAACTCGGTACTCGGAACTCGGAACTCGCCGTTACGCTGCCACGCCTTCGCCCACTTTGAAGCGGGTGAACGCCACAATGTTGACTTTGCCGATCTCCCCGGCTTTCGAACCGAGCCATTGCGACACGCTCATGTTCGTTTCGCGGATGAAGGGCTGCTCCAGTAGGCAAATTTCCTCGTAGAACTTGGCGAGACGCCCTTCCACGATCTTCTCGAGGATTTTTTCGGGCTTGCCTTCGGTCCGCGCACGCGACAATTGGATGTCGCGCTCGGTGGCGAGCAGCGCCGAATCGACGTGCTCGCGCGCGATACAGCGGGGATCCGATGCCGCTACGTGCATGGCCACGTCTTTCAGCGCTTCCTTCAGCGCGTCGGTCGCGGGCTTGTCGGTCGACGCCTGCACAAGCACACCAATCTTGCCGTGATGGACGTAGCTGGACATCCAGCCGTTGCCCTCGTGGGCGTACCTTGCGAAACGGCGCACCACAATGTTCTCGCCGAGTTTGCCGACGGCCTCGCCGACCGCTTCCTTCACCGAGTGTCCGCTCGATCCGTACGGCGAATCGAGAAATGCTTCGAGCGATGCGGGATTTTGCGCCGCCACTTGCTCGGTGAGATTCTTGAGCAACGCTTGGAACGCATCGGTGCGCGCCACAAAGTCGCTTTCGCAATTGATTTCGAGCATCGCGCCGACCGAAGCGTCGGGACGGACCACGGTAGCGACCAATCCTTCTTGCGCCGCGCGGCCGGCCTTCTTCTGCGCCGTGGCGATGCCGCGCTTGCGCAGGATCACCTCGGCCGCGGCCATATCGCCGTTGGCTTCGGTGAGAGCGTTTTTGCAATCCATCATGGGCGCGCTGGTCTTCTCGCGCAGGTCTTTCACTTGCTGTGCGGTAATCATAAGAAAGTGCTGAGTGCTGAGTCCTGAGTGCTGAGAATGAGAAAAAAGCGCCGAGGCTTGAGTCGCCGAGTGCTGGTCCTTCCGGACTCAGCACTCAACACTCAGGACTCAGCACTGGTTTACGCCTTGGCCGCCGGTTCGAGTTCCGCCGCCGGCTCGCCTTCCGACGCCGGTCCCTTGCGTTCCACAAGGTCTTCCGGCATTTCGTCTTTGGCGGGAATCGCCGTGAACGATCCGAATTCGGCCATCGAATAATCCGCTTCGGCTTCTTCTTCCGCCGCCGGACTCTCCGACTGATTGCGCTCGGCAAGGCCGCGTCCTTCGAGACACGCATCGGCGATCTTCGAAGTGAACAAGCGAATGGCGCGCAGCGCGTCGTCGTTGCCCGGGATGATGTGATCCACTTCCTCGGGATCGCAGTTGGTGTCGACGATGCCGATCACCGGGATGCCCAGTTTGCGCGCTTCGCGCACCGCAATCTGCTCCTTGTGGGAGTCGATGACGAACAGCGCGTCGGGCAGCGAACCCATGTTTTTGATGCCCGAGAGGTTCTGCTCGAGATGTTTGCGCTCGCGTTCGAGCTTGATCACTTCCTTCTTGGGAAGCATCTCGTAGCGCCCGTCTTGCGACATCGTTTCGATTTCCTTCAGCCGCTTGATCGACTTCTGGATCGTAGTGAAATTGGTGAGCAATCCGCCGAGCCAGCGCTGATTCACGTAGTACATGCCGCAGCGGCCCGCTTCTTCCGAAACGGCCTCCTGCGCTTGGCGCTTGGTCCCGACGAACAACACGGTCTTTCCCTCGCCGGTGATGGTGGCGACGAACTTGGCCGCTTCCTTGAACATCTTCAGGGTCTTTTGCAGGTCGATGATGTAGATCCCGTTGCGTTCTCCGAAGATGTATTCCTTCATCTTGGGATTCCAACGTTTGGTCTGGTGCCCGAAGTGGACTCCCGCCTCGAGCAATTCCTTCATGGTGATAGACGGCAAACAACCTCCTTTATTCCCCGCAGGGAAGTGTGCAATCCGTCCGGCGAACTGGCCCGGCCGGATTTAAATTTCCCGGCGCCAACGGGAACGCTCCCGATGAAAACCAGGAAAGGATGGGGTGGACTCTCTCCGAGAAACCTACAGGTCAACCGCGAGACCACAGACCCAAACCAGGAAAAAAACAACGCCAAGATAAGGCGGGGACCGCAACGCGCGGTCCCCGCGATCCATTAACGCTTCGAGAACTGGAAGCGCTTGCGAGCGCCCTTCTGACCGTACTTTTTGCGCTCGTGCACACGCGCATCGCGCGTGAGGAATCCGAGCTTCTTGAGTTTCTTGCGCAGCTCGATGTTGTACTCGAGCAAGGCCCGCGCCACTCCCAGGCGCGTGGCCGAAGCCTGACCCATCGGACCGCCGCCGCGCACCGTCACGCGCACATCGAACAGCGCTTTCGTGTTGGTGGCGTCGAGCGGTTGAAACACGACAAATCGCAAGGTCTGCCGCGGGAAGAAATCTTCCACCGTGCGGCCGTTCACCGTAAACTTGCCCGATCCGGGCAACAGATAGACGCGCGCAACCGCTTCCTTGCGGCGTCCCGTGCCGTAGGCACGCGTAAAGTTGGGACTCAAGACCGGCGCCGGCTCCACAGGTTCGGCTGGTGGTGCGGGTACGGTGGGTGCGGCTGCGGCGACCGGTTGCTGCTGTTCTGTTTCTTCTGCCATTCGAATCCTTTTCTACGTTCGCTTATGTTTCCTTGATTCGCCTATCGGGCGGGCGCGGCGACCGGCTTCTGGCTGGCGTGGGGATGTTTATCGCCCACGTAAACCTTCAGCTTGCGGATCATCGCCTTGCCCAGCTTGTTCTTCGGAAGCATGCCCTCGATGGCCTCGCGAACCATGCGGTCCGGGCGGGTCTCTTTGACATGGGCAGCCTTATCCTCACGCAGGCCGCCTGGATATCCGGAGTAATACCGGTAGAGTTTTTGGTTCAGCTTGTTACCGGTAAGCTGGATCTTGCTCGCATTAATGACTATAACATGATCGCCCGTATCGATAAAGGTGGTATAGGTGGGCTTGTGCTTGCCCATGAGCAGGCGCGCCACGCGCGCCGCCAGGCGGCCCAGCACTTGACCATCGGCATCGATGATCAACCACTGTTTTCCTTCGAGCGAAGAAGATGGGAAATACGTCGTCATCCCTGTAACTCGCTTTCACCAAGAGTGAACAAACTACTGATTCTACCGTGAAAAGTGCGATTTCGTCAACTGTGAGCCGCCGTTTCAACAATATTCAGGAGAGCGCACGAACTGTCGTCCGCTGCAAGAACGCTAGTACACCACGCATTCGTAAGACCCTTGAGCCGTACGGGCCCTATGCCGTCGTCGAAGGCCTTGGACAGCAGCTTCCGCTGGCGCGCGGTTAGCCCGTATTCGCGAGGTCTTCGAAGCGCACGGAGCCAACGATCGTATGCATCCTGAACGGAGACAGCGCGGAACTGGGACACCGAGGTGGTCCCTTCAAAACCCATTACGATCGTGAATAGCGATTTGGGACGTTTCATGGAGTCAGAAACATTAGCGATACGCGTCCTTCCGGTCAAGTACGCGAGAGACTTCGATGGTATCTGCGCTGGGGCGAAAAAAGATTCGGTGATCCTGAGCCCTTAGCCGGAGCAGCGGCGGCTCGATGCCGCGAAGCTGCTTGGTATCGCCCTCGCCGGTTTGAACGTAGCGTGCGAGTGTTTTTAGAATCTGGAGCGCGATTGGCTGCGGGATGGCGCGAAGATCGGCCCTGGCTTGCGCCATCCAAACAACGCGCTTACCCATTGTGCCTGGACCGGTCGTGCGGCTCCTGTCCCATCTTTTCCCAATCGCCTGCCGTCAGCCCAAAATCCGCTAAGACCTCTTCGTTCGAAATCGGCTGGTTGTGCTTGCGCCACTCGTCCGCCTCGGCGATCGCTTGGCGTTCGGCAGGGCTAAGCGTGTCGCGGTCCTCTTCCGTTCCGACCATCGTCTCCAGCAGATGGCTGACGGCAGCCAACTGGTCAGGACCGAGTTGGTCGAGCAGTTCGTGGGCGTGCTGTCGCTCACTCATTGGTTCAGCTTACCAGAAATCGCAGTCGTCTCAGCGCGCGGACCGCGCCACTTTCACGACCGTGGTCTCTTGCACTTCGATCAGCCCGTCGGTGACCATTTCGCAGAGCTCGGGCAGAAGCGCCTCGACCGTCGCGGCGGTTTCGACAAACTCGATGCGCACCGGCAAGTGCTCGGCGAGCGCCTCGATGCGCGGAGTGTGCATCACGTGATGCGCGCCAAAGCCTTCGAAGGCGTGGATGGCGGTCGCGCCGGCGACCTGTTTGCGCAACAAAAACTGCATGATCGCTTCGTGCAACGATCCGGCACGCCGTTTCGCGTCTTCATTTAGGAAAATCGTGACCTTCTTGGCGGGACCTTCCGACAGCATTCGATTCCTCCTAGCGGCGAGCCACGAGCACCGCGCCGAGCCACACAGCGACATATCCCAGGATCACGCTCGACGCCACGTACAACAAGCCCATCCAGCGGTCGCCGCCGCGAACGGCCGAATACGCTTCCCACTCGAAGCTTGAGAACGTGGTGTAGCCGCCGAGCACGCCTACTACTAAGAATAGCCGCCAATTGGGATGCGGCATCAGACGTTCGGTGAACATGGTCATCAGCAGCCCAATGAGAAAGGCGCCACTCACGTTGATGAAAAATGTCCCCAGCGGAAAGCGCGCGCCGGACTTTTCCATGATCCACGTGCCGAGCGCGTAGCGGCCCAATCCACCCAGTCCCGCACCGGCCAATACGACTAGATATCGATCCACGGCAAACCTCTCTCTGTATTCTGCTGGCTTGTTGCGGAAAGGCCATGACGCCGCGACAAGTCCAGCTTGTCAGGAGTCATCAGCCGTCCTGAAAAATCGGAGGGACCGGCGGTTAAAGGTGAACCCCTTCACCCTTGCTTACAACCACCATCATTGCGCAAAACGCGTCGCGGCGCAACACTCCTTCGGGCGAAGTAATCAACCTAGGCACCTTGACACAAAGATCACAGAGCGCACAGAGGTCACAGAGAAAACAAGAAGCTCGAATGGAACAGATTCACAGCCTGCACGCTCGAGTGCCAACGAAAATCTTGTGCATGCTGTACATCGCGCCAAATGATTTTTGTTTTTCTCTGTGTTCTCTGCGTCCTCTGTGTGCTTTGTGTCAACCGACCTTGCTTTCCTTGTGGCCGTGATTCTTGGCAGGCGCGCGATAGGGCAATCGCCGCGCGACCTTCTTCAGCCAGCGCAGTTCCGTTTCGAATTGCGCAATCATCAGCGAGATCATCCACACGGCCTCGTGATCGCGGTGCCCTACCTCTTGTATTACGCCCCGGAGAGTCTCGCGCTCGCGCGCGAGTTCCTCTTCGAGAAAATCGCGGCGACGTTCGATCTGCGCGCGCACAATCGCCGGCGGCAAGCGCCAACTGAGGGCGAGCCAGGTAAGAAACGGCGGGCGGTCGCGCTGATTCGTCCACTCCGCCGAGCCCAGTGCGTCGGCCAGCGCTTGCAAACCGCGGGCCGTCGTTGAATAAACGTGACGCTCGGGTCCGTCCGCATCTCCTTCGTCCGAGGCCGCGCGGATCATGCCCTGGCGAGCCAGTTTTTCGAGCGAATAGTAGACTTGCGGGCGGGAGATCGCCGCCCAATCGCGAATGCACCGGCGCTCCAGTTCCAGATTGGCCTGATAACCGTGCATCGCCTGCTCGGAAAGCAAGCTCAACAGGACGAGGTCGGGTGTGGTGAGTTCCAGATTCTTCGTTCGGGGCATGACACTAGTCTAAATTAGATGTTGACAAGAAACCTAGTCTTAATTAGACTAGCGTTGTTGTCACAGGAGGAACATATGACCGCCAAGAAGTGCACCGCCGTACTGTTCGTCGCCGAGATCGAGCCGGTCGTCGCGTTTTGGGAGCGCCTGGGCTTTGCGAAAACCGTTGAGGTCCCGCACGGCGACAAGCTGGGTTTCGTGATGCTGCAAAACGGACCCGTCGAGTTGATGTATCAAACCTACGCCTCGGGCGAAGGCGACATCGCGGCCATGGCCGCGGACTTCCGCAGGGGACCTACGTTTCTGTATCTCGAAGTGGAGAATCTCGAGGAGCCGCTGGCCGCGCTGAAAGACACGCCCAAAGCCTTCGACACGCGCACCACGTTTTACGGATCACGCGAATTCGGGGTGCGCGATCCCGGCGGACATTATGTGACGTTCGCGCAAATGGCCGCGGCGTCCGGCGGGAACTAACCACAGAGAGATTTAACACAGAGGGCACAGAGAACACGGAGGACACAGAGAAAAACAAGAGCGCATCGGATCGTTCCGGTGACGGGCCTTCCTTTTGCCTTTTGCCTTTGCCTTTCTCCGTGTGCTCCGTGTTCTCCGTGATCTCTGTGTCAAGAATTCTCTGTGTCATGCGCTGCCTTGGGACGTTGGTGTAAACTAGCGGGCGCATGATTTGTCCGTCCTGCAAAAAGGAAATGCCGTGCGGCTGCGGGAACGACGAGACCGTCACCGGTGACGTGACCGTAACGGGCTCACCGACACCGCGCACGCCAATCGGAGGGCCCACGGCTCCCCTCACGCCACGCCCCACGCCGACGCCTGCGCGACCGTTTCTCTCCTCGAGCCTGAGCGCCGGCACAACGAAGACCACTGGACACCGCACCGCCGCGCAACCGTCGTTTCCGCCGGGCACCACGATCGCCAGCCGCTATCGCGTCGTGAATCTGCTGGGAAAAGGCGGCATGGGCGAGGTCTATCGCGCCGAGGATCTGACGCTCGATCAGGACATGGCGCTGAAATTCCTGCCCACCACGCTCACCTCCGACGAGGCGGCGCTGGAGCGTTTCCACAGCGAAGTGCGCATCGCGCGGCAAATCGCGCATCCCAACGTTTGCCGCGTTTACGACATCGGCGAGGCCGAAGGGCGAATCTTCCTGACGATGGAGTACATCGACGGCGAGGATCTCGCGTCTCTGCTCCGGCGCATCGGCCGCCTGCCGCCGGATAAAGCGCTGGAACTCGCGCGCCAGCTCTGCGCGGGACTCGCCGCCGCGCACGACAACGAAGTACTGCATCGCGATCTGAAGCCGGCCAACATCATGATCGACGGCCGCGGCCGCGCGCACATCACCGATTTCGGCATCGCGGGACTGGCCGGCGAATTGAAGGAAGATCACTCGCGCGCCGGAACGCCCGCCTACATGGCGCCTGAGCAATTCGCGGGCGACGGCGTCAGCGTGCAGAGCGACATTTTCTCGCTCGGCCTGATTCTCTACGAAATGTTCACCGGCAAGCGCGCGTTTCACGCGCCGACCCTTGCCGAGTTGACAAAGGCGCACGAAGAATCCGCGACCTCGCCGTCGACGCTGGTGCATGACATCGATCCGCTGGTAGAACGCGCGATCATGCGCTGCCTGGAGCGCGATCCGCGCCGCCGGCCGACCAGCGCGCTCGCGGTAGCCGCGCAACTCCCTGGCGGAGATCCAGTAGCCGCGGCGCTCGCGGCGGGAGAAACGCCGTCACCGGAAATGGTCGCCGCGTCGGGCGGCGAAGGCGCGCTGGAAGTGAAAACGGCGTGGGGCATTCTCGGATTGGCCAGCGTGGCGATGATCGGCGTGGTGATGCTGGCGCCGTTTTCCTGCGATCTCGGCGTCGCGCCGGCGGAAAAATCGCCCGACGTACTCGTGGATCACGCGCGTGAGATCGTCAGCAAAGCCGGATACAATCCGTCGCCGCACGACAACGCGTATTGGTTTAGTCGCAACATCGGATTCCTGCGTGATCGCGCCATGCATCTGCCCAAATCGCAGCAGATCGGAGATTGGAAAACGGCGGAACAAGGCGCGGTGCGGTTTTTCTACCGGCAAAGTCCCCGCGATTTGTTTCCCAATCCTTTTTCCGGCTCCGTGGATTTAACCTATCCGGCCACGAACATGTCGGGAATGGTAGCGGTTTCCACCGAGCCGAATGGCGCCGTGGTCTACTTTGACGCCGTACCGCGCCAACTCACGTCGCACGAAACCTCGCCGCCGCCAAGCGGTCCTGCACCGGCCGAAGCCGCGAGTTGGCCGCTGTTCGCCGAGTCGCGCTTAGATGCCTCGCGCTTTACGCCGGAAAATCCCATTTGGCTGCCGCCGTCGCCGTTCGATCAGATTGCCGGATGGCGCGGTAGCTACGCACAGAGTCCCAACACCGTGATTCACGTGGTGGCCGCGAACTATCGTGGACGCCCGGTGTACTTCGAAGTGATTGCTCCATGGACAACGGCGAACCGCGATGCCGGCAATCCCACCACCAGTACGCGCGCCAACGTCGCACAGCGGGTGGTGTTCGGATTGGTGCTGGGATTGGTCGCACTGTCCATGGTGCTGGCGTGGCGGAACTGGCGCATGGGCCGCGCCGATCATTTGGGCGCGGTGCGCATCGGCGTTTTTGTCTTGTGCATGGATATTGCGCGCTGGCTCATGCGCGCGCACTACGTGGGAACCCCACAGATGGAATGGCAGATCTTCATCCTCGGCGTGGCCCTGGGATTGTGGGCCGCCGGCCTCGGTGCGATTGCCTACGTCGCCCTGGAACCGTACGTGCGGCGCCGCTGGCCGCAAGCGATGACTTCGTGGACGCGCGTGCTGGCCGGCCGGATTCGCGATCCCCTAGTGGGCGCCGACGTGTTGCTCGGAGTGGCGCTGGGGGCGGTGGTTTCCTTCATCATGTCGATCGCCAACGCCTCTGTCGTGTGGTTCAACCTGCGCGGTGAAACCACCAATGGTTTCGAGAGCGTCGCATTGGCGTCGTTCAACGGCGCCGCTTCGGAGATTCCGACCTACGCTGTCAACGCGGTGGTGAACTGCCTGGGAATCGCACTCTATGTTTTCGTGATTCGTGTGCTGATCAAACGTCAGTGGATCGCCGAAGCGGTGGCAGTTTTGGTGATTGCGCCCTTCCTCGCGAGCGGTGAGAATCTTTGGCTCGACATTCCCGGCGCCGTGATCTTGATCGCGGCCACCGTTCTTTCCTGCAGCCGTCGCGGGATTTTGACGCTCATCGCGTTCAACTTCACTTTGCAGGTTCTCACCTACATGCCGGTGACGCCCGATCCGTCCGTGTGGTATTTCAATCGCACGGTGCTGGCGCTGGCGGCGTGCGCGATTCCCGCGGTGTACGCATTTCGCGCCGCGTTGGCCGGCAAGCCGGCCTTCGGAACGATTTTTGCCGAGTAGCGTGTTGTCTCCTGCCGTTGTCAGAACCATTCGCGGTAGCGAATGGACTCGCTGGTCTTTTCCAAACACGTACGGTTGAAGCAAAGCAAATTGGGACCAGTCGCGCGCCCTGCGGAGGCGGTTGTGAGGACCAACGCTAGCGAGCCCATCTGCTACCGCAGATGGTTCTGACATCACGTGTTATACTCTCTTTCATCTCAAAATAGAAATGAGGCCGTTCCATGCCGCGCAGCGTGAATAAAGTAATTTTGCTCGGAAACCTGGGTCGCGACGCCGAATTGACGTTCACTCCCTCCGGGCAAGCGCTATCGAAAGTCAGTCTCGCCACCAGCCGCCGCTGGCAGGACAAATCGAGTGGCGAGTGGCAGGAAGAAACCGACTGGCACAATCTCGTGATTTGGGGCAAAACGGCGGAGAACTTGACGCAATATCTCACCAAGGGATCGCGCGTCTACGTCGAAGGCCGCATCAAGAATCGTTCGTGGGAAAAAGACGGCGTGAAGCATTACGCCACCGACATTGTGGTGGAAGATGTGGTCTTCGCCGGCGGCAAGGGTGAAAGCGGCGGTGGCGAAGGCGGCGGTGGCGCCCGCAGCGAAGCGCGCCCGCGTCCCGCGCGTCCCGCGGCGCGTCCCGTGCAGGGCGGTCCTCCGGCCGGCGACGATGGTCCGCACGAAGATCTTCGCGACGACGATATTCCATTCTAACGACCGTCCCATGACCCTCCAATGAACAGTCGCGTTCGGATTGGCTTGGCGCTCGGGGGCGGCGGGCTCGCCGGGCTGGCGTGGTTTCTGATGCGCTACGACCGCGCGATGCTCGGTGCGATGTACTTGCGCCCCAAGGAACTGGTCGACGTGGTGCGCATCGTCGACTACCTGGGAAGTTGGATGGTGACGATCCCTCTCGTCACGCTGGCGTTTGCGATTTACTGGCGGCCGGGCTGGGTGTGGCTGGCACTGCGACCCTTGGGCGCGCTGGCGACGTCGCAGTTGATCGCGGAAGCCGTGAAGTCTTTTGTGCATCGCGCCCGCCCGGGAACCATCGCGCAATCGAGCGACTTCTGGGGATATTCATTCCCAAGCGATCACGCCGTGGTGGGCTTGGCGGTGTGGTTCACGTTCTTCCAAGTGGTCGGCGAAATTTGGCCGGACGGCAAGGCGTTCGTGCTGACCGTCGGGTGCGTGATCGCGGCGCTGGTCGGGTGGACGCAAGTTTACTTAGGACTCAATTGGACCGCCGACGTACTGGCCGGATGGGCGTTCGCATTTCTGTTGATCGCCGCGGTGCCGGGACCGTATCCGCCGCAAGCGGGTCGCGTGAAGAGCCAGAAAAAATAAGACAAACCTTACCGCAGATGAACGCCGATGAACGCAGATAAAAACGATGCGCTATCCGTTTTTATCTGCGTTCATCTGTGTTCATCTGCGGTGAGGTTCTTTCTTATCGCAACGGCGGCGTACTCGCCGGCGCGTGACGATGTTGGGTCGCCTGCTCGTACGCGTACGCGATCCGCAACAACACCGCTTCCGACCACGGGCGGCCATAAATCGTCAGACCCGCGGGCAACACTCCGCCCCGCGTGTATCCCATCGGCACGTTGATCGCCGGAAATCCAGTGGTCGGCGAAAAGAATTGACTGTTGTCGCCGGCGGGCGTGTTCAAATCGCCGATCAAACGCGGCGGATTGCTCCACGTCGGATAAACCATCGCGTCGAGCTTCGATTCGTCCATCGTCTTCAGCACTGCGACACGCACTTTTTCGCGATACGCCATCTCCGCTTGACACGCCGGCGTCTCGGGACCATTTTCCGGTCCGCGTTCAGCCTGCTCCAGCCGCCGTTGGGAAGACGGATGGAAGCGCCCCGATTGAATAATCGCCGCCAGCGTCTTCAACGGCACGCGATCGCCCTGCGCGGCAAGGTAACGGTTGATGTCGTACTTGAATCCCATGCATGGACCAGCATCCCCGCCGCCACGCCGCGCATCGCTTAAATCCACTTTCGCGGGATCGACTATGATCGCTCCGGCGCGACGCATGTCGTCGACTGCTTTCATGAAGACACGCACGATTTCAGGGTCCGTGGACTCGCGCTCGTACGCCTGACGCAGCACGCCGATGCGCGCGCCCTTCAGTCCATCGCGATCGAGCGCCGCAAGATAGGCGCCGGGCTTCGGCATATGGTCACGTGCGGCTGCCGTCACCGGATCGGCCGGGTCTTCGCCGACAATCGCTTCGAAGACGCGCGCCGCGTCTTCCACGGTGCGCGCCATCGGTCCCGCGATATCGGCGAGCAGCGATAGCGGCGCGACTCCCGCGCGGCTGGTCAATCCCATGGTCGAGCGAATGCCCACCAGCGCTTGGTGCGACGACGGCCCGCGGATGGAATTGCCGGTGTCGCTACCCAAACCCACCAGCCCCAAACTGGCCGCCACCGACGCCGCCGTTCCTCCGCTTGATCCCGCCGTGACGCGGTCGAGCGCGTAAGGATTTTTCGTGTATCCCGGCAAAATCGAATTCACCGTTTCGTAGGGACTGAATGCCCACTCCGCCATGTTCGACTTCGCCAGCACGATCGCGCCCGCTTCCTTCACGCGCTTCACCTGAAACGCGTCTTTGTCGGAGATGAAGCCGGCCAACGCCAACGCGCCGTCGGCGGATTGCATGCCGATGGTTTCCATGTTGTCTTTCACGATGATCGGCACGCAGTGCAACGGGCCCTGGGTCGCGCGGCGATCCATTTCGTCGGCTTCCTTCAAAGCGTTGGGATTCAGGACCACCAGCGAATTGATCGCGGGACCGTTCTTGTCGTAGGCCTCGATGCGCTTCAGGTATTTCTCGACGAGATCGTGGCAGGTGAGGCGTCCCGCCTTCATCGCTTCGTGGACTTGCGCGATGGTCGCCTCTTCGACTTCGAAAGGCGCAGGCGGTTTTGGCGCTCCCTGGGCCGCGAGCGGCAGAACAAGTCCAACAATGGCAAATATTCGATGCATAGCGAACATGGAAGGCCACTTTACCATAGCGGAACACGCGCGGGCCTTTGGCCAACGCGCGATTCCATTTTGCGAACTTTCGGTTATGATGTATCGGAGCGTGCGAGCACTGATTCATGCGCATTAACGCATCGCGCGCGTAATACCGCGCCAACATTTTATCCACCGAGGTTTCCATGAAGACACGCAGTCTGGTCGCCATCGCTCTGCTTACGTTGTCCGTCTCCGCTTTCGCGGGAAGCCCTGCGCTCAGCACCGTTACGCCGAACTCGCTGACGTTTTCCGTGATCGTGAATGCCGCCACCAATCCCAATTCCCAGCAATTGATGGTGAACGTAGACTCGACGGCATTCGATCCCACCTGGACCGCCTTTGTCACCGTGAACACTCCGCAGGGTGGCAACTGGGCCACCATCGACAACATGTCGGGCAGCGGCAGCGGCGCGATCAACGTGTCGGTGAACAACGCCGGATTACCGCAAGGCGATTACAGCGCTTCGGTGACCGTGCAGGTGGGACAAGAGCCGCAAATCATCGTTCCGGTCACGTTTCATGTGGAGGGCACGATGACGTTCAACGCCAACCAGGGATCAAATCCGCCGACGCAGACATTGGCGCTGTCGGTGGCCAGTTCCGGCACGTTCACGGCCACTTGGACCGCCACCGTTTCCACCAGCAGCGGCGGAAATTGGCTGGTGCTCTCCGACGGAAAGAACAGTTCCACCGGCAATCCGCCGACACTCACCAGTTCGGCGACCAACTTGATCGTTTCACCGAACGTGACGGGTCTCGCCGTGGGAACGTACAGCGGACTCATCATGATCAGCAATGCGACGCCGTCCTACACGCAAGTGACGCTGATCGTGGCGCCGCCGGCGGTGACGCTGGCGCCCACCTCGCTGACGTTCGGCGGAACGTTCGGCAGCACGAATCCCACGCCGCAAGCTGTCACCGTGACGACCCCGAACGGATGGACCGCCACCGCATCCACGCAATCGGGCGGAAGTTGGCTGACCCTCACGCCGTCATCGGGAACGGGCAACGGATCGTTTCAGGCCAGCGTGTCGCTGAACGGCTTGAACACGGGACAATATCTCGGCGGCATCAGCGTACAAGTGGGCAGCAGCACGCCCGTGACCATGAGTGTCACACTGAACGTCGCGGGTCCCACGATTTCCGCCACGCCCAGCATGCTGACGTTCACGCAAGTGGAAGGAACCAACGCCGCCGCGCAATCCGTGCAGCTAGCCGCGACACCGGCGACGAGTACTTGGCTGGCAACCGCGCAAGTTTCATCAAACGTCAGTTGGCTCAGCGCCACTCCTTCGGGCGGAGTCTTCCCCGCGTCGATACTCGTTTTCCCGAACTCCGCGTCGCAAACGCTCACCGCGGGATCGTATCAGGGCACGGTCAACATTTCGGACCCCAACGGATCGCCGATGTCGTTGAACGTCACGGTGAATTTGACGGTCACGGCCGCGTCTGTCGGTTCGCTCACCGTGTTGCCGGTGCTCCTTTCGCCGCAAACATTGCCGGGAATCAATCCGCCGGCCGCGAGTATTTCCGTGGGCAATTCCGGATCGGGCAGTTTGAGTTGGACCGCCACGTCCACCACGCTGAACGGCGGCAATTGGCTGAGCGTTTCGCCGAATTCCGGCAGCGCCACGCTGCACGCGCCCGCGGCCGTGCAAGTGAACTACAACGCCGCAAACCTCAAGCCGGGAATCTACAGCGGTCAAGTTTCGGTCGCCACCGGTTCCGCGATTGCCAAGACGGTTTCCGTGCTGCTCACGGTGACGGCGAATGGTCCGCTGCTCTTGCTTGGACAGAGCGGAGTCAGTTTCACGATGGCCGCGGGATCGACGCCGCAAACGCAGACCGTGACGATCGCCAATCCCGGATCGGCGTCGGAAAACATTTACACCAACATTGTTTCCGGCTCGGACTGGCTCAGTTTCAGCGCCACGGTTCCCTTCCAACTGGCGAGCGGCGGGACGACCTCGTTCACCATCACTGCCAATCCCAAGGGACAAGCCGCCGGTCCGCACTACGGCGCGCTGCAAATCAGCCAGGGAGGCACCACGAATCCACTGCCGCCGCAATATATCTGCGTGCTGATGAATATCACCGCGACGCCATCGGTCACGGTCTATCCGGTGGGTTTGATCCTCACGCCGAATCAGTTGCAACAGTCTTTCACGCTGTTCAGCGAAACATCGATTTCCGCGACCATGAGCGCGCGAACGCTTTCCGGCGGCAATTGGCTCTCGGTGGGACCATCGACGGCCACCGTGCTTCCTTCGGCGACAGTGGCGGTGAGCGCCGCGGGCGCGGGGCTGCCCTCGACGCCGGGCCTGTATCAAGGCGTGGTGACCGTGTCCTACGGGTCCACGCTGCCGTCGCAGGACATCAACGTGTTCCTGGTGATTCCCTCCACCAGCGGCGTGTCGGCCGAATCCGTGCGCAGCGCCGATGGCGCCACGTGTACGCCGAATCAATTGATCATGGCCGTGCGCGCACTCGGCAGCAACTTCGCGTCGACGGTGGGATGGCCGGTCGATCTGGAAGCGCAAGTGGTCGACAACTGCGCGAATCCGGTGACGGGCGCGACCGTGCTCGCGACGTTCTCCACCGGCGACACGCCGCTGGCGCTCGCGAATGTGGGCGGCGGCATCTACTCGGCCACGTGGAATCCGGCGACCGCCAATCCCGCGTCGGTAACGATCCAAGCGATGCAAGCGCCGCTGGCGCCCGCCAAGACCACCGTGCCGGGAACGGTCGCGGCCAACACCGCTCCGCCGCCGGCGGTCGCGTTTGGCGGCGTGGTGAACGGCGCGAGTTTCGCGCCCAACGCAGACGTTGCGCCGGGCAGCATCGTCTCGGTCTTCGGAGTGAATCTCGCATCGTCAAACGGGAATCAGAACTCCGGCTTCCCGCTTCCCGTGACGCTCGGCGGAATCAAGCTGAGCATGGGCGGCATCGACATGCCGCTGTTCTTCTCGGCCACCGGCCAAGTGAACGCGCAAGTGCCGGCCGAACTCACGCCGAGTGCGCAAACAGCGGTGGTGGCGCGCGCGATCAAGACCGGCTCCGACGAAACCGACAGCGTGCCCGTTCCCGTGACGTTGGGACCAGCGCATCCGGGCATCTTCATCGCCTCGGAAACAGGCGCCTCGAATCAAGGCGCGATTCTGAATCCGAACAACACCGTGACGGATTCGACGAATCCCACGAGCGTCGGCCAAGTAATCGTGATTTTCTGCACGGGACTCGGCGCCACCACGCCGGCGGTAGCGACGGGCGCAGCCGCGCCCGCGAGTACGGCGGTAACAACGCCGGTCACCGTGACCATCGGTGGAGTCACGGCGACGAATGTCCCGTACGCGGGTCTCGCGCCGGGCTTCGTGGGACTCTATCAGGTAAACGCAGTGGTCCCGGCGGGTACGCCGAGCGGAGGGTCAGTGTCGGTGGTGCTTACGCAGAATGGAATCGCGAGTAATACGGCGACGATCGCCGTGCATTAGCCAACCACGATCTGGCGCTTGGGGGAGAATCTTGCGATTCTCCCCCGCGCTCCGACAGCCCATCCCGTTTCGTTCACAAAAGCCATTGCGTTGAACGACCGGTTGTCAAATAGGTCCCAACTGGCGCCGCCGTCGACAGAGCAATCCGAACCGGATGTTCCCGTAACAATCCACATCTTGCCTACGATCGCCACGGCCGAGCGAAATCCAGCCGGGTGTGAGCTCGGCGCAGTCCAAGTCTTTCCACCGTCAGATGTAAATGCGATATTGCCAGTGCTTTGTTTATCCTTCGCGTAGTCTCCGCCGACCACGATGCCGTGCTGATCATCGGAAAACGCGATGGAGAAAATGCCGGCAGACGCGGAGTCATTGCGAATGGGCGTTGCCGTGACCGTCCAATGCACGCCGCCGTCGGTCGAGTGAAAAACACGCCCCGCGCCAACACCGCCCGTGACGAACCACGCGTCTTCCTTACCGCGCACGATCAAACACGTGTTGCTCGCGGCGAATGATCCTTCTTTGTCGATCGCCGGCGGCGTCTGTTGACGCGTCGAAGTTTTTCCGCCGTCAGTCGTCGTACGAACTTCGGCGGAGCCGTCGAGCGCGTCGCCGAGCACGATGCCATGCGACGCATCCCAAAACGCGATCGCGTCGAGAAAGCCCTTCGGATCGGGCTCGGTGAACATGAGCGTCCAATGCTCGCCGGCATCGGACGTTTTGTACACGCGCGACTTCTCACCCGCGCCGATGCTCAGGATAAACGCGGTGTTCTCGTCGATGGCGCGAATCCCGCGAAAGTCGAGCGATTCGGCTCCGGGCACTTTCGCGGCCTTCCACGTTTCGCCGCCGTCAGTGGTGCGCAGCACCGTGCCGCCCGAGCCCGACGCCCATACCACGCGCTCGTTCACCGCACTGACACCGCGCAAACTCGCCGTCGTGTTGCTAACTTGGGGAATCCACGCTTGCGCCACGGCCGCGCCCGCCAGGAAAAACACAGTGAATCTCATGGACGCATTGTACCAATTTGGAGTGCGGCGACTTGTCGCCGCTTTCGACGCGCGAGGCTTGACTCGCGCGCCTGTTTGAAACTATGCGTAGCGCGGCCCGCGTCAAGCCGCGGGCTACCAAAGCGGCGACAAGTCGCCGCACTCCAAATTACGCCTCGCGCGCCGCCAGATTCGCGTAGAAACGGTCGTGCATCGTGCGCGTCGTCCCGTTTTCGAGCGGGGCCTCGCGCACAATGTCGATTCGCGCATCGAACAAAGACTCCGGCGTCACGGTCCCGCCCTTTGGAGTGATCGCCACCAGTGGAGGCCCTTGATTCTTCAAGGGCGCAATCTGCCGCAAGCCCTCACACTGATAGCACACGCCTTCCTTGCCGATCAACCGGCACAATCCTTCATACGACTTGATCATCGTGGAGCGCGCGTCCGACAAGCGATGACGAAACACCGGCTCCGACACTTCCATCATCCCGGCCGCTTCTTCATTCGAAAATCCCAGCATCTCGCGCAGCACGATCGCCGCTTGTTGTTCGGGCGGCAGCGATCGCCCGATGCACGTGAAGCAAAACGAAATGTGTTCCCGGATTTCGAAGATGAAATCGGGCGCCGACATCAGCGCGCGCAATCCTTCGATCGCGCCGGGCGTCTTGTCGGCTTCCTTCTCGCCCTCGAGCTGCGCTTCCACGCGCCACCGCTTCTTCCCGCGCAAGTGATCGAGACACACATGCGTGGCGATTCCGAAAAGCCAGCTCTTGAATCGCGAGTCGCGGCGAAAACTCGGTAAGCTTTCGAGCGCCCGCACCAGGACGTCTTGGAGTAAATCCTCGGCGTCCTGGCGCAGGGAAACCATCCGGTAGATGTATCCGAACAACGGTCCGCGCCACGGCTCCACCAGCGTGCCGAACGCGGCGCGGTCGCCGTTTTTCGCGGCATCTACGAGTTGAAGCTCTTCCATTGACGCGGTCTCCTTACGTTTTCAACAGCGTTTGCGCGAGTTGCAAGTGATTGCCGGCGGGATCGCTGAACGACGCGAGCCGCACGATGCCGGGAATCTCGCGCGTCTCGCCGAGAAACTTCACGCCGCGCCGTTCGAAATCCGCGCGCGTCGCGTCGATGTTGTCCGTCGCGAGCACGACGGTCGCGCCCGCGCCCGGTTGCGTTTCACTCAACCCGATCGTCGGCGAGTCGGTGCCTTCGCCGAACTCGGCCCATCCCGGCATCTCGTAGAGCTTTTTCAGTCCTAACGTTTCGCCGTAAAACTTCGACGCCGCCTTCAAATCTTTCACAGGGTACCACGCCAACATCATCTTCATTGTTGCGATCCTCCAGGGGAAATTTGACTTACAACAACTAAGTCGAACGAGCCGCGGAAAACCGCCAACGCGTTGAAAATGATACGATCAGAGAGGGAAACAATCATGCCTACCGATACTCTGCCCGCGCCTCCTGCCGTGATTCGCGCCCCCCGCGGACGCGACATTTCCTGCCTTGGATGGCATCAGGAAGCCGCGCTGCGCATGTTGATGAACAATCTCGATCCTGACGTCGCGGAGCGCCCGCAGGACTTGGTGGTCTACGGCGGAACGGGTCGCGCGGCTCGCAACTGGGCGTGCTACGAGGCGATCGTGCGCGAATTGCGCCGCTTGCGCAACGACGAAACGCTGCTCGTACAGTCGGGCAAACCCGTGGGCGTTTTTCGCACCCACGATTACGCTCCGCGCGTGCTGATCGCCAACTCCAATCTCGTCGGCCACTGGTCGAACTGGGAGCATTTCCGCGAACTCGAACGCGCGGGACTCACTATGTACGGTCAAATGACCGCCGGGAGCTGGATCTATATCGGATCGCAAGGAATTGTGCAGGGAACGTACCAAACATTCGCCGCGGCCGGAGAAAAACATTTTGGATCGGATCTGTCGGGCAAGCTGGTGGTCTCGGGCGGCCTCGGCGGCATGGGCGGAGCGCAGCCACTGGCCGCGACGATGTGCGGCGCGGCGTTTCTTGGCATCGAGGTGGATCCCGAACGCATCAAGAAGCGCCTGCGCACCGGCTACTGCGACATCATGGTGAACGATCTCGACGAAGCCGTGCGCATTTTGAAACTCGCCGTGCGCACCAAGGACCCCAAGTCCGTGGCGCTGGTGGGAAATTGCGCCGACGTGATTCCCGAACTCGCCGCGCGCGGCATCGTGCCCGACATTCTCACCGATCAAACCAGCGCCCACGATCCGCTCGTCGGCTACATTCCGCAAGGATTGTCGCTCCCCGAAGCGGCGGAACTGCGCCAACGCGACCCCCAGGAGTACATCCGCCGTTCGATGGCGTCGATTGGAAAGCACGTGGAAGGAATGCTCGCGCTGCAAAAAATGGGCGCCGTCACCTTCGACTACGGCAACAACATCCGCACGATGGCGCACCAGGCCGGCGTTTCGAACGCCTACGATTTTCCGGGCTTCGTTCCGGCCTACATTCGACCGTTGTTCTGCGAAGGCCGCGGGCCATTTCGCTGGGCGGCGCTTTCCGGCGATGAACGAGACATCGCGGCCACCGACGAGCTGGTGTTGAAGATGTTCCCCGAGAACACGCTGCTGACGGGCTGGATTTCCATGGCGCAAAAACGCGTGAAATTCCAGGGCCTGCCCGCGCGCATCTGCTGGCTCGGTTACGGTGAGCGCAACCGCTTCGCCGTGGCGATGAACGAAATGGTCGCCGACGGCCGCATCAAAGCACCCATCGTGATCGGCCGCGATCATCTCGATTGCGGATCGGTGGCCTCGCCGTATCGCGAAACAGAATCCATGAAGGACGGCTCGGACGCCATCGCCGATTGGCCGCTGTTGAACGCGATGCTCAACACGGCGTCGGGCGCGAGTTGGGTTTCCATTCACAACGGCGGCGGCGTGGGCATCGGATACTCGCAGCACGCCGGACAAGTCACCGTCGCCGACGGCACCCAGGACGCGGCGGTGCGTCTCGATCGCGTGCTGACGAACGATCCCGGCATCGGCGTGGCGCGTCACGTGGACGCGGGGTACGAAGCGGCCGCCGATTTCGCCAAGTCGCAAGGCGTGCGCGTGCCGATGGCATAGCCGGCAGCCGAGATGGAATTACTGATTACAGGCGCGTCGCAGCTTGTTACGCTCTCGGGTGCTCCGGGACCGCGGCGGGGCGTCGCCATGCGCGAAGTGGGCGTGATCGAAAACGGCGCGCTGCTGGCGCGCAACGGCACGATCGTCGCGGCGGGACGCTCGAGCGACGTCGAGCGATTGCCCGCCGCCAAGCGCGCCACGGTCATCGACGCCACGGGCAAAGTCGTGTTGCCGGCGTTTGTCGATAGTCACACGCATCTTGTTTTCGCCGCGCCGCGACTCACCGATTTCGAAATGCGCATCGGCGGCGCCAAGTACGAAGAGATCGCGCAGGCCGGCGGCGGAATCGCCTCGAGCGTGCGAACCACGCGCAATGCGGGACGCGAAGAACTCGCGGCGCGCGCGTTTCACTATGCCCAGCACGCGCTCTCCTACGGAACAACGACGCTCGAAGTGAAGAGCGGCTATGGTCTCGACGCCGAAACCGAGATTCGCATTTTAGAGGTGGTACGCGACGTTTCTTCGGCCGAGCTGCCCGAATTGATTCCCACTTTCTTGGGCGCCCACGTCGTACCGCAAGACACGCCGCGCGCCGCGTACTTGAAACTGTTGACGCACGAGTTGATTCCGCAAGTTTCGCGCGAAGGACTCGCGGAATTCTGCGACGTATTCTGCGATCGCGGCGCGTACACGCTGGCCGAAGCGCGCACCATCTTCCGCACGGCGGCGCGTCACAAGTTGAAATTGAAAATCCACGCCGAGCAGCTTTCGCGCACCGGGTCGGCGGTAATGGCGGCGCGCATGGGCGCAGCGAGCGCCGATCATCTCGATTGCGTCACGCGCGCGGACATCGCGGTGCTCGCAAAATCGCGCACCATCGCCACATTGTTGCCTGGCTGTTCCATGTTTTTAGGTCTCGCGTATCCACCCGCGCGGCGGCTCATCGACGGCGGCGCGGCGGTCGCCCTGGCCACCGACTTCAATCCCGGCACATCGCCGACGCTCAGCATGCCGCTGATGATGTCGCTCGCGTGCACGCAGATGCGCATGTCGCCGGCGGAAGCGCTCACGGCGGCCACGGTGAATGCGGCGCACGCCGCGGGACGCGGCCGCGTGGTGGGGTCGCTGGAGTGCGGCATGCAAGCCGACATCGCGGTTTTCGATGCGTCCGACTATCGTGAAATTCCGTATTACCTTGGTATGCACACCTGCTCCATGACCATTCGCAAGGGAAAAATTGTTCACAGCGCACGTCGTCCATGAAAACACCCCATGAAAACACTCGTTGAATGCGTTCCTAATTTCAGTGAAGGCCGCGACGCGGCGAAAGTCGCGGCGGTTGTCTCGGCGATCACGTCGGTGCCCGGCGCGGTGATTCTCGATCAAGAGATGGATGCCGATCACAACCGTTCGGTGATCACGTTTGTGGCGCCGCGCGAAACCGTGGTGGACGCCGCGATCGCCGGTGTGAAACGCGCCGTCGAGTTGATCGACTTGACCAAGCATCAAGGCGCACATCCGCGCCTGGGCGCTGCCGACGTCGTCCCGTTCGTGCCGATTGAAGGCGTCACGCTCGACGATTGCATCGCGCTGGCGAATACCGCCGCCGAACGCATTTGGAAAGAATTGCACGTTCCCGTTTACCTCTACGAGGCAGCGGCGCGAACGCCGGAGCGCCGGAATCTCGAGAACATTCGCAAAGGACAATTCGAAGGCGTGCGCGACGAGATCGCCACCAACCCCGATCGCAAGCCGGATTTCGGCGAGGCCAAACTGCACGCCACGGCCGGTGCGGTGGTGGTGGGCGCGCGCAAGTTTTTGATCGCGTATAACGTGAATCTCGATACGCCGGATGTTTCCATCGCCAAGGCCATCGCGAAAAAAGTGCGCGCGTCGTCCGGCGGTTTGCCGTGCGTCAAGGGCATGGGCGTGGAGTTGAAGGCGCGCCATCTGGCGCAAGTGTCGATGAACCTCACCGACTTCGAAACCACGCCGGTGGCCGCCGCATTCGAAGCGGTGAAATCCGAAGCCGCGGCGCTCGGCGTGGGCATCGTGGGCAGCGAGATTATCGGGCTGATTCCGAAGCGCGCGCTGGAAGACGCGGCGGCGGCGTATCTAAAGGTAGAAGGCTTTTCGCCATCGATGATTGTGGAGAATCGCCTGGCGGCAGCGATGTCAACCGCGGGGCCCGCGAAAAAATCGGCCCTCACGGATTTTGTGGCCGACGTGGCGGCCGCGACGGCGACACCGGGCGGCGGCAGTGTGGCCGCGGCGGCGGGCGCGATGGCGGCGGCGTTGGGACGTATGGTCGCGTCGATGTCGCGCACGAAAAAAACGCTAGCGCAGTATGAAACGCGCTTCGCCAAGATCCTCACGGCGCTGGAAGCAGATTGCGCGGCGCTGGAAGCGGCCGTGGAGCGCGACGCGGAGTCGTACAACGGCGTTGCCGCCGCGTACAAACTGCCCAAAGATTCGCCCGAGCGCCCCGCGGCGATTCAAGCGGCCTTGAAACACGCCGCCGAAGTTCCTCTCGAAACCGCGGAGCGCGCGACGCGCGTCGAGGCCGCGCTCGCCATCCTCGAGGAAATCGGCTCGCCATCGATGGCATCGGACGTCGCTGTCGGACGCATGATGGCGGAAGCCGCGATCGGCGGCGCGCTCGCCAACGTGGAGACGAATCTTGGCAGCATCACCGACAAGCAAGTCGCCGACGCGATCCGCGCGCGCATGGAAGAAATGACTTCGTGATCCAGCGAATCCTCGAAGTAATTTGTTGCTCACTCGCCGATGCGCGGGCGGCACAGGAAGGCGGCGCGGATCGCCTGGAGATTTGCGCGCGTCTCGATTTGCAAGGACTCACGCCGCCGCTTAACGTGATCCAGGCAATCGCCTGCGAAGTGGAAACGCCCGCCCGCGTGATGATCCGCGTCAATGACGGCTTCACTGCATCCACCGCCGAGATTTCCGAAATGCGCGCGCAGGTCGAAAGCTTCGCGCCGCTGCCCATCGAAGGAATCGTCTTCGGCCTGCTCGACAAGTCCGGCCGTCTCGATTTTTCGTCAATGGATCGGGTGCTTCGCGAAATGCCGTCGCATTGGAAATGGACGCTGCATCGCGCATTCGACTTCGCGGCCGGCTCTGCCAATGAAAAACTCGCCGCCGTACAAAAGCACGCGCGTGCCGATCGCATCCTCACGGGGGATTCCTGGCGCCTCGCGCCGCCCGATGGCTTGCGTTTCATCGCCGGCGGCGGTCTCGACGCGACAAATCTCCGCGAATCCATGAACTCGCCGTGCCGCGAATTCCACTTCGGCCGCGCCGCCCGCGTCAGGCCCGATCTTACCGCGCCCGTCGACGCCGCGCGGGTTCGCGAACTCCGAGGCATTCTCGATCAAAAGCTCGACAAACAGTAATCCCGCTTTCTGTTTCGAACAAAACACGAAGATTCTGCTTGACATGGGCGAAGTAAAACCGTATTGTGAGTACGCCTCCGGGGGAAGTTGGCGCGTTTTACACGCTGGCTTAACACCTCCCCGCAGGCAAACCGAATAAAATCGCGTTGGGAGGACGTATGCCAATCAGTCAAACGATGTTGCCCGAATTCGATATGGAATGCGCGAACACGCGCAAGGTTTTGGAGCGGGTTCCCTTCGACAAGATCGACTATAAGCCGCACGAAAAGTCCGGCACGATGGGATGGGTGGCCGGTCACGTCGCGGGACTCCCCGGCTGGTGCAAGGAAACATTCACGCGCGACGACCTGGACATCGCGCCGAACGGCAAGTTCGAACCCGAGCCGATTCCCCAGACCGGCGAGGCGCTGCTCGCGAAATTCGACAAGTGCGTCGCCGCCGGACGCGAAGCCATGGCCGCTGCCAGCGACGAAAAATGGATGGGAACTTGGAAGCTGCTCATGACCGGCAAGGAAATCATGGCCATGCCGCGCGCCGCTGTCTATCGCAGCTTCGTGATGAATCACTTGATCCATCACCGCGCGCAGCTCACGGTTTACTTGCGCATGAACAACGTGCCGGTGCCGGGAATGTACGGCCCCTCGGCGGACGAGCCGAACTTCTAGTAGAGAGTCCTGAGTCCTGAGTGCCGGAGCACTACAACTCAGCACTCAGGACTCAGCACTTGTTTTACTCTTTCGCCGCATGACCCTCCACCAACTCAATCCGCACGTGGTCGGGACCCTCGATGAACGCGAATTTGACCTTGCCGTTGGCCACGCTGCGGATCTCGTCGGTGACTTTCACGCCGTCCTTGCGCATCTTCTCGACGAACTCCGGCAAGTTGTCGACGCTGAAACCGATGTGATCGACCACGTGTCCCTTGGGCGACTCGAAATCCTGGCGATCTTTCCATAACTCCGGCCACTGCACGCGCGCGTAGGTCACCGGGAAAATAATCAGATTCACGTTGTCGATGTTCAGGCTGGCGGAGGGCGACACCGGAAATTCGCGGATCATGCGCACGTCTTTGGTCAAGCGTCCCGACGCGTTAAACCATTTGGCATACCACTCGCCCGCCTTGATCGGGTCGAGGCTCAGCACATGAATGTGGCCGAAGCGATGATGCTGCGCCGTGTTCAGTTCGATGATCGCGTTGTCGGGACCTTGCACGTAGGCGAAGAAGAATCCCGGACCCAACGGCGTGATCGGCGTGGAAAACTTTGTGCCGGCGTCGAGCTGCTTCTGATACGTCTCCTGCATGTTCTCCGCGCCCCAGCCGAAATGCCAAATCGCCGAGGTCACGTCGGAAACCGGCGCGCTGTTCACCTTGTTGAACAGCATCCACGATTTCTGCGCCCACACGGCGTCCATGATTCCCGCGAATCGTCCCTTCTCGGCGTCAAACTTGGTCGTGTAAAACGCGATGTCCGCCGCGGGATCGGTGGCGTTCAAGTGAAGATGATGGAAATGCGTGACGGTCGCGCCATCGGGCGGCTTGACGGTTGCGGTTGCCGGTGGCGCTGCTTGCTTCGGCGCGTCCTGCGCGGTGAGAATCAGCATCGAAAGCGCCGCCGCCAGCGCGGCGAAGAGAAAAGCTCGCAATGTCATGGACGGGAGTGTATCAAATGGCTGTTTCGCGCGGAAGCGCGCGAATGCGTCCAACCGGTGGTGCTTCAGTTTGAATTTCTAGCGGCTCCGCCGCTGCTTTGTGCGGAAGGGCTCCGCCCTTCCGCCTGTAGTTTGGACATTTCTCGTGCTACGTTGGCGAGCGTTTGGTTACATTCTGTCCCCGAGGCTGCGTGGCAGGCGGTATTTCCGTCGACCACATCTCTATCGGTTGGAGTTGATGCGAGCGAGCCT
>Ga0209060_10000176_pt1 | contig 157117 bp, 120 predicted proteins | sample Coa_R1_8_FD_187155 | JGI IMG/M metagenome (GOLD analysis project Ga0209060, IMG submission 187155) | Surface soil microbial communities from Centralia Pennsylvania, which are recovering from an underground coalmine fire - Coalmine... | ecosystem: Environmental > Terrestrial > Soil >...
AGCCGTAGCGAAAGCGAACTCGTAGAGTAGCGGCCTCGTGAGCAAAACGTTGCCGGCCAACCTGCCGCGTAAAGGGGAAGCCTGCCATCGGTGATGAAGCAACTCACCGGTGAGGACCCGCGGGCATATTACATGCATCGCTGGCCGTCACCGAAAGCCAGGAAGCGACTCCGGGATCGCGTACGAGAGATCACCGATTCGCGCCAAAGCGGGGCTGACGTGAAGCAGATCCTCGCCAAGCTCAACCCCGTGCTTCGCGGCCTGGGGGAACTGTTTCCGGACGGGGACAGCCGATCGGGAGTTCCTGAAGATGGACAGTTTTGTGTGGCAGCGGATCATCTGATGGCATTATCGACGAGGCGGTCAGCGACCCACGCGACGCCGTGCATGGACCAGCCAACGACTCCCTGTTATGGGCTTGTATCGTCTGCGAGGGACCGTGCGATACCCGGCAGGCCGCACCTAGAAGATCATCGTGAAGTCGTACGCGGGAAAACCGCACGTACGGTTTGAAGGGGGTATATGGAAACGGGCTAGCCCCACGGGCTATTACCACGCCATAATCGAACAATGAGGTCGGCGGCCATCGCCCTCTGCTGTCTCGCTGGCTTGCAGTTGAACGCCCAGCAGCCAAGTTTTAGCGGTGTTGCAATTAACTCGACCACGCGGGAGCCTCTCGGTGGGGTCCACATCACGCTTCTGGCGATTCGAAACTTTCCGGAACCGAACCAGCCTTACGGTGCGGTCAGCGGGCCTGATGGCCGATTTTCGATTCCCAACCTTCCATCGGGCATTTACCAGCTTTTGCCGCGGCACAACGGCTTCCTCTACCTGCACGACGAAAACAAGGACTTTTCAGAAATCAGAATCGTTCTCAAGCCGGGTGACGCTATCTCAGATCGTATCGTCGCCATGACGCCGGCGGCCATCCTCACCGGGCGCGTCACCGATGAGTTCGGCGATCCTGTCGAAGGCGCATTCGTCAACGCGACACCCGTTACCGGTGACCCTTCGAGTTCCGTGGTATCGAGCCGGATGAACGGTTACACGGATGAGCTCGGACGGTTTCGCATTGCGGGGGCGCCGGGCAGGTTCCGCATCAGCGCAAAGGGTGGGTCCCTGCGACTGGGTGTAAACGAAATTCGCACCGATGGCAGCGAGATTCCGGTTTATGCCGAGACCTGGTATCCGTCCACCGACCGCCGCGAGCGTGGCACTGTTGTCGAGGCCATCGGCGGCCGGGAAACAGCAGGAAACGACATCCGCCTCATCCGTAAACGCAGCCTCACGCTCAGCGGCGTTGTCACGGGCGCCCCCGAGGGCTCGGTTCGCCCTATAGTTTTCGTGCATACGAGATCGTTTGGCCTGCCATTCACCACACCCGACGGTGACGGACGATTCACCGTGTCCGGTCTCGCGGCGGACCGGTACACACTTTGGGCGCACTATGAGGCGGGCGCCGTGCAACTCAACAGCGCCCCTGTGGTCGTACCGCTTGAAAGCGCCAATGAAACCGGCCTGAATCTGCGGCTGGCGTCTGCTGAGCAACTCTCCGGCACGCTGGAGTTCGAAGGGAGTGCAACGAATTCCGCGCCCGGGCGGAATCAGAAAGTGATGGTCCATATCGAGCCGGTTACGCCGTCCTTCTGGACCGAGACGCAGGGTGGCAACGTCGATCGCAAGGGAACGTTCAGTGTCGCGAACGTCTTTCCCGCGAAATATCGCGTGCGCGCCGAGGCATTGCCGGAAAACGCCTTCATCAAGTCCGTCAGCGTCGATGGAGCAGTAATGCCTGACACGGTAGTCGATTTTTCAGGCGGCGTGAACGGCGCCAAAATCAAGCTCACCATCGGGCTGAATGGCGCCTCCTTGGAAGGAATCGCTTCGAGTGAAAACGGGATGCCTGCCTGCTGCGCGATGGTGGTGCTTGCCGACCGTGTCGAACACGTCAACGACCATATGGCGTCGGTGGAGGGCGGGAAGAAGTACCGCTTCACTGGCCTTCCCCCAGGAAAATACCGGCTGATCGTTTCCGGTCCGTCGCAAGACTTTGGTACGCAGACCGCGGAGGAGCTTTTTGCGAAAGCGCCTGAGATCGAACTACACGAAGGCGATCATGTCACGCGAGATGTGACATTCAAACCGCGCGGGGCGAAATGAAACGGCTCTTCTCGATCGTCGCACTCGCCTACTGTGCTTGCGCGCAGACGGCCTCCATTGAGGGGATCGTTACGAGTTCGGTCACCGGCTCGGCACTCGTGCGAGTGCACGTGGTTTTGAAAAATCCCACCGACAACTCAGGCCCGGAATACGGAGCGCAGACGACGGATGACGGACACTTCTCCATAAGCGGAGTACCGGCCACACGGGCCTACATACTGAACGCCGCACGGGTTGGTTACGCGACCTTCCGCATGAGCGTCACTCTTGAGCGTGACGAAAATCGGAAGAACGTGGATTTGAAACTTACGCCCGTAGGCTCGATCCGGGGCTGCGTCACGGACTCCTCGGGCAAGCCGCTGGAACACGTAACCGTCACCGCGGACGGAAGTGACAACAAGCGGGCTATCACCGATGAAAACGGGCAGTTCCGCATCGGCGGTCTTACTCCCGGAAAATACCGCGTGAAAGCGGAGGGCGGCGGGCGAATGGACTTCATGACCAAACCCGAAATCATGGCTGATGGATCGGTTCAGCTTCATGATGCCTCGACCTTCTATCCGGGAGTTCTCGATGCGCGCCAGGCGCAACGAGTCGAGGTGAAGCCCGCCACCGAGGTGTCCGGCGTCGATATTCAGCTCGTGGGCGTGCCTTTCGTGCGTGTCAGCGGCAAGGTTGTCGATTTTCCGCGTGACGCGGGAGAGGCGTATGCAACGATCGCATCGCGTAGCATGGGCGGTGGCGAGGGTCTTCCGATCGAGCCCGACGGCTCGTTTGAGTTCTGGGGTCCGGACCCGGGCAAGTACACCCTGAGCGCTGCCTGGGGGCCACGCGACGGACCGGGCATTTCCACGGGAGTGATTCAGATAGAAGTCGCGGGCTCGAATGTCGACAACATCGAACTACGAGTAGTGCCGGAGTCAAGCATCGCGGGCCGCCTCCTGGCTGACACGTCTGATCTGCCACAGCCGAACGCGCAGACGAGGGTCGCGTTGCGGGAACTGAACTCCGGGTCGAACGCGGGAGATCCGGCGCCGGTCGAGCCCGACAATTCGTTCAAGCTAAAAGGCGTGAGGGCAGGCAAGTATGTCGTCAGCGTTTCCCAGGACGGCGTCTATGTGAAGTCGATGAGGCTAGGCACATCGGCGTCCGACGGCGACATTCTTGATCTGATCAACGGTTCCCGGGGCGCCGGCCTGACGCTGGTTATGAGCACTGCTGTGGGATCGATAACCGGCACGGTTCGGGATGAAAACGGAAACCCCGCCGAGGCGCTGGTCGTGCTTTCACGCGATCTCGGCGAGCAGACGATCCCCGCGTCGCGGTCGACAGATGCCCAACCCGGCGGTTCCTATTCATTCGCGAACCTTCCGCCTGGAAAATACAGGATCGCCGCCTTTCCACATGAGGACGCGGATTTGGTTCTAAGGCCAGATGGACTGTCAGCATTTGACGACCTGATGGAGGGCGTTGAACTCGCCCCGGCCGGCAAGGTTTCGAGGGACTTGAAGATCGTGCGTTGAAACGCCGCCGCGACGATAATCCCCCCTGACGGCCGTGCGGGTTCTCCCGGCTGTCCGTCCTAAACCCGTCTCCAGCGAGAGAAAAGTGTTGATCGATCCTGCCGAGGCTTGCGCGCGACGAACCGTTGACGGTTCGCCGGTTTCAACGTCAAAGCCAGCACAATCCAGTAAAATGCTGATTTGTGCGCGTCTTCATACGAGGTATCGCCGTCGTTCTCATACTCGGGTTGCTTGTGGGCACGATCTACGAACGCCTGGGGAAACAACGGGACCAAGAACGGCTGCCCCGCCTCGGCCAAGCTGTTGACATCGGCGGGCGGTCACTCAACATATATTGCTCGGGAAGTGGAAGTCCACCGGTGATTCTGGACACCGGCGGAAGCGCCCCAGGCTACAGCAACATGCCCTTTCAGAAGCTTGTCTCCGAGCTGACGCGCACCTGTTGGTTCGACAGGGCGGGCCTGGGTTGGAGTGACCCCAGCCCCGTGACCCAGACGAGTGCGCCGATCGCGGCAGACCTCCACAAGTTGCTTCGTGCTGCGAAGATTGATCCGCCCTATATTTTGGTGGGGCAGTCGTTCAGTGGATTCAATGTTCGGGTTTTTACTAAGGCGTATCCAAGCGAAGTTGCCGGAGTGGTGTTACTTGACTCGGTTCAGGAAGATCAGCAGCAATACGAGCCCCGGTCCACTTTGTCTCCCATCAACCGGCTGCCGGCGGTTGTCCGGGGTGCGCTTTGCAGGGCAACACCTTTTGCGGCAAAGGTGGGTCTGATCCGTGTGACCATGAGTGGGTCTGGGCCAGACGGGCGGGTTCCGTCCGGGCTTCACGCCATCCGAGGCAGCCGTCCTCCATGGACTTGAATCTCAGCTCAAGGCCATCGTGGCCTCCTCTGGATGTGACGCTTGGGAAAAGAGCGCCGCCGAGCCGCGTGACGCAGGAAATCTTGGCAATGTTCTGCTGACCGTCTTGACTGCCGGCAAGCCTTTAACGGTAGGCGATCCGCAAGTCGATCAGGAGATCCAGGCGTTCCACGAGACCTGGGTGCATCAACTGCAGCCTCGACTTGCCGCGCTCTCAACGCGCGGCAAACAGGTCATCGTAGAAGAGAGCAGTCACGCCATCGCGGGCGACATGCCGAGCGCCGCACTCGAGGCGATACGGCAAATTCTTTCGGAAACTCGCGGACGATAGGCCACGATTAGCGCGCAGCGTTTACTCGTCTACTGGGCGGCCGGCCCGTGCCGACTCGACCGGACTGCCTGTGAAACTTCTGCACGCGCACCGCGGAAACGAAAATGATGTGCCTATGCAAGCTCGCCACAAAGGATCTGCCTGTGTTTTCAATGCCAGGCGCGTGTCCCATCAAAAACGCGGAAAGGCGCTATACCCGTAAGCGGCATGTTGAACGGGATCTTCGGTTCCGGCGAGCGCCGGCATATTGCGGTATGGCAACGAGTCAAAGTCGTCGATCGTTGTCGGATAAGCTCATGCGGCCCCGTGTGGGCCACGCAGAGACAAAGCTTAAGCAGACATGACGCCGGCTACATACGGCTCCGAGGCGGGCTTTGTTAAAGCCCGACTTTAAACAGTTGATTTTTCGGCCGCGCACTTCTTCCGCACCTCGTAGCACAGCGCGACGATGCCGCTTGTGTACGCCTTCGTCTCGACAAGGTGCAGAGCGACGTCCTGCTCGAGCCCCTGAAAAAACGAGATGCCATCCCCAATCACCATCGGCACGATCGAATAACGCACTTCGTCGGCGAGCCCGAGGCGCAGGCATTCGGCGGCCACCGCACTGCCGCCGACAAACCAGATGCTGCGGAAACGTGGTTTCAGGCTCCCCTCCACCAGCCGCCGGAGATCGCCCGCATAGAACTCGACGGTGGTTCTGTTTCTCGGCAGCGTGCGACGGGTGAGAACGAACACCGGCTTGTCGCCGTAGGACCATCCCAGCCCTCTGGCTTCGAAGTTGAGCGCCGTCTCATATGTTCGCGAGCCCATCACGTAGCAGTCGATCGATTTGAGGAACGTCTGGACTGCTTCCAGCGTCAGCGTTTCTCCGCCCTCAAAGTGATCCGAGGTTTGAAGCCAGTCCACGCGTCCGTCCCGCCCCGCGATGAAACCGTCGAGACTCGCTGCCATATGAATCGTGACCCGCGACTGTTCGCTGTCCATACCGCCTCCTTGTATTCAAACTAAACATGTGTTTAGATATTGTCAAGAGCGCAGATCCGGCTCAAACCGGATTCCACGTTTATGAGCCCGCGACGACGGAAGGCGGAAGATTCGGATGTCTTTGCAGCGCTGGTGCGCGTGATGTTGCGCCGCGGCCCGGCGGAATTGACTCTGCGCGAGATTGCGAAGGAGGCAGGCATCACGGCAGGTGCGCTGGTGCAGCGGTTCGGCTCCAAGCGCGCGATGCTCCTGGCGCATGCCAATTACGTGGCCACCACAGGAGACGCTGGCCTGCCCGTCTCTCAGCCGCAGACGTTATCCCCCCTGGGAAGGCTCCGTGCTGCCGCAGCCATGTATGCGTCTCTGGCCGACTCGCCTCGCGCCGCAGTCCGGAATCTTGCCTATCTGCTCAACGACCTCGGCGATCCGGCGCTGCGCCGTCACCTCTTGCGGATGTCGCGCACCGCGCGCGTGTGGTACGAGCAGATGCTCACCGACGCGATCGCAGCGGGCGAGCTACGCGATGCGACTGACGTTCGTCCCCTCGCCCGGCTGATCGAGGCCACGCTTCGCGGATCTTTTCTGAACTGGGCGTTGTATCGAGAAGGCTCGGCGGTCGACTGGTTGCGTGAAGATCTCGACGTGGTGCTTGGGCCATATTTGACGGGCGACGCCAACCGCCGAACATGACCACCATGCCATGCGTCATCAGCGCGGCCGATCACGCAGGTTGGGCCCACTTCGTCTGCGTGGCGGCGCCGGGCCATGTGCCGGCCGTTATCGAGCGGCGTCGGGTGACGACGATCGTGGCGGGGCTGCCGACCATGCCATATCACCGCGAATCGCTCGCGCTGGTTGTGGACGACGCGAACTTGCTGATCGCGCGCGTCCGCCGGTCCGTGGCGGAGTGTACTTCACGAGTCTTGCGCGAGGCGGTCGCGGATCTTGCGCCCGCTTATCGCGTCATCGCTCTGGCGATTCGCGAACCGACATTTCCTGAACTGCCTGACACCGTGGCGGTGGTGCGGCGGTCGTACCAACTCCAATGCGCCGCCGACGGCATGATCTACCAGATCGCGCTGTGCGAAGCAGCCAGGCAACTTGGTATTGAGGTGTATCAGTGCCCGCGGGGCAAGGAAGTCACCCGCGCGGCAGCGGGCCTTCAGGTGGCGGTTCGCGAAATGGCATCGTTTGTCAGCGTCACCGGACGTCCATCGGGCCCGCCCTGGACCGAGGAGCACCGTCGAGCGTATGCTGCCGGCATTGCGGCGCTCGCAATGAGCGAACCTCTCAAGCTTCAACGATAAGATCTTAGGCTTAGCCAAGAAAATCAGCTTGTGCGCAAGAAAGATCAAGAGACTCTAACGGTCCGTGGATTAGACTATCCCTATGCTTCGCAGCGTTTTGTCGGTACTCGCCGGAATTGCTGTCCTAACGGCAACATCCTTCGCCATCGAGGCGGTTGTGAACCCTCTGTTACTTCGCGCATTCCCACAAGTTCTGCCGGGCCCGGCGGCGCTTTCATCCAATCAATGGGTCAGGCTGTTAACGCTTTCGTATGGGCTTACATGCGTGGCCGCCGGAGGATACGTCGCAGCTCGCTTTGCACGGCATTTACCGGTCAAGCACGCCGCTGCGATGGGGATTCTTCAAGCTGGTTTGACTATCGCGGCGATGCTGTCCCCGGAAGGGAATCATGCTTCACGAATGCAATGGATCGCGATCGCCGTTCTCAGCATACCTGCTGCGTTGGCGGGTGGATTTCTTTACAAGGGAAAGAAGCTCCATGACAGATTGGAAAAAGCTCCAGCCGGCACTTAACTTCGCCCGGCAGAATCTTTGCAAGAACGTCGCGCTGGCAGAATTGGCTGCCAACACGGAGCAGTCCCTGTTTCAAGCTCATCGAACCCTTCGCGTGGCCCTGGGAGAAACGCCCAAGCACTTCACGCTGCGGCTGCGTATCGATCACGCCGCCGCCGCTTTGGTCACTTCGCGGGCCTCCATCCTGGACATCGCCCTGGAGTGCGGATTCGAGAGTCACGAGGTTTTCTGCCGCGCATTTCGCCGGCGCTTTGGCCTGAGCCCGAGCGCCTACCGAAAACGTGGACTAATAGGCCCCAACACCACGTCGCACGCAGACCTGGTGGACGAAATCGGGCCGTGTGTAGGGCTTTACCATGTCGGCTTAGGAGAAAGGGGATCGGAAGAATCCATGGAATACAAAATCACGAGAAAGGAACTGGCGCCTCAGCCGGTCCTGGTGGTCCGGCGGCGGGTACGACGCGTTCAGATTGCGGCGACAATTGGGGCAGCATTGCCCAAGGTCTTCCTTCACGCACAACAGCGTGGCCTGGCCATCGTTGGCTACCCGATTACCCGGTACCTGGAAACAAGCGTTGGATTAGTAACCTTCGAGACCGGAATGCGCGTTACAGCGCATAGCGGCGACTGGACCGCAGCCGACGGCCAAGGTGAAGTTTTGGCCGAAACGCTACCTGGCGGGCCTGCTGCGGCGACGATTCACTTCGGACCGTACGATCAACTCCAGGACGCCTACGCCACAGTCGAGGAGTGGGTTGCTGCGAACGGGTTCCGCCAGAACGGTGCGCCATGGGAGGCGTACTTGAATGATCCAGCGGATCATCCAAATCCCCAGGACTGGAAGACTGAGGTCTATTGGCCTTTCCAAGAGTGATTGACGAATCCGTCACCACGATGTCTGCGTCGAGCATCATGAACGTCAGACGGCGGTAGCCTTCCAGCATGTGCCGCCCCAGAATGGCGACCTTCGCTTCCGGCGCGTCTTGCTTCCGCTGCTTCTTCATGCGTTTGCGCATCATCCTGATGGGGGAACGCCTTTTCCATTTTCAACCGAACCGGAACACGGCGGAAACGGGCTTGCATCTGGCGACTAAAAAGAGGAGAATCGTATCCGAAAAGCAATTTGACTCCCGTTCCGCCGGGAGTGGGGAGGCTTCGATGAAGCTTTCGGGTCTTTGTGTTACCGTTCTTCTCCTGGCCGGTCCCGCCGGGGCCGCTGCCGACAAGTTGGAAGACACTTACCAACTCCTCCAAACCGCCGTAGCCAGTAAGGACGCTGCTCAGGTCAAGAAGCTGGTGGCGGATCTCTATCCGTTGACCTGCGAAATTACCATGTCCACCGCTCCCCAGGATCCGGACGAGAAGGAAGCCTGGTCGAACAAGGTTTCTTACGCCAAGAGCATCGAATTGTATGGCGAATACGCGCTCTTTGCCACCGCCATCCAGTCCACGCCGGCCGTGACGGTGGACCTGATCGCGACTCTCGAACAGCAGAATCCCAAAAGCAAATACCTGGCTGAGGCTTATGGACCGTATCTGGCGGCATTGAGCCGCACCGGGCAATCGGCCAAGATCCTGCCCCTCGCGGAGAAGGGTCTGGCGAACTTTCCCGAAAACGTAGACCTGTTGCTATTTCTGGCCGATAACGCCGCCAACCACAAGCAGACCGACCGCGCACTCAACTATGCCGACCGACTGGTGGCTTCCCTGGCAAAACATCCCAAGCCGGAGAGCATGTCGGCCGCGGATTGGGAGCGCAAACGGAGCGCGGCACTGGGCCGCGGCTACTGGATCGCGGGCGTCATCAACGGCGAACGGAATCAGTACACCGCCGCCGACAAGGACCTTCGCGCCGCTCTACCCTTGATTCAGGGACAGCCCTCGATGCTGGCCCCTGCGCTCTTCTATCTCGGAATGGCCGACTACCAACTCGGGCTGATGACCGTGAACAAAGCACTGGTACTGGATGCCGCCAAATTCAGCGAGCAATCAGCGATGATCGCGAGTCCCTACACCGACCAGGCCCGTCACAATGCCTTGGTTATGAAGGCCGAAGCGGCGAAGATGCGGTAGAGTGGGAAGTTTCCCTTCACCTCCGCGCGCCGGTCAGGCGGGCGGGCACCTGCTCCGTGATCCACGTAAGCTTCGCCCTCGACGTTAGTGGCCAAGCCTGCCTTCGCGGTGACCGGTTGCGCGGAAGCAAGCAAAGCGGGAAGGAGCGCGAAGGCGAGAATTGCGGGGACAGCGTAGCCTGTCACCATCAGCGGGCTTACTTCAGGAGTTCCAGAATTTCGCTGAGTTCGCGGCGGATACCAGGCAAAGGATCCTCTTGGAAGAGATCCTGTTGCATACGCTTCGATCCGCGTGGCTTGGCGGCTTTCGGTTCGCCATGGAGCGCCATTCGGGCACCCTCGATGGTGAACTTCTTTTCGTAGAGCAGGTGTTTGATGCGCAGCAACAGCTCTACGTCCTTGCGGCGGTACAGCCGATGTCCCGTGCCCGATTTCTTAGGGGAGAGGACGGTGAACTCGGTTTCCCAGTAACGGAGCACATAGGGCTCCACGCCGAGCAGTTCGCTCACCTCCCCGATCTTGAAGTACAGCTTATCGGGAATCTCCGGAGTTCCGGGTTGCAACGCAACATCCATCATTTCTGCTATCCGTAATCCTAGCTCAGTCCGACGCCAAAGTCACGGTGTGGTGTCCCCGGGGAAGAAAGATCGAAGACGGCCCGGCTCGTTCCACCCTGATTGGGACGCGGTCAATCTGAACTTCCCGCGGCATGCGATCCAACACCGCGATTGTCCGAGCCACACTTTCATACGAGAATTCGATGACCTTCGTGGAAAGCGCCCGCGCCGATTTCAGTTCGCCGTTCAACCGCACAAGTCGAGCGCCCTGCCTGGGCGGGCCGGCCTCCACGTTGTGTGGACCCGGCGGTAGCCAGATCGTTTCGTCATCCGCCACCGGCCAGGGCTGCCCATCCACTAGTGCCGGGCCTTTCCAGGCGAGGCCAACCCCGAACGCGGAGTCCACAACCGTCGTCGAACCGGACTGCTGGAGCGTGGCAGCGGGTGCCGATGCTGCCGGCAGAAGATCCAGGTCGGGAGTCAAGAGCGAGTTCTCGAAATAGAGGGCTACCCTCTGGAAATTCAAGGCGGCGCTGTGGACCAGTTGGAAAAGCTCCGTTCCGGTCTGTTGCCGCGTCGGATAGACATTCTGATACCGGTTGACGATGTTCAAGTCGATGGCGAGCCGCTCGCGGTGCGGCGTCAGCGGACGGTAGCGCTCGGCGATCTCGTGGTAGCGCTGCGGGCCCAAATGCCAGACCGTCGCCGGGTCCTCGATCAGGAAGGTGACGGAGTGGCGATCGAGCAGCGGCAAAAGTCGCGCCGCGTCGGCTCCAATCGCGTCTCGCATGCCGGTGTCGAAGCGATCGTCCACATGCGTGAGAACCAGGTCCAGGTGGGGCTTTTCGTGCCGGATGGATTCCAGTTCGCTCATCCACTCCTCTTGCGTCCGTCGGGTGAGATCGCTGCGGAAGACCAGGAACTGAGCGGCGGCGTTGGCTGCGGTGGGGCCCGGGGGGCGGAACAGCTCGAGAGGATCGAAGCCGTTGGATTGACGAAACTCCGCTCTGACGTCGTCGTTCATGGGTGTGAATCGCGAGGGATTGGAGATTCCCTGCAGCGATTCAAAATACAGCTCGGCCAGGTTGATGCCGTCCCAGTCGAATCGCGAGGCGAGTTGGTGCACTCCCAGGGAGACCGCTCGGAAGCAGTCGCGGTTCGTCAGGTTCATCAGCTTGCGCCAGTCGAGTTGGGCGTCTTGCAGGAGCGCCGTCTTCTCGCGCCACTGCGGATGATCTTGCCAGAACTGTTCACTGACGTGCGGCAGTTCCAGCCAGGCGTACACGAGAATCCCTTCGCGATGACATGCTTCGATCAGCTTGGCGAGGTACCGGTCGCGCTCCGGGTCGGGCTCGTAGAAGTGCCACGCCGCCACATGCAGTGTCGAGATGCCGGACTTCCGCCAGCGTGCGGCGAAGTAGTCTACATCCACCCTCAAACGGTACGAGGAATCGAGGAAGGCCCAAAGGCGGGAGGAACGAAACGGGGCGTCGACGCCAAGATCGTGTAGGGCCTGCAGCAAATAAGGAAAGCGATCGTACCCGCGAGATCCGGGAGATACCGCCAGCCAGAGCACCGCACCCGAACCGCGTCGGAATCCTGCCACCAGGGGCACCCGGCTCCAGCGATCCGTGGTGAAGACCTCAGCGCCCTGCGGAAGCTCGTAAACGGGCACCTCCAAAGGCGACTGCCACACAATCTGCAGGTCGGGATGATGGACGTCGGAGACGCTGTTAACACGGACCTTAGCTTTGCCAGGACGAAAGCCGAACTGCGCGGCGAGCGGCGAATTGGACTCCAGGATCACAACCGCTCCATGCTCGACGCGAACCGGCCATTCAGGCGCTGGCGAAGTCCCAGGACCGCTGACGAGAATCCGGGGGTTCCCGGACGACTGCGGCTCCAATCCGATTGAAGCCAAAATGGCGTTCCACGGACCTGGGGCATCGCCCAGAACGCGGAACCCTGCCGCCGGTGCGCCCGGCTCGGCGGCCGCAATCGCGGCCCCCGACAGGAGAAGTCCGAGAATCGTCAGCCACATATCACTTTAGATAGAGATAGTGGGTCCGACTCGCGAATATTCGCAGATTTGTATCGGAATTTCGTGGCAAGTGACGAATTCGGCACACCGCCGGGCCTCTCGGGCGCCTGAAGCCGACCGCCCCGCCTGCCGGCTAAGACCTGGAAATTTTTCGGGCCTTGAAGTAGGAAGACAATCCGTACCAAGTCATGACGAGAGTGCAAAAACCGGCGATAACCAGACGCACCAGGTCTCCAAACTGATCTGCCGGTGCAGCCTTGGAATAGGCGCGGTAAAAGCGATAGGTTTCGAAGCCGAAAGTAATGGCTAAACAACCAAAAAGAAAGGCGATAAAGTCGTTCCAGAGGGTCCTGGCGGGTTTCGCTACGGCAGGTACCACGTGGCGCACAAACTCGCGCCCTTGACGCGCCGCATACCGCGCGGCTATTCGGCTCAACACTTTTCTATCGTAACAGAACCAGCGATAGGCATTTCTCTCTCCCGAAAGGCAACCGAATTGCCGATAGAAACTACAGGTTGCGCTTGTGAACCTGAGTCTCGTCCACTACAATCGGAACGGGTGGACTGAGACCCATGGGTGGGAACGCCGGGTGGAGCCGGTGCATCCACCATAAGGGAGTACTCTGTGGACGAGCCATTGAAGCATCTGATGCAGGAATTGGGAAACGCGATCAACGATTCCCTGTCCGAGTCCGACCGGATCGCGGAGGCGATCGGCGAAATTAAGAAAGCCGGTTACGACGTCTTTTTGGTCCTGGAAGCCACGATCGGCTTCAATCGACGGGACGAAAATTCCGAAGACGAGGACGAAGAGCAGATCGAGGCCACGGAGGAGCCCAAACGCGGGTTCGAAACTACCGGAAAGATCAAGCTGACCTCGCAAGATCACCGGTTTCTGCGAGCGCTCAAAATCGCTGTGGATGACGACCGCTAGCTGACACCGCCCGTCAGCGACCCAGCAGGTTCTTGTACACGTCCCAGGTATCGTGGATGGCTTTTCTCCAGCTAAACTGGCGCACGCGAGTGATACCGCGGCGGACCAAATCCTGTCTGAGATCCCGGTCATCCGTTAGTTGGCGGAGATCCTGACTAAGTGCATCGGCGTTCTCCGGGTCAACCAGGAGCCCCGCATCGCCCACCACTTCCGGCAGCGCCGATCGATCGGAAGTCAAAATCGGCACCCCCGCCGACATCGCCTCCAGCAACGGCATCCCAAACCCCTCGTCCAGCGAGGGAAATGCGAAGATCATCGCCCGTGCATACCAAATCGCCAATTCGGAAGGTGAGACATATCCAAGAAGTGAGATGCGGCTGCGGGCCGGACTCCGCTCGATCCTGTCCAGAATCTCGGATGCCCCGAATCCCGACGCCCCGCCGGCAAGCACCAGCGTCCAGGAGTGGTCCACTGTCTCGAACGCCTCCACCAGGCGTTCGATGTTCTTGCGCTTCTGGATGGCGCCCACGTTCAGAATCACCTTCTCCCGCCGGACGTTGGTAGGAAAGTCCAACTCGCGGACGCCATGATGGATCACCCGAATCTTGTTGAAGTCAACGCCCAGCAGCGACACCACCTGATTTCGCGTGAAAGCGGACACGGCAATGATGACATCCGCTCGCGCTGCCGCCTCGCGAGCCTGATCGGTGAATCGAGTGCGAAATTCCGGTGTGGAGTACTCTCCCGTCATTACGAACAGGTCGTGGAAGGTCACCGCCGCACGGCGCAAGCGAATCCGAGGCAGGCGCTGGTTCAGTCCGTGGAACACGTCGGCAAAGTGTGGTCCCAACAACGGTTCTGCCAGTAGCCGCCGTCGCACATTCGGTGGAAACGATGGGATGCGCCGGAAGAACCGGTGCGGCCGGTAACAGAAATCCAGGCGAGCCTCGGGGTGTGCCGCCGCCAGCCCCCAGAGAATCTCCCGGGAATATAATCCCACCCCGGAGAGTTCGTTTCCTACACTATAGGTAGCATCTAAAGCGACACGCAGAGGGCCCGAGAACAGAGGCATGAATCTTCTGATTCTACTGTGCCGTGAGTCCGAACTCCTTCATCTTGCGGTAAAGCGTGGTACGACTGATTTCCAGAAGCCTGGCTGCTTTCGAACGTTCTCCGTTGGTGGCTTCGAGCGCCGCGGAGATCGCCTGCCTCTCACTGTCGGGAATCGAGATCACCGGGGACTTCGGTACCAAGGTGTGGCACGGAAGATCTTCGGGCGCTGTCACCGCGCTTGACAATCGTTGCAGGCTGGCGTCATTCCGGTGATGGTGCTCCAGCAGCGCCGATGGCAGGTCGGCGGTCTGCAGCGCTCCCTCGGAGTTTAGGAGCACCATTCGGTCGACGCAGTTCTTCAACTCGCGTACGTTGCCTGGCCAGGGATAGGAGAGGAGCGTATCCAGAATCTCGCGTGACGGGTAGAACCGCTGGACGCCGGGAACCTCCGCAGCGTTCAGAAAATGGTCGATGAGCAGACGCACGTCTCCCCTTCGCTGGCGAAGCGGCGGCAGGTGGATCGTGAAGACGTTCAGGCGGAAGAGCAGGTCCTGGCGGAAGCGGCCCGCGCCAACCTCGGCCCTGAGGTCCCGATGCGTGGCCGCGATAATGCGGAGGTCGATCTTGCGCCATTGCAACGCGCCGACCGCCCGGAACTCGCGCTCCTGGATCAGGCGCAGGAGCTTCACCTGCATTTCGAGAGGCAAGTCGCCGATCTCGTCGAAGAAAGCGGTACCGCCGTCGGCCAGCTCCACCAGCCCTTTCTTGTTCTCCGCAGCCCCGCTGAACGACCCCTTGGTGTGGCCAAACAATTCGGTCTCCATCAAGGTGCCCACCAGCGAGCCACAATCGATGGGCACGAATTGACCGCGCGGATTGGCATTGTGTAGCGCGCGGGCAACCACCTCCTTGCCGGTGCCGGTCTCTCCAAGTAGAAGAACCGGGAGCCGGGTGCGCGAAGCTTTCTCGATCATCCGCCGGACAGCTTCGATTTCAGGCGACTCGCCCACCAGCCCGTGGGTATTCGCCGGGTCGCGAATCATTTTAGTAGGAATCTAGTCTGACGACGAAGGCATTCCTCTCACCGAATTCCTGGCGAATTCGGTCGGACATGGCGGTGGCGGCATTTTCCGTCGGCTCGGCGCCCACCAGCACCCGCCACATCTCGTGTTCGCCCTCGCGTGGGACGATGCGCGCCGACCCAAAACGGGCCGCCATGTCGGTGCGGACCCGTTCGGCGGTGGGCCGGTCGAGATAGATGCCGACTTGCACCGCAAACGCTCCAGAACTTGTAGCTTGCACCAGCGGGGCGGGCGGCGGAAGAGCTGGACGAGGGCTCGGCGGAGGAGGCATAGGCGGAGCCGCCGGACGTGCGGATCTCGCCGGGATGACAGCGGCAGACGTGGGTATCGGGATCACTTCAATCCGGACGGGACCGATTCCGGGCCCAATCAGATCGATCGCTCCGGCCGCGGCGTGGGACAGATCGATGATTCTTCCATCAATGAACGGTCCACGGTCGATGATGCGAACTTCGACTGCCTTGTTATTGCGAAGATTTACTACACGTACCCACGTGTTAAACGGCAGTGTGCGGTGGGCGGCGACCAAGGTCTCCATATCGTAAATCTCACCATCGGCAGCCTGCCGGCCGTGATAGGGATGGCCGTACCAGCTCGCGATCCCTGTTTCGGTGGATCCGATCTGTGCGGAGGCGGGCGTCTGGCCACTACGCGACGCTGGAGGAGGCGGCGGGGTGACGCGGGCGTGTTTCTTGTGGCCGCAAGCGCTGAGCGCTACGGCAATGGTCCCCAGTGCGAGAAGTAGCGCATTTCTCATCACATTGTTCCGATTATGACATGGAGAGGTTAGGTCGGCGGGAAGGTTGATGGCTACCGAACTTCACCTTCCACGTGGCTGGCGCTTCGGAGAGTGGTCCACCTCTGGTCCGAAACTAAGTTCCATCACGCGCCGAATCAGCTCTTCGTCTGCACTCCGCGCCCGACATTCCTCTTCCACGGCAGCGCGTAGATCGCGTTGCTGAATTTCAGTCATCTTGATGTTCCCGCCGCGAATCCAAATCCTGCGCGCTTGGGTGGGACGGAACTGGGCACGGACAGTTTGGGACAGTTCGTAGGCAAGTTCTCCGCGGGACCATTCCACGACATAATCGGAGCTTGGCGGGCGTAGATAGCAAACGGCGGCCGCGGAATCCTGAGCGTTGTGGATACTGAAGCGGAAGCGCCAGGGGTTTTCGGTAACGATGATCGACAAGCGGTGCTCCATCGCTGCAAGAGTCTGGTCTGTTGTTTGTGCTACCAAGCGTTGTAGCAACTGCGCGATCGACTTATCAGAATGAAGCGGAAAGAAGTACCAGTAGGTACAGCCCTTGGCTATGTTTGAGACCACACGATTGGCCATTTCCGGGTGTAGCAGTGGCTGGTGATCAACGATGAAAACTTCTGATAACTCTGTTAGATGACCTCCCTTTTCGCTGGCTGGCCGCTCGACTCTCACTAAGTCGTGAACCGAGAGCTTACCTTGGGTTGGCTCCTGGCGAGCCGCATTTGTGTCCGGAATTGGCCAATCGTCGAAGACGGCCACATACATCGCATGAATGCCGCGATCTACACGTAAACGAAGGGGTATTCTCAATTCGTTTTGCGGTCGGTTATACTGATTCAGAACCTTTATGAGGCGATTGAGTTCGTATGTTTCGAGTTTGCCGAACTCCTTCTGCATCAGTGTCAAAGGCGTGGCGCGGCCCTGCTCAGCTAGAAACCGTAAAAGAGGCACCAAGGTGTCCTCTCGTCCCTGCAACACTCTCTCACAATACTCTTCCAGCGTAGCCCGCTCTGAATCTGTCATCGTTCTGTAATTTGAGATTATAGCTGGTCATGCCAATGAAATGCCAGTATTCTGCCAATTCTTTGCAAGCTTCTGACGAAGTGGCAATCGATAGGCACTGATTAGCCCCATCATCGAAGATTGCCAGACATCGGATGCCAGACCAAGCCAACCTTGTGATTGCAAACCTCATCGGACTGTAATGTACCCATGTCATAAACGAAAGATATGAGCGATTCTGCGAAGGTCCGACCGCTGCTTCTTGCAGTGATCGGGACCACGGATGCTGAGATTCCAGTGCATCTGACGCTTGCGCGACGGAGTGGGGAAACGGTACCGATGCGTTGCGTAGTGTTCGATGTTCTAAGTTACGAGGACTTAAAGCGGCGCCTCATTCAAAATGGCTGCATCGAAGATGCGGTCGAAGTGGCGATTCCGCGTAACAACTTTTTCCAGCTCCAAAGCCCCTTCGATGAGGACTTCGGTTGGGATCACACCGGGAACGTTAGATGGGTGAACCGGTTGGGGGATCCATCCGCGCGGCGGGCTTCCATGGATCAGTACGGCTCCGGTGGCGTACCCATCATCGGCGCCATCAAGGCGGAGTACTCCAGGATTGATATCGAGGACTTCCTCTCGCGGCATGTCCAGGAGTTAACGCGGGTGAGCGCGGGTGCAATGAGTCTGCAGGCCGGCGTACTGGCTTGCATTCTGACCACCCTGCGGGGCGCGACCGGAACCGGAGCCGCGCCGCGTATCGGCGCGGCGCTGAAGAGCGTAATGAACGGCGGTGAGGTCCATGCTCGCATTTCGATGCCATGTGTCTGGGGCACGGATCCACATGTATTCGCCAATGCCTATGCCTTTCTGCAGGAGACCCTCGACTCGCACCGGCTTGGTGGCGTGATTCCGGATTGGGAAGGCAGCCACAAGGCTGGCCCGTTCGACATGGTGACCTACACCTTCAACACCAACGGGATTCAGTCTCTCGTCGAACGCGACGTGGCTCAGAGCAAGGTCGCGGCCCTACAGGCTTATTTAAGACCCTCTACGCAATCCGCCATTTTTACGCGGAGGGTAGACTTGGACGTACCCGAGTACGATCACGAGGGTAAGTCCACCCATCTTGCTACGGAAACTGCGCTCACATTGAGCGTCTTGCCGCCGGGATTAGTCGCTTTCGAACTGGCGGAATGGACTGCGCAGGCGCACGCCGCCATCCAGAAGCGGTTTGACGAGTACGTGCGCTCAGGGGCTCTGACACCCGAGGAACAATTGGAAGTGGAACAGGTATGCCAACAGGTGGTTGCGGAATGCGGGTTTAGCGCGGAACCTCTAACGGGATTGCTGGACGGTGCCGGATCGGTTGTGCAAGGCGTCCGAGGGCTGCTGGAAACGGCGCGGGTGAAACTGGACCAGACGCCGCAGAGGCAATGGGCGGGTTTGCTGAAAAACCTCGGCGCCCGAATTCACGAAATGTTCTCGACGGCTGAACGGAAGGCATGGCCGGAGACGGCGTCGGATCTTGGGCGACGGCTGCCGCAAGCCCTCGCCGAGCGCATCCGGGTGCGTACCGAGGCTCGTCCGGAGCTGGAGTTGGCGGCTCTGGAGAAAATGGAATCGGTGGCGGCGGACGTGAATGCGGCGCTGGCTCGACGGGAGAGCCAGGCACAGACGCAGAGGGCGGAAGCCGGAACACGTTTCGAACGGGCCGCCAAGGGTCCGGAAAGCGGCGGCTGGCTGGGACTGGGGAACGCCAAGGCGTGGGCCCAGAAGCGGGACGAAGCGCTGACGGGGGCGTTCGACGCGACCTTGGCGAGGTCGGCGCAAATGAAGTGCGAGATCCTAAAGCGCTGCTTGTTCGGTGGGGATCCCGCGGATGCGTTGTTCCACGAAACCGCTCCCGGTGGTCCGATCCTCGAGGAACTGCGGAAAAGCAAGGTCGCGCGAAAATCCCAAACGCTCTTTGCTCTGGCGTGCCGCGGCCCGGAGATTGAAAATGCGCGTTCCGGGGCGGAAGCCTTCCTGCGAAAGACATCACCGGTTTTCCAGGCTGCGCTCCTGGACCCGGACGCGACAGTCGAGAGCCTGAGCATGCGAGTGCTGGAAGCGCGCGGCCGCCATTCCGGGTTGAAGATCGTGGGTCAGTACTGTCTCGACCCGGCCATGCGTCGTGAAGATATGGCGGCGGAGTTGCAGCGGTACTTGCCCTCGTATGACAACTCCTGCCTCAGCCTGTATGCGGCGGTCCGCATGAATCCAGCGAGTCTGTCCCGCGCCGTGCAGTTGTTACGCGACGCGCGGCCTTTCACGCCGGTGAAGAAGGATGTGGAGGACATGTATGAAACCCGGAACCGCCGCGATCAATTGACGGTGCTGGAGCTGCCCGGTGGCAAGAGCGGTCCCATCGCAGCCCTGCTGGCCAGTGCAGGCATCATCGAAGATTTCAACCAGGTCGTGGAGTCAGGCTGCGAGGAGATCCGATTCTATCAATTGCGGCGGGGAGTTCCTTATCCCGCGCTGCGCCAGTTGGACAGGTATCGGGAACGGTTCGAGTCATATCTCGATGCGGAGAGCGGCGTCAAGACTTACACGGGTTCACAGAACAATTCCTTGCCGCTGATCTCGCTGCCCGAAATGGCGGTCCGCGACTACGCGCACCGGTTGGTGACCGTCTCCCAGTTTGTGGCGCCCGGGCTGTGGGTGCTCACGCCGTCGAGGGAATATCAGCTGCGGCTGCCGGACGATCCCCCGGTGGGTTTCCGGACTCTCGACGAACTCAAACGCTACATCGCCAAAAGTCACAAAGTGCGGGAGAAGCTGCAAGCCCTCGTGAAGGCGGCCCTCGACCGCTCGCCGGCCGCATATCTCAAGGCCCTGGAAGATGGATTGCGCAAAGCCCCGGAGGAGCACCGAACGATTCTCCAGCAGGAGATCAACCGCTATTCGGCAGCGAAGGGCCGCGCGCGCCGGGTTCTGCCGATGCCGCCTTCACCGGTGCCGCCACGGCCCCGCGGGCGAGGCCGTCGAGCCGCCGCAGGCGGCGGGAGGCGAGGCGTATGAGACCGCCCGCGGCTCTGGCAATGCTCCTGCTAGCCGGCCCGATGGCCGCGCAAGGCTCGGAGATGACTTGCGAGGCACTACATGGGCCAGCCACCAGACATCACATCGTGTCCATCGACCTTTCGCGGTCCACGTTCCCATTCCAGCAGGAGATGAAGAACCTGGTCTCGCGGTACGCGAAATGCAAGGTGCAGCCACAGGAGATGTTCACCTTGATCGGCTTCGGGATGGATTCCCGCGGGTCGGTAAGGAACCTGGGGACGTGGGCGATGGCCGACAGCGGCACCGCGGATCTAATCGACCGTGCGCTCGATGACGTCCCTGTACCGCCAGCGGATACGAAAACGTATTTTGGCCTGCTGGCTGATTATCTGAATCAGTATCTGCCTCAGGTTGCCGTGCAGCCAATCATTCTGGTGCTTTCGGACGGGCAGAGCGATGGGCTTGGCAAACGCGGCCTTTGGTTTCGGGAGGTGCCATTTGAGAGCTTCGGGGGCGGAGGTATCTATAGCGCCCACAATGGGGCGTGGCGCGTTGCCGTGTACACGAAAGGGCAACAGCTCTCGTCATTGTTCGAGTCGCCGCTGATGCGCCCGCGGAAGCCGGGAACGGGGCCGGAGCCTTTGAGTGGCGCGCTTCGTACCTGTCTGGTAGAGCCGACCCTCCGGTATCAGGCAGACGAAAGCCTGGTGATGCGTGCGGCATGGAACCCTCTCAGCCATGTTCGTTATGGCACGCTGCGCATCCATCTGGGATCGGACTGCGTAACACGGGAACATTCCTTCCAGGTGCAGTTGATTCGGGGAGGATCCGTCCTCTGGGAGAGGGACGCTCATGAACTCGTCGGCAGCAAGTCGACCGAACTCGAGTTTCCCGTGCAACTCGATCAGACGGGGCAGTCCGATGGTCTGGCGCAGATCGAGATTACCGGCGCGGGAGTGCCGATGGGGCGGGTCGTCCCGTATACGCGGACGCCGATTCGTGTGCAGGAGTTGAGCTATTGGACAACCATAGCCCCGGTCGCTGAGGGTGTGCTGATGATGGTCTGCGCGGGGGTGCTATTTGTTTGGCTTCAGCGATCTTGGCGAACGGCGATCCGCAATCGCGAAGTTCGTTTTGCCAAAGTCTACGGAGGCATACCGGTCCAAATGAACGGCTCCGTCGAGTATTCCATAGGAGGCTGGCATTGTGAGTTCGCGGCGCCCGGCGCCAACACACAGGATGTGTTCGGATGGATCGGTCTCGCGGAAGGGTCGAGCCGGTTCCGGCTCCGCCTTGCGCAGGGGTGGGCCGTAGAAATCGATGGCCAAGCCTCGGCGTCGGGTGGTACGTCGACCTCGTTCGCTTCGGGCCAGCAACTGCGTTTCATTTCCGGCAGCCGGTCGTACGAGGTGGTGTTGATGTGGGACACGCCGTGGAATGACCCGACTCCAGCAAGCATGGATCCGCTCGATCGGCCCAGTGCGAGAGAGGAAGATCCAAACTTCGCGGGCCGCTACCCGATTTAGCCAGGGTTCGGACGACGTCTGTGCCACAATTGATCCGATATGGACAATCGGGTTGGGTTGGCTGCTTTTTTGCTGTCTGCCATATGGCTCACGGCATGCGGGAACGGGCGGCTGCCCGCTGCCGACCCGGATCTGCTGACCGAGATCCAAGGCATCAAGGCCATCGACAACCACGCCCACCCGGTTCGTTTCGTCAAAAATGGCGAACCGCCCGACCGGGGCTTCGACGCTCTGCCCGTCGACAACATGGAGCCCCAATCCGATCCGGTGAACCTCCGGCCAGGCGCCGCCGTGATTCAAGATGCCGCCCATGCCCTTTATGCCGCCAAGCCCAAAGCTGCCACGATCCAGGAAAAGGCCGACCAGTATCCGGCGTGGGTGCTGGATCAAATGGGTGTAGACATCATGCTGGCAAACCGCGTGGAGATGGGCGCGAGCATTCAGCCTCCACGCTTCCGCTGGGTGCCCTACGCCGACGCCCTGATGTTTCCGCTTGACAATGCCGGGCTCGCCGCCCGAAACTCCGACCGCAAATCTTTCTTTGCCCTGGAAGACAGTCTGCGCGCGAAATACCTCAAAGATGCGGGCCTGACCGATCCCCCATCCACCCTTGCCGGCTATCTTGCGAAGGTGGTGACGCCCATCCTCGAGCGGCAGAAACAGGGAGGTGCCGTCGCCGAAAAGTTCGAAGCCGCCTACCTGCGCACCTTGGCGTTCAACAAAGTGGAACGGGCCGATGCCGACCGGATCTACTCTCAGTTCGTGGGCAAGCCGGCTCCGTCGGAAGGGGACTACAGACCGCTCCAAGATTACATTTTCCGCTACATCGCCGCGGAGTGCGGACGTCTGGGCATGGCCGTCCATCTCCATACCATGGCGGGCGCCGGTAGTTATTTCGATGTGGGCGGCGCCAATCCGCTCAATCTCGAATCCGTCCTGAACGACCCCGAACTGCGGAAAACCAAAATCGTGATGGTACATGGAGGATGGCCCTTCACCCGCGAAATCGCCGCGCTGCTGACCAAACCCAACGCCTATCTCGATTTTTCGGCCCAGTCTCTGCTGCTCTCGCCGGCAGCTCTGGCCGCGAATATCCGGGAGTGGCTCGAAGTTGTCCCGGAGAAGGTCATGTTCGGGACGGACGCCTACCCTTACAGCAACGAGATGGGCTGGGAAGAGTCTGGCTGGGCCGCCTCGCGCACCGGGCGCCAGGCGCTGGCCATCGCACTCACTGGAATGCTGCGGGATGGCGAGATCACGCGCACTCGTGCCTCGGAACTCGCTCGCATGGTGCTGCGGGAAAACGCCAAGTCTCTGTACGGCCTGTAGGGGTGGGCTTCGGCCTGCCGGTCTGCTACAACTAGGGAGGATTGCAGATATGGATATCCTAATCGGAATTTTTGCCGGACTGGTTCTCTGGTTCGCGGTACGGTGCGTGTTATTCGGCTTCTACACCATCGACCAGAATCAGCGCGCAGTAAAGACGCGTTTCGGACGAGCGGTGCGAGTGGGTAACAAAACCACTCTCGACGACCCGATGGCCGAGTTCCTCCGTCCCGAGGAGCGCACACGGTACGTCTACCCGCAAGTGCAGGTGATTCAACCGGGCGGTCCTTATTTCAAGATGCCCTGGGAGAAGATTCACAAGGTCACTATCGCCACCAACACCGTGAATATGGCGCTCGATCTGGAAGATCGTACCGCCAACGACAATGGTACGCGCCTCGAAGCGGTCACGAAGGACCAGCTCAATACCGGCCTGACCGGCCAGATCCGCTACCGCGTCAGCGAGGCCAATCTCTACGCTTATGTGTTTGGGATCAAGAAGCCCTTGATCCACGTGATGGGATACTTCGTTTCGGTACTTCGGCAACGCATTGCCAATTTCGAAGCGAAGCCAGTCCCGCTGGATCCGGGCGTGCAGTCTCTGGACGCAGGAGCCGCCCCGGCCAATGCTCCCATGGCCGGCGCCGAAATGACCGGAATCTCCATCAACGACCTTCGCAAAAATCTGCGCGACCTGAACGAGTTCATGGATCAGGAATGCCGCTCCGCTCCGGCACGCTACGGTGTGGTGCTGGACGCGTCGCTGATCACCGGCATCGATCCGCCGCCCGAAGTAGAATCGGCCCTGGCTGCGATCAACACTGCGCACAACCAGGTTTCAAGCGACATCAGCCTGGCGCAGGCCGCCGCCGATCAGAGAGTCGTCCAGTCACGGCGCGCGGTGGAGATTGAGACGCTGAAAGCGCAAGCCGAGGTGCAGCCCATCAAGTCGCTGGCGTCCGAGCTTTCGGCGCTGCATAAGGCCGGTCCCGGGAGCCTCGGGGCCTATCTGCGCAACGTACGGCTGGCCCTCTACGACAAGGCACAGCAGGTGTACCTGGAGGTGTCGCGATGAATCTCAATGCGCTATTGATCACGTTCCTGGTGGCGTTCGTGGCCGAGAAGGTGTTGCTGGTGCTATGCCGCATCTTCGGAATCTACGCCATTGTCGAAGAGCGTACCTGCCGTGTCTACATACTGTTCGGGAAGGTGATCGGGACTCTGGACGAGCCGGGATTGCATATTCTGCCCTTCAAGATCGGGTTGGCCGCATTCGTGATCAACTTCCTCGGGTCCTGCCGGGTGCTCGATTTGCGGCTCGATCAGGAGTATTTGCGCAGCCAGGCGGTGAACTCCGAAGAAGGCGCGCCCATGGGCATCGGGATCTGGTACGAGATGTGGATCAGCGATCCAGTGTCCTATTTATTCAAGAACACCGATCCCCGCGGCTCGCTGCGCGCCAACCTGAGCAATGCCACGGTGCGCTGCCTGAGCAACATGAAGTTGGCGGAGATGCTGGAGACGCGCCACTCCATGAGCCAGACCGTGCGCGCCGAGGTGAGCGGCAAATCGCAGGCGTGGGGATACCAACTCGGCTCGGTCTACATCCGCAAGGTGCATTTCCGCGATGCCGGGATGATCCGGCAGATCGAGGAGAAGGTGGTGAATCGTCTGCGCCAGGTGACCTCGGCGATCAAGCAGGCGGGCGCCAACCAGGTGAGCGTGATTACCAGTTCCGCGGAACGGGAGGCCGCATTCGAGTTCGCGAAAGCAGCCGCCATCCGGCCGGCCACCATGGGCCAGGCCTTCCTCGAGATCTCGCAGGAGCCCGAGGTTTCTGAGGCGCTGTTCACTATCCTGGAGACCCAACGGCTACTCTCGGGCGGCGGACGGCTGGTCCTGTTGCCATCGGGTCCGCATGCGCGAACGCTTTCCGCATTGCTGGCAACGGAGAATGCAGGTGCGCTGACTGCGGTGCCTCCGCCCAAGAAGTAGCTGATGCCAGTATTTACGAGCCGCGCGCGTAAGCAAGCGTTGCCGCTATTTTCCGGCTTCAGATGAATCGTGATGCGATCGCCGTTCGCCCCCACCGACTGCGAAGTCCGATTCAGGAAGAGCTGCGTGATCTTCTTCTGCGTGGAGTGGTCCCAGTCCACCGGCAAGACGATGCAACTGTACTGCTTGCTAGTATTTACGAGCCGCGCGCGTAAGCAAGCGTTGCCACCATTTTCTGGCTTCAGGTGAATCGTGATGCGATTGCCCGTTCGCGCCTACCGACTGCGAAGTCCGATTCAGGAGGAGCTGCGTGATCTTCTTCTGCGTGGAGTGGTCCCAGGCCACCGGCAAGACGATGCAACTGTACTGCTCGCCAGTGCTTACGAGCCGCGCGCGTAAGCAAGCGCCGCCGCTATCTTCGGGCTTCAGATGAATCGTGATGCGATTCCCGCTCGCCCCTACCGACTGCGAAGTCCGATTCAGGAAGAGCTGCGTGATCTTCTTCTGCGCCGAGTGGTCCCAGTCCACCAGGTGGGAGACAATGCAACTGTATTGCTTGCCAGTGCTTACGAGCCGCGCGCGTAAGCAAGCGTTGCCGCTATCCGAATGAGGAATCGTCCAGGACTCTATCGTGGTTCCGGCTTCAGATGAATCGTGATGCGATTGCCGTTCGCGCCTACCGACTGCGAAGTCCGATTCAGGAAGAGCTGCGTGATCTTCTTCTGCGCGGAGTGGTCCCAGTCCACCGGGTGGAAGATGATGCGGCTGTCGCGCACCCAGTCGATCCACTGGTTCACCGGCCGGCCGGGAAAGCGTATGACCAATTTGCGACCGGGATTGTAGTTTTGCGTCGGACTCCAGGAGACTTCCAAATCCATGCCCGGACCCTCGTACTGAATCTGAATCAAACACTCCTCCGCTGGACTCTGGCACGTGGAGGGAGTCGCGCCGTTGACGTCGATGCCGTCCCAGGTGAGGCGGGTACCGTCGTAGAGGTTCAACATCGCGATCTCTCGGATCTCGTTCGGGTCACCCGGTTGCCGGTCGAAATTGCTGAACGTCAACTGCTTGCCGCCCGACCCGCGACCGCCCAAGGGATTCAGACCGATCCATAGCGATCCGTCGCCGATGACAATGGGCGTGTCGTCAGGCCCGTGCGCGGGCGCGGCGGCGGGAGGTGGCGCGGGCTGTGGCGCAGGTTGCGTCGGCGCCGGTGTGGAGGGCGGTGCCGTGGAAGGAGCGGAATTCGAAGGCGCGGCGGCCGGCGGATTCGTTGGGGTGAGTTGTTTGGGCGCCGTGTCGGGACTCTTGCCCCCACACGCCGCAAACCACGCCAAGACACCAGCTACTGCGAGGGTCCGATACCGCCAGTTTTGGGCCACGCGATCTCCTTCCAACCTGTGCATTATACAAGAGGCCACGCGAAATCATACCGTACACTGGCATAATGAATCGGAGGGTTTCTGGTGGCCACGTTGACGCCGACATTATCCATTTCGAACGAAAAGAATCCCTGGCTCGCCGCCGCAGCGCGCTTCGATGAAGCAGCATCGCGGCTGAAGCTCGACGATGGGATGCGCAAGGTGCTCGGGACTCCTGCCAAGGAGATCATCGTTCACATCCCGGTGCAACTCGACGATGGCCGCATCGAAGTCTTTACCGGCTATCGGGTGCAGCACTCGGTGGCTCGCGGCCCGGCGAAAGGCGGCATCCGCTTCGCGCCCGATGTCACCCTGGATGAGGTCCGCGCACTCGCCTCGTGGATGACGTGGAAGTGCGCCGTCGTGAACATCCCGTTTGGCGGCGGAAAGGGCGGCGTGATCTGCGATCCGAATCTGCTCTCGGATGCGGAACTGGAAAAGCTGACTCGGCGCTATACCGCGGAGATTATCGATTTCATTGGACCCGAGCGCGACGTTCCGGCGCCTGACGTCAACACCAACGAGAAGGTGATGGCGTGGATCATGGACACGTACTCGATGCATGCTCGCCACACGGTGACGGCGGTCGTTACCGGGAAGCCGCGCAGTTTGGGTGGATCGCGCGGCCGGCCCGAAGCCACGGGACGAGGTTGCATGATCGTCACCCTGAAGGCCTTGAACCAGTTCGGATTGCGTCCGGAGAATTGCCGGGTGGTGATCCAAGGTTTCGGCAACGTGGGCGGGATGGCCGCCAAGCTGATGCGCGCCCTGGGATTCAAGATCGTGTGCATCGTGGAGTACGATGGCGCGGTCTACAATCCGCACGGCCTGGACATTGCCGCGCTGCAATCGCATCGCAAGGAGACCGGCTCGATTACGGGATTCGCAGGGGGCGAGGACATGGATAAGGCTGAAGCCATGTTCCTGGAATGCGACGTGTTGCTGCCCGCCGCTACCGAGAACGTGATTCACTCGGGAAATGCCGACCGGTTGCGCTGCAAGATCCTGTGCGAGGGCGCGAATGGTCCGACGACGCCGCTGGCTGACCTGGTGCTGGCGGACAAGAAGATTTTCGTCATTCCCGACATTCTGGCGAACGCTGGCGGTGTGACCGTGTCGTACTTCGAATGGGTGCAGGATCGGCAGGGTTTCTTCTGGAATGAGCAACTGGTCAATCAACGTCTGGAGGAGATCATGGTGGAGAGCTTCGACGCCGTGGTGGAATATGCCCGGGCGCACAATGTCAACAATCGCATCGCGGCCTACATGCTGGCGCTCGATCGGGTCGCGGATGCAATCCGGCTCCGGGGATTGTACGCATAGCATGGTGTGCCGTGGCGCAAACACTCCTGTTTGCCGTCTCGACACTCGTGTCGAGACGTTTCGGGGAACTGCCGGGATCGGTGACAGGGGCGTGGGGCGGATCACCGATCTGGTCTCTCTGCGTGCGGATACCGTGCGCTGGCCGGCAAACGCGAGTGTTTGCGCCACGTCTGCATTTCCGGTCTTCCATGTCTGCTGACTCGTCTACGCCGTTGATGCGGCAGTACAACAGCATCAAGCAGCAGGTTCCGAATGCCCTCCTGATGTTCCGCCTGGGCGACTTTTACGAGCTGTTCTTTGAAGACGCCGTGATTGCCGCGCGCGACCTCGAAATCACTTTGACCGCGCGCAATAAAGAGAAGGGCGCCGCGATCCCCATGTGCGGCGTTCCGTACCACGCTGCCGAAGGGTACATCGCGCGCCTCATCCAGAAGGGACACCGCGTCGCCATCTGCGACCAGATGGAAGACCCGCGCCTCGCCAAGAAGCTCGTCAAGCGTGACATCACTCGCATCGTTACTCCCGGCACGGCGATGGATCCCAACCTCGTGCGCTCGCGGGAAAATAACTACCTGGCGGCGGTGGCGGGACAAACGCGTGGAACCGACGGACGCGCAGCCGTGGCCCACGTGGATGTCTCCACTGGAGAGTTCCGCGTCACCGAACTCGCGCCCTCCGAGGTAGCGGGCGCGATCGAGCAACTGGGCGCGCGCGAGGTGCTTTTTCCCGGCGCCCTGCCGCTGCTGAACGGCGAGCACTCCGCCGGACCGCGATTCGTGCGCACCGAGCTGGAAGACTGGATCTTCACGCAGGATTACGCCAGCCGCACACTCCGCGATCACTTCAAACTGCTATCGCTCGACGGGTGTGGACTGGCCAATCGTCCCGCAGCCGTCTCGGCCGCCGGAGCCATCCTGCATTACCTGCGGGATACGCAGCGCGCTGCACTCGACCACCTGGATCGTCCCACCTTCTATGACCGCGCCGACTTCATGGTGCTCGACACCGTAACGGTGCGAAACCTGGAGTTGATCGAGCCGCTCTTCGCCGCCGATGCAGGCGGCCTGCAGAAGCAACCTACCCTGCTCACCGTCCTCGATCAAACACTCACGGGAATGGGAGGGCGATTGCTGCGGCAGCGCCTGCTGCGGCCTTCAATGGATCAGCCCGAGATCGAACAGCGTTTGGATGCTGCCGGCGAATTTCTTCAGCAGACGATCCTGCGTGCGGAGCTACGCAAGCAGCTCGCGACGATCCAGGACCTGGAACGCCTGCTCGCCAAGGTGACGCTTGGTTCCGCGGGCCCGCGCGATCTTCTTGCGCTGGGGCGCTCGCTCGAAAAAATCCCGGGACTCAAGCGCTGTTTCGACACCCAGCAGGCCTCCCGGCTCCGTTCCTTGCACGAGCGGCTGGATGAACTGCCCGATGTCGCGAACCTGATCCTGGAGGCGATTGCCGACGAGCCACCGCTCAATCTCACGGATGGCGGCACGATTCGCCCCGGCTTTCACGCCGAACTCGACGAGCTCCGCGATCTGAGCATGAACGGGCGGCAGTTCATCGCGCAGATTGAAGCCCGCGAGCGGCAGCGCACCGGTATCCAGTCGTTGAAGGTCCGCTTCAACAACGTATTCGGCTACTACATCGAAATCACGCGCTCCAACCTGCACCTGGCGCCCGCCGATTACGAGCGGAAGCAGACGCTCGCGAACGCGGAACGTTTCACCACGCCGGAGCTGAAGGATTACGAGCGCAAGGTGTTGGACGCGGAAGACAAGATTCTGACGTTGGAGAAGGAGCTGTTCAGCGACGTGCGCAAGCGCGCCGCGGCGCAGGCGCAGCGGATTCGGGCGACCGCCTCGGCGGTGGCCGAGTTGGATGTCACCGCCTCTCTGGCGCAGGTGGCGGCCGAGAATCATTATCACCGGCCCGTCTTTTCGGCCAACGGCGAGATGCGCATCATGAAGGGCCGCCACCCCGTGATCGAATGCCTCGCGGAGCAGGAGACCGGGCGCTTCATCCCGAACGATCTGTACCTCAATGACTCCACCGATCTGATTGCGCTGATCACCGGACCGAACATGGGCGGGAAGTCGACCTATCTGCGGCAGGCCGCAATCATCGCTCTTCTGGCCCAGATGGGTTCGTTTGTGCCGGCGGAGGCCGCGACGCTTCCGATCATCGATCGCATTTTTACACGCATCGGAGCGTCCGACAATCTGGCCCGCGGCCGTTCCACGTTCATGGTGGAGATGACGGAGACCGCCGTGATTCTGAACACGGCGACGAATCGCAGCTTCGTGGTGCTGGACGAGATCGGCCGCGGCACCGCCACTTACGACGGTCTCGCACTGGCGTGGGCCGTGGTAGAGCATCTCCACGAACGCACTCGCGCCAAGACGCTCTTCGCCACGCATTATCACGAGTTGACAGAGTTAGCAGAACAGTTGGACGGCGTGCGGAATCTCCGCGTCTCTGTCAAAGAGGCGGGCGACCAGATCATCTTTCTACGCAAGGTGGAGCCGGGTAAAGCCGATCGTAGCTACGGAATCGAAGTGGCTCGTCTGGCCGGACTGCCGCCCGGAGTCATCGAGCGGGCACACGAGGTGCTGAAGCTGCACGAGCGCACGGAGCACGTAGTGACGGACGAACTCATCAGAACTGAGGACTCCGGCCCGGTCCAAATTCAACTCTTCGAGCCCCTGGGCTACGGGATCGCGGAGAGGATCCGCAGCTTGCGCGTGGATGAGATCCGGCCCATCGAAGCGTTGCAGCTACTGGCGGAGTTACAGCGGGAGTTGAAGCGTCAATGAGGGTCGCGGGCGTGATGAGCGGGACCTCGCTGGATGGCATCGATGTGGCCGTGGTGGAGATACACGGAAGAAAGATCGAGACGGCCGGGTTTCTGTCGGCTCCATATCCGGAAGCGCTTCGAGCGGCGATCCTGGAGGTCTCGGGTGGCGGTGGCGGAAGGTCCGGGCCTAATCACACCGGCGCCTTGTCGGCATTGAACTTTCAGCTTGGAGAGATATACGCCAGGGCGGTACAACGCGCGGTCCGAAGATTTGGGGCGGTGGAATTGATTGGATGCCATGGGCAGACCGTCTACCACGAGGGCGGAAAGCACACCCTGCAGCTTGGAGAACCTGCCGTACTAGCCGAAAGAACGGGCGTCCCGGTAGTCTCCAACTTTCGCGCTCGCGATATCGCTGCCGGAGGACAGGGGGCCCCCCTTGTGCCCTACGTGGATTATCTGCTATTCCGGCATCCCAAGCGCACTCGCGTCGCACTGAACATCGGTGGGATTGCGAATATCACGGTAATTCCGGCAGACGCCGGACCCGAGAAGGTCGTAGCCTTCGACACCGGTCCCGGGAACATGGTGATCGATGCGCTGGCGTCGGAATACTCCAAGGGGAAACTACGTTATGACCGCGGCGGGAAGATCGCACAGTCCGGGAAGGTAAATGACAAGCTGCTCTCGGAGTTGTTGGCAGACCCATACTACAGGCGCAGAGCGCCTAAGAGTGTGGGACGCGAGCAATACGGCGCCGAATTCGTCGCCCGTATGAAGAAGTCGCGGTTGCCTCTGCGCGATCTGATCGCCACGGCAACAGCGCTGACCGCGGCTACGATTTCCCTGGCAGTCGCACCCAGGAAGCCCGAGGATTTGATTATTTCGGGAGGCGGTGTTCACAATCCGCAGATTCTGGCAGAACTCGCGGCCCGGCTGCCGGGTATGGCGATTACCAGTTCCACGACTCAGGGGGTCAACCCTGATGCCAAAGAGGCACTCGCTTTCGCCATTCTCGCGTATGAGACTTGGCGAAACCATGCCTCGAATTTACCCTCGGCGACCGGCGCTCATCGAGCAGTGATACTGGGAAGCATCACTGCCTAAGTACGTGGTATCAGAAGTCCGGCGACACCATCGCGTGCTAAGGCGCGCGTCTCGCACCGAAACGTCGCCCGATTCGCTTACTAATGAGGGCGTGTCGCACCGAAATGTCGCCCGATTCGCTTGCTAACCGCGCGCGTCTCGCACCGAAGTGTCGCCCGATTCGCTTGCTAAGAGCGCGTCTCGCACCGAACCGTCCCGATCGCTTGCTAACCGCGCGCGTGTCTCGCACCGAAACGTCGCCCGATTCGCTTGCTAACCGCGCGCGTCTCAAGCCGAAACGTCGCCCGATTCGCTTGCTAACCGCGCGCGTCTCAAGCCGAAACGTCGCCCGATTCGCATGCTACCGCACGCGTCCCGCACCGAAACGTCGCCCGATTCGCATGCTACCGCGCGCGTGTCTCGCACCGAAACGTCGCAACGAGCCACGACCGTAAGGGAGTGTTGCCTGGATACGAGAAACCCGCGCTATAACGAGTCCGCCGTCGCAACGAGCCACGACCGTAAGGGAGTGTTCTTACCTGCACACAGGCACTACCCACCCACGCATTTACGAAGTCTGAAACGAATTGTGTGAATTGACTTGTCTCGCCGAATTAGCGAAAAATGGGTTGCGCCTCGGTGACGGGCGCTTCAGCCGCTTGCACTTGCCGGCCGATCCGCATTCCATCCCAGTCGTACGCGAATTCCTTACCGCAGTCTAAACAAACCACATAAGTTCCACTTCGCGTGGCGCTGGGAGCCGTGAACCCCGGACTCTTCCGCCCTGGCGTCAGGGGAAAAGTCGTACGTTGATGTGAACAACCAAACAACGAGTTAAATAGTGAGTGGAGCATTGTCGGGCTTCCCTTCTACCCAATTAGATTCGCTGAGCATGCGAATCGTTTCAATTCCGACAGATAGAAGAGTACCGATTCCTGTACGGGAATCAACAAATTACAAGTGTTGGAAGGCGTAGTACGTACTTATTTCCCCAATTGGGAAGCAATCGCCTTAGCTATTAACTGGCCGTGGAATCTGCCATTTTCGATAAATATCTCGTTAGTGTGCATGCCCGCGACAATCACTCCAGCCAGATAAATACCAGCGCGTTCGCTTTCCAGGGTGTCAGGATTCGTCCGTGGCCGTTGCGATTCCGGCTCCAGGCTGATGCCGGTGGCATTCAGGAACTCCAGGTCCGGTTGGTACCCGATCAGCGCAAAAACGAAGTCGTTCTTCAGCGAGATCTCGCCGTCGGGCGTCGCCAAACGAATCGAATCATCTCGAATTTCGATGACGCTGGAATGAAAATAGGCGGGAATTTCCCCGTTTTTGATGCGGTTTTCGATATTTGGTTTAATCCAGTATTTGACGCGGTGCGAGATTTCCGCGCCACGATGGATCAATGTCACTCGGGCGCCCGTCCACCACAACTCCAAGGCGGCGATGGCCGCCGAGTTCTTGGCGCCAATCACAGCTACGTCCTGGTTATAGTACGGGTGGGGCTCGTTGTAATAATGCAGTACCTTATCGAGGTTCTCTCCTGGCACATTGAGTCTGTTTGGTACGTCATAGTACCCCGTCGCTAGAATAACCTTGCGCGCCTGATAGATATGGTTACAACCCAGGCGATCGGTCGTAAATACTTCGAATGCGTTGTTCTGGCCGGAGATACGATCGACTTTTTGATACTGTCTAACATCCAGATGGTAATGGTCGGCGACACGGCGATAGTACTTCAGTGCCTCATGACGATTGGGTTTCTCGTTAAGGCTAGTCATCGGAATGTTACCGATTTCGAGCAGCTCCGGTGTCGTGAAAAACGTCATGTTGGTGGGGTAGTGGTAAATCGAGTTCACCACGCACCCCTTCTCCACCATGACGGTCTTCACGCCGCGCTGCTCGAGTTCGATACCGCAAGCCAGTCCCGTTGGGCCGGCGCCCACTACGAGTGCGTCGAAAGATTCTGTCATGTTCGCCTAAACCTCGGACAGTGACCGCTCCCTCACGGGCGGCGGCTCATAAATTCACTAGCTGCTCGTGCGCGGGCAGCGCGCGTCAGCAGGCGATCTTTAACTACTATCGGCGGCCGGCTAGAGTTTGCTCTCCACCTCGCGGTAGACCGCATCCAGAGCTCCTGCAAGGGCCGAAACGTCCTTGCCGCCAGCCTCGGCGATGTCGGGACGTCCGCCGCCTTTCCCGCCTACCGCTAGTGCCACGTTGCCCACCAGTTTGCCGGCGTGAACCTTACCGGCCAGATCCTTGGTCGCGGCCGCCACCAGCGCGATCCCGCCGTTCTCCACGGAAGCCAGCACCACTACCCCCGTCTTCCACTGGTTGCGGAGGGAATCCACCAGCGAACGCATCTGCTGGCGGTCCAGGCCGTCCACTCGCGCCGCCAATACCCGCACGTCCTTGATGGTGCGCGTTTGGGCCTCGAGAGCTCCGCTGGCTGACTGCGCCAGCTTTTCCTTCATCTGATCCATCTGTCGGGTTTGGGCGCGTTCGGCGGCAAGCATCTTCTCGACGTGCTCCACCAGATCCGGTTCTGAAGCCTTCACCAGACTGGCGATGCGCCGCAGAATGTCGGTGGATTCCTGATATTGGCGCAACGCCGCCTCACCAGTAATCGCCTCAATCCGGCGCACGCCGGCCGAGATACTGCCTTCATAGATGATTTTGCAGACGCCAATATCTCCGGTACGGCGCACATGAGTGCCGCCGCAGAGTTCCCGGCTGAATCCCGGAACGGTGACGACACGAACTTCCTCGCCGTACTTTTCGCCGAACAACGCCATCGCGCCGGTGGAAATCGCCTGGTCGAGCGGCATGATGTTAGTCTCCACACCGCTGTTGCGCAGGATCTGTTCGTTCATGAGCCGCTCGACTTCCTCCACTTCCGGACGGTCCATCGCCGCGTAGTGAGTAAAATCGAAACGCAGCCGGCCGGGTTCCACGACACTGCCCGCCTGTTTCACATGCTTCCCCAAGACCTGGCGCAGAGAAGCGTGGAGTAAGTGAGTCGCCGTGTGATTCCGCCGGGTGGCATCGCGCAGCGGCGCGGCCACTTCAGCGCGCAGGATGTCGCCCACGCGAATCGGCGAATGGGTCACTATGCGATGCACGGTCAGGCCTGGTACGCCCGCAAACGCCGTTTCGACGTCCGCGACTTTCTCGGAAGAGGCGGAATACAATCCGCCACGATCGCCCACCTGTCCGCCTGCTTCGGCATAAAAAGGCGTCTGATCAAAGACCAGTTCCGCCTTCACACCCGCGGGTACGTCGTCCACCGGCTGCTTATCGACCAGAAGGCCGATCACCCGTGATTCCGCCTCCAGTTCGCCGTAGCCCAGAAACTTTGTGCGGCCGTACTCCAGAAGCTTCTGATAGGCCGGTACGACCGCGCCCTTTTCGGCGCCTTTCCAACTGGCGCGTGCGCGCTCGCGCTGCCGCTCCATCTCCTGCTCGAAGCCCTCGTGGTCGATGCCGAGTCCGTGCTCGCGAGCCATGTCTTCCTGCTCGTCGAGAGCGAGTCCGAAGGTGTCGTACAGTTTAAACGCAACCGCGCCGGGAAGCGTGTGGCTGGAGAGCGAACGCACCGCTTCGTTGAACTGCTTCTCAGCTTCGAGGAAGGTGCTGGCGTACCGGTGCTCTTCGTCTTTCACTACGCGGGCGACACGTTGCACGCTTTCGAGCATTTCGGGATAGGGCCCCTGCATCAGGTCGGCCACGAAGCCCGTGAGCTTGTAGAGGAATGGCTCCTCCACGCCGATCATGCGCACATTGCGCATAGCGCGGCGCATGATTTTGCGCAGCACGTACCCGCGCCCTTCGTTCGAAGGCAGCACGCCGTCGTGAATCAGGAACGCAGTTGCGCGCGCGTGATCGGCGGCGATGCGCAGTGCGGTCGCGACCCGATCGGGCGAATCGCCGGTTAGGCGCCCGCCGAAGAGATTCTCGGCATAGTCGATGATCGGCCGGATCAGATCGGTATCGTAGTTCGAGAGCTTGCCTTGCAGCACGGCGGCGACGCGCTCCAGCCCCATCCCGGTGTCGATAGAGGGCCGCGGAAGAGGCGTGAGCTTGCCGCTGGAATCGCGGTCGAACTGCATGAATACCAGGTTCCAGATCTCGACGAAGCGGCCGCCGGCATCATCCGGGAACTGCTCGTGCTCCCGGCCGGGTTCCGCGGCTTCCTGACCCAGGTCGTAGTGAATCTCTGAGCAAGGGCCGCACGGACCGGTATCGCCCATCTGCCAGAAGTTGTCCTTCTCATCCAGACGGAAAATACGGCTCTTGGGGACGCCGGCTACCTTCTGCCACAGCTCTTCAGCCTCGTCATCCTCACGGAAAACAGTGACGTAGAGCTTGTCTTTGGGCAAGCCGTAGTCCTTGGTGATGAGGTCCCACGCAAACTCGATGGCTTCCGCCTTGAAGTAATCGCCGAAGGAGAAGTTCCCGAGCATCTCGAAGAAGGTGTGGTGACGGCGCGTGTACCCGACGTTTTCGAGATCGTTGTGTTTGCCGCCGGCACGCACGCACTTCTGGGAACTGGCGGCGCGTGAGTAGTCCCGCTTCTCGAGGCCGAGAAACGTGTCCTTGAACTGGTTCATGCCTGCGTTCGTAAACAGCAGGGTGGGATCGTTCGCGGGAACCAGCGATGAGCTGCGGACTACGCGGTGCCCTCTTTGGGCAAAGAAATCGAGAAAACGCTGTCTAATTTCGTGGCCTGTCACGGGAATTTCCTCTGGGGATGGACTAAATTCAATTGTAGCGCTGAACGATCAACGCACCTGCTGATGTGCCGGTGCCCTTACGAGCCGCGCTCGTAAGGGAAGTGGTCCTGGCTTCGCTGCGCTTACGAGCCGCGCTCGTAAAGGGAAGTGGTCCCGGCTCGGGCTGCGCTTACGAGCCGCGCGCGTTAGCAAGCGACCGTTCGCCCGCGTGCGACTCCCTTACGGCCCCGCTCGCAGCTGCGTTAGCGGATTGCGGCGAGTGCCTGCTCGAAATCGGCCAGCAGGTCGCGCCAGTCTTCGATGCCGGCAGAGACGCGCACGAGGCCATCGGTCACACCGGATTCCGCGAGTTCGGCGGCGCTCATGCCCGAGTGCGTGGTGCTCTTGGGATGGCACGCCAGAGTCTCCACACCGCCGAGAGAGACTGCGTTTTTCGCAATCCGCACGTTGCGCAGAAACTCGAAGGCAGCGTCCTTGCCGCCGCGGAATTCCAGCGAAAAGAGGCCGCCCGGGTAGGCGCACTGCTTTTCGAAGATGCGCTTCTGTTCGGGATTGCGGAACAGCGTGGGGTAGATGACATTGCTCAGGTGCTTGTGGCCGGCCAGGGCTTCAGCCAGGCGTTGCGCATTCTTGCTCTGCCGGTTCATCCGCAGCGCCACGGTAGGTAGACGGCCGTCGAGCATCCAGCACTCGTCAGGCTGCAGGATATTGCCGAACATGCCGCGGCGGCTGCGAATCTTGCGGATCATGTCGGCGTTCTTGGTGATCGCGAATCCACCCAGCAGGTCGCTGAAGCCCGACAGATACTTGGTTGCCGAGTAAAGCACGATGTCCGCGCCGAGCAGGAGCGGATGCTGGAACGCCGGACCCAGGAAAGTGTTGTCCACCATGATCACTGGGCGGTCGGGCCGCCGCAAAGCTGTCTCCGCTGCGCGCTCGATGTCCGTCATGATGAGCGTCGGATTCGCGGGTGTCTCCAGATAGACAATGCAGCAGTTTTTCGCTGATCGGACGGCTTCGTCGATGGCATCCGCGTCTCCGGAGGGTACCGCGACACCATGCACGCCGAGCGGCTCCAGAAACGAGTGAATGAGCCCCGTCGTGCCCCCGTAAAGCGGTGTCGTGTAGACAATCGTGCTGTCGGGCCTGGCAAAGGCGAAGAACGCGGTCATGATTGCCGCCATTCCGGAATTGAAAACGGCGGCGTCGGTGGCGCCGGCCTCCAAGGGCACAATCTGGTCTTCCAGGATTTCCGCGTTCGGATGCGAAAACCGCGAGTAGATCAGGTCCGCGCGCTCTCCGGCAGCTGGTGAAATCTTTCCCGTGGTAATGGCGAAGGCGTGTTCTGCCGCTTCGGGGCTGGCAAATGCGTAGGTGGAGCTCCGGAAAACCGCCGGCCGTGCCGAACCGAACGACAAGCTGGGGTCGAAGCCCCGGGTTAATACCGCTGTGCGCGGGCGCACTCCACTGTGACCTGAATCCGCCATGCAAGAACCTCTAAATCGAGTTTACTCCAACCACAGAATTTATGCACAACGAAACAGTGGTGCCTGCCGTCCCCGGAGCAATCAGTACGCCAGCTATCTTGGTAACTTACGAGCCGCGACCGTAAAGGGAGCGTTGGTAGGGCCGAACCTTCCACGTCATCACACTCACGTGCAATCGCTCGGTATCTTCCACCACCAAAAAGCTACCCGACTTTGCTCTTGCGAGTACGCTTCTTGGGAGACTCTTCCTGCTCCGCGACGGCCTCTTCGGTTTCAGCGGATTCGCCGGTGGGTTCAGCAGCGGTGGCCGCTTGCGCGGGCTTGCGCTTCTCGGCGAGGCTCCGCTTGAGAGCTTCCATGATGTCGATGACTGGCGCGATGTGCTCGCTCGGAGCGGCGACCACCTTCTTGCCTTCGATCTTGTCTTCGATCATCTTCTGCAGATTGGCACGATAAGTATCCTGGTATTTCTGCGGCTCGAACTCGGCCTCCAGCGAAGAGATCAGCATCTTCGCCATTGCGAGTTCCTTGTCTTTGACCAGGCTGGTGTCGGTGCGGAACTCCTCCACCTGACGAATCTCGTCCTGGTAGTACATGGTGTGGGACAGAATGCCCTTGGGCCCCGGCCGCAGGATAATGATGTGCTCGCGATTGTGCATCGCCACCTTCGCCAGCGCGTAATACTTGGATTCGCGAAGCGCCTGGTAGAGCAAGGCGTACGGCTTCTCGCCGCCCTCGTCGGGTGCGACATAGTAGGAGCTTTCGAGGTAGATCGGATCCACCTGCTCGGCAGCTACAAACTCCAGGATTTCCATGACCTTGGCCGTTTTCGGCGCGACCTTCTTGATGTCCTCGTCGTCGATCTCGACGTAGTGATCCTTCTCGTATTCGTATCCCTTCACGAGCTCGCTACGGGGGACCGGTTTGTCCTCTGCCTGACAGTACACCATTTGTTTGATACGGGAATGGTCGGCTTTGTGCAGCAGGTTGAAACTGATGGTTTCGCTGCGTGCGGCGCTAAACAGGCGGACGGGAAACGATACCAGCCCGAAAGTGAGGTGGCCCTTCCAAACACTCGATGCCATAATGGTCTCCTCGGAGATCCTGCGGCTTTCAACATACTACAAAGCCAGAGCCGATGTAAATGGTAGGATGTAAAGGGAGTTATGCCTCTCGAAGAGTACGTTGCCAAACGCAAGTTCGAGAAGACGCCAGAACCTCCGCCCGGCGCCGGCCAGAGCCCCAGCGGGCACTACTTCTGCGTGCAGCGCCACGACGCCACCCGGCTTCACTACGATTTCCGATTGGAGATTGATGGCGTGCTGAAGTCGTGGGCGGTCCCCAAGGGGCCGACGCTCGACCCGGCGCTGCGCCACTTCGCCGCACACGTGGAGGATCACCCCGTGGAGTACGGCTCGTTTGAGGGCAACATTCCGGCTGGCAATTACGGCGCCGGCAGCGTAATGTTGTGGGACCGCGGAACCTTCGATCTACTGGGCGACCTTCCCGGCGAGGCGCAGATTGCGAAAGGCGATCTGAAGTTCCGGCTCCACGGCGAGAAGCTCAAAGGCGACTTCGCGCTCGTCCACATGAAAGGGCGCGGCAAAGGCAACGAGTGGCTCATCATCAAGAAACGCGATGAGTTCGCATCCCCGGGTTGGGATGTGGAAGCTCACGCCTACAGCGTAGTCTCCGGGCGTACACAGACCGAGATCGCGCGCAACTTGCCTGCCCGGCAGGAGAAGGCCCAGACGGCGGGCGCGTCGGATCGAGTCTGGGCGAGTAGCAAGCCCGCCAAACGCGCTGCCAAATCGGGCGCCGCGGAAGTTGCGCAGCCCGCGCCCGCGAAAAAAAAAAGAGCCTAGACCTCTCCTCGTTGAAGGGCGCACGCGCCATTCCGATGCCGGAAGCGATCGAGCCGATGATGGCGTCACTGGTGGCTCATCCGCCTCGAGGTGAAGAGTGGCTCTACGAAGTGAAATGGGATGGGGTTCGAGCCATCGCCTTTGTTCATAACGAAGAGGTGCGGCTGCAATCGCGCACCGGACATCGCTGCGAGCGGCAGTACCCCGAACTGGCGGTAATCCCGCATCAAATCGCGGCCGGACAGGCGATTCTGGATGGCGAGATCGCGGTACTCGACGCCAAGGGTGTCTCGCAGTTCCATCTGATTCAGCCTCGAATCGCGAATACCGACCCCAACAGCATCGCGCACCTGGTCCGCTCCACCCCCGTTGTCTACTTCGTGTTCGATCTGCTGTACCTGGATGGTTACGATCTGCGCGGCGTCGCTCTGGCGAAGCGGCGGGAGTTGCTCTCGGCGGTGGTCGCTCCGGGCGGATCGCTGCGCATCTCGGACGTCTTTCCCGGGGCGGGTGTGGAGTTGCTCGAAGCGGCACGCGAGACCGGGCTCGAAGGGGTCATCGCCAAACACGCGTCGAGCGTGTACGAATCCAGGCGCAGCCGCGATTGGCTGAAGATCAAGATCGTGGGGCAGCAGGAGTTCGTGATCGGCGGCTACACGGAACCACAGGGCGATCGCGATTACTTCGGTGCGCTGGTTCTGGGTCTGTATGACGAAGGCAAGTTGAGATGGGTGGGCAACGTGGGAAGCGGCTTCGATCACAAGTTGCTGGCTAGCGTCCACGCGCGGTTGAAGCCGCTGATTACGGATCGCTGTCCGTTCGCGGTGCGCCCGGTACCGGAGCGCGGAATGACGTGGGTGCGTCCCGAAGTAGTGTGCCAGGTGAAGTATTCCAATTGGACGCAGGATCAGCGCCTGCGTGCGCCAGTGTTTCTCGGCTTGCGTACGGATGTGGGGGCGAAGCAGGCCGTTCTGGAGAAGGCGGAGGAGCCGGAGGAGCTCGAGCACACCGATTCACGGCGGCGCGAAGACGCGGAGGCACCCCCGGAGAAGCGTGTGGAGGAGACGGCGGAACCTCGCACCATAGAGGAGAGGCCGCTGCTGCCGGACGTCAAGGAGTTGACGGTCACCATCGGCGGCCACAATCTCAAGTTCACGAACTTGAAAAAGGTGTATTATCCCGACGAAGGCTACACCAAGCGGGACGTTCTCAACTACTACGCCGGAGTGAGCGACCTGATCCTGCCGCACCTCGTGGACCGGCCTCTCTCCCTCAAGCGCTATCCGGATGGAATCAAGAAGGAGTTCTTCTTCCAAAAGGACACGCCCGAATCGTATCCCGAGTGGCTGCGTACCGAGTTCATCGACTCCGACCATACGCAGAAGCCGATTCGCTACGTATTCGCCGAGGACCGTGCCAGTCTGATGTACCTGGTGAACCTGGGCTGCATCGACCACAATCCGTGGATGAGCCGGGCCCCCACGCTCGACAATCCCGACTTCGTGCTGGTCGATCTCGATCCGCAAGAGTGCGCGTTCGATCTGATCGTGGATGCCGCCCTGATGGTGAAACGGGTGCTCGACCAGATCGGGTTGGCGGGATACCCGAAGACGACGGGCGGCGACGGGCTCCACGTCTACATTCCGCTTGAGCCTGTGTACACATTCGAGGAAGCGCGCATTTTCGCCGAGCTGATTTCCCGAATCGTGATCCACGAGAAGCCCGACATGTTCACCACGCCGCGTTCGGTCTCGAAGCGGCAGAAAAATCGAGTGTATTTCGATTATCTGCAGGTGATGAAGTCGAAGACGATTGCGGCGCCGTATGTGTTGCGGGCCTATCCCGGCGCGCCGGTAGCCACCCCGCTGGAGTGGAGCGAGGTGAAACGCGGCCTGCATCCGAACCAGTTCAATATCACCAATGCGCTCGAGCGATTCCGGGAAAAGGGCGATCTGTTCGCGGGTGTGCTCAAGAAGCCTCAGGACCTGTACGAAGCGCTGGAGAAACTCGAGAAGCTGTTTCGGTAGGCGATTATTCGGGTGTCAGCTTGATGATCACGCCGTCGCCGCGGATCACGAGGTTCGCCGCGGCCTTCTTGGCATCGTCGCCCTTGCGCGCTTCGACGCGGCCGTAGATCACCGCCCAGCGGTCATATTCGGACGAGCCGAAACGGAACTTACCAAGCGGCGTCCGCTTCTGTAATTCGGTCAGTTTCTGTTTGAGAACGACGCCGTCCAGCTCGAAATTCTCGGGAGGTTTCGGCCCGGTTTTGGGATCCTCGACGATCCACAGTTGTAAGGGAACGGTGAGCGCGGGCGTGCAGCTTTGTTCGTCGACCCAACGGCCGGTCTCGCGATAGGAGTAACGCCCCACCACGGCGACCGTCTTGCCCTCGTTGGCGGGAAGATCGCGCAGCACTTCGCAAACACCCAGAGGGGGTAGTGGCTGGTCGGCAGAAAAGGTCGCGGCGCCGCCTAGAATTGCGAGGGCCACGGCTCCTAGAATCGAGCGGAGACCTATTTTTCCCTGAGGCACGGTTTTAATTAAGAATAGACTAGCGCAAGGCGGATTTGGGTTACACGGAAGTTGCATCCCGATCGTGCTTGCCGATCGATCCCGGTCAGTTCCCCATATCGAGAATGACTTTCCACTTACCGTCACGCTGGCGGCGCCAGATGGTGGTGTACTTTCCCGTCTCGGTGACGACCCTACCATCCACCAGCCGTTTGCGCTCGTATGCGCCGTAGGTGTAGCCCAGTTCCCCACTGCGCGCCAATTCCGCTTTCAAAGGAGTCCACTGCAGGGAGTATCCGGGCTGGGCCCAAGCTTCGCGGAACGCGGCGCCGAGTCCCTCTTTACCGTGGATCGGTGCACCGTTCTTGGGCAGGATGGTTCCGTCCTCCGCAAAGAAGGAGAGGAAGCCCTCGGCGCCTCGATCGGCCGTCGCTTTCGCAAAATCCTTGTCCGCCTGGATGAGCGCGTCTTCTTTCGCCGCCAGCAAGAATCCCGCGAAGCAAATCTGTGCGATCCACAAACACACAATCCATCTCTTCATGCGCCCACCTCCTCGGCCCGTTCCGCCGGCCGCACTTCGCGCAGAACTGCGCACCACGCTGGATAGCCGCGAGCCGCGGAATACGGATCTTCTTCCAAGGCGAAGGCCACATCGACGCGGGATCCCGACGGCAGCTCGCCCACTCGAGCCGCAAAATTCCACGCCTTCAATGTGAGCGAGCGGCCGTTCTGCCGAATCCCCACCAAAAGATGTTTGTCCTTCCAGACAGTCGGTGGTCCGGCAATTTCGACGTTGCGTGCCGCGAATACCGGAACCGGATTTCCGTGCCCGAACGGCGCCAGCGAAAACACTTCCTGCGCGCTGGTCTCGTTCAGGTCCCGCAACTCTACAACGGCGTCGATCTCCAGGCGCGGCAGAAAGTCCTCGGGACGCAGACGATCCGCCGCGTATGCGTTGAATCTCGCCCGGAACTCCTCCACACGAGAGGCATCCAACGTCACTCCGGCGGCGTATTTGTGGCCTCCGAACTTCAAGAACAGATCGGACATCGATTCCAGCGCTTCCAGGAGATGAAAGGCCGGAATACTGCGTCCGGATCCCTGTGCGAGTCCATCTTCCGGATTGCGGCTCAACACGAAGACAGGCCTATGGAAGCGTTCCACCAGCCGGCTCGCGACAATCCCCAGCACGCCGCGGTGCCACTCCTCGGCATAATAGACGAGCGCAGCCGCCGTGTCTTCGATGGCCACCCGCTCGCACATATCGCGAATCTCGGCCTCCACCGTCTGCCGTTCGGCATTCTGATCGTGGAGTTGTTTTGCCAGTTCCTTGGCCCGTGACTCGTTGCTCGTGAGGAACATCTCCACGACCGCCCTGGCGGTGTCCATGCGACCCGCCGCATTCATCCGCGGAGCGATCTGAAACGCCACCTGCCGCGCCGTGGGTACATTTTCCGACGTGAAGCCAGCCACCTCCAGGATGGCCCGCAATCCGGGATTACGGACGTCCTTGAGGCCGTCGAGGCCATGCTTCACGAAGATGCGATTTTCGCCCGTAAGCGGCACCACGTCGGCCACTGTCGCGATCGCCACCAGCTTGAGAAGAGATTCCGCAATCTTCCTGGCCCTCGCAGGGGGAAACGAGTCTCCCGACAGGAGCGCCTGCGCCACCTTGAATGCCACGCCCGCGCCGCACAGGTTCTTTTCCGGGTATGAACAGTCGGGACGGTTGGGATTCAATACCGCCAGAGCGGGAGGCAGTTCGGCCTCAGGTAGGTGATGATCGGTAACGATCACGTCGATACCGAGCTCATTCGCGCGCCGCACCACTTCGCAGGCGCGGATTCCGGTGTCGACGCTGATGATCAGCTTGACACCCTGAGCGGCGGCAGCGTCCACTACTTCCGGGCGCATCCCGTACCCGTCCTTGAGGCGATGGGGGATGTGATAGCCGGCGGTCCCTCCCGCAATCTCGATGGCCTTCGTGAGCAGCACCACGGCGGTCGTGCCGTCCACGTCGTAGTCGCCGTAGATCAGGATCTTCTCGCCTGCGCTGATCGCCCGCCGGAGCCGCTCGATGGCGGGCCGCATGTCTTGCAGTGCGAGAGGGTCGTGGAGACTCTCAAAGGAAGGCGTGAGGAATTGCCGGGCGGCGGCGGCGGTAGCGAATCCGCGATGGAGCAGCACGTGCGCGGCGGGCCGGCCGATTCGCAGGGCCAAAGCTAACGCATCGGCCTCGCGCGGATCGAAAACCGGGAGGATCCATTGGGCGCTACTCATGCTGCCACCGTGCCGAAGATCGTTGCCAGGCACGACCGTGAGATGACGGGAAAGAATCGCCCGCCAACGGCCAGCGCTGCGGCCTGCTCTCGTCGCAAAAGTCCCAGACCTGATGAACGCCCGAAAAGTCTCGACACGGCAAACAGGAGTGGTCTTGCGCTGCTTCGCCGCCATGGATTCCCATGAAAGCGCCGGGTTCGCCAGGCAGATCGGCTCGGCCACGGCGACACGCCGCGAACCCCCTACCCCCAACCCCTGCTTTCAAGGGTGTTTGCGCCATGTTGCCGTCAGTTCTTGGAATAGTAGCCGCCCAGGGAATCGTCGTCCATCGAGCCATCGTCTTCCGCCAAACGCGTGGCGATCTCATCTTCGATGCTCTGAAAGTCCTCGTACCAATCCGGCTGTACCTCGTATATATACAGACGAGACTGGTAGTCAAAGGCAATTTCCAGACTGCAGGTCACGCCCGTGAAGATGCGCAGATCCCTTAGACGCGACTCGTATTCGCGCTTTTCGTCGCGAGTCAGCTCACAGTCGTCGAGTTGCGTCAAGAGCTCGTCGACGTCGCTCACTTCGAACTCTTGCGCTGCGAAAAGAATCAGTTTGACGCCGCTCTGCCGCGCTACCTCCAGGAACATCTGGTAGTCGGGGAACCGCTCGGTGTCCCACAGTACCATCGGCAGGCCATTGAGGCCGCCCGGAGTGCTGTGAAACACGGCGAATCCTGAGGCGCTCAAATACTCCAGGATCTCTTGTTTGAGTGTGTCTAGATTTAAGTCCACGTTACCGCCTCAGCCCTAAGCTAGCACCAGAATATCAGAGGGTCCAGCCAGGTCTCGGGCAGAAGGTGTGACGATCGTCTTCGGCCCGATATAGATCCTTCGCTTTTCGCGAATCGCCATTCGCACATCCGCTTCACAAACGAAGTCGACCACCGGACGTGGCGGTTCAGGTTTGGGCGATTCGGCAGGCCCCACGGGGCACTGCGGAGTCAGTCAGCTAAATCCCTGCGAACCACCACCGCGACGCGACAGAAACCGGTCCACCACTTCGGCCGCTACGTTCCCGAGCACGGATTGCGTGGGTTTGGGAGCTTCTGCTGGCTTGGGCGAATCGCACGAACAGGAATGCGTGGACGCGGGCACTGCTACTGCGATTCCGCGCGACGCCAGATATCGCTCCACTGCCGCCACGATCGCGCCACGATCGACGGGGCCAACCACTCCCGGGCCGGGACCCGTCGGCGCCGCGTTGTAGTCGAGCGGCATTTCGAAGGCTTCTTCCGGCTTCCTGACCACGTAGGCCAGCCTCTTGATGTTGTACAGGTGCTGCGGGCCCACATTGTCTGACGTGATGTTTCCGGCGACCGCTCCACATCCGAGCGTCATTGAGGGAAATACGTTGGTCGTGATTCCCGTCGAGCCCTGCGGAGCCGGAGTGTTGACCAGAATGCGATTCGCGGGCATTCGCAAGGCATACTCGCGTGTGCGTGCGTCGTTCTTCGAGTAGATGGCCGCGGTGTGTCCTGCCCCTCCGAATTTCAGCAGCGCAAAGCAGGTATCCATGGCTGCCTGGAAATCGGAAACGAAGTAGAGCGAAAGCACCGGCGAGAGCTTCTCGGCCGAGAGTGGGTGCTGCTTGCCGACGCCGCCCACTTCCGCGCAAATAATTGAAGTGTCGGCAGGAACCTCGAAGCCTGCCATCTTCGCGATTTTAGCCGGCGCTTGTCCCACACACTGCGGGTTCACCGTCCAGTTCGGCATGATCAGCAATTTGCCGAGCGCGTCCTTCTGCGTCTCATTCGCGATGTATGCCTTCTGCGCTTTGAGCAGGCTGACGATCCGCTCCCGCATCGGCGCTTCGGCGACGATCGCCTGTTCACTGGAGCAGACAGTGCCGTAATCGAACGACTTGCCGGTCACAATCTTGGCGATGGCATCTTCAAGATCGGCAGAGGTGTCGACCAGCACGGGAACGTTGCCGGGGCCCACACCGAAAGCCGGCTTGCCGCTCGAATAGGCCGCCTTCACGATGCCATGTCCGCCGGTAGAGAGAATCACGCCGGTTCGCTCGTGGTGCATCAGGGCATTGGTGCCTTCCATGGTGGCGATGTCCACGCATTGGATCAAGCCCTCCGGCGCGCCGGCTTCGATCGCGGCTTGCGACAGGATCGCGGCGGTCTCGCAGGTGCATTTGTGCGCGCGTGGATGCGGGCTGATCACGATGGCATTGCCGGCCTTGAGCGAGACCAGGGTCTTATAGATGGCCGTCGAGGTCGGATTGGTAGTTGGCAAAATGGCCGCCACCACGCCCACGGGCACGGCAATCTCCACGATTTTTTCTTCGGGAACTTCGCGAATGATGCCGATGGTCTTCATGCCGCGCATGCGGCGGGGAAGCCAGTCGCAACACAGCAGGTTCTTGATGTACTTATCTTTGGCGTTGCCGTAGCCGGTCTCTTCGACGGCGAAGTCCGCCAAACGCCGCGCATTGGCACGCGCCGCCGCTGCCATGCGCTCAATGATGGAATCGACCTGCTCTTGTGTGAACTTGCGGTAAGTTTGCCAGGCGGTATAGGCCTTTTCGACCTTGGTGCGGACTTCCTGGACCGAGAGCAGGTCTTTATCGGCGAGCATCGGCCGTTTACTTCTTCAGGCCGCCAGTGGGGAGGACCTTTTCCACCTCCTCATGCGGCCGGGGAATTACATGGACGGAGACGAGTTCTCCCACGCGGCGAGCCGCGGCCGCACCCGCGTCCGTCGCGGCCTTGACCGCGCCGACGTCGCCGCGGACCATCACGCAGACCAATCCGGCGCCGACAAATTCCTTGCCGGTCAACACCACATTGGCGGTTTTGACCATGGCATCGGCGGCCTCGATTGCGCCCACCAAACCCTTCGTTTCAATCAGGCCTAGGGCCTCCATTCGTCCTCCAGTCAGGGTGAAAGTCCTACCGTATCACAATTCACGCGGTGATTGCCTCACCAGAGAAGGTCGGGGCGCAAACACTTTGTTTGCCGCGTCGAGACTCATCTCGACGCTTTTCGTGCGTCCACCAAATCTGCCAGCAGGAGTTCCCTGCGCTGCGCAGCCTGTATCCCTCATCCTTCGACGTCAGGCTTGCCCTCGGCGTGTTGCCGCCGGGCATCCCGGAGGCGATCCAGCAAAAGCGCCGGCAAGCTTGCCTCGATTTCGGATGAAATCAGGCCCACATCGTCCAGAATCTCTAAATGGACCACATCCTTCGGGCGAAACGAATTCAGCTTCATCTGGATCAGGTCCTGCAAGGGAGCGACCGGGATCGTGATGCCAAACAGTTCTTTCGTTTCGGGCCGCAACGGCGGATGCGGCAACGGTTGAGTCGACTTCGATTTTTCCCCGACGAAAAGCAGATGAATCCCTTCCCCAAGGCCTTCACCAGGACGCATCAAGGCATACCCGCCCATGATCTTCTTGGCTTCATACCCAATGGATTTCACAGCTTCCGTAATTCTGGATAGGTCGTTCCGATCCGCCAGGAGATCCACATCACGGGTGAGAAAAGTCTCGCTTCGGTGTGACCGCGCGATATGGGCGTTGACAGCCATGCCGCCCACCACCTCGAATTCCACACCGGCCTCGCGTAAAGCCTTCGCGATTATCTCTAGCTTATTGATGAGGGCGAACATGCCCGCTTCAAAGACGATGTTGACTCCACCATGCGCGACATTTTCGGATAGAAACTGTTCGAACGTCCTCATCTAGCCTTGCGATCTTCGCCCTTCACCCATAGTTTACAACCCGATGTTCCTTGTCCCGCCGCCTCTATGTGATAGCATCTAACCAATCCAACCGAGGAGGGACTCGTGACATTACCACGCTCGTTTACCAGACTGGCTGCCGGCATGTGCTGCGCGGCCGCACTAGCTTTCGGCGCCAGCACTGTCGCTATGACGGCCGGCAAAGCTCAACTCAAGTCCGCCGGACCCCTGGCCTTCGGGCCTGACGGTATCCTGTTTGTCGGTGATTCCGTCGGAGCCGCGATCGTCGCGCTTGACGTGAATGATCACACCGCAGCAAAGTCGGGCGGAACCGTCGAAATCAAAGGCATCAACGAGAAGATCGCCGCGATGCTCGGCACTGCCGCTGACCAGATCACTATCCAGGACGTAGTAGTCAATCCGATCTCGAAGAACGTCTACCTCTCCGTTTCGCGTGGCCGCGGTCCCGACGCCGTTCCCGTAATTCTGCGCGTCGATTCTGCCGCCAAGATTTCCGAAGTCTCACTCGATAACATCAGGCATTCGTCCGTCGGCCTCCCCGACCCACCCACGATCGCCAGCGACAATCCGCGCGCGCAGCAGCAGCGGATGGAGGTGATCACCTCTGTGAAGTATGTGGACGGAAAGGTGTTCGTGGCCGGACTCTCCAACGAGGAGTTCTCATCGAGCTTGCGCTCTATCCCCTTCCCATTCACCGAAGCCAGCAAAGCGGCAGGAATCGAGATCTGGCACGGATCGCACGGCAGATTCGAAACCAATGCCCCGGTGCGTACCTTCGTTCCCTACGAGATCGACCACAAGGCCAGCATCCTGGCCGCGTACACTTGCACGCCGCTGGTGAAAATTCCGGTATCCGAACTCAAGCCCGGCAGCAAAGTGAAAGGCACGACCATTGCGGAACTCGGCGCCGGCAATCGGCCGCTCGACATGATCGTCTACGATAAGGGCGGGAAGCACTTCATCCTGATGGCCAACAGCGCTCGCGGGGTGATGAAGCTGTCTGCCGATAACCTCGATACCTTCCAGCCCATCACAAAGCAAACCGAGCCCGCTGGCGTTCCGTACGAGACCATTGCCGATCTCAAGGGCGTGCAGCAGCTCGACAAGTTCGACGACGGGAGTGCGCTGGTGCTGATGAACAGCGGCAGCTCCCTCGACCTGCGCACGGTGCCGCTACCCTAAGCCGTCACCAATCTGCCGTGCTTCGAAATCGTGACTGTTGGCGACTGACGGGGCTGTTCAGCCTGGCCCTTTTTCTGGCGCCGATCGCCCTCGCTCAGACTCCGGTCATCGTGATGGAGTCGGGCGCCTTCCGGGTCACCGGATGGCGGGCGGCGGCGCCTCCTCTCAATGGTTGGTCCACTGTACTCTCTGTCTATGCAGGCGAAGGTGATGTGCCGCCCGTGCTCGGCAGTTACTCGGTGGTGGACGGATGCCTCGTCTTTGCTCCGCGATTTCCCATTGCACCTGGTATGCACGTGAGGGCTGTTTTCCAGGCTCCGAACGGCGTTCCCGTCGAAGCGGCATTCGACCTTCCGAAACAGGAGACTCCAGCGCCGGCAACCCGCGTGGCGCACGTCTACCCATCCACGGGGATCCTGCCCGAGAATCAGCTCAAGTTCTACCTCTACTTTTCCGCTCCCATGCAGAAAGGACAAGCCTGGCAGCGGATTCATCTTTTGGATGCAGATGGCAACCGCGTGGCTCTGCCGTTCCTGGAACTCGACGAAGAGCTTTGGGACCGCGACAACACTCGCCTTACGGTGTTGTTCGACCCCGGCCGCATCAAGCGCGGGCTGGTGCCTTTGAAAGAAGACGGGCCGTCGATTGTCGCGGGCAAGCATTACACCCTGGTGATCGATCGAGACTGGCCGGACAGCCGCGGTGCGGCACTCGTGGAAGAGTTCCGCAAAGAGTTTCGTGTCGGGCCGGCCGATCGAACCCCACCGAACCCCGCAAAGTGGCACGTCCTCACACCGCATCCTGACACCACCGAGGCATTGGTGCTCGATTTTGCCAAGCCGATGGATTACGCCCTCCTGCAACATCTGCTGGAAGTCACCGGACCGGGCGGCCGCATCGCTGGCACTGTCGCGGTGGTGAAGGACGAGACCGAGTGGCGCTTCACCCCGCAACAGCCGTGGAAGATCGGCGATTATCAATTGGTGATTCAAACCGCTCTCGAAGACCTTGCCGGCAACCATGTGGGCCGCGCCTTCGACGTCGACGTGTTCGATCACGTCACGCAGAAGATCTCGAAAGAAACCACTTCTTTACCGTTTCGGATTCGTCGTCAGTAGCGTGTACAAGACCCAGCCAGTTGTCGAAATGTGTTCAGCGTAGCTCTGCTGGCCCGATGGACGTGTTGTCTCCATCCAACCGCCCGCAGGCAACTGGCGCGACAGCAGAAACTCACGTCCGCGTGCTGCCGCCGTGGCCGTAATGCCTGGCGCATCCACGGCGTGCAATGCCAGAAGCACGATGGCGGTATCGAAGTCCTCCGCCGGCATGTGGATTTGCGGCCCCCAGCCGCCATCGCTGGTCTGCGCTTTCAGCACCAGGTCGAGGCACTTTGCCCGAATGGTGGCAGATTTCGGCATGGCAAGCAGTGTCGCCGCCGCGTCCAGGACATTGGCCGGGGTGCTGGCTTCGAACCACCGATCGGCGCGCACGATCGCCTGACGAAATCGCGAGGCATCGGCCGCTTCCAATGTCTGTCGTGCGAGGTAGGTGGCCAATGCGATGCCGTAAGTAGCTGGTGCGCCGGGCATGCCGCCGGTATCGACGCGCCAGGATCCGTCAGGATCCTGGAAATCCAGAAGAGCTTGCGCGGCGGCTGAGAGCGCGCCGCGGTCTGGAAGTTGCGCCTCCGCCAGAGTTGCGGCGAATTGAACGTGCGCCAGTTTCGGACTGCTGAATCCCGGGGTGCCTTGATGATCGTCCCAGTGTGCCGGCATAAGGAGCCAGGCAGTGGTGTCAGCGAGAGCTTCTGAAGAAATTGCATAGCCGCGATGAGAGGCCAGGAAAAGCGCCCGGGCGGCGTCACCGTTATTGTGGCAGGAATAGCAGTGATTCTCACGGTGCCAGCGGGGAACTTCCACGGACAAGTAATCGATGGCTCGTTGTTCCGGCGAGGCTGCAGCGAGAAAAAAGAGTGGAAGCGCCCACCACACCGTTCAATCGTAACTTACTGGTGACCGGTCCCTCGACACCTTTGCCGAGTAAGCCGCCGGCGCGCGATCCTGCGTTACTCGTTTGCATTTACCATTCGGGCCGTGAGCTACTCGATTAAGCTTTAGTTTTCCTAAATCGTCGCTTCACGAATTCCGCCTTGACCCGCACCGCGCAGAATACATACAGTGGACTTCAAAGGGAGGCAAGGACTTCACCGGGCACTCGTGCCGCTGACCTCGATGCCGCCGTTTGTTTATCTCTGCCGCCGGGCCCTAAGCTTGCGGCATCTGGAGTGAATCGTGAGTGCTCAAAAAGATGGCATCGTACTGGAGAAATTCTCGCTTGGTGTAGGCGACCGGTTCGCCCACCAGGCTAAGGCGCAGTTGGCGGCCTGTGCCCGCGCCGCGGAGAAGGGCGTAGTGGTGGTTCCTGTATGGAACAAGTCCAACCGGGAACATAAGATCGTCGGCTCGGAACCTTGCAGCACCCGATCCGCGGCAGATGCCGCCGTGCGCGCGCTGGGTTGGAAAGACTCCTACTATGTGGATGCCGACCACATCAATTTAGACACCGTGGAGCGGTTCCTCTCCGCCTCCGATTTCTTCACCCTCGATGTGGCGCACGCCATCGGGCATCCTCCCGCGGCGGGGGCTGCCGAGAGCTTCGTGCGGCGTCATCCCGAACTGGTGGGGCGGATCGATATTGCCGGCATCCCGGAGCCTCTGGAAGTCTCGGCAGAGCAGACGTGCGCGGCGGCGCACAAGTACCTGTTCGCGGTGAGCGAGGCAGGCCGCATCTACCGGCACATCGCCGAGCGCAAGCAGGCGGGGAGCTTCATCACCGAGGTCTCGATGGACGAGACCGATTCGCCGCAGACACCGTCGGAGCTTCTCCTGATCCTGGTGGCGATTGCGGACGAAGGCATTCCGATCCAGACCATCGCACCGAAATTCACCGGCCGCTTTAACAAGGGCGTCGACTATGTGGGCGACGTTGAGCAGTTCGAAAAGGAGTTCGCCAGCGACCTCGCCGTGATCGCGCATGCGATTGCGAAGTATGGTTTGCCCGCCAATCTGAAACTGAGCGTGCATTCGGGCAGCGACAAGTTTTCGATCTATGAGCCGATTCGCCGCTCGCTGCGCAGATTCAACGCCGGAGTGCATGTGAAGACTGCCGGCACCACGTGGCTGGAGGAGTTGATCGGACTCTCGGAAGCCGGTCCCGAGGGCTTGGCGATGGCGAAGGAAGTCTATGCCAGCGCGCTCGATCACCTCGACGACTTGTGTGCTCCTTATGCCGCGGTGATCGATATCGATCCCGCGAAACTACCCTCTGCGAAGGAGGTGCAGGGCTGGACTGCGGAACAGTACTCCGGGGCGCTGCGTCACGATCAGAAGAATCCGCTCTTCAACCCGCACCTGCGCCAGTTGCTGCATGTGGGCTACAAGATCGCAGCCAGCATGGGGCAGCGATACACCGATATGCTGGAAGCCTGTGAAGAATCGATTTCCCGCAATGTGACGGGAAATCTGTATGATCGGCACATCGAACCGCTTTTCCTGCGGGGTTAGCCGCCAGCAGACTCCGCGGTTCGCGGCCGCTTCAAAGGTAGGTCTATGAACTCCGTCGCCGTCCGAATCGCCTTACTGGGTGGGGCCGCTGTGTTTGCGGCTCCCCTGACTCCACAGAATTCCGCGACTCCTCCCAAAACATGGATCGACCCGGACACCGGGCATCGGATCGTCCGGTTAACCGACGAGCCGGGAAGCGCCAGCCTCTACTTCAACCAGAACGGGTACACCGCGGATGGCAAGGAGATGGTCTACACCACGCCCGACGGCATCTCGGTCTTGAATCTCCAGACCCATGAGGCCAGGCAAGTGGTGAAAGGTCGCGTGCGCATCATCGTCACCGGTCACAAGACGCAGAGTGTCTACTATCTGCGAGGCGATCGCGTGTTCTCGACAGACGTCGATGCCGGAACGACGCGCGAGATCGCGAAACTGCCGCCGCAGGGTACGGTCGCCACCGTGAATGCCAACGAGACCCTCCTGGCGGGCACTTATACCGAGGGCAACACCCAGTCTCCTTACGCGGGAGGCGGGCAGCAGCCGCAAGCGCTGATCCAGCCGCAGAACAAGGGGCAGATGATGGAGGAGCGGCTGGCGGCGCACATTCCCATGGGCCTTTTCACGGTGAACGTGAAGACCGGCGAGGTGAAGACGATTCACAAGAGCACCGACTGGCTGAATCATCTGGAGTTCTCGCCCACCGATCCGACGCTGCTGATGTTCTGCCACGAAGGCCCCTGGCACAAAGTGGAGCGCATCTGGACGATGCGGGCGGATGGCAGCCAGATCACCAAGGTGCACACGCGGACAATGGAGATGGAGATTTTCGGGCACGAGTTCTGGAGCGCCGACGGCAAGGTGATCTGGTACGACCTGCAGACTCCGCGCGGGGAGGTCTTCTGGCTGGCGGGGTACAACGTGGAAACCGGCGAGCGGACGTGGTATCACTTGCAGCGCGACGAGTGGTCGATTCACTTCAATGTGACCCGCGACGGCACCCTCTTCTGCGGCGATGGCGGCGATCCCGGCCAGGTGGCGCATGCCCGCGACGGTCAGTGGATTTATCTGTTCCGTCCCGAACTGGTGCAGAATCGCGGTGTGGAAGACAAGAGCTTCGTGCGTCCGGGCGTGCTGCACGCGGAGCGATTGGTGAATATGGCGAAGCATCAATACCACCTGGAGCCGAACGTGAGTTTCACGCCGGACCAGAAGTGGGTGGTGTTCCGGTCGAACATGCTGGGCCCCACCTACGCGTTCGCGGTGGAAGTGGCCAAGGCGAAGTAAGCCGTGGCGCAGAGACTCTTCTCTGCCGCGTCCCGACTCATCGGGACGCCTTGTCCGGCTCATCTAATCAGGGCCCACACCCCGCAGCAACGAACCGCGGCCCCCAACCCCTGCTTTCACCGTATTACTGTGCAAAACGCCGCCGTTTTTCCGCCGCGGTTCGCGCCAGAACGGACCGAAGCGCTTTGAATCCCCCTAGACTTTGGTTTCAGCGAACGATCCTGGGAGATGCCATCTACAAGCCGCGTTTTACATTGCAAAACGCCGAGATCCTGCCCGGAATCATTTGACTCCCGATTGCGCGGGCACACAGTATGGAGGGAAATGCAGAAATCGGCCGCGTTGACCCTCTTCCTGCTTTTCGCTGCCGCCTCACACGCGCAGAAGTTCGATTTCGGAGGCGGCCCCGCATTGCCTGGGAGCATCAAAGTTTCGCCCGGCGCCCCCTACTCCGACGCGTCGGGATACGGATTCGAGTCCGCCACCGATCGCCCGCCATTCTATTTTTCGGTGAAGGTGCCCGCCGAGGGCAACTATCGCGTGACCGTGACCCTCGGAGATCGGGCGCGCGACTCCGTCACCACCGTGAAGGCGGAACTACGGCGCCTCATGTTGGAACGTGTCCGCACCAGGGCGGGGCAGTTCGAAACGCGCACTTTCATCGTCAACACGCGCACTCCGGGAATCCCCGGCGGCGGCGAGGTTCGGCTTAAAGATCGCGAGAAGACCTCGGAAGCGTGGGCTTGGGACGATAAGCTCACCCTCGAATTCACGGACGAACACCCCGCCGTCCGCGCCCTGGTGATCGAGAAGGCCGAGCCGATGCCGACCCTTTACATCGCTGGTGATTCCACGTCGACCGATCAGCCGCTGGAGCCCTTCAACAGTTGGGGACAGATGCTGACGCGATTCTTCCGGCCCGAGATCGCGATTGCGAATCACGGTGAGTCGGGCGAGTCGCTGCGAGGATTCCTTGGCGAGCGCCGGTGGGAGAAATTGATGAGCGTGGTTCGTCCCGGTGACTACGTCTTCATTCAGATGGGCCACAACGACCAGAAGGAGAAGGGCGAAGGCGTAGGCGCCTTCACCACATACAAAGCGGACCTCAAGCGCTTCATCGCGGACGCGCGGCAGCAGGGCGCCACTCCGGTGGTGATCACGCCGGTAAATCGTATGAGCTTCGCGGAGGGAAGCGGCACGATCGTCAACAGCCTGGGCGATTATCCCGACGCGGTGCGCCAGGCGGCGCGCGAAGAGAACGTGGACCTGATCGATCTGAACGCGATGAGCAAGCCATTCTATGAGGCGCTCGGCCCGGAGCGGGCACACGTCGCATTTGCCGGGAGCGATAAAACGCACCATTCCAATTACGGCAGCTACGAGTTGGCAAAATGTATCGTGGAAGGGATCAAGCAGAATCGTATGCCGATCGCGAAATATCTTGTAGACCTGCCCAGGTTCGATCCGGCCCATCCGGATCCTTTTGAGAAGTTCGATGTGCCGGCGGAACCCAACGGGCCGGCGGTGAAACCTTATGGGAACTAGACGCGCTGGACTTAGATACGCAATGCCGCTCGCGGCGCTCTTCCTCTTGGCCGGAGTCGCCGCGGCGTCGCCGGCCATCTGGGTGATCGGCGACTCGACTGCCAACAACCAGAATCATCGCGGATGGGCCGACCCGTTCGCCTCCTATTTCGACCCTGCCAAAGCCACGGTCATCAACCGCGCGCGTGCGGGACGCAGCAGCCGGACCTTCGTTACCGAGGGGCTGTGGGAGAACGTCCGCAGCGAATTGAAGCCGGGCGACTTCGTGCTGATCCAGTTCGGACACAATGACGGCGGACCTCCCGACCAGGATCGCGCCCGCGGCTCACTGCCGGGGCTGGGTGATGAGGCGAAGGAATTCACACTGCCGAACGGTACCCGCGAGACGGTTCGCACCTTTGGATTCTACATGCGCAAGTTCATTGCGGAAACCAAGGCGGCGGGCGCCACTCCCATCGTGCTTGGGCTGACCGTCCGCAACATCTGGAAGGACGGCCAGGTGGAGCGCGGGCCGGGTCAATACAGCGCATGGTCCGCCGAAATTGCCAAAACCGAGGGCGTGCCATTTGCCGACGTCACGAATGCCATCGCAGACCGCTACGAGACGATGGGCGAGCAGAACGTGAAGGCGCTGTTCCCTGAGGACCACACACACACCAGCCCTGAAGGCGCCGACATCGACGCGTCGCTGGTCGTGGCCGCTCTGAAAGGGATCCGGGGATCGCCGTTCGCGGCTCTTCTATCGGCGAAGGGGCAGGAGGTGCAGGCGTACCAGGCGCTCAATCTGCCCGTGCCTGCCAACCCGGCGCTGCCCACTCTGTTCCTCATCGGCGATTCCACCGTGCGCAACGGCCGCGGCGATGGAGCCAACGGGCAATGGGGATGGGGCGAGCCGCTCGTCAATCACTTCGATACCTCCAGGATCAATGTGGTAAATCGTGCCGTGGGCGGTTTGAGCAGCCGCACCTACCTGACGCTCGGGCACTGGGATCGCGTCCTCGCCATGCTGAAGCCGGGCGATTTCGTCATCATGCAATTCGGCCACAACGACAACGGCCCACTCGACGATACGGCACGGGCCCGCGGCACATTGAAAGGCACGAGCGGCGAAACGCGCGAGATCGACAATCCCATCACGAAAAAGCACGAGGTGGTTCACACGTATGGCTGGTATCTGAAGAAGTTCATCGCCGACGCGCGGGCGAAGGGCGCCACCCCGATCGTCTGCTCGCTGATCCCGCGCAAGATCTGGAAGGACGGCGAGATTACGCGCGATACGGCGAGTTATGCGGGATGGGCCGCGGAGGTGGCGCGATCGGAGGGCGTCGCGTTTGTCGACCTGAACGAGAGGATTGCACGGAGGTACGATGAGCTTGGTCCCGAAAAGGTCGAGCCGCTCTTCGGCGATGAACACACGCATACCAGCCGCGCCGGAGCCGAGCTGAACGCCGAAATCGTAATCGCGGGACTGCGGGCAATTCCAGGAAATCCGCTCGGCAAGTACATTTTGGAGAAGGCACGTTGAGATGACGCCCGTCCCACATCGCACGTTGTACACGGGAGCGCGCATGCCGGCGATTGGCCTGGGAACCTTCGGCTCCGACAGTGTTTCGGAGGTGGAAATCGCGGAGGCGGTGAAGGGCGCGGCCGCCGTGGGGTACCGGCATTTCGATTGCGCCTCGGTGTACGGAAATGAGGCGGCGATCGGCTGCGCGCTGAGCGAAATCATGGCTGGCGGAGTGGCGCGCGAGGATCTCTGGATCACCTCCAAGCTCTGGAACGACAAGCACGGCGAGCGGGATGTGATCCCTTCATGCCGGCAATCGCTGGCAGATCTGCAGTTGGACTTCCTCGATATGTACCTGGTGCATTGGCCGTTTCCGAATTTTCATCCGCCGCACTGCGACGTCGATTCGCGCAGCCCGAATGCGCGGCCATACGTCCACGAGGACTTTATGCGCACCTGGCGCAAGATGGAAGAACTGGTAGAACTGGGGCTCACGCGGCATATCGGCACGTCGAACATGACGGTGCCGAAGCTGCGGTTGCTGCTGCGCGATGCCAGGATCAAGCCGGCTGTGAACGAGATGGAACTGCATCCGCACTTCCAGCAGCCCGAGCTGTTTGAATATGTCAGAGCCCAAGGAATCGAGCCGATCGGATACTGTCCCGTGGGGTCGCCGGGCCGGCCCGAGCGCGATCGCACGCCGGACGACACGGTGGATATCGAGGATCCGGTGATCGCGCGAATCGCGGCGGCTCATGGCGTGCATCCCGCGGTGGTGTGCGTGAAGTGGGCGGTCCAGCGAGGGCAGACGCCGATTCCGTTTTCCGTCCATCACTATCGCGCCAATCTCGAGGGAGTACTCGGTGCTCCGCTAACGGGCGAGGAGATGCGGGAGATCGCGGGAATCGATCGCAATTGCCGTCTCATCAAGGGGCAAGTCTTTCTGTGGCGGCAGGAGCAGAGTTGGGAGGATCTGTGGGATTTGAATGGAGTGATCGCATCATGAACGGAGTGATCGCGCGATGATCGGCGCCTACCTGCCGGGAAACAGCACCGTGGAACTTCGTGAAGTATCGGTCCCTGAGCCCGGCCACGGCGAAGTTCTGCTGCGCATGAAGGCGTCGACCATCTGCGGCTCCGACATCCGCTGCATCTATCACGAACATCTCGGCAAGGGGCCGGAAGGCTATCAGGGCGTGATCGCGGGCCATGAGCCTTGTGGCCAGATCGTGAAGGCGGGTCCGGGTCTGCGCCGCTTCGGCGTGGGCGACCGCGTGATTGTCTACCACATCTCGGGATGCGGACTGTGTAACGACTGCCGCCGCGGCTACATGATCTCGTGTACCAGCGAGAAGTACCGGCGTGCTTATGGCTGGCAGCGCGATGGAGGCATGTCCCCATTTCTGCTGGCTGAGGAGAAGGACCTGATTCATCTTCCCGATGAGCTCTCGTACGCCGATGGTGCGCAGGTGGCATGCGGCTTCGGAACGGTGTACGAAGGTCTGCAGAAGGTGGGCATCAGTGGGAACGACGCCGTATTGATTACGGGACTGGGACCCGTTGGATTGGCCACGGCGGCGTTGTGCCGCAAGCTGGGTGCGGCGAAGATCATCGGGATCGATGTCATCGAAGAGCGGACGAAGCTGGCCCGCGAGCTCGGGATCTGCGATGAGGTGTTGACGAGCGGTCCCGACAATGTCGCGGACGTGCGCCGGTTGACCGGCGGTTACGGTGTGGAGCGCGCGGTGGACTGCTCGGCGAACGAGAAGGCGCGGGCCACGGCGGTACGGGCCACCAGGAAATGGGGCCGGATTGTCTTTCTGGGCGAAGGCGGACGGGTGGACCTGAATCCATCGCCCGACATGATTCACGATCAGAAGACGGTTTTCGGGTCGTGGGTGACGTCGACCTGGCTGATGGAGGAGTTGGTGGAGCGGCTGGTGCGTTGGAATCTGCACCCGGCCGATCTGGTGACGCACCGCTTTGCACTGGAGAAGGCCGGGGATGCGTACGCTCTGATGGCGTCGGGAAGATGCGGAAAAGTAGCGGTGTGTTTCGATGAAGAACTCTAAAGGTCTCCGTCTCCCCTGGCCGCCGCCCGAGGATGTGGCGCAAACACTCCTGTTTGCCGTCTCGACACTCATGTCGAGACTTTTCGAAGCTTCCTCCGAACTCGGGTTTGATTGCACTTCCGAAAAGCGTCGAGAAGGTCACGGCAAACAGAAGTGGTCTTGGGCTGCTTCGCCGCCATGGATTCCGATGAAAGCGGCGCGTTCGCCGGGCAGATCGGCTCGGCCATGGCGACACGCCGCGAACCCCCAACCCCTAACCCCCAACCCCTGCTTTCCAGGGTGTTTGCGCCACGCCTTGCTCCTGATCCTGAGCTTCACTCCTGCATTCGCTGCGAATTCCGTTGCAGAGTTGCATCAGTCCTTTCTCCACCCGCCCGATGACGCGCGCATGATGGTGCGCTGGTGGTGGTTCGGTCCCGCTGCCACCAAGCCGGAACTCGAGCGCGAGTTGCGCGCGATGAAAGAAGGCGGGATCGGCGGCTTCGAAGTGCAGCCCACCTATCCCCTCCAACTCGACGGCAACTACTCCTATCTCTCTCAGGAGTTTCTCGAAGCGTTGCGCTTCACTGGCGAGAAGGCCAAGGAACTCGGCCTCCGCATGGACCTCACGCTGGGCAGTGGCTGGCCCTTCGGTGGACCCCACATTTCCATCGCGCAGGCCTCAGGACGTCTGAAGGTCGTCCGCGTGCCGATGACGCCGGAGGGCACCGATCCCCCTCCGCCGGTCCTCGCCGAAGGAGAAAAGCTGATCACGAAAGCGCGTCAGGGGACGACATTACTGTTCTTCATATCCAGCCACACACGCCAGATGGTGAAGCGTCCCGCGATAGGCGCCGAAGGATTCGTCCTCGACCACTACGATCTGGGGGCGATTCAAACTCACCTGAAGACCGTTGGCGAGCCGATGCTGAAGGCGTTGGAGAAGACGCCGCCCTACGCCATCTTCAGCGATAGCCTGGAAGTCTACAACTCCGATTGGACCACCAACTTTCTGGACGAGTTCCGCAAACGCCGCGGTTATGATCTGACTCCTTACCTTCCAGCGCTCGCCGCGGATATCGGCGAGAAGACGGGCGCGATCCGCCACGATTGGGGCAAGACTCTTAGCGAACTCGCGGACGCGAACTATCTGACGCCCCTGCACCAGTGGGCGCAGCAGCACGGCACGCGCTTTCGCTCGCAGAGTTACGGCATTCCGCCGGTGACGCTCTCCAGCAGTTCGTTGGTCGACCTGCCGGAGGGCGAGGGCACGCAGTGGCGGCACTTCTCCGCAACCCGATGGGCGGCCTCGGCGAGCCATTTGTATGGGCGGCCGGTGACGTCATCGGAGACCTGGACTTGGTTGCACTCGCCCGTGTTTCGCGCCACGCCGCTCGACATGAAGGCCGAAGCCGACCTCCATTTCCTCCAGGGCGTCAATCAACTCGTAGGACATGGCTGGCCCTACTCGCCACCCGAGGCCGGAGAGCCGGGTTGGCGATTCTATGCGGCGGCCGTCTTCAACAATCACAATCCGTGGTGGCTGGTGATGCCCGACGTCACAACCTACCTGCAGCGCGTGAGCTACCTGCTGCGCCAGGGACAGCCCGCGAACGATGTCGCGCTCTACCTGCCCACCTCCGATGCGTTCGCGGGATTTGCACTCGGCCGCGATTCCGTGAATCAGGCGATGGACGGGCTGATTGGCGGGACCGTCATCCCTCAAATTCTCGATGCCGGATACAACTTCGATTTCATCGACGATGGCGCCATCGCGCATGGTGGCGTTCCGTACCCGATCCTGATCCTGCCGAATGTGGAGCGCATCCCGCTTGCCACGATGCAGAAGATCGAGGAGTATGTGCGCAAGGGTGGCACGGTGATCGCGACCCGCCGGCGGCCTTCGCGTGCGCCGGGTTTGCTGGAAGCCGACCGCGACACGCCGAAGATCCGCGAACTGGCGGACTCCCTGCGGCTGTTGACCGACGAAACCAAGTTGGGCGCGGAGTTGCATAACGCTTTGCCCGCGGATGTGGCAACTGCGCCGGAGATCGGCTTCGTGCACCGCAAGCTGGGGTTCGCGGAGGTCTACTTCGTGGCCAACACCAGCAATCAGCCGGTGCATGCGCTGGCCGACTTCCGAGTCGATGGTCTGGACGCGTCGATTTGGGATCCGCTGACTGGCAAGGAGAATTGGGTGGGCGGGAAGCGCCTCGATCTGACGCTCGCGCCTTGCGAGTCGCGAGTGATCGTATTTTCTAAAGAGCGAGGCGCGGTGACGTCGCTGACGGCAGCCCCGCGGCCGGAGCCTGTCGATCTGAGCGGTGGATGGAAGGTGACCTTCGCGGGGTCGTCGAAGGCGGTCACCATGGACGCCGGGCACTCCTGGACAGAGGACGATTCGCACAAGTACTTCTCCGGGACGGCGACCTACGAGAAAACGGTCAGCTATCACGCGGCCGATCTTGCGCGGCAGCGGATCTATCTCACTTTCGGCGAGGGCACGGCCGTGACCGCGCAGGAGCGGCGTTCGGGCTCCGGCATGCGTGCGATGTACGAGGGTCCGGTGCGCGAGGCCGCGGTGGTCTACGTGAACGGCAAACGTGCCGGCGCCGTCTGGTGCGCGCCTTACCAGGTGGAGCTGAGCGGTCTGCTGAAAGATGGCGAGAACTCCATTCGCATCGTAGTGGCGAATACCGCTCTGAATTTGATGGCGAAGGGTCCGCTGCCGGATTATAAGGCGCTCAATGCGAAGTACGGCGAGCGTTTTCAGGCGCAGGACATGGGCAGCGTCCAGGCCTTGCCGTCCGGTCTGCTCGGCCCGATCAAACTTGTAGCTCGATGATTGACGATGCCCGCTCTGGCCTTATCTCCGATTGGACTGCTGCTGGCTTCGGTCATGTCAGTAGTCAACGTGCTGACGGATGTAGCACGGAAGCGCGCGCTCAATAAGCGCGATCTCATTCCCGCTACGTTCTGGATGCGCGTTGCGGTCGCACTGGTCTTTGGTGGTACTGGCGGTGCAGATCGCGCGCGGGGCCACCGTGACCATCCGCGATGGCGGGCCGCTCTTCGGCATCGCCGCCGTTCACCTGGCGCCGATCCCCACGTTTCTCGTCTCCTGGCGCTCGATGTTGGGCTGATCACCTGCGTGATGTGGCTCTATTTTCGAGCGTTGCAGGTCTCGCCGCTTTCTCTCTGCGTCCCGTTTCTTTCGTTCACGCCGGTCTTCCTGATTCCGTCGGGGTTCGTCGTGCTCGGGGAACTGCCCCCTGCCGTGAAGTTGCTCGGCGTTCTGCTGATTGTCGTGGCTCGCTGGTGATGCACCGCCGCCTTTTTGCGGTGAGCTGGCCGGCGCCTGTTCGGGCCATCGTGCAGGAGAAGGGGCAGCCGCTACATGGTGACGGTCTCCTTCCTGTTCGCCATCACAAATCCGCTGGATAAAAAGCTGGTCCTGATGAGCGACGTGTTTACGGAGTCGGCGGCCTACGGCTTTGGGTTAGTGCTGGCGTTCTTCCTGCTGGGCAAACGGCAGGGAGCCGACTTCGGTGCTGCGATTTGCAATAACGTGAAGCGGGTCTCCCTCGCCGGGCTGTTCGACGCCATTTCATTGCTGTTCCAACTGGCTGCCTACGCCTACATCAGCGTCGTGATTACGGTGACAATCAAGCGGGCCGGGATCATTCTCTCGGTGCTGGCGGGCTGGCTGTTCTTCCGCGAGCGCGAGATTACGGACAAGGTGATCGCGGCCTCGGTGATGTTTGCCGGCGTGCTCATTCTGTATCTGCCGCTCAGCGTGGCGCAGTCGTGGGGATTGCTGGCGTTGACCCTGGCCGCGATGTCGCTCGCGATGTACCTGACGAGGAATCAATGCCCGGAAACGTAAACGTGTCGTTCGTCGGTTGCGGCGGGATGGCGGCGCACTATCTCGGCGTCTACCGCGACCTGGATTGGGTGCTCGTAGTTTCGTGCGTCGACACGGACCCTGCCAGTGCGCGCAAGGCTGCGGACGCGGTCAGAGGGATCGCCACTACCGACTTTGCCGCAGCCCTTGAGAATGATGTGGACGCCGTGATTGTGAGCACTCCCAACTCGCTGCATCGTCCGCAGGCAGTGGCGGCGATCGAAGCGGGGAAGCATCTGCTGCTACAGAAACCGGTAGCGGCGAATCTGGCGGATGCGGAGGCTATCGCCGCTGCGGCGGAGCAGTCCACGCGCACCGTAGGGCTGTACATGAGCTACTTCGATCGGCCGCTCGTCCACGATCTACGGGACATGGTCACGCGCGGTTGGCTGGGCGACGTGGTGCACTGCTACGCGCGGCTCATGCACAAGGGCGGCATGATGTGGTCCGGCGAAGCGCTGCGCGGCAATCGCACATAGCGCGGTTCGATCCTGCAGACGGGCGGCGGCTGCTAGATTCAACTGGCCGTCCACTACATCCACATCTTCGAATGGATCACCGGGGCGCACGTGGTCCGCGCCACAGGATTCACACGAAACCTGCACTGTCCGGGGCTCGAAGGCGAAGACCTGGCGGTGGCAGTGCTCCAGATGGATTCGGGCGCGATGGTGACTCTCGATACGGCATGGTGCGCCAACGGCGAAGAGCTTTCGGTGCACGGCACGATGGGACGTTTCAGCTATCGCAATAGTCAGACCTTGACGTTGTCGTCGAGTGCGGGACCGTTTGCAGGGCGCGTGGCGCGGTACTCGGGCGGCCTGACACCCGCGTTCGGAGGACCGCAGGGCGAAGAGCAATTGATGGAGGTTCGTCCCCCGGCGTTCAGCGACATCACCAATCCGCTGAATCAACATCGCGCGTTTCTGGAGGCAGTACGCGACGGGCGTCCGGCGCCGGTCTCGATCGCGTCCGGTGTTCGCGACGGCCCTGTTGCAGCGTCATCCCGTCATAGGCGGCGATGTGTTCGATCTCCAGATCGCCGCAACCATGCTGGCCAACGGCATCGAACGAATCTATACCTTCAATCCCAAGGATTTCGACGTCTTTCCCGAACTGACCGTCATTACCCCGCCGGTGGCTCCCTGATGTCCTCTGCAGCAGCTTCCAATCTCGTCAACAAAGTCAGAACTACTGAACGGTAGTGCGAGGACGGGTCTCCGATGGAGACTACTTCGTGCAGTTCACCTATTGACAGTCTGGGTGACTCGTCCGATTTACCGGACCCCGCGTTCTGGCAGCCGGGATCGTGGAGGACCTGCAATCGGCCCTCGACCAGTTTGCGCAGATCGCCGCCGACCTTGGAGTGAGCGAACGCGACAATACCAGCGACGAAAACCCTTCCTGAACTTCGGGACGGGTGGCCGTTGACGGCTGGCCGGATCTTATTCGTACCTGAGTGCGTCAATGGGATTGATGCGCGAAGCCTTCACCGCTGGATAAATCCCGAACACCACACCCACCACTACCGACACACCGAAAGCGATCACCACCGATGCCGTCGTCACGATCGTCTTCCATTCCGCGGTGCGCGCGATCAGCCAGGCCAGGAAGAAGCCGAAGCCGATGCCCAGCAATCCTCCGCCCACCGAGATCAAAACCGACTCCGTCAAAAACTGGCGCACGATATCAAAGCGGCGGGCGCCAATCGAGCGGCGGATGCCGATCTCGCGGGTCCGCTCCAGCACCGTGGCAAGCACGATATTCATGATCCCGATACCGCCGACCAGCAGCGAAATCGCGGCAATCGCCACCATCACATACGTGAAGATGGTCTGCGTGCGCTGCTGCTGTGCCAGCAATGCGGCCGGGATGGTCACCGAGAAATCCTGCATGCTGTGATGGGTGGAGTTCAAAACCGAGGTCACCACCTTGGCGATTTCGATGCTGTCGGCATTCGCGGAAAGACGCAGATCGATGCCGTCCAAGTCGTCCTTCATGTTGGCGCTCTGGTCCCAAAAGCGATATTGGAAGGTATTGAGCGGGATGTAGATGATATTGTTGACGTCCTGCATCGCGCCGCCGGAATTCTGAGCGCCCGCCATCAACTGCTCGCTGAGCACGCCGACCACCTGCATCCACGTGTCGTTGACCTTCACATATTTGCCGACCGCTGTGCCGTACCCGAGCAGGTTCACCTTGGCCCCTTCCCCCAGGACGCACACCGTCGCGCTGGCAGCGTCATCGGAATTGGTGAAAAAATCGCCTTCCGCCAGGTGCAGACTGTGAATGACGCTGTACGAGGGCCGCACACCGTAGAGTTCCGGCATATCGCGCGAGGGCTTGGGCAGGACCCGCGCAGGATGCAAGACGCGGCGAGCAGACATGGTCTCCAGCCCTTCGATATTAGCCTGGAGAATCCGCACGTCACGCTCGGAGAGTCCCGGCGAAGAGCGTCGGCGCTGCTGAAACTCTTCCTGGCTGGTCGCTGGACGCGCATCGATCAGGACGTTGCGCACGCCCAACTGCTCGATGAATCGCAGCGACTCCTCCTTGGCGCCGGAACCGATCGCCAGCATGCCGATCACCGACCCAACGCCAAACACGATTCCGAGGGCGGTCAGCAGCGTGCGCGTTTTCTGGGCGCGCAGATTCGACAGCGCCTGGCTGATATCGGAAAAGTTGAAAATCATTTGGACAACGCCTTCATGGCGCTCTGCGATCCGCCGCCGGACTTGTTCTGCTCATCGGGCCTCGACATCGCCACCAGATCGCCCTCTTTCACTCCCGTGAGTACCGCCTGGCTCTCGCTCCGGCGCACCAGGGTGACATCGTGCGGCATGAACCCGTTGGGCGACTGCATATAGACAAACGTGCGGCCGTCGCTTTCAAACAACGCCTGGGAAGGCACCCAAAGCACGTCGTCCATCGACTCGAGCGTGATCACCATATTCGACGTCATTCCAGGGCGCAATTCGGGACCTGCTTCATCGAGCGCGATACGGCACTCGAACTTGCGGTCCCAGGGCGACCCGGTGGTGCCGCCGATGTTCTTCACATGACCGTGGAAAGACTTGCCGGCCAGCGCGACCACGCCCACCGAAACCTTCTGTCCGATCGAGAGGTGGCCGCGATCCAGCTCTCCAATGGTGGCGCTCACCTCCCAACTCTTGAGGTCGGGGATCTGCGCCACGGCCATTCCCGCGCGTGCTGTGTCGCCCAGTTGGAACGGAGGAAGCTGCATCCCCCAATAGATCATGTTCTGATTGCTGTTCTGCTGGATGTTGACATAACCCGAAGTCTTGGCCTTCAGCGTCATGCTGTCGATGATCTTCTGGGCCGTTTGGGCGGCTACTTTCGCCTTGTTCTCGGCAGCGATTTGAATCGCGATTCCCGCGCTGGAGGTGGCTTTTTTGTTATTCAGGTCCTGCTGCGCCTGGGCATAGCGGTTCTTGGCCGCGTCGAGCGCCAGTTGATTCTGGCGCGCCTGGATCGCCGGCAGAAGCGGATTCTTGCGAAGCTCCAACTCGGCAGTCTTCACATCCGACGCCGTGGAGAGGACCTGGTATGCCGACTCTTCATCGGTGGCGTCACTGGTGGCGTGTGCCTGAATCACCTGCTGCTCGGCTTCTGCAAGATCGGCTTCGGCTTCCCGCAGATTGTATTCCTGCTGCGTTGTATCGAATTGCACCACTACGTCGCCGGTGTTCACTACTTCGCCTGGATCGCGGAGCGAGGTAATCGCCATATCGCCGCCACCGCTCATTGGGGCTGTCAGCATTTCCGAATTACCGCCCTGCAACTCTCCCCGCGCTGCCACCGTCAACGTGACGCGGCCCTTTTTGACCTTGGTGGCAGGGACCTCGGTCCCGGAGGTGGTCGTCGTGGCCTTGAGCATTCGTAGCGCGCCCCAGGCGATCCCACCGAGCAACACCAACACCACGACGGGCATGACGATGCGTAACTTCATTTCTTCTGGTCCTTTTTCTCGACGTCTACCAGGGCCACCATCGAACCGGCAGGTATGCCGGTGATGGCCAACTCATCGGGGTTACGCGCCTGCACTTGAACCTCGATGGGCTTATAGTGCCCTTCGTTCGCCAGATAGACAATCGGCTTGCCGGCCCGTGTGAAAAGCGCTTTGGCCGGAATGCTGATCGCGTTAGGGATGCGCTGGATGATTATGTCCATCCCGCCATTCATCCCAGGACGTAACCGTGGATCGGGATGCAGGATCGGCGCGTAGGCGCGAAAGTTTCGAGTGGGTGGAAACTCGTTGGTGGCTTCCGCGAGCAGCGAGATCTGCCCGATTTTCGCCGGCAAGGTGAGTTCCGGCAGTGAATCCACCCGCACCCGCACGTCGTCGCCGACAGCAATCCGGCCGCGATCGATCTCCTCCACTTTCCCGTCCAACATCAGGGTTTCGAGATCGGGCATCTCAGCCAGCCCCATTCCTGCGAATACGTTGTCGCCGACCTTGAAAGGTTTGGCATTCATCCAGCCTTGGGAATAGTTAGCGGCGAAGACCAGATACCCGGGCAGCGGCGCCTTCAAGACCATCTGCGCGATGCGGGATTTGGTCAGATCGACGTCGGATGCGGCCTGGTCCCGCAGACGCGTCAATGATGCGATCTTCGATTTGTCGGAAGCGGCATGCAGGTCTACGGTCGCCTGCTGCACCTTCAGCTTCTGCTCCGCCACACCTAAATCGACCTTTGCTTCTTCCCCGGCGATGCGGCTGACGACCTCCTGCTTCGAAACCTCCAACTGGGCGCGCTCGAGCGTATACTTGGCGTCGGCCAGGTCGCTCGCGTCTTGCTGGGCGGTGATCTTAGCCTGCGCGACGGCTTGGTCCAGCGTCGCCTGCGCCTGCTTCATCTGCGCATCCTTTTGCTGGAGAGTCTGTTCCGCGCTGCTCGAGTCGAACTTGACGATGGTGTCGCCCTTGTCGACTTTCTCTCCCGGCGGTGTCATCCATGCGATGCGCAGGTTCGGCACCATGGGAGTGTAGATCTGGACTGACCGGCCCGCCTTCAACTCCCCACGGCAGCGGATGATCACCATGAAATCGCCCTGGCGGGCGGGCGCGACCGGCAGAATCACCGCCGATTGCATCTGGCGGAAGCGATAAACTCCCGCCGACGCCCCACCCACTGCCACCAGCACCAGCAGCAGAATCGCCCAAAAACGAATTCTCCGGCTGCGTGCGCTCACTTGCTTTCCCCTGGAGTCTGGGCGGAATCCTCCAGCACTACCGCGGCGGAAAGATCGGGCATCAGATGGCTGTCTGTCTTTTCCAATTTAAAGACTGCGGTGAACGTCTTGATCGGGCTGCCGAATGCAGACGAAGCGACCGGGCTGGCAAACTCAAAATGCGCCGGCAGCGACAGGTCCGGGTAGGCATCCAGATAAACGATGGCCTTGGTCCCGAGCTTGAGCGCGGCGCCGTCCGGTTCACCCACCGCACACCGCACCAGCATCTCCTTGGGATCGAAAATGCTGATCAGGGGCTGCCCGCGCCAGAGTTGATCGCCTTCCTGTGCGTGTCCCATCGAGTTGTTGCGGTACAGATTCTGATGAGCCACCATACCGGAGAGATTGGCGCGGAGTTCGAGTTTCTTCATGTTGGTCTGCGCCCGCTCCAGAGCGACTTTCTGGCGGTCGCGCTGTAATTCCAGAATGCGCAAGGCTGCGGCGTCCGCTTTATCGTGAAAAGCATTGGATTTCTTGAGACTTTCCACGTGTTTGCGCGAGATATCCACCTTTTCTTCGTCCTTCAGACGATCGATTTCCGCCAGAATCGGCCCCTTTTGCAGCTCCATTTCGGCCTTCGAGAGGTCAGCTTCGGCCTGCGTCAGGTCGGAGGCCCGCTTCTCGGCATCGGCGCGATTCTGCGCCTGTTTTTGTTCCACTTGGTGACCCAGGTCATCGTACTTTGCCTGGGTGTCACGGAGACTATCGGCTTGTGTCGTGTTATCGAATAGGGCAACGACGTCGCCTTCTTTGACCTCCGACCCGTTCGGAATCAGTTTGGTAAGAGTCAAAGCTCCGCCCGGCCCCCAAATCTGAGGCACCAAGACCTTCGAGGAGTGGACGGCCTCGACGATGCCAGTGAGACGGACTTCGCGTTTGGCGTGGGAACTGTTCGCGGCAGGATTGGCCCCCGGCGAAGCCGCATGAACCGACGGTGGACTGGTGTGTGCGCAGGAAGCAAGAAGGACGCACGCAATCGCCACGCCCAGTTTCCGCAAGTGACACATCATATATAGTCTCGGAGATTAGACGCCAATCCCCCCGAAATGGTTGATAGGAATTTCAGGTTAAAAAACCGTGAAATCTATGCAACACAGTGGAAATAAGGGGCTTTATCGTTTTCGTTGATTTTAAAGTGCGGCCCACGGGGACGCGCCCGAATTTTCTGCTAGCCACTTCGCTTCCCCTTTTCGCATGCCCTGAGTGAGGAAACACGATGCCGTCACCCATACTTGCCGGAACGAATCCACTGCAGAACATCGCTTGGCCCGTCGACCCCAACAAACCAACCGGTCCCGACCCAAAACGAACCGGGTACCGCCCTGACGTGGGTGTCGAAGGCGCCGTCGGACTAGCCATCCCGGTCGATCTCACGTTTCCCTTGCCTCCAAAAACGGTCTACGAAGGTAAGTTCATTCGCTTCAAATTCGGACTGGATGCCAAGTATGAGGTCGTCCGCGACGATTCTCCCCTGACGGAGGTCGACAGCGACGTGAAGTTCGACCCTTGGAAGAAAAAGCCGAATAAGCCCAGGCTCGCCCCGAGTTACACCGCCGGCCTCAAGCACCACATCGCTTCCTGCATCGACACCAGCGCCACCTACAAGCTCAAGTGGGACACCATCGAAATGGTGCAACTCCTGGTCACCGATCCCAAGAAATTCAAGCTCGCGCTGCTGCGCAATCTCGACGTGGTATTCGGGGCGAACATCCCGATCCGAGGCAAGGATGGGAAACCGATCAGCGAATGCCTCAAAACCGTAGGTATCGGACTGACCTTCGATCCGGATCTGTGCATTTTCAGCATCTTGTTGCCTGTCACAGTGCCGTTCTATTCCGAGGATGTGGCGGACGGGGAGATGAAACGGAAGTACCGCATCAGCACTAACATGGTCCTCAAGTTCGCACCCACCAAGACCTTGTGGATTGCCATCGCTCGCCGGTTCGGCCTCCGCAAGGCATACCTGGCGGTACAGAACGCCGTCAAGGGAATGACGCGGATGCTGCCGAGCGAAGTTGCGGCAGCCGAAGCTACCGATGCTGCCGCTGTGGCGAGTGGCGGGGCGTTGACGGAACTCACGCTGTACCAGGCGTTTTGCCTGTGGTTCGGCGTGATGAGCATTGCCCTTCCGATTGCCCTCACGCTTACGGATTTCATGATCCATACCACCAGAAAGGCGCGGGCCGCCGGAGTCCGGGATGGCGACCTCAATCTCTACGCCCAGACGTACCTGCGCGTCGTGTACGACCAGCAGATCTACCCACATGGATCGTCGCATGGCATCGCCGTACAAAACTCCGCCGGCGAACACGCATTGCAGGATATCAACGAGCGGGGACGCGACGCTTTACAAACCTACCTGGAGCGCAATTTCAACGGCGGCCGCAAGCTTGCAGATGCGAACGGCGTCGTCCATGGCCAGTGGGAAATCAATCCCATGGCAGAACGTATGTGGCTGGAAATGCGCCAGAAGTTCATTCAATGAGGGCGATATGATGGAACCGTGCTTCGCGCGGCTTCCATCATGCTCTTCGCTATCGCGGCGATGGCGGCAATGGCGTTTGTGGCGCTCTATCTGGGCGGATACCCCTGGGCGCTCGCGCATGAACGTCTCGGGCTGGTACCTTTGATCGCTGGATTAGGCGGCGCGGTGCTTGAGGCATACCAGCGCAAACACCTTTCCCAACTCGGCGCTTCCCTGGGATTCCTCTCGCTATTTGTATGGGTGCTATTCCTGGAATGCCACACTTGAGTTCCAAATAATGTAGAATCCCCCACTTCTGCGGTGTGATATATTGAACGAAATCCACCGCAGAGTGGATTTTCGCACCAAAAGTTTCCAACTTTATCTCGGGGAACGGGGATTCTAGGTAAATGTGTGGGATTGCGGGATTTACATGTTTGAACAGGGCTGTTAGCCAAAATGTAGCTCACCGGATCACGGAGGGGCTGTACCACCGCGGCCCCGATCAACAGGGGATCTTTGAAGGAAGTGAGGCGACCCTCTGCGCCGTGAGGTTGAAAATCATCGACCTCGGCGGCGGAGACCAGCCTTTCGTCAGCGAAGACGGAAACACCGCCATCGCCTTTAACGGCGAGATTTACAACCACTTAGAGATTCGCAAGGACCTCGAAGCGGCGGGCCATCGGTTCCGCTCGCAATGCGATACCGAGACCGTTCTCCGCGCTTTCCTCCAATGGGACACTGCCTGCTTTTCCCGCATGCGCGGCATGTTCGCTGTGGCGCTTTGGACCGAGTCCCGCAAGCGGCTCGTGCTGGCGCGCGATCGCATGGGCATCAAGCCCCTCTACTACTACCGTAGCGGCGAAAATATCTGCTTCGGGTCGGAGCTGAAGTCGATTTTCGAGCACCCGGAGGTTCCCAGGGTGCTCGATTTGCAGGCTCTCGACTCCTATCTTTCGGTCAATTACGTTCCCGGTCCGCGAACCCTGATCGAGGGGATTCGCAAGCTGCCCCCCGGTCATTGCATGGAGTGGCGGCACGGCCACACCTGGATCGAACCGTGGTGCCAGCGGACCCAGGGGGAAACCGGCCCACAATCGTTGGAAGCGGCCAAGGAAGAACTCGATCTCCTGCTGCGCGACTCGGTTCGGGAACACCTGGTTTCGGATGTTCCGCTGGGGGTATGGGCATCTGGCGGTTTGGACTCCTCTACAGTGCTGCACTACGCCGCGGCACAGAGTTCTACTCCTCTCAAGACGTTTTCCGTCTCGTTTCAGGGGCGGAGTTTCGATGAGAGCCGCTACTTCCGGGAAATCGCCCAGGTGTACGGCACCGACCATCACGAGTTCGACCTCAATCCAGACGTAGAGCTGCGTAGCGCCATCGAGGAATTCGCGTATTATTCAGACGAGCCCAGCGCCGACGCCGGAGCGCTGCCCGTCTGGTTCCTGTCGCGCATGACGCGCCGCCACGTAACGGTCGCCTTGTCGGGCGAAGGCGCCGACGAGTTGTTCGGCGGCTATCTGACCTACGTGGCTGACCGGTTGGTTCGCCCCTTTCGCCGGGTGCCGGCCGGCATGCGGCGGCTGATGCGAACCGCACTCGATCGCTACCTGCCGGTCTCGGACGAGAAGATCAGCCTGGAGTACAAGCTGAAACGGTGGATCGAAGGCAGTTGGCTGCATCCCGACGAAGCCCACTTCTTCTGGAATGGGACCTTCTCCAACGAACAACGGAAAAAGATCCGCCGCGGCGCTAACGGCAACGGATTGCGCACGCTGGTCGAAGATCTGGGTATCGAAGCAAGCAGTGTGCTGGACCGGTATCTTCAAGTCGATCAAAATTACTACCTGCCCGACGATATTCTGTACAAGACGGACCGCATGAGCATGGCGCATTCGCTGGAAGTGCGACCGCCATTCCTCGATCCGCGGATCGTCGATTTCGCAGCGTCGCTGCCGCAACGCCTGAAGATTCGCGGCTTCCAGCAGAAATTCGTACTCCGCGAACTGATGCGCGGCAAGCTGCCCGAATCGGTACTGGCGCGCAAGAAGACGGGCTTCGATATCCCCACGCACGATTGGTTTCGCGGAATTCTGCGTCCTCTGCTGGCGGATACGCTGACAACGGATGCGATCGAAGCGACGGGAATTTTCGACGCCACCGCAATTCACTCCCTGATGCGCGATCATATGGAACGGCGCATCAATGTCGGATATCACCTATGGGGCCTGTTGACTCTTTTCCAGTGGATGAAGAGATGGAAGGTGGAAGTCCCTCCTCCCGCGGAAGTGGTTCAGCCAGAGCCCGCTACAGTTCTCGCTATCAGGTAATCGTTCTCCTCGTTGCGGCCCTGGTGTTTATCGGCTGCATGATCAGTCCGCCGTCGCTCATGGACGATGTGGACGCAGTGCAAGCCCAAATCGCGCGCAACATGGTCCAGTCGGGCGACTGGGTCACAGCGCGGCTGGACGGCATCGCCTACCTGGAGAAGTCTCCGCTCAAATACTGGATGATCGCGGTCTGCTTTCTGATCTTCGGGGTGCATGATTGGGCCGCCCGGATCCCCATCGCGCTCGGCACGGTGATGCTCTGCTGGGTAACGGCGCGGTTCGGGGCATGGGCGTTCGGTAGGCGTGCCGGGATGTGCGCGGGCCTGGTGCTCGCGACCAGCGTCGGGCTGTTTCTTTTCACGCGCATTCTTATACCCGACGCGATCCTGACACTAACCATTACGCTCACGCTTTGGGGCATGCTGCGCGCGCTGGACGAAGACGAAGCGCATCCGGCGCGATGGGCGCTGGCCATGTGGGCGTCCATGGCCTGCGGGCTGCTGTTGAAAGGTCTCATCGCGTCGCTGTTTCCGGTGGCGGCCGGACTGCTGTATCTTGGCGTCACCCGCCAGCTCTTCGTGGGAAGAACCTGGTCGCGCCTGCGGCCATTCACGGGAATTCTGCTGCTGCTCGCGATCGCCGCGCCCTGGCATGTGCTCGCCACCATCCGAAATCCCCCGCTGTTCGATTTCACGATGCACAGCGAGAGTGGTTCGTATCACGGCTTCTTCTGGTTCTACTTCATCAACGAGCACCTGCTGCGATTTCTAAATCTACGCTATCCGCGCGACTACAACACCGTTCCGCGAGTATATTTCTGGCTGTTTCATTTGCTCTGGCTCTTCCCCTGGAGCGTCTACTTTCCAGCGCTGTTGCGGCTGGATTATCGCAAGCCCGACCGAGCATCGCGTGTCCGGCTCCTGGCCCTGTGCTGGTGCGGTTTCATCCTGGTCTTCTTCACCTTCTCCACGACACAGGAGTATTACTCAATGCCGTGCTATCCGGCGCTGGCGCTGCTTCTCGGTTCGGCGATCGCCAGCCGCGACCGGGTGCTGACGTACGGGACCAAAGCCCTCGCCGTCGTGGCCACACTCGCCGCGTTGGCAATCGGCACGATTCTCTGGATGGTGCGGGGCATGCCCGCACCCGGCGATATCTCGGTGGCCTTGAATCAGAATCCCGACGTCTACACGCTGTCGCTGGGACATATGACGGATCTGACGCTGCGGGCCTTTGCGTATTTGCGTTTGCCGCTCGCTGTCGGGGGGATCGCATTTGTGCTCGGCGCGGTGGCGGCGTGGCGTTGCCGCGGAGGCGTTCCGACCGCGGGACTGGTGGCAATGATGGTGCTGTTTTTTCACGCCGCGAGGCTCGCGCTGGTGGTCTTCGATCCGTACATGGCATCGCGCCCGCTCGCGGAAGCGCTGGTGGCTGCACCGCCGGGCAACTTGATTGTGGATGATCAGTACTACACGTTCTCGTCGGTTTTCTTTTACACCAATCGCCGTGCGCTCTTGCTGAATGGACGCGTCAACAATCTGGAGTACGGATCGTACGCGCCCGACGCGCCGAAGGACGTGTTCCTTCGGGACGCCGATTTGCCGGCACTGTGGTCCAGCGCCGATCGATATTATCTGGTCGCCGAAGGTCCGCAGTTGCCACGCCTCACGAAACTCCTGGGCGAGAATCTGGTGCGCGTCAAAGAGTCAGGTGGAAAGTATTTGCTGACCAACCACTGACGCTGCTGTGGTGGAAGGGGCTTTCATCGCCGAGACGAAAGCGGGTCCGCCAACATCAATTCTCCCATCGGCATTCGCTCGATGTGATCCACCACTATCACTTCAAGCGCCACTTTCTGCGCATGCAAATGCAAGCCGATCGTGGCCAGCGCGTCTTGCAATGGGACAATCCGGGCGGCGGAGCGATCCATGTCGCTGCCGGATTCCGGCTCCTCATCCCGCCAACGAAATTCGAAATCGTAGACACCCTCGACTCCGGTGCTGTCGACAATCGTCTCGCGCAACGTCCGCGAGAGATCATCCGCCAGCATCGCCATGGAAACCTTTTTCGCCGTGTAGGTCTGGATGGCGTCGCCGTTGCTACTGATGTGGTTGGCGCCCGGTTCTACCGGTTTCAACTTGAAGCCGCCCTTGGCCACCACCAGCGCGTAACCCGGCACCTCTCGCGTTTCCCGATGGGCCGCCAGTTTGAATCGCTCCTCGAGTAGCGTGAGCAGCATCGCCGGGCGCTCGTCGTTCTGCATGTCGGCCGGATATTTGGCGGCGATATCGAAGTGAACATCCTCCATCCAAGCCGGGCCCGCTACCTGCGCGGGCTTGACGTTGTAAGCTCGCTCCACCAGGCGCTTCAAGGTCTGGTTCGACATCAGCACCTGGCCTCGGGAGCCATGCGAGGAACTGCCCCGCGACCCCGAATTGTTGAGCTTGATGGTGGCCGCTTCGAAAGCGGGCTTTGCGTTCTGCGTCTGAGCAAAAACCGCCACTGCGGCGAAAAGTAGGAGCGATCCAACCAAAGTCACACGCACGGAGCCCTCCTGAACGGGTCAGTTCACAGTCTCATACTGGGGGGCTGGGAAAAAGTTACTCTTGAAATGTTTTTTACGACAGTACTTGACACTGTCATATTTGAAGCGTATTCTGAAGTCGATGAATGACTCGATGACGCTGGCCGAATTGGCGGAGGCGTCTGGCCTCCCGGCACGGACCATCCGGTTTTACATTTCGCGTGGCGTGCTGAACGGACCATCGAAGGCAGGCCGGGGCGCGGCTTATGGTCAGGAGCATCTGGCACGCTTGACGGAGATCCAGCGCCTGCAGGCCGAAGGGCGGACCATTGCGGAGATCGGCCGGAGCCTGGATGTCAGTTCACCAGAACTGGAGGCGTCGTCGACGGCCACACCGTGGTGGCAGCACCAGGTGTCGGACGACGTGATGGTGTGGGTGCGGGATGGCTTGAGCCCGTGGCGAACCAAACAGGTGCGGGCCGCTATTGTCGAGTTGGCCGTGCGTTTGCGGCCGGCAGGGGACGATGAACGAAAGGAGCAAGAGGAGCAGTGAGTACCATTCCAGTAGTGAGTTTCGGTCCGGTGGCGGCGCGCACGCAGGCCCCCATCCGGCTGGCGATGCAACGATTGTGGCTGAGCGGCAAACTGCTGCCGGCGGGTGCGCGTCTGATCGTGCAGCACGTCTTCCGGTCGGACGAAGAGCAACCGCTCGAAGTGATCTATTCGTTCCCTCTGCCTCGCGACGCGGCCCTGCGCGGATTTCGCATCACAGGAGATGGCTTCGAGGCACATTCCGAATTGCGCCAGAGGGAAGAAGCGGTGAAGGCCTACGAGAAGGGCATCGCCGATGGGTCGCTCTCGGCACTGGCGCGTCAGTATGGCGACGGCGTGGTGAATCTGACCGTCGGAAACATCCGTCCACATGAGACCGTGAAGCTCTACCTCGACCTTCTGGCGGGGGTGGAACTGCGCGACGATGGCTTTCGCTTCCGCTATCCATTTGCGCTCGCGCCGTCCTATCATTCGCGGATGCGTGCCGCCGTGGTGGCAGGAGAGGGTGAAATGGAACTGCCCGCCGACGAGTTCGGCGACGTGATTCTGCCGCGATTTCGCGAGGATGGCGGCTCCCTGCACGAAGTCGGATTCGATCTCGAAGTGTTGCACCAGTTGCCGGTCGACGAGATCGGGTCGCCGTCGCATTCCATCCGCGTCAAGCAGAATGGTGCCGCGCCCACCCACGTCTCGCTCTCTACGGAAAAGGATGTTCCGAATCGGGACCTGGTTTTGGACGTGAGGTATCGCGAGAACGCGGCTCAGGTGCTGGCCGGGCCCACGGCAGAAGGCCGGCGAAACTTCGCCGCAGTCGTGCCCTCGAGCCTGTTCGGCACCAAATCGGCGACGCCGCGGCGAATCGCGATCGTCGTGGATCGCTCCGGGTCAATGAACGGCGAGCCGATGGCGCAGGCCAAGAAGGCGATCGAAGCGTGCCTGGCGCTTCTCTCTCCGGAGGATTCGTTCTGCCTGGTGGCGTTCGACAACCAGGTGGAAGCGATGGACAGATCGCTGCAGCCGGGCAACCGGGAGCAGCGCGAGCGGGCGCGCTCTTTTCTGAAACAGGTGGATGCGCGTGGCGGCACGGAACTCGCGGAAGGTGTGTCGGCGGCAGCGCGCATCCTCGATGGCAGCGGAGATCTGCTGATCCTCACCGATGGACAGGTAGCCGGCACGGAGCGCATCCTGCAACAGGCGCGCGCTGCCAAGGTGCGACTCTTCACGCTGGGGATCGGGAGCGCCAGCCAGGACCGGTTTCTTTCCCTGCTGGCCCGCGAGACCGGCGGCATCAGCCGCTTCGTGACTCCTCGCGAGCGCGTTGACATGGCGGCCGTCGATTTGTTTGCGTCCATAGGACAGCCTGTGGCGTCGGAGCTCAAGACCACAGGAAATATACAGCCCCAGGCCCCGCAGCATGTATTTGCGGGAAGTCCGGTGCTGTTGTTCGGAGAACTCGAACCGGGGGCGGATGAGAAAGTGGAGCTGACCTGGCAAGGAGGCCGTCTTACGCTGGCGGTTCCGCCCGGTGACGCAGCAACTGGCGAGGCCGTGCGCCTGCTGCAGGGCTCGCGCCTGATTACCGACTGGGAAATCCGATATCCTGGCGAGGAGGCGGTAGCGGCGCTCGAGAAGCGGAAGCAGAGTCGCGTGGCAGCGCGACTGCAGGAGTTGAGCACGACGTACGGTCTGGTGAGCCGCGAGATGTCTTTGGTAGCCGTGGTGAAACGGACCGGCGATCGCCCCGGCGAGCTTCCCGAGACACGCGTGGTCCCGGTGGGAATCGCTCAGGACACGCCGTTCGGAGCCTATTTCGGCAGGCCACCCGCCGGTGTGCTGCAGGCTGCGATGGCGATTCCTCCTTCCATGCCGACGCCGAAGCCGGTCTCTGCCTGCTATTACGCTCCGGAGAGCGCCGCTGCGCCTGTCCCGCCAGCAGAAGCTCCGATGCAGTCGTCGCGTCCCCTGCGCGATTGGTTACGGTTTGGCAAGAAGACCGAATCTGCCCCGCCCCCGGACGATCTGGTGGATCTGGCTGCGCAACTCGAGCCGGATGGCGGCATGCCGGGCCAGACGCCCGGCGAGCGTGCGGCCCGCACCGTGGCGGCGCTGTTCGCGTTCGTTGCGGCTGGTCACACGAAATCCTCAGGTGCGTTCCGATTGCACGTGGCGCGTCTGCTGAAGTTCTTGCAGTCGGCCGGGGGCGTCTCCGTCAATGAACAGCGACTGCTCGATCGCGCGCGCACGGCGGCGGATTCCGGTAGGGTGCCGGAAGGCCGCTGGCAAGAACTCGCGCATGCTTCCGGCGCGCCCTGGAAGGAGATCGCGAAAGCGTTCGGCTCTTGAGGGTCCAGAACAGGTCCACCAATCTGAGGTGGTAAAGGGAAGGACGTCGTCAGGTCGTCGTCAAGCCAGTAGTCTTGGCAAACTTGCTAGCTGGCGACGTCCTAGAACTTGCCGGTTTCCGGGGGTCCGCCGCCACATCTCAGAGTCAGAGATGGGCGCTACACGGCCGGGTGGAAAAATCGTGGGAGGGGCGAGCCAGCCGTATACTGAGTGTAAGGATATGGAAATGCAGCTAAACGAGCGGGAAGCTTCACTAGTAGATGCGTTCCGCCGCCTGCCCCCAGACGCCGCTTCAGAACTTTCCGCGCTTGCGGAGCGACTAGCGGAACTCGCGCCGAACTGGCGGATTGACTGGTCGGATGCCTGGTCCGACGAAGACCTGAAAGATTTCCGAGCCGCCTCCCTGCGGCGCCTCGACGCTGAAGAATCAGAGGACCAGGATTGACGCCTGGGGACGTGGTCATCGGCGTCCTCGTCGGCGCACGCGAGACTAAGGTCCGGCCCGCCGTCGTGGTCGCGAGCGCTACATACCTCATCGAACGCCCGGATGTCCTGGTCGGGATTCTCACCACGAAGCTGCCAGATCCGCCGGGCACAACAGATCACATTCTCCTGGACTGGCGGTCTGCGGGACTCCGCGCAGAGTCTTGTTTCCGAACCTACGTGTTGACGGCGCATCGTTCGGAGTTGAGCGTAATCGGCCATCTCACTGCGCGCGACTGGGATGCGGTGAGAGCATGCCTCCGAACTGCTTTCGCCGCGTGACGACTGCACTCGTGCCTGGGAGCTTCATTGATTTCTGAGAAGAAAACGGGTACACAGGTACCGGTTTTGAGATTGTTGGGGAGATCAACCGGACCGATTCGTACGATGGATGTTGCCATCGACGTTTCGCAATGATCAGCGCCTCCCCTGGAGCAGGTCACCAACCTGCTCTCGGCTCGCGAAGGGCAGGCGCCCGTACTGACAACAACGACTGTCCGGGTGGAGACTGATTGCCTCGTCTTGCAATCTACCACTTACTGCAGGGCGAAAGCCGTCAGCGTCGCATCGGCGCCGGCACCTGACGCGATGACGACATACTGCTTCCCGCTGGTGGTGCGGTACGTCATCGGCGTTCCGCCCGTACGGCGTCCGAGCGGAAAGCTCCAAAGATCCTGCCCGTTCGTCGTATCGACGGCGTGCAACGCGAAGTCTCCGCCTCCGCAAAAGATCACTCCTCCTTTGGTAACGATCGCGCCTTGCGCGCCGGAGGCCCCGAGATGATCGGGCAGTTTGACATCCTTCAATTCAGGCCGCGCCCGGAGGCGTGCATCGTCGCCGAACGGCACCCGCCATACGATCTCGCCTTTGTTGAGATCGATCGCAGTGAGATGGCCGTAAGGCGGCTTGAGCAGCGGCAGGCCGTTGTGGAAAGTCGGATTCACCTGCTCGCCGACGTAGGTCGCGTCCAGTTCGCCAGGAATCTTTGCGTCCACTTTCTTGAGGCGTGCGATGGCCGGGGTGTTGCTCGACTTCACGTACAGAATCCCCGTCACGGGATCGAGCGCTCCCCCGCCCCAGTTGGCGCCGCCGATCACGCCCGGCCGCATGAAGGTGCCCTGCAAGCTTGGCGGCGTGAACAGAGGGCCCAGCTTGTACTTCTTCATTTCCGCCTGCGCCTCAGCCTTGAGTTGCGGCGTGAGATCGAATGCATCGTCGAGCGTCACACCCTGCGCTTCGAAGGCCGGGGGCCTGGTGGGGAAGGGCTGCGTGGGCGACGCCTTCTCGCCGGGTGCATCACTGGGCGGAACCGCGCGTTCTTCGATCGGCCATGCCGGCTTGCCGGTAATCCGGTCGAAAACGAAGGCCCATCCCGTCTTGGTGAGTTGCACCACCACGTCCGTCGCCTTGCCGTTCACCTTCACACTCGCCAGGATTGGCGGCCCGGGAGGATCGTAATCCCACAGTCCGTGATGCACCATCTGGAAATGCCATTTGTGCTTGCCGGTAGCCGCATCCAGGCACACCAGCGACTCGCCGTATAGATTCTCGCCGGGCCGCGCTCCGCCGTAGAAATCGTTGCTGGGGGTGCTGACCGGCAGGTAGATCAAGCCGCGAGCGACGTCGAGCGTCATGGGAGCCCAGACATTGGTGTGGCCGGTATTTCGTTCGCTGCCGTTCTGCCACGTCTCGACGCCAGGCTCGCCTGCCATTGGAACGGTATGGAATGTCCAGACCAGCTTCCCGGTGCGGGCGTCAAAAGCGCGCACATCGCCCGGCGGGTCCCGCTGATAAATCAAGCGGTCGGCGACTCCGTTGCCGACGATCACCAGATCTTTATAAACCACCGGCGGCGAAGTGTTGGTGTACTGTTTGGGATTGGTCTCCCATCGCAGGCCGCTGATCAGGTTCACGACGCCGTTATCGCCGAACTCGGTCACGGGTTTGCCGTTGGTTGCATCCAGGGAGATCAGGCGATTCCGGCTATTCATGAAGATATGCAAGCGCCCTGTCTTGCCGTCGCGCCAAGCGGCCACACCTCGATGAACAAAGCCCGTACCGTTGGGGACTTGGCCGTCCTCATAAGCCTTGGGGTCATACGACCAGATCTCGTGCCCGGTTTCCGAATCCAGCGCGACCACGCGATTGTACGGCGTGCTGAGATACAGAACGCCGTTGACCATAATCGGAGTGGCCTGAAAGACGCCGGGCGTGGTTTTGAATTCCGGAAGAGCGTTCTCCTCGGTCTTCCATTCCCACGCAAGCTGTAGTTTCGAGACATTGGCGCGCGTGATCTGGTTGAGCGCGGAGTAGTGAGTTTCGGCCGGGTCGCCGCCGTACTGCGGCCAATCCTGCGCGAGCGCCAGCGCGACTACCATTACGACGAGAACATAGCGTCTCATGCGGCACCTCGAAAACGCGACGCGATGCGTTCGGCCGACCGCAGGGTCAATGCCGCGAACGTAAGGGTTCCATTTGTACATCCTGCGTTAGGCAGGGTGGGAGAGCCAACCACAAACAGATTGTCGTGGTCGTGCGTCTGGCCGAAACTGTCGGTGACACTCGATGAAGGGTCGGTCCCCATGCGACAGCCACCGGCTGGATGGTCCAGATAGTTGCCCTGGCTGGTCGAGAGAATCTTTCCGTTGTTAGCCTTGGATAATCTCTGAAATAGCTGTTGGAAATGGTCTGTGGTGAACTGCTGGCGCGCCTGCGTGGCGGCGTCCAGTTTGTGCTGGATATTCGGCATGGAATCTCCCCAACGATTACGGGTTGTTGCGTCGAGTGTGAGTGCGCTCTCCCGGTCAGGATGCGCGTCGTAGTATCCGCGAACGCGGGCGGTGCCGCGTTGCGCCCGCTGGCGCCAGTCTGCCAGCAAAGCGTCGCCAAGCAGCACGCGGCCGTCGGATCCGCGCAGACGCGGTTCGTGCCCGGCGGCGCTTTCCCAGATGCGAAGATCGTGGCGGACGAACGGATCTCCGGGCTTACAGCGAAAGAACTGGCGCGAGATCAGTCCGTGCTGTTCGTTCATGCCGGGATAGATCCTGGCATCGATCTCGATCATCGCGGAAATGAAGGCATGGCCGCACATGTAGCGCCCCACCAGGCCCGAGCGATTGGCCAGTCCATTGGGAAATCGCGGACATTGCGAGAGCAGCAGCAGGTGCGGACTCCAGCAGTAGCCGGAGGCCAGCACGAACACGGGCGCGCGGTACTCGACCGGCTCGTCGGGCCGCTCGCGATGCACCGCTCGCGCCAGCGCTACCGCAGGCTTGGTATCGTCGAGCAGCAGTTTGCGGACAAGAGTCTGGTCGTGCAGCGTGAAACTCTTGCGCTCCATCAGGCGCTTGAAGGTGAAGTCAGGCGAGTATCGCGCGCCCGTGGGGCAGATCGAGCAGGTGTTGCAGCGAATGCATTCGGCGCGCCCGTCGTAAGGCCGGGTATTTTTCGCCTGCGGAGTGCTCCAGAAGGGAATCCCGCTCTTTTCGGCCCACGCCTTGAGTTCTTTCAAGTTGTGGGTCATCACCATGGCGGACATGGGATACGGTTCCGATCGCCAGTCATCGGGTAGCGGACTTGGTTCGCCCGAGACTCCCAGGCGACGCTCCGCCTCGCAGTAGAATTTCTCGAGTTCCTTCCACTCGATGGGCCAATCCACGCCGAGACCGTACATCGATTGCAGCCGCAGATCCTCCTCCGAGAAGCGATTGCAGGTGCCGCCCCAATGAAGTGCCGATCCGCCCAGAGCCATGGTGCGCGAGATTATGCCCTTGGCAGACTGATCCTCGATGAAGTCACCGGGCCAGGGATTTTCTGCGTACTCGATGCTGCGCTGGCGGTAGCGCATGCGATTCTCGAGGTCCATCAACTTGCGTCCGGCTTCGACCACCGTGATCGAAATGCCGGGACGCAACTCCGTCAACTTCAGCGCGAGCATGGCCGCCGAGATGCCGCCGCCGATGATGCAGACATCCGAATCATAGGTGCGCATCAGCGGGCTCCCTTGCCCGAAAGCGGGGCCGGCGGATTATCCGAGCCCTTCAGGCCGCGGCAGAGATCGCGTCCGATCGAGGAGCGATAACACAGGTCGTTCGCGTCGCTGCCCCGGAAGTAAAAAGTCATCAGGTCCGCGGCGATATGGCGGCCATCGGGAGTGCGCGGAAGATCGGCGATTTTGGCATCCTCGAGAGCCGCTTCGACTGCCTGCCGGCGGGACGCCGCGTCGCCATGGAGGAGCGCGGGCCGGATCGAATCCAATTGCCGCAGATAGGCCGGGGCCGGTGATTGAGGTTTGTTGCGGATCCGCGTGAAGCCGTAGCCGTGATCCATCTCGGCCCCGGGCCGATAATCGCGCACCCACGTCTCGAACCGGCGGGCGATTTCGCGGATGCCGGCGGGGCCGATCTCCGAGGGCAGCACGATTTCCGCCAACGCCACGAGGGTATCGTCGTGGCCGCCGGGAAACGTTACGGTCTGGGCCCAGGCACGCACTCCGGGGAATCGGGCAGCGGCGGCCAGAGGCGCCACCCAGCGGAGCAGAGTTCGTCGCCGCATGGAATACCGGGAAAGTATATCGCAGAACGGTCAACGCCAAACTGTTTGCGTTGGTTGAGGTACCCTGGCTGTCAGGAGCGGTTAATGCGGCTTCGATTACTGGTACTCTCATTCACTTTGGGAGTGTTCGGCGGTATGGGACAGACTGGTGCCGTGAGCGCGGGCGACTTCGCTCCGGATCTGATCTTCACCAAAGTGCTGAGTCCGCCTGGCGCCTCGTGGAGCTCGTCGAACCTCATGGGCCGGGTGACCGTGCTCGCGCTTTTCCCCGACACCTCGCACAACCTGCAATCGGTATTGCGCTGGAATGCCCAGGTGGGGCAATTTGCCGATCGGGGGATTCAGTTCGTGTGGATCACCAGCGAGGCGGAGGAGACCCTCGATCCTTGGTTGCAGGAGCACCCGTTGCTGGGCTGGGTTCTGCACGACCCCGAGGGAGCATCGCGGCGCGCTTATGGGATGGAATTGCCGGACGGCGTCATCATCGGCACCGATCGCAGAATTCTGGGGTTCGATCCCCAGATAGTTCCGTCGCAGCGTACCTTAAATGCCGCCCTGGAAGGGAGTGGCTCTACACTTCACACAATTGCGCGGCGCTTGCCGCCGCCCGATGACCACAAACCCAATTTCACGCCATCCTACGAACTCCACATCTCGCCGGCCCACGGCGAGGGGGGCAATTTCGGCGGCGACAATTTCCAGAGCTACCAGGGCTACGACCTGAAGGATCTGCTGGCGGCGTTGTACGATGTAAATCCAGTCCGCATTCATCTGCCCGCTCTGCTCGACGATGGCAAGCGATACGATTTCGCGATTTTGTTGCCGAGGACCGAAAGCCGCGAAATGATCGTGGAGAGGATGCGGCGCGGCGTTGAGGCGCATTTCGGAATGAAGTTGGAGCGGGAGACGCGCGTGATGGATACCTACATCGTGACTGCGGACGTAGCCACCGCGAATGGAAAGCTCTCCGCAGCCAAGAAGCGGCATGACGACGACGGTGGGTTTAGCCATACATCCAGCGTGGAGTTCCAGGTGGCCAGGCCGCATGGCGATATTTCGGAGGTTCCGAAAGCGGTCGGCCTCGCCGACATTCGTGGAATTTCCGTAGAAGGGGACATGAACCACTTTTGCCATGCGCTCGAGGGGAGCGTCGACCGGCCCGTAGTGAACGAGTCGAATCTGCCAGGCGAGTTCAAGATCGATGTCCGGGCGAATCCGGACGGTGACAACGACTTCCTCGATCGCCTCCATCGGCAGACGGGAATTGTGATCACGCCTGCGCAGCGTCCTGTCGAGATTCTGGTGCTGCAGCCTCGCTGAGATGAACGCGCCGAGTCAGCAGCGAACCAAACCCGGCGGCTGGGTAGAGCGGCGCCGCGGACCCTGCCGCTGGTGCGGAGGCGAGGTCCCGAAAGGACGCTATACCTTCTGCGCAGCGGCCTGCGTACACCAGTGGAAACTGCGAACCGATCCCGGATACCTGCGGGAACAGGTCTTCGCGCGTGACCGCGGGGTATGCGCGCAATGCTGCCTCGACACAGAAGCGATGCGCAAGGACAAGCGGAAGCTCGATTTCGCGGCCCGGCGCCAGTTCGAAAAGGATTGGGGGCTGCGCCGCCATCTTTGGGACGCCGATCATATTCTGCCGGTGGCAGAGGGAGGCGGCGAATGCGATCTTTCGAACATGCGGACGCTTTGCCTGAAGTGCCACTGCCTCGCCACGGCTGAACTCCGCCAGCGGCTGAAGAACCGGGAGCGTTAGCTCTTGCCGTGGGCTCGCGCCTCGCGCACCATTTCCACCAGCACCGTTCGTGCCTCCTCCGAATTGGTCACTTCGCGCAGAAATGCGACGCGGCGTCCATGGGTCCGCTCGCCGGTCTGCAAGCGCAGATAGAAGCCGAGACGGTCCACCGCAGTCATCGCAGCTTTGTCCGCAGACTCACCGGCGAAATGCCGTGCGATCAAAATCAACGCATCCGCATGGTCCGCATTCATGTGCTGAATGATTCCCGGTCCCGCCTGAGCCAGCGGATCGGGACAGGCGGACGCATACTCCTCGGCCGTGATCCATCCCATCACACCGAAACCGCCGATGAAATAGACGCCCGAGATTTCCAGCCGAAAGTAGCTGAAATCCGAGTAATTCTCCCACTGCCTGGCGTTCTCGTAATGCGCCAGATACAGATCGCGGACCTCGGCGCCGGGAACTTCCTGAGCTTCGCCCGCGAGTGTCAAACGGGCTGCGCCCAGGGGGTCGCCGGATACGTCCGGCTGCGTGATCAGCAGGCTGGCGCGCGGGTCCTGCCGCAGATTCTGCGTGTGCATCGCCATGCTGCTGATGAGGAAGAGCGGACGCCCGCGATCGTCCACCGCAAACGGCATCATCGAGCCGAACGGGAATCCTGGAAGCTTGCGCGAGTGTGTGGAGAGGCTGCCGATTCGTCCGAGCGAGGCAAGGGTGCGCGCGCGTTCGGCGAGTGTGGGTTCCGGCACATCCGGACCGACGGGTCCAGGGCCGGCATGTTGGGTAGACACGCTTTATGGTATCGAACTGAAAGATGCCTGTAATGATTCGATGCCCCTGCGCACTATACAGGCAAAAAGGAGATTCTATGTTTCGTCGAAGCCATGCCCAAGACCGGTCCGTGCGTCAGGGTTATGGCCCAAGGCTCGAGGAACTGGGTCGTTTGGGGACAACTACCGTGTCGGCGGTGAGAGTTCTCTACAGCATTATCTACGATGCCCCCGGCGCGTGGACGGACGCGGAGGGGCACATCCACCACGGCGGCGGAGGTCCCGGCGATCCAGTTTGGGTGAAGTTGTCGCCGGAAATCCGTGATGAACTGATTGGCCGCGCGATCCTCGAGCTCTCCGCTCTTACCAGCAGGCGCGAAGCTCACGACGCGATTGCCAAAGCGGCCTCCACCTTGTTAAAGCCCTGAGGCCGAGTGCCCTTGCAAGATTCGTTCCCGCATCCGATGATGAACGGGAAGGAGCATTACCGATGATGAAGCAGGGGCTAATGGCCCAAGTGGTTTCCATGAAGGAGTTTTTCGACCGCTCCACCCGGGTGCTGGAGGAGAAAGACTCAGGCTTCGCTCCCCAGGCGGGCATGTTCACGTCCGCGCAGCAGGTGGCTCACGCAGCCCAGACCGTCGACTGGTTCATCGAGGGCGCATTTGCCCCCGGCGGATTCAGTATGGATTTCGAAGGCATGGACAAGCAGGTGCGTGCGGTCACGTCGCTGGCCGCGGCGCGCGAGTGGATGGATCGCGCCTGCGCGGCTGCGAAGGCGGCGATCGAAGCCCATTCCGATGGCGACTGGATGACTCCGCTTCCCCCGGGCCCGATCATGGGAGGATTGCCTCGAATGGTTATTTTCGGGGCGTTAACGGATCACAGTGCGCACCACCGCGGCGCCCTGACGGTGTATTCGCGCCTGTTAGGCAAAGTGCCGCCGATGCCCTACATGGAAATGTGATTTGGTTGGGCCCCTCGCGGAGCGTTACGAGGGGTCCAAACCTAGCGCCTGCTTGAGGTCCGCCGAGAATCGGTGGATCTTTTCAACTTGTTCGGGCTCGGCGGGAATTTCGAAATTATGACCTGCCAGCATGTGACGGCCATCTCGTAACAAGAGGTACGCCAGCCCGCGATCCGTACCCACGCCTGTACTTCCGAGGCCGGTGAAGACTCCGTCCTTGCATGGGACAATCGCCATGCACCCGTCCCGCATGAACATACAGAAGTTGGGGCCGGCTGCACCTACCTGAATTTCTGAGCGAGTGAGGCGATCCGCGATCTCCGGCGTCACATCTTATAACGGCCGAGATCCTCGTCGTTCAGGCCTTCGAGCCAACGGCGAAGTTCCTCGTTGTTCACCTTGTCCGATACCGCGGAGGCTTGCTTTGAGGACTTAAGGACCGTTTCTTCCACATAAATCGGGCAATCCAGGCGGAGTGCCAACGCGAGCGCATCGCTGGGACGCGAATCCACACTGATCAATTCGCCATCGCGATCCAACCAGATCACCGCGTAGAAGGTGTCGTCCTTGAGTTCGCTAACCACCACTTTGCGCAATCCAGTGTTGAGGCCGAGCAGCAGGCTCTTGATGAGATCGTGAGTCATGGGCCGCGGCGTGGAAACCTTTTCGATCTCCAGAGCGATCGCGTTGGCTTCGTACACACCTACCCAGATCGGGAGCACCGTGTTACCGTTGAGATCCCGAAGGATCACGATGGGCATGTTCGTCACGGGATCCATCATCAACCCGCGAATCTTCATTTCGACTTCCATGATGCCCTTTCCCCCACTTTTCATTACACCACAGTTACGCTCTCGCCCACCAATGAGTTGGGCCCGGAGCGCGTCACTCGCACGGATAAGTACTGGCCAATCAGGGAATCTCCGGGCGCTTCGGAATGCGTGAAGTTTAACGTCTTGTTGTCCGAAGTCCTGCCGATCCACTGCCCCAGCATCTGGTGGCGCCCCTCCACCAGAACTTCCTGGACGCCGCCAATCAGTTCTGCGTTGCGACGGATTTGGATGGCGCGCTGCTTCTCCTGCAAAATCAGGAGGCGACGCTGCTTTTCGTCCTCGGCAATCTTGTCGCCCATGGCGAGGGCCGCGGTGTTGGGGCGCGGGGAGTACTTGAAGCTGAAGAGCGAGTCGTACTGCACTTCGTCGAGGAGGTCGAGGGTCTTTTGGAAATCCTCTTCCGTCTCGCCGGGGAATCCCACAATGATGTCGGTGGTGATGGAGTATTTGCGCCGCGCCGATTTGATCCAGTCGATTCGCCGCATGTACTCGTCGCGTGTGTAGAGCCGGTCCATCGCCGCGAGCACTTTGGACGAGCCCGACTGCACGGGCAGGTGAACGTGATCGCAGAGCACCGGATTGTCGTCCATCGCCTCCACGATCTCCTGGACGAAATCACGAGGATGCGAGGTGGTATAGCGGACGCGGCGAATGCCCGGAATCGCGGACACACGGCGCAGTAGCGTGGAAAAGTCCCAACCCGCCGCGGACGGATCGCGGTAGCTGTTCACATTCTGGCCGAGCAACTGGATCTCGGTATAACCTTGGTCTGCCAGACGGCGCGCTTCGATCATTACGCTCTCGCTGGTGCGGCTGCGTTCAGGCCCGCGGGTGAAGGGGACCACGCAATAGGCGCACGACTTGTCGCAACCTTCGATGATGGTGATGTAAGCGCGGTGGGGATTGTCGCGACGCGTGAATGGCGTGTCGAAGGTCTCTTCAGTATCGAGGCTCAGGCCTGTAACGCGCCGGTTGCCGGCCTCGAGTTGGACGAGCATTTCGCCCAGACGCGGATAGCTGGCGGAGCCGGCGACCAGGCTGACGTGTGGCGCGCGGTCGAAGATCTTCTCGCCTTCCTGCTGCGCAACGCATCCGATCACGCCGAAGACCTTACCTTTGCCTGCCTCGCGTTTGAAGTTCTGCAGGCGGTTGAAGACCTTCTGTTCGGCCTTGTCGCGGATGCTGCACGTGTTGTAGAGCACCAGGCCCGCGGCTTCGGGAGTATCGACCTGCGCGTATCCCTTCTCCATGAGCGTGCCGATCACCTTTTCGGAATCGTGCACATTCATCTGGCAGCCAAATGTTTCGAGGTAAAAGGTTTTCCCGTCCACTATGGTTCCATTGTAAGCCGAAACGCCCGCGGGGCCTCCGTATGTGAGGTCAGCCCGCGGGCTTTTCCGCAGCTTCGGATTTAGCGCCAGTCACGCCTGAGGTCCTGCCGATCACGCGAAGCGTCATATTGATCGTGGCGAATGTCGCGCCACTGGGCATCCAGCACCCGCCGGTCGCGAGCCAGATCCTGGGCATCGCGCGCCGCCGCGACACGGCGGCCGCAGCGGATGTCCTCGTTGAGGCGAGCCTGATCACGAGCGATGTCCGCCCGCATGCGATTCACCCGCGCGTAGTCGTGGTTGATGTCGCGATAATCCGACCGCAGATCCTGCTGGTCGCGTCGAATATCGTGTAAGTCCTGAGCCGAAAGCGTGGCTGTGCCCGTCACGGCCAACCCAACCGCCAGCGCAAGCCCCGTGATGAAGTTTAAGCTTTTCATGTTTCCCTCCCCGGAAGGCGTTTGCTGCTTGCCTTCACTTGGAAAAGCGTCTGGCGTGGCCCGGAAGTTATCGACATGAAAGGACTTTCACGTAAAGAATCGTCAACCGCCGCCAAGCACGGTCCACAGGATTTTGCCTTTTCCCCACACCGTCTGTCTGCCCACGCCGGTCCATCTGCCCAGTTGTAAGTAAGGAGAGAATTCGCTCAATTCGCCTTCGTACTCGGCCTCTCCGACGAAGCCGCCGAGCGAGTGCCGCTGGCCGGAGCGTGATGAGAGACGCTCGGCGTCTTCGTAGCTCCAATCCCAGCGCGTCAGTTGCACGGCAGCGGCGCGCTCGCCCATCGCGCGGAAATCGATCTCCAGCGGACCCGGTCCGTAGAGTGCCCGCAAGGTACTGACCCGATCGCGCAGGCGTCCGAACAACATCGGGAAATCCGGCCGGCTGACCACCTCCTGGCCGCTCTTCAATTCCGTGGGTGTGACGAATCGGACAATGCCTCTCGTGACGGAGACGGCGGGCGCATCGAGTTGCACGGCACTTGGCGGAAACAGTTCGCCTGGGCGGAAGCGTGCGCCATCGAAGACCGGCGACGCCTCGCCTTGCAAGTCGAGTTGATCGACAGAAGTCAGTTCCGCCAACCCGCGGCGCGGTCCGAGTCCCTCACGCGCCAATTGCGCGAAGACCGCAACGAAATACGCAAGGAAGGGCTCCCGGACCTCGAAGAGGTGCACGTCGAAATGAAAGGTCTCGCCTTCGCGGACGGTACGTCCGTCGAGGTGCGACGCTCGGAAGACAAACGGCCGGGGCCAGTCTGCGAGCCCACTCGGCCCGGCGCCCCGAGCGGCTTGCGGTTCAAAGACCCGAGCGTAGGGACAGGACGTCCGCACGTCGCAATTCTTGGCGTCGTGGCACTCCGGCTTGCATACCAGCTTGCGAAAGAGGTTGCCGAACGCGCCGCGCACCAGGTTCCCTGACTTATACGGCGGGAAGTACAGCGAACCGATGGCTCGAAAGTGGAAGCGGAAGCGATAAAACTCGAACCTCACCGCCGCCAGCATACCATCGTCTCCAGGCGCGCTATGCTCGCATAGATGGTCCGGTATCGTGAAATCGCGCCGTCCGCCAGAATGCGGCCTTACGTGGCTTGTTTCTGGATTCTGGAAGACGATGGCCAAAGCTGTACACCCCAGCGCGTCATTCCCGACGGCCGGCCAGAACTGATCCTGAACTGGAAGGAACCATTCCAGGTCTGCGAAACCGGACACTGGCACAAGCAGACGCGCGCTTTTCTCGCCGGGCAATTGGAAGGGCCGCTGTTGCTACGCCCGAACGGTCCCGCGCAAATGTTGGGCGTCCGATTTCATCCGCATGGGGCCGCGCTTTTATTCGGCTGCCCCATGCGGGAGTTGACCGGACGATTTACGGCGGTGGAAGATTTCTCGCCGCGATTCTCGCGCAGACTGAACGAAATTCTGGAAGTGCCGGACCCAATATCTTCAGTCGAGGACGCTTTAACATCTGTAATCTCCTCGCGCCCGGGCGACCCTTTGATTGCCGAGGTTGTCCAGCGGATTACGCTCGCAAAGGGAGCCATCGATCTCGCGGAACTTGCGCGCCAGCTTGGCCTGGGCATCCGACAACTGGAACGCCGATTTCTGATGGAGGTCGGTCTGCCGCCCAAGCTCTTCTGCCGGATTCAACGGCTGAACCGCATTTTTCCTTTGCTGGACGAGCGGCCCGCCAACTGGGTCGAAACCGCCATCGAGTGCGGCTACTACGATCAGGCGCACCTGATCCGCGAATGCCGAAGCCTCGCCGGCACCACTCCCGCAGTTCTGCTGGCGGATGAGGCCGATTTCGCGCGCCACTTCTACATGCGCGGGCCCGTGTCGCATTTGTCCAATACGGCGCGAGCCGCCGCGTTGTAAATTGGTCCGCTTACAGGAGACTTCAATATTGCAGCTCAAACACCTTTTATTTATGGCCGGCGTTGCCATCGCCGCCGCTCAGCCGGCATCTCAGGCAATTCTCATCAATCTCGAGTCCGCACATTGGACGCACGATCCGGGCGATCCCCCGGGATCCGAAGGCGTCTTGATCCGGTCCGACTCCTCATCTGGTGGCATGGATCTGCTGGTGCGCTTCCCAGCCGGCCACGTGATCGCGCCGCACTCTCACGATTCGAACGAGCGCATTGTGGTGGTGGAGGGGCAACTCACGCTGAAACAGGACGGCGGGGACTCTGTGATCCGAACGGGAGGCTTCGCATTTCTGCCGGCGCACGAGGTACAACGCCTGTCGTGCAGTGCCAAGACTCGCTGCACGTTCTATCTTTCGTGGGACGGTAAGCCGGCATCCCACCCGGCAAAGTAGGTGGTCGCGTCAAATCCGCTGCACTCGCCGCAAGGTGTAAAGCTCGGGTTTCATATTGGCCTGCTCGAAGCGCCGCCAATCGTCATTCACGTGAATCAGTTTGCCGCTAATGTGGTTCGAGCGCTCGGAGGCCAAAAACAGCGCCAGTTGAATCTGTTTCTCCGGCGCCACGCCGCCGGTGATGCGGACCCGCTCGGCATCTTCGATCTCTTTTCCGCCTGCGCGATCGTCGCCCGCGTGTAAAATCTCGTCAGTCATGTGGGTATACGAGTTGCCCGGAGAAATCGAGTTGATCTGCACGTTGTGATCGCTCACTTCGAGCGCCAGGCACTCCGCGAAGCGAACTACCGCCGCCTTAGAGGCGGCATAGGCACTGAAATTAGGCCGAGGATGTCCCGAACCGCCGCCCACAATCAGGATGATCTTGCCAGAGCGCTTCTCAATCATGGGAGGCAGTGAGGCCCGGCAGGCATTCACGGCGCCGACCAGGTTGATGTCGAGCGTCTCACTCCAGGCTTTGGGCTTAGTGGAGAGAAACGACCCGATTGGACCCTGGACGGCCGCGGCCGAAATGAGCACATCCAGGCCGCCGAAGACCACCTTCATGCGTTCCACCGCCGCAATCAGTTGTTCCAGATCGCGAACGTCGGCGCGGATCCTCAGCGCGTTGCCACCAGCATGTTCAATCTCGAGTTTCGCCAGGTCCAATTCGGCCTGACTGCGCGCCAGAAGGCCCACGCGCGCACCAGCCTGCGCGAATCCCATGGCCAACCGTTTACCGATCCCCCGGCCCGCCCCGGTGATCAAGACGTTCTTATCTCGCATAAGGGTCACGGCCGGCACTCCCCTCTACACTGGAATCACATTGCGATTGTAAACCCGTTTACCGCCGCGGGACATGTCAGAATGAAACCAGTATGTCGATTCGCAATCAGGCACAACTCGAGAAGCTCAAGGCCATCGGAAAAATCGTTCGGCGGGCACTGGACCAGGCGGCGGCGGTCAGGCCGGGTGTCACGACGGCGGAACTGGATGCGGTTGGTGCTCGCGTTCTGGCGGAACACGGAGCGGAATCCGCGCCGCCCAAGGTGTACGGATTCCCAGGCGCGCTGTGCATCAGCGTGAATGAGGAAGCGATCCACGGCATACCTGGGAATCGCGTGATTCAAGCCGGCGACCTGGTGAAATTGGACCTGGTGGCGGAAAAGGACGGCTTCTTCGCTGACGCTGCGATTACGGTGGCCGTAGGCGAAGTGAGCGCGACTGCCAGCGCCCTGGTCCGCTGCGCCGAAAGCGCGTTCCACCTGGCTGCCAAAGCTGCCCGATTAGGCAATCGGGTTTATGACATCGGCCGCGCGGTGGAGCAGGAGACGCGGCGCTGCGGATTTCAGGTGATGCGAGAACTGGCCGGCCATGGAGTGGGGCAGACCATCCATGAACCGCCCAGCATCCCCAATTTCCACGACCCACGCAACCGGACGCGTTTGACCGAAGGCCTGGTGATCACGATCGAGCCGATCATCGCCGCCGGCCACGGGAAAGGCACCCTGCAACGCGATCGATGGACAATCTGTACTGCCGACAAGAGCCTCTCGGCGCATTACGAGCACACAGTGGTGATCACCAGAGGTGAGCCTATCCTGCTGACCGCTGCGTAGAACCGACGATGAGCCGGCGTCTCACTCCATGGCGAACAGCCGATCCACAACTGGCGCGCACTGCTGTTTTACACCTGGGTTCGGCCAGCTACTTCCAGACCCGGGGCATCGGGTGGAATGGTCACGAGAACCTTCTCCTCCTCGTGAAGCAATACGCAAAAAGGGGATCGATGGGAGTGCGAGCGTGACCCTCCGGGAGCGACCTTTCCGGAAAGCCGGAATTGGACTCACTGGGAAGTCTGCGACTGACTCAGGAGCGACTGCCGGAATGGGTGTACATCGCAGATGGCTGTTGCTGCATGAGACGATCCAGTTGGCCGTTGACTTTGCGAACGAATTCCGCTTCCGAGAAACGTCGCGTCCAGACCTGTAATTCCGCCGGGAGAATCGCCGGTTCGATCTCTTCGAACCGTGTGATCGCCGCGGCCAGTGACTCCTCCGTGGGGTCGTCGAAGAAGACGCCACCAAACGCGGGGATGGTCTCCAAGGCGCCGCCGCGGCCCAAGGCGATCACTGGCTTTCCGCTCGCCAGCGCCTCCACCGGCGTGATACCAAAGTCTTCCTCACCTGGCAGCAGAAAGGCTCGGCAGCGGGCGTAGAGGTCCGCCAGTTCCTCATCGCTGACGCGTCCCAGAAACTTGACGTTAGGAGCCGCTATCCGTTTCAGTTTGCGGTAGTCCGGACCTGACCCGGCGATCATCAGGCGCCTCCCGCTTTTCGAGAATAGCCGCACCGCAAGTTCGATCCGCTTATAAGGCACCAGTTCCGAGACGATCAGGAAAAAATCTTCTGACGGCCTCCAGTAAAACGCCTGCAGGTCTACCGGCGGGTGAATCACTTCCGATTCGCGCCGGTAAGTCTTCCAGATGCGCCTGCGCACATTCTCGCTATTCGCCACGAACTGATCTACTCGCGCCGCGGACGCGTAGTCCCACAGACGCAGGTAGTTGGTCAGTGGCGTCATCGCAGCGCGCTTGAGCCGCGACTTAGTCCACTCGTTGCGATACTCGGCGTACAGATCCCATAGGTAACGCATCGGCGTGTGACAGTAACAGAGATGGCGGGTTGACGACGAAGTGATCACACCCTTGGCGGGACCGGATTCGCTGCTCACCACCAGGTCGTAGCCACGCAGGTCGAAGGTTTCGAGCGCCATCGGCATGAGCGGCAATAGCGAGCGATAGGAGCGGCGCAGGGGGTTGAGGAACGATGCCGTGATCTTATGGCGCTGCAGCTCGGGGCTCAATGTTTGCGGGTCGAGGAACAGCGTGAACACGTCGGCATCCGGAAGCAGCCGGCAGAACGCATCCAGAACCTTCTCCCCGCCGCGCCGGTTGAGGAGCCAATAATGTACGATCGCGGCCCGCATGTAACCAGCTTACAGCCACCGGATGGGGATGTCCTACGTTTGGAGGAGTTTTTACCTATGTAAAGGTAATGCTTGTGTTATCAAGGTCTTGTGGCTATCGTAGGAATCTTGAGGAGCAGACCGGCCGACCCGCTGTCGCATGACGTGGATCTTCCCTTTCGGGGAACCTTCTACGCGCAGGGCTTTCCCGTCGAGATCGCCACCAACTCGCGCGACGTCCTGGAGGCCGCCACCGAGAGTTGGGGCATGTACCAGCGCGAGTTCGATCGCGACCCGGTCGAACTGCGCGTGATCGTGCAAGCCGAGGGTGATCTTGCTCCGGAGCCGCAGTTCCGCGCGCAGCGCCACTACTTTTCGATCGTCGCCGACCGCGACAACTACGCCTTCTACGATTCCCGTGAACGCTTCGGCTGCTGCTTCCTCTCGCAAAAGACCGCCGGGGACCATGCCTGGTTCCGCTATTATTTTCTGGAAACCATGGTCTACATGCTGCTCGCGCAGCGCGACATTGTTCCGGTGCATGCGGCTTGCGTGGCGCGCGAGGGATCGGGCGTGATGCTCTGCGGCTGGTCGGGTGCCGGAAAGAGTACGCTGTCCTTCGCCTGCGCTCGCGCCGGCTGGACCTTCCTGGGCGACGATTCCACCTGGCTGATTCCGGACGCGGAAGACCGCACCGCAGTCGGCCGCCCGCACATCGCGCGCTTCCGTGACGATGCGGCGCACCACTTTCCCGAGTTGCAGGGCATCGTGGCGCGGGCCCGTCCGAATGGAAAGCTGACGATCGAAGTGCCGATGAACGCATTCCCGCAGATCCGCACCGCTTCCCGCTGCCGCATCGGATGCGTGGTGCTGCTCGATCGCCAAGCTGCGGGGCCGGCCTATGCCCGGGAAATCCCCGCCTCCGAAATCGTGGATCGCTTGATCGCGGACATGCCGTCCTACGGGCCGGAAGTGCGCGCGCGGGTGGAGCGGACGGCGAAGAGACTCCTCGTCGTTCCGGCATACCGGCTCACCTATGCGGATTTGAATGAGGCAGTCGAATTGCTGTCGACGCTACGGCGGGTGTAAGGTCGCAGGCAGGCCCCGTTCCACTGATCGAAAGGTGACCCGGTTTGTAACGCCAGAGATGTTCTATGCTGAGAGACCGCCAAAGCGCTAAACATGTTGCAAATAGAACAGCGCGTTTGCCCGGCACTAGTCCCGCAAGTCTGTTCCGGAGGTGACTTCGTTCGAAGTGGCGCGTTTAACTGGCCAATCATGATGCCCGCGCCGCTCGGCCACGCCGCTCTGCGTTGACGTCCAAAGGTCTACAATCCCAACTTTCCAGCCCGAGTCAGGGATTCAATCTGGAGCCCCAGGCGGTCATCATATAGGTGACTTGCGGTTGGGGCTGCTCCACCGACTGCTCAAACAGAATTCTCGAACCGTCTCGCGTAACGTCGAACGGCGTTACACCACCGTCAATTGCCGGAACACGCACGCTGAACAGCGGCTGTGGCGGGCTGGCCTCGATCGCGTCCCCGTGCGACGCTACGCGCACGGAATAGATCGTCGAACCGTTAAGGTACAGGATCTCCTTGCCGTCGGCACGCCAGACCGGCGACCGTCCACCGCCCACGCTGATCTGAGTGGGCAACCCTAGCCGCGGAAACGCCTGTACATAGACCTCTGTTGTTGCAGCCAGGGATTTGTAAACGATCCAATGCCCGTCGGGAGAAAATTTACCCTGGGACGCTTCCGAGATAAACTCCGGCTTTGCTGTTCGACCCGCATCCTCCAGCCGCAATGCGTAAAGTTTCGGTCCGGAATGATCGTTTGCCACGTACAGCAGCGATCTGCCATCTGGCGAAATATCGAGAAGACCGTCTGCCCCCGGCAGACGCGCGACTTCTGTCTCCGGCCCGACGGCTGCCGGGCGCCTCAAGACTTGAGAGGTGCTTCCGGATTTCCGAAGGTAAAGAACATCGGAGCTTGCCGGCATCCACATGCCAGGGTTGGTCCCATCCGTTAAGGGCAGGAGGGAGAGGAATGGCAGGAAGCCATCCCGATTGGTCTCTGCCACGGCGCGACCGGCTTGCGACGGTGCGAAGATGACATGCCTTTCATCCGGGGACAGGCGGATCGTTACCGGAAAGCAGGGAGGCCCCACCGTGGCTGAAGCCTTTCCCGAGCGGTCAAACCAGGTCATCTGCGCCAGGGAGGCGCGGCCACTACGCCAGACCAGGACATCATCGCGGGAAACAGAGAATTGGGCGTGGCGTGAAATCGGCGCCGAGTACACGCCATCCACCACGGGCTCCGGCGGGCCCTGGAGTTTTCCATGGGCGATGTCGATCTTCTGCGCGTAGAGTTGATCGTCTCGCACATAGAGCAGTCTCCCGCCCCGCGCAGGGGAGTAGTGTCCCGCGGTGGCATTCTTGAGGAGCGGAAACGGTCCGCGTTTTACCTTGCCGTCTTCTATGGCCGCCAGGTAAATTGCGGCCTCGGGATCGGCGTTGGAAGCCCACGCGAACAGTAGGTTCTTTCCATCGGGCAGGTACTCGGGAGAGTAAAATGTTCCGCCGGAGAGACCGGGAACATGGAGCCTAGTGGGGTTTCCTCCGTCCGCACGAAAAAGGTTGAGATCGTCCTCGTCGGTCATGGCGACCACGATGGTTCCGCCCGGCCCCCAAGTCATCCCGCGGGTAATGCCCATATGAGGCGCGATCGACGTGAGTGGGCCGTTCGGCAGAGCTAGGCGGTAAAGCCCGGGCATGGCGCGAAAAACCACTTGCAAGCCATCCGGCGACCAGGCGGGTGCGTCCACTAGCGGTCCCGCTGCGTATAGCGAGGTCTCGTGGATCGTGTCCATGCGCCGCAGGAGGAGGCCGCGCGAGTCGCGATAAATAACGGCAGAGCCATCCGGAGAAACGACCGCATCGTTGAGGTCTCCGAGGGGGATGATCCAATTCCGGGCGGGGGTCCGGGCCATCCACGACCGCCATCCGGCAGCCGCCAGCAGGGCCAAGAGCGCGGCCACGGCAATCCCCGCAACCGCCAACTGGCGGCGCCTGCCGGGCGCGGCGGCAACTGGCCTGGCCGGTTCCACCTTTTCGGGAAGCGGTTCGGTACCGGCTGGCTTTACGGCTTCAATGGCAGGCGCAGCCGCCGGAAGTTCGACGGTTCCGATAAACCGGTATCCACGGCGTGGCAGCGTCTCGATAAATCGCGGATTTCCGGCCGACTCGTCCAGTGCGTCGCGTAGCTTCTGAATGGCCGCGTTGATGCTGTGGTCGAAGGCAACCGTGGTGTCCTCCGGCCATAGCTTAAGCCGAATCTCATCGCGCAGCACCACTTCACCCGCGTGCTCGAGGAGCATGCGCAGAACGTCGAAGCTTTGTTGCCCGATCCGGACCTTGATCCCTCGCTTCCGTAGCTCTCCGGAATGGAGATCGGCTTCGAAGGGACCGAAGCGAATGCGCCGCGGTGCTGGAATGACCCGGATGTCATGAGCGCGGTCGGCCATTGGTGCTACCTACCCGGTGAATTGAGGTACTGAGATACCTTACCACACTCGTAGCGGAGCCTAGAAGACAAGTAACACTCGCCGAATCAGTGCGTTGACCGATGACTTAAAAATGACAAAGGAACGTGTTCCCGGGGATTTTCTTCACTGAGTGCTACCCAGCATAATCCGATTCACTGACGCGAAGAGGCGGCCGGGCTGGCGTTTGGATCTGAGTGGTTCGCGCACGCCGGCCAGCAGCGCGGCAGCATTCAACTAAACCAGGAGATCGCTCGTGAGACACAAAACTGTCGCAGTGTTAACCGCACTTCCGCTGCTGTGCGCTGTCGTTCCGGCGCTACGCGCGCAGACCACCTATCACCATTACGTCGCCATCGATCTGGGGACCCTTGGAGGGCCAAACAGCTTCGGCTGCATACCGATGTGCCGCTTCCTGAACAATCAGGGAGCGGTCACGTTTAATTCCAACACCGCTAAGCCTGACCCGTTCGGATCCAATCCCAACAACGTCTTTAATGACGGGCAACTGGATCTGGGCGAGTACCGGCTAAACGGCATCTCTATCCCACTTGTCTCGCCACCGCCCGGCCATAATACCGCTCCGCTATGGATCAGTGATACGGGATTGGTTGCCGGCGTGGCGGAAAACGGTAAGATCGACTCGACCACCACTTTCCCCGAAACAGTAGCCACACTCTGGCTCTTTGGGTTGCCCATATCGCTGGGCACGCTGGGAGGAAACGCCAGTTCGGCCGGCGGCGTGAATAACATCGGGCAAGTGGTCGGCTCGGCCGCGAACGCCACCACCGATCCAAACGCCGCCGCCTTTTATGACTTCTTCGTGAGCGGTTCCCCCCTCTGGTGGCCGGTAACTACGGAGACGCATGCATTCCTCTGGCAGGCGGGAAGCATGAAGGATTTGGGCACCCTCGGCGGCACCGACAGTTACGCGACGTCGATCAACCAGGGCGGCCAAGTCGCCGGAGTGTCTTTGTTGAATACGGCCATCAATCCAGACACCGGCTTACCCGCTTTCCATCCGTTTCTTTGGGAGAACGGCAAAATGCAGGATCTCGGAACGCTTGGCGGCACGATGGCCCAACCCACCGGGATCAACGATAGCGGTCAAGTGATTGGCTTTTCCACCATAGCGGGAGACCAGGCGACTCATCCGTTTTTTTGGGACGGACATCAGATGGTCGACCTCCAGACTCTGGGCGGCGAAAACGGCGCGGCGTTCTGGATGAACAACGCGGGCCAAGTCGTGGGTAGGGCCGAGTTCCCGGGCGGCCACGTGTTTCATGCGTTTCTCTGGCAAAGCGGCAAGATCACGGATCTCGGGACCTTAGACGGCGACTCCTGCAGTAGCGCGTTCGGGGTCAACTCGCAGGGCCAGGTCGTCGGCGATTCCGGGACGGCCGCCACCTGCAATCCTGGAACCTCCCGGCATCCTTTTCTGTGGCAGGCTCCTGGGCCGGCAGTGGACGTGACCAAACTCTTTCCGCCTCTCGCCTCAGGTCTACATCCCAGCGGAGCATGCTGCATTAACGACTTGGGCGAGATTCTCGCCACGGGTCCACTCCCCAACGGGAATCGCCACGCCATGCTGTTGATCCCTTGCGATGAGAAGCACCCGGATGTAAAAGGGTGCGACTATAGCTTGGTTCAAGTCTTGCCTTTTTAACGATAAACCGCGATCCAGCCTCGAATGCCGTCTAGCGTCAGGCCGATTGCGACACATGCCGCATGTCGGCGAGTGCCACTCGGAGAAATGCCTCCGCAGCCCGATGGGGGGCGGTGTCCGCGGATTCTCCGAGTGGCGCGACACCAGGGTCCACCCGGTTTCCCATCGGCTAAGCTAAACTGCATCATCCAGATGCTGTTCTCTTGCCGCCATCTTCTGATCGTCCGCGAACGGATTCCGCGCAGTGGGATTAATGCCAGGAATTCCTTCGCTGCTGGTGTTCCTGTGGCTTACAGCTCTTAATGCCCCCAAAAACGGCAGTTCGAGGAAGTGTCAGCCCCCGGATCGGCTAGCTAGAGCGGCGGGCTCCGGCCAACAGGCACTTCGACGAGAAAACGATACGTCCAAGTGCCAGGGCACTGTGGATCGCCGAGTGGGCTGAACATTTATCCGTAAGCTCGTTCAAGATCCAGGGCAAAAGCCAGCCGCGTGCTTCAAGTGTTCCATCAAATCTGCGGAAAGCCTGCCGATCTTGCGCTCAAGGCGCACGGTTGGCAGAGATCCCAATCCTTGAACATTGGGCTACTGATTCACGGTCGAGGGACGGAAGCCGAGGTAGCGGTACTCCGGAGGGGCTGTTTCGCTGCTGAGTGGGAAGAGGCACGTACAGGACGAGCGATCGTGGCTGGTCAGGATCCCGGCAGGAGACGATGACAACAGGACGCTTCTTGCCAGCGAGTCCCAGGTCGGCCAGCCAGATTTCACCGGGTTGGGGGTTCATCGAGCAGGACGAGGACCTCCTGTTCAGCGGCGCGCGATATCAGCGATATCAAGGACGTCGCGATCGGTGAACTCTATTAACTCAGCGATGCGCTCCCTGGCCTCTGCCGCTGTCTCCGGTTTCCACTCGCGCAATCGAGCGTCTAGTTTCTCCGCCAAAACGTCCACGACGTTCACCTGCCCTCGTTCTTAGAGTAGCGTCACCAGCCCTCGACGATCCGTCACGTATTCCACGTTGGGACATGGAGGCCCCAGTTAATGAAACGTGGTAAACGCCGCCCAAAGGCCTCATCGAAGCAGAGTTTGGGTTTACCTGATCTCGACCACGCAAAATCAGCAGTTCTGAACAGCTTACTCTCGAAGGAACCCCGGCGGGGATACCGCCACACAATAGACGAGTTCGTCGCTTGGTACTGCTCCGAACCGATTTACCGAATCCATTTTGGAATCGCGTGAACTTGCGCCAGCGCACGATTAACGGCAGACTCGCTGCCGTCAGGCGCCTCGCATACGAAGCTGCCGACTTCGGACTACTCAGCCCAGATCTCGATGCCGGCATTCGGCGGGGCATAGGGCCGAGGCCGGCAATCATCAAGCGTCACATAACGATTCTCTCATCGCCCATAGTTGCATGTGACTCGCGACGGCGGAATCATGACTCAGGCTTTCTGCTCCTGAATAGCCTGAGGATCACATGCAATTCGCCTGCGGCCTCTTGGGATCACGTGACTGGGAAACACCAACAATCCCTTTGGCTGGCGTGCCCAGAATTCAATTACAGGGCAAGAGTCACCCAAATCAGAACCTTGTGCAAATTCCGCCTGTCTCACTGCTGGACGATTCGTCGATACTGGCGTTCGATCCAGAAGCTCTTCGCAGAATCAAGTGCCGGTCTTTAGTTCTGTGGAACGCTGACAGGCTTGCTTTTGAGTTCGATCCGCACCTGCTCCCACGGACCTTGTACCGGTGCGGGCGACCATTCGATCTCACCCCGGTGCGGTCCGGACACGGTGACGACCACCGCGGGGTCCGCGGCATGCTCCGGCGCAGGGCACACCTGCCCGGCCGCGCACGTCAGGTGAATGATGCGGACCTGCCCGTTTTCGAAGCGCACGCTTCGTGACGATTTCGAGAGATCGGCCGGTTGGGGCGGCAGACGGACGTCGCGCACGGGCCGGTCGATGGGCTCCGTGCGCAGTTCGATGCGCGCATACTCGGTGGGAGCATCGCCGAGGTATTCCACTGTGTGAGTCTCAGGCGCGCCGTGCGCGAAGCGGATGCCGCCCGCCAGAACTGGAGGGCGCACGATGTTCATGCCCGCCACATGCTCCCCGGCCACGTGGTTGAAGCGGATGGCGCCTCCGTCGGTGACATACACATAGACGGTGGTCGGCGTGGGCGGGTGCTGGTGCACCGGAAGTTGATCGTGCGGGTTAAAGGTGACGCGCGTAGCGCGAGCCCATTCGTTCTCGAAGACGAAGTGGTAATTGCCAGGCGCGACACGATAAGGGTCCTCGGCGGCGGTTTGCCACCCAGTCTGGATCCACTGGGGAGCGTCGGGCTCGCCTTGGATCGCCATTCCTTTGGTCTGGCCCCAGCGGTGAATCCACGAGATGCCGCCTTTGCCCACGAACCCGTCGGGCAGCCGGTAGGCCGGATCGCGGAGAGCCTGGTCGAGGGAGATAAACGTGTAACCGCGCTGCCGGAACATCGCGAGCAGCTCTGGCATCAGCTCGGCATTCATTTGGCTGGCGTGGATCAACAAAATCTGCGGGATCTCGCGGCCCACCACTTCCACCGAACGCCTTTCGAAAAAGGCGGCCAACGACCGCATGTACGGGATGTACTCGCGGCGCACGCGGTCTTTGTAGCCGGGGCTGGTGTACTCCCTCGCGAAAAGGTAGTCAGCGGTGTCGATAGTGACAGGCGCAACCCTGTAGCCGTGCCGGTCGAGGAACACCTCCAGGCCGTGTTTCACTTCGGCAGTCGTGCCGGTGTGGAGGAACGGATGCCGGTAGAACTCGAGCTTCCGGCCGCGCGCAGACAGCGCGGCGCGCAGAACCGGCTCGCCTTTGAGGATATCGGCCGTGTACTCTTCCAGCGGGATGTCGTTGAGATTGAGGTGGGAGTAGGAGTGGTTGCCAAGATCTGCTCCGGCATCCAGCCAGAGGTCGAGGATCTGACGCAGATCCTTGGCGGCCAGGCCTCCGCGGCCTTCGTTGACGAAGCCGATGACCGGAATCTTCTGCTCGCGGAAGGGGCGGAGCAATTGTTCCGTCATGGCGCGGATGGATGCGAGGTCGGTGGGGCCCAGATCGCCGCCTCGCGGCAGGTCGTCAATGGTAATGGCGACCTGGCGCCCGGCGGCGGATAGCGTGACAGCGCACAATAGCAGGACGTGAGGAAGTCTCATATTAGGCTCGGAGTGCGCGAATCGGATCGACTTGCGAGGCACGCCACGCAGGTATAACACCAGCAGCGGTCGGAACCAGGAGCAAGACAAAACCAACTACAACGAATACGACAGGATCGAGCGGCTCGGTTTGGTAGAGCATGGAACGAATCAATTGCGTGAGTACGGCGCTGGCTACCAGTCCGAGCGCGAGCCCGATGAAAGCCGGCCGCAATCCATCCACCAGCACCAGTTGGAGCAGATGTTTCCTTTGCGCACCCAGCGCGATGCGAATACCCATTTCGCTTGCCGCCGTTTCCGGCTTCCACTCGCGCAATCGAGCGTCAAGTTTATCGGCCAACGCGTCCACGATCGTCTCCTGCCCTCGGCTAGTGTAGCGCTGTTGGCCCTTGAAGATCACTGCTACGTATTCCACTGCGGGACACGGAGGTCCCAGTTCATGAAACACGGCTAGACGTTCAAGCTAAAGAGGTGCCTCGGCCGCAACGCCCCAAGAACGCGGTCAACGACCGGATCGGCATCGAGCCAGACTGCTGAACATACGTAGGTCGGCGACAGCGCTGGGACGGGTTGCGAAACGTACCCTCGCGCCTGGCACCACAGACCCGAATCGTTGCTCTTGACAGTCGTGTCGCCCGCCGGATATTCTGGCTATAGTGAGATGCAGTAGCTTTTAGCGTCTCATGGTCTCGGTTGCCGCCAAGGTGTAATTCCTTCCGAGCCTCAAGCAATTTTTCAAGATATTGCGAATGGGAACTGCGAGGTGTTCTCCGCCTTCGCATGAGAACAGATCACAACATCAGCCTGAAATTGCAAATTGGAAACCCACCAAATTCACACTTAAGGAAATACATTGACACCCATGAACCCTATCAACGCGATCCTCGACGCGCTCGCTTTACAGCAGCGGCAGGGCGGGACCTCGCTAATCTTCAGCCTCGAACCCGGCCTCATCCAGGATGCGGTGAATGCTCTCCGGGACTACAGAAAGTTATTCGCTCCCGTGATTCCCGGTCTGACTGATACAGAACCGATTTATGCAATTTACGAACAGATGCGACAGGCCGACACGACCCAGCAAACCATTTTGCTGTTAGTCGAATGCCAAACGATGGGGGAGTTCCGTGAGGCTCTCGACCGGCTGCCGATTCGAAAGTCTTCGGAGTGGCGCAATTTAGACAACGCCGATTTCTGGGAGCGCTATTTCCGCGGCGTAAACGATTCGAAAGTCCTCTGAAGTGGCGCTCTTGACTGGGTTGTCGCTTTCGCGGAATGGCCGGGCAGCTCAGCCGCAGGTGGATCCGTGAACGCAGTAAAGTCAGTTGAGGTAGGCGAGTATCGCGGACAGCCTACTTCTTAGCACAATGCTGGCCGAGAAATCGGAAGACATCGTCGGCCCAGACAGCCGATCCAAAGTAACCGAACGCATGGCCGTCTTGCCGAGTGTCCCCATAGGCGGGATAAATCTTCAATTCGTACGGTTTCCTCGCATCCTTCATCGCCGCCGATAGAACCTTGCTCGGCGACAGGTCAAAATCATTCTCGGCCTGGAAAAAGAAAATGGGCACCTGTGCATTTCGAACCGAAGCAGTCATCAAGGCTTGCAGCGCCGGCGCCTCCGCCCAGCTTTGGGCCCCTCCAGCTGAATCGATAGCGGCACAATAGGTTCCGCGTTCCGCACCCAGGACGGCCTCGATGCCTCCGAACGAAGTCCCGGCCACGGCAACGCGATTGGCTTGAACGAAACTTTGCTTTCGCAGCCACGCAAGAGCAGCCAACTGATCGTTCAAGTGATCCGTCTCCAGCAAGCGCACCATGGTTTCGGCGGCTGCCGCGATCCCCCCGTTCTTTTCGGCTGCGGCAATTTGGTCACCAATATATGGGCCGGCGGACGCGCTCAGGCCCTGTCCCCGCCGGTATGGCCCAAAGAACACCCATCCATGCTTCGCGAACACTGGACCCAGTGCGTCGAAGCCGGTTTTGCTGATCATGCCAGCCGCACTGCCGTGGTTATAAACCACAGCGGGAAACGGCCCCTTTCCTTCCGGTCTGTACACGACTCCGTGAAGGGTGATGTCCCCGCTCGGAAACACAACGTCGTCGGCCGCCAACAGAAACGGCAAAAGCAGCATCCAGAAAAGGACCAAGCAGGCAACTTTGTTCATCTCTATGCTCATTCTAGCCAGTCCCCTGATCGACATCGATCGTGTAGAGAGGCTATTGTCGAGTTCAAAGAATGTGCGGGCTGGGGCAGGACGCTGACCGTCAACTTGACGTCAACTTCACGACGATAAACGCCCGACTCGCCAGTACTTTGAGGGGCCGCAGCCCCGGTGTCCGTGATTAGCACTGCCAGAGTAGAATTCCTGCTGCGCAATCAGGAGAGATCATCGGATAACACGAGCCTGTGCCGAAGTTCCACGTGGGCTGAACCGATTCTCCACCCACCCAGGGAAAGGGGGCATTTCCAGCAGACATTACTCTCATCTGGACTGCGTCCGGAACGCGGACGATGAGATCCACGCCAACAGGTAGAAATAGTTCCGCCCGCTTTCTACCGCCCGGCTACAATTTGAGAAATGGCAAAACGCACAATCCGTCAACAGATGAAAGAGATTGGGTTGGAGCGATTGGCTGCCCCGATTCTTGCTCGCATTCGACCGTCGCTCCGCCTGACCGTCGGCAAACCAAGTGCTCAGCCAGTGAGCCGGCTTGGCGGACGGCCAAATCTGCCGAAGGAAATCCCATGGCCTGTCTGGCAGGAGCGCCAGCCCCTCTCTTTCATCGCCCAGTTCGACCTGGCTAAGTTACCTGCAGTTCGCGGCTTGGCTCTCCCGAGGAGCGGGTCGTTGTTTTTCTTCTACGATTCCAACGCGCAGCCTGCAGGGTACGACCCGAAAGACAAAGGCGGCGCCCAGGTCTTGTACGTCGCTTCGCCACTCGCTGCGAATGGCGCTCGTACGTGGCCCCGCGAATTGGAACAGGAATTCCGATTCAGAGGCTTCACCCTCTCGGCGTCCCCTGAGGTTTCACTGCCTGAAATGGACCATGCATTCGTGAGTGAATACCAGGTAACGGGAGAAGAGCTCACTGCCTATCGGGATTTCGCGCCGCTAGCCTATGGAGAGCATCGCATGGGCGGCAATGCCGTTCCGATGAATGGCGCCGACCCCCGCTTGAAAGCGCAGCTAGTCTTTCACGGAATCAATTGCGGTTACCCTGACGGCTACGACGAGGGCCGCCGCCTGCGACTGGACGCAGGAGCGGCTAATTGGTTGCTGCTACTTCAGTTGGATTCCGGTGGTAACTGCGCTGGCATGAATTGGGGAGGCGAGGGAGGGCGCATTTATTTCATGATCCACAAGGACGATCTGCGACGCCGTCGCTTTCAGAATGTCCATTTGACTCTGCAGTGGATATAGACATCATTCCGATGCGGCGCGTCCGGCATATGACCATCCGCGCAATCTGGACGAAATCCGCCCCAGTCTGAAGCTGGCAGGTTGTCTCAACTTGCCATGTAGACGCGCGTTGCTGACATTTGCGGGCAGACAGCGCGATGGATGTTCTGGCCGCTAGCGTTTACCAATCGCACTGATCGAGTCGTCGGCAATTGTAGAAAGGCCGCCGCGGTCCGATTGGGGGGGCATCTCCGCGGCGATCCCCGAGCGCTATCCGGGAGCAGTATGAGTCGAACCGACGTTATGGTATCCTTTCCGCTCGGTTCAACTACCAAAATTTTGGAGGCACACGCCCATGGGAGCATGCATCGCCACCTGCTTGTGCGCGCTGGCTGTAAGTGTTGTCAGCGCTCAAATCAAAGAGACGCCGTTAACGGGAACCTGGCAGATCACCGAGGTAAAGGGCGGCGGTCCAAACGGCAAAACGAACAACAACCCGCAACCCGGCTTCTACATGTTCACCGGGACTCATTTCAGTGTCATGGTGGTTGCCTCGGACGCCCCGAGGCCCGACGACATTCCGCCCGGGCCGGTAGACGAAAGCAAGGTGACCTTTCGGCAACTGGCTGCGGCTTGGGCATCGTTTGCAGCGTATGGCGGAACCTACTCGATTTCTGGCGACACCATGACCGTCCAGGCGCACATCTCCAAGTCTCCGCGCCCCATGACCCGCAAAGAGATGATTGTCTTCTCTTACAAGGTCGACGGCGACGAGTTGACGTTGGTTCCGATACGCGACTCGAATGGCCCAATGATCAATCCAGCTACAACCAGGCTGAAGCGAATCGAATAGGAGAGACCGTGAGTCCCCCTTCTCGAATGCGTAAGTATCCTGTTGGCCTGCTGTCCAGACGCGATCCTGCATGCGTTTGTTCGGTCCGAATAGCTTGACTAGGCCGAAGCATCGCCGATCAGGGTGGACAAGGCGACTTGTCCCTGCCACATCCCATCCGTGAGCTGGCCTGTAGGATCACTCGGCTCGAAGCGCCTCAACGGGGTCGACTGCGATGGCCTTGGAGGTAGGCAGGTAACTCGCCAATACCACAGCGGCCAGAAGGACCAGAGACACAGTCCCGTAGGTGACAGGGTCGAGTGGGCTGACTTCGAACAACATCGCAGCCGTCAGGCGTGCCAATCCCACGGCAGCGGCAAGCCCGGCCGCCACACCGATGGCGCCCAACAGGAGTCCGTGCCCGACGAACATGAGCTTCACCTCCGACTGCGTCGCGCCCAGGGCGAGACGAATACCCATTTCGCGGGTCCTCTGAGAGACGGAGTAGGAGATGACGGCATAGATCCCGACCACGCCTAACAAGAGCGCCATTACCCCAGCGAGCAGCAGCAGAACCAGGGTGAATGATGTGCGGGCCATCGACTGCCGGTAAATCTCACCGATGGTGCGCACGTCGGCAAGGGGCAGGTTTGGATTCACGGCCCAAACCGCCTTGCGGATTTCATTTCTGAAGCTCTGCGAACCGGCACGACCGCTGCGCAGTACGATGTGAGCCGAATACGGGATCGAGGGAGCGCCCTGATTATCATGGGTGAGCAGCGGCCAATATACGAAAGACGGAGCCGGGTGATCGACACCATCCTGGCGAACGTCCCCCACCACGCCGACGATCTCGCTCCATCGTGCGCCGGCGGGATCGTGAATGCGCTTTCCCAAGGCTGCACGCGGGCTGCCCCAATACTCACGAGCAAGGCTTTCTGAAACGATCGCGACGGGGCGGATCTGGTGAATGTCGATCCAGCTCAATTCCCGCCCGGCCAGGAGAGGAACACCCATCGTTTGAAAGTACCCGGGCATCACCGACACAAAGCGCCGGAGCGGCGGTAACCGGCCTTCCTGGTAAGGGTGGTCCTCTGGAACGATCAGATCCTGGGCCTGATCGCCAGTCATGGGAAGATCCGTTCCTATGCTCGCTGATTGCACGCCGGGTATGGTTGCGAGGCGGTCCAGAATCGCGTGATCCAACCTGGCCATCTGTTCGGGGCCCGGCCCTTGCACACGCGCGATCATCAGCCGCGCCGTCTCGACAGTGTCGGTGATGGTGAATCCCGGCCGCACGCGCCGCATCGCCTGAAAGGTGCGGATCATCAAGCCCGAACCGATCAACAGAACCAGCGCCAATGCGACTTGCACGACTACCAGGACGTTGCGTGCGCGCTGGCGCTCCCGGCCCTGGCTTGATGTTCTGCCGCCTCCTCGCAGATTGGCCGCGAGATTGGGACTCGCATACCGGAAGGCTGGTATCAATCCGAACAAGACCCCGGCGAGCAGCGAGATACAAAAAGTGAACAGCAGAACGGCCCCATCTACGGAAAGGTGTTCAAGCCTGGGTAAGGCAGCCGGCGGGAAACTCACCAACAGGTGAAGCGCTGCAATCGCAAGCGCGAGTCCAAGCGCTCCGCCCATCACGCTCAGAGTGACGCATTCCAGCAACAGGTCCCGCGTAATCTGTGCCCAGCCCGCTCCCAGTGCCGCCCGCAGGGCCAGTTCCTGCTGGCGCGCTTCCGCCCGAACCAGCATCAGGTTTCCGACATTGGCACAAGCAATCATCAACAGCAGGCCAACCGTCGCCAGGAGCAGCCATAGTGTTTTACCGATATCGCCGACGGCATCCTGCTTTAACAGCCGCAGGTTGGGGCCGAAGCGGGCATCATCGAACATCTGAATGCTCATGCCGGGAAACATGCGGAATTTATTCCGTTCCAGGGGAATCATGCGGGCAACGTCGGCGTTGGCCTGCGCCAGGGTGACCCCAGACTTCAACATCGCGATGGCATGGAAATGAAAGCCACCCATGGTCACTTTGCTGCGGTCGAGCTTGAGTGGAAAATCAGGTCCGGCTTTTGGTCGAGCATCCAAAACGTCTGCGGCAGGACGCCGATCACCTCGCGATCCACACCGCCCGCATTGATCCGCTTTCCCAGGACTTCCCGATCCCCACCAAACTTTCGTTGCCAATAGCCATAGCTAAGCAGGACCAGATCTGGAGCGGCCGGCAGGTCATCCTGCTCCGTGAAGCCTCGCCCCAGCGTGGGTTGGACGCCAAGGATCGGCAGCAGGCGCGCGGTGACGTTTAAACTCGCGACACGTTCCGGTTCTCCGAGGCCGGTAACACTTTCGTAGCCGCCCTGCCAAAGACCAACGTCAGCAAATGTCGAACTCTCTTCGCGGTAGTTGAAGAAATCGGCTGCGGAGGTGTTCAGGTCTTTGATCCCGACGCCCGGAGCTGTCTGCAAGACGGCGACGATCCGATCCTGCTCCGGGAAGGGAAGAGGCTTCCAGAGGATACTCTCGATCAGGCTGAAAATCGCCGTGTTCGCACCGATCGCGAGTCCCAGCGTCAGCACGGCGGTGGCCGCGAACATCGGCGCCCTGGCAACTCTGCGGAATGTTTGCACGATTTGTCGCAAAATGAGCTTCCTGACCCCAGGATAGTGACCAATGTCGAGATACGCGCGAGGGCGGATGGGGGTTTCCTGTCTGATCCTCCTCCGGCATTGTGTCTAACTTTCAGAACTCGCGAGCCGCGTGGATCGTGGCGAGTGTGCGGTTTGCGAAGTAGTAGCCGCCAATTGCCGGTCACAGAGCTTCGAGATTTCCCGTAATTCCCTCGTCCCGAATGGCTTAATTGAGACGCTCCACTCTCTGCAAACGCGCTTTCTCGAGAGCCTGTGAGATTCTGGAAGGCGAAGGGGCACCCGTCTGAGTCCGACGGGTGCCCCTTTTCATTTCCAATCACTTACAGAGAATTTCCGTCGGAGTCAGACGGAATTGGCACCAAAGGAGCCACAATGAACCAAACAGAATTGCCGGAAAATGGATTCGAAGGCGACATCGATCTGGGACTGGTCATGGGGCAAAATCAGGCGTTCGGCCTGGTAGCCGGGCGCTGCTCGGCCGCACAGGCGGCCTGCCTGCGGCAAATCCGCGACAAGAAACTCTACAAGAAACGGTGCCCCGATTGGGACCAATTCTGCCGCGAGCACCTGCACATGGCGCGCAGCCAGGTCCACCACGTCATCAAACTCCTGAACGAGTTCGGTCCAGACTATTTCGAGCTTTCTCAACTCACGCGCGTATCGCCCGAGACTTATCGCGCCATTCAGCCCGCGCTCCAGGATAAGACTCTGCATGTGGAAGGAGAGGCCATCGCGCTGATCCCGGAGAATACCGCGCGGATTTCGGCCGCTGTCGCCAAATTGCGTAAAGCATCCAACCCGGAGGCATCCAAGCCGTCGCAGTGGACACAGCTTGAGGCATTGGAAAAGCGCAGCTACGCGATCGTCGATGAACTTGTGGAACTGGCCGGCAGCCAACAAATGCCTCACCAGATTTCCATCTTTCTGACGGGATTGATGGCACGTTTGTCGCGGCTCCGTTCGCAACTTTGAAGGATAGCGGAGGATTCCGCGCTCTCCGGGCAGTCGAGTGCGAAGTCAGCTCGATTTGGGCTTCTGCAGATTCACGCTGGTGCGATCCACCCCCGTGTTGCCCGTACTCTTCTGAAACGCATAGACGGCGATGTCGAATACGCCATACTCTCCGGGGACCCATTGGGTGGTGCTGAACTGGCTGGGCGCCGTGGCATCGCTGTCGAATTGCAATTCAAAAGTGGATTCCTGCCCATTATGCAGCACCGATGCGACCACCTCGAAATCGTCGTATGGCCACGGGTCCGCGCCGATCGGGCAGCCGCACATCATGGTGACGTTGACGCGAATGGGAATCGCTCCATTCACATTTGGATTCTTCGGAAGGTAATGCGCGGGAGGATTCAAGACCTGCACAACCAGGCCCTGGATCTCAAGCAGAAATCCATCTTCGCGCAAGAGCCCATCGGGCGTGATCTCTTTGCCCGGGTAGATCCACGTCATCGCACTGGCGCGATTCGCCGATGCCTGCGCTGCCAGCGGACCGAACGCCGAGATCTCGACCAGGCGCGGCGACTCCAGCATCAGCGTCGCCTCGAAACGGCAGGCATCGTTCGAGGGTGGATCCTGCGTTGGGATCGGCTCATTGCGGCAGAGCGGTATGGTCATCAAGCTAGCTGGTCCCGAACCGCCATGCGTGCGGCCGGAGGCGAGTAACTCGCCGGAATGGACGTCACGGATCGTGACCAGCGCGCCGCCGATGTCGTCGCCGAGGAATTTGCCATCTCGGGCGATCACGCGGACTGTGATCCGGGTAGGAATTGCGGGCATTCCGCCAGCTTATCATCAGGCCGCCGCCGAATCGGTGCCACATCATTGATTGGCGGACAAATGGCGTGGAAAGTCTTCGCAGCAGACTTGGCGCAAAGACTCATCTGTGGCGCGTCGACACTTTTCGAGCGGCTCTCCAGGTTTCGCGGCACGAAAGCACGTTCCTGCGGTTCAGCTTTGGCAGACTTGCGAAAAAGTCTCGACAAAGTGTCGAGACGGCAACCGGAGTGTTTCCGCCACGGCTTGGCCGCCGGACCTGTTACGATCCTAAGTTGAGCAACCCATGGCCGAGGCTTCCCCGCGGCCCGGCAGCCGTTCTGGCGGCGTTGTATCTGGAGGATCCGCGAGCGGATCTTCTGGCCAGCCTGACGGATCGGGAATGGCAGGAGGCCCTCGATTTCAGCAATCGGTCGCAACTCACCCTGGCGCTTCGCCGGCGCATGCGCCACGTCATGCCGGAGTGGGTGCGCGAGCGTACGGACGAAAATGCCGCGCACAATCTGGAGCGTCTGCGCCTTCTGCAGGATCTCTATCGGACTCTGGCGCAGAAGTTCGAATCCGCGGGGATCGAGTTCGCCGCTCTCAAAGGGCTGACGCACTGTCCGGATTTCGGCAGCGTCCCGGAAGATCGCACGCAGTACGATCTCGACCTGTTCGCTCCACAGCAACATATCGAAGCCGCGCGCGATGTAGTGCTGTCGCTCGGATTCGAGCCTCTGGAGTCGATGGACAATACGCCGACCGATCACATTCCGGCGCTGATCCGCAAGACGGGATGGGAGTGGCGCGGCGATTTCTTCGATCCCGAAATGCCGCTCGCGGTGGAGTTGCATTTTCGATTCTGGAACGGCCAGTTGGAGCGCCTTGCGGTGCCGGACACGGACGAGTTCTGGACGCGCCGCATAGTGGGCGAGGCGGCAGGAATTCCGCTTCCCATGCTGGACCTTCCCGACCGGTTGGGCTTCGCATCGCTCCACGTGCTGAAGCACATTCTCCACGCCAGCGGACGCCCGTTTCATGTTTATGAGCTCGCGTGTTTTCTCAATGCACACGCGGCTGACGATGCCTTCTGGCGGCGTTGGCAAGGATTGCATGCGCCCGAGTTGCGGCGGCTGGAAGCCGTCATGTTCCGCATGGCCTCGGAGTGGTTCGGGTGCGCCACGGGACCAGTCGCGCATGAGGACATCGAGCAGTTGCCGGCGGCGACGCAGGCTTGGTTCGACGAGTTCGCCACGTCGCCCGCGGGACGGCTCTTCCATTCACGCAAGGACGAGCTCTGGCTGCACCTGAGCCTGCTCACGTCGCGGCTGGATGCGTGGAGCGTGGCGCGGCGGCGCCTGTTTCCGGCGCGATTACCCGGACAGGTGGATGCCATCTACATCCCGCAGAGCGAGATGAATTGGCAGCGGCGCGCGCTCAAGAGAATGCGCTATGCGGCGTATCTCGCCGCGCGGATGCGGCGGCACGTCGCGGCGCTGCCGAGCGCGGCCGGCTCGGGAGTGCGCTGGTGGTGGCGTACCAACAGCCTGGGCCGCCAATTCTGGACCTTTCTGGGAGCCGCGGTACTCCTCCACCTTGGACTTTTCATCTTTGCGCTGCTCTACAACCTGTACCTGATCGATCAGGGGTTTCGCGAGGATTTTCTGGGAGCACTGAACGCGTTTGACCGAGTGGGGATGGTGGTGGGAATCCTGCCGGCCGCGCTGGTGGTGCATCGCCTGGGATTGCGCCGGACGCTGCTCGCCACGTTGGCGTCGCTTGCCGCGATCATGGCCGCGCGGTCGCTCGCGGTCGCTCGAATGCCGCTCGAGGCCCTTTCCTTCGCCTGGGGACTGGTCTTTGCGGTGTGGGCGGTGCTTCTGGCGCCGATGGTCGCCGGCCTGGTGGAGGAGAAGCGGCGGCCGGGAGCATTCAGTCTGTTTTTCGCCACGCTGTTCGCGGTGGGTATCGGAGGAAACTGGTTGGGCGGACATCTGCCCGGATGGCTGCACGGCAAACAGGCGGCGTTACTGGCGGCCGCGGCGCTGGTGGCAGCGGGGACGCTCTTGGCCGTGCGGCTCGCACCCGAAGGGCGCGCCCCAGCGGGCCGCCGCATCTATCCGCGGAGCAACTTCCTGGCGCGCTACCTGGGCCCGTTTGCGTTATGGCATCTGGCCACCGGATCGTTCAATCCGCTGGCGAATGCGTATTTCCAGCGGCTGCGATTTCCGGTAGAGCAGATCGGCGCGATTTTCTCGGGCTCGCAACTCGCGCAAGTCTGCACCGTGCTGCTAGCGCCCTGGGCGTTTCGCAAAGCGGGGTTGGCGCCGGGCATCGGCGGCATGATGGCGGCGACCGCGCTCGCTTTGGCGGGACTGGCATCGCAGACTTCGGGCACTGCTGCCGTTACGGCTTACGCTGCGTACATGTCGTTTCAGTGGATGAGCGAACCGGGACTGAACACGCTCCTGATGAACCATGTGGACGAAAAAGAACGCAGCGGGGCATCGGCGTTGAATTACCTGGTGGCTTTCTCGGCGCAAGCAGTAGCGGCTTTCGCGGCCGGAAAATTACTCACCCGGCACGGCTACGGCCCGGTGTTAGCAGGCTCGGCGGCAATCGCCGCGATGGCGGCTGTTCTCTTCCCCACATTGGTGGGCAGGCGCAAGTAGGGATAAGATGCAAGTGAACACCATGACCCGAATCCTGCTTGTCGTGTATGCCGCTCTGCCCCTGATTGCCGCTGCGCAATCCGCGAATCCCAGCGAGAAGCCTCTGCGGCTGGCCATTGCCGGACTGGCACACGGACATGTCTCGGGCTTCCTGAACAATGCGATGCGCCGCAAGGACGTGCAACTGGTGGGCGTCTTCGATCCCGATCACACGCTCGGCATGACCTACGCGCAGCGCGCGCAGAATGGCTTCCCGGCGGACATCCTGTTTACCGATCTCGGCAAGATGCTCGACACCGTGAAGCCGGAAGCGGTGGCGACGTTTACCAGCACGTTCGACCACGCCATGGTGGTAGAGGCCTGCGCGGCCCGGCACATCACGGTGATGATGGAAAAGCCGCTGGCGGTGGATATGAAGCAGGCGCGCGCGATCCAGCAGGCCGCCGCGCGCAGCGGGATTGCGGTGATCGTCAATTACGAAACCACCTGGTACCGCAGTCACGGCGAAATCTGGAAGCTCATGAAGGAACAGAAGGCGGGCGGCGAGATTCGCAAGATGGTAGCCATGGACGGGCACGAGGGTCCCAAGGAAATCCACGTGCAGCCGGAGTTCCTGGCGTGGCTGACGGATCCGGTGAAGAACGGCGCGGGCGCGTTGTTCGATTTCGGATGCTACGGCGCGAATCTGATGACGTGGATGATGGACAATCAGCGCCCCTTGAAAGTCACCGCCCTCGCGCAGACTAACAAGCCGCAGATCTATGCGCACGTCGACGACGAAGCCACCATCCTGGTGGAGTATCCGAAGGCGCAGGGCATCATTCAGGCGTCGTGGAACTGGCCGTTTGCACGCAAGGATTTTGAGGTCTATGCGGAGCGTGCTTACGCGGTCGCAACGGGTGGCAATAGTCTGAAAGTGCGTTTGCCCGGCGAGCATAGCGTGGAAGAGTCACGCACGCCCGCGGAACTTCCTCCCGGCCAGCAGGACTCAATCTCGTATCTGAAGGCTGTGGCTCACGGCGAGTTCAAGCCTTCCGGTTTGAGTTCACTCGAAAACAACGTGATTGTGACCGAGATCCTGGATGCCGCGCGCGAATCCGTTCGCACGGGGAAGACGATTACCCTGTCGCGGTAAAGCCAGGCCGGTAAAGCTACTTCACCGAGACCTTGACCTGCGCATTCGACCAGCAGCACTGAAATCCGCGGCCGCCTTCTCCCGACCAGTCGTTGGCCACCACCCGCAGGATATACTCGCCCGGATCGCTGAACGTGGCTGTGGTGGACGCTTTACCGCTGAACTTCGCGGATGCCGGCGCGGAGAAGTCCGCCTTCTCCACCGGAGGCCTCTCGTTGCTGAACGTGACCTTGCCCGGGCCGCGGAATTTGCTCCAGGCGACCGTGACGGGCGAGGTTCGCGGCACCGGGCCGGCGTTAGGCGGATGGGCGTCGTCCGCCACCCACACCGTGAGCGGAAGCGGTTCGGACGTGGTGGCTTTCAATGACGTGCTTTGACCGGCGGGACCGAGAACGAACGGACCGCCTTCGCCAAATCCGATGAAAGGCGGCGCATTGCCATTCGCGTCCACAAACGGCGACAGCTCCCAAAGCGTATTCACATCCAGCGGGATGACCGTGGTCTGACCGTTCGCAACGATCGTCCACGTGAGCCTCCTGTCACCGAAATCTTTCGGCACGGTGATGGTAAAGACGCCCCATTGCCTTCCCGGCAGAAAGTGAGTGGGTTGACCTTGATCCGGTCCACCCGGCTCGATACGATTATTCGGCCCTGGCGGAATGTCGAGTTCCTGCTTGAGATTGCGATTGTAATAGCCCACCAGAATCCGCAGGCTGCCGTCGGGATTCGCAAACCATCCTTCGAACGCGCCGGTAATGCTCTGTCCGGAATCGTGGGCGGGCTCGAAGGGCAACTGCTGCGCGCCGAGAACCAGCAGCCCGCAAAGACCCATGGTGAACCAGGCGGCTGTGGCTGCCGCGCGTTTGGTCCGCATGTTGGCGCGCCTATTGCCTCGCGGCTGCCAGGCCTGTGGCAGCGGGCTTCGTCTTATGGTGCGAGAGCCAGTCGGTGTAGTCGGCATCGCTCATGTAGGTGACGTTCACCCAGGCGTGGGCCATTTCGTCCACGGTGCGGTCTCCGAATCCGACCCACTGGTCGGGATCGGGGTTGTGCGGGTTGGCTCGCGTGTTGTCGTGCCACGCGGTCACGTGGATGATCGTGCCTTTAGGCAGCACCGGAGCGTCGTCATCGGCGTAAATGTAGTTGTTCATCCAGTTGAAATTGAAATTATTGACGTAGCTCAGCATCTGGCGGCTGCCGTCGGGGAGAATCGCCTCGAGCGCCATCGCTTTGCCGCGGAGGTGCATGTGCGGCTGGAAATTCTCCAGGCGGGCGGCTTGCGGAAGGACGTGGTATCCCTGCGACTCGGCCACCGTGTTGGGTGGAATATCCAACGCGCTGCCGGTATTCGGGTAGGCGTTGAACAGCGTCAGGCGCGTGCGGTACTTGGGTGTCTCGCCTTTCGGATAGAAGTACACCGCCAGTTCGGCCTGGTCGCGAATCTGCTCACCCACCGCGTGCAGGTGCAGTTCCCAGGAGATATGCGAGCCTGGCAGCAGCAACTTGCCGGTGTTCGGCCGATAGATGTCGAAACTCTTGCCGATGGCCCATTCCATCAGCAGACCAGCGTTCGCCATTCCTCCCGCGCCCGCAGCGGGAGTCGTGCCGGGTTCTTCCTGATAGAGGTAGGCCAGCACGTGATGCATGATCTTCCGGCCCGCCGCCGTGGACGGACGGATCTCGACGGCCCGCACCCATCGCGGCTCTGTGATCGGCACCTCGGTATACGGCTTGAACCAGGTGTCCTGCCCATGCGCCGGCATCGTGTACGACTCCGATTTCAGTACCAGGTCGGGCTCGCCGTAGAGCTTCGCCAATTGCCAGCCCTGGTCGCTGGGCCACTGTTTCGGAGGCGGCATCTCTTTGGAGTCGCCCTCGGGCGCTCCGGCATCCACCCATCGCACGATCGTGGCGATCTGCGGGTCGGTCAGCGAACGGTCGTTCTGGAAGTGCTGGATGCCGACGGTCTTGTCGAGGTGCCACGGCGGCATGTTGCGCGTGATCACGCGCTGTTTGATGGACTTGGCCCAGGGGCGTGTCTCTTCGTAAGAGACCAGCGACATGGGCGCGGCGGTTCCCTTACGATGGCACTCCTGGCACTTTTCCTGGAAGATCGGTGCGATGTCCCGTGCGAATGTGACCTGCGGAGTACCCGAGTCCGCGGCCACGGCGAGGCACGGCAACGTCAGCAGGGCGCTGAGCGTTCCAACACAAACTGCATCCCTCATGGCGGCTCCTTTGATCGAGGCCGAATCTTACAAGAGTCTAATGGGTTCGGCGCATGATGTCAAAGGGAGGCCGTCCGTCCGGTCGGGCGGTTTAGGACGCGCCGGCGCGCACCACGTCGGCGAATTTGTCGAGGTCGATATTCCCGCCGGAGACAATCGCGACCACGCGGCCCGCTCCGGCCCTGCCGGAGACGGCTGCCGCAATCGCACAGGCGGAAGCGCCTTCCACGATGATGCGATTCCGCTCGGCTGCCATCTTCATGGCCTGTCCTGCCTCTGCGAGAGTCATCACCAGTGAGCCGTCCAGCAGCGTCTTCGCCCGCTCGAACATGTTCGCAAAGACGACCTTGCTGCCGATGCCGTCAACGAACGAGGGGCGATAATCCACGGTACGCGGCTCCCCAGCGGCGAGCGAGGCGGCGAGCGGCGCCGCAGTCTCGATTTCGGCGGCGTAGATTCGCACCTGTGGCGCCAGTCGGCGGAGCACGGAGGCAATGCCGCAGGCCAGGCCGCCCCCGCCCCAGGGAATCACCACCGCGTCGAGATTGGGCAGGTCTTCCAGCAACTCGAGCGCGATCGTGCCATTGCCTGCCATCACATCGAGATCGTCAAATGCGTGAATGAATGTGGCGTCGACGCCCGGATAGCTGCGGGTTTCAAAAGTACGCCACCAATCGGCAAACGGCACCTGGATCACGCGCCCGCCCATGCGCTCGACTGCGCGGATTTTGGTCTGCGGCGCGGTATCCGGCGCCACGATGGTGGCCGGCACTCCCAAACGCCGAGCGCAGAAGGCCACTCCTTGCGCCATGTTGCCGGCCGATGCAGTGAGCACTCCGCGCTCGAGCTTCTCACGGGGAGTCCGCCCCATGACGTTCGCCGCGCCGCGAATCTTGAAGGATCCGATGGGCTGGAGATTTTCCAATTTGAGATAGACAGAGGGTGCGGCGTCCCCCTGAAACGCGACGAGCGGCGTTCGCATTGCGATGTCCGCGATGCGACGGCGAGCTTCTTCGACTTGGGCGAGGGTGACGGGCATTACGGATTATTATGTCCCAAAGGCGACAGCTCTCGCGCGACGAATTCGAGTTCCGTGATTATCTGACGCAAGGCGAATCGTTGAACCCCGATACGAACGACTGCCAGCCCGTTCCGCGCCATCTGGAGATCAAAGAGCTTCTCGCAAAGCATATCCTCAGAAAACTGAAGGTCACTCCAGAGTAAGCCAGCGCCATCGGGAAGACCTGAAGCTATTCTGATGGAATCGCTGTAGGGACCGTCCGCCTGGGCCTTCCCCATTGCGACGTGCTGTTTGCCATTGGGGAAGCCGGTCAGACATCCAGCAGCGGTTTATCGGGATTTATCGGGGATGGCAGTTCGTAGGAGACCGTCGAGAGTATCCTGTTCTTAAGACCGATGCGCACCTACTTCCATGTCGACATGGACGCCTTTTTCGTGTCCGTGGAAGAGCTGTTCGATCCCACACTCAAGGGCAAGCCCGTAGTCGTTGGGGGACGCGCCAACGAGCGCGGCGTCGTCTCGGCGGCATCGTATGCGGCGCGCAAGTTCGGCGTGCATTCCGCCATGCCGCTCCGCACCGCATACAAACTGTGCCCCCAGGCGATCTTCGTGGAAGGCCACCCGGACCGCTATCGCGAGTACTCGCACCGGGTGTACGATGTGCTCCACTCGTTTTCGCCCCTGGTCGAAATGGCGTCGGTCGACGAGGCTTATCTCGATATGACCGGAACGCAGCGGCTCTACGGCCCTCCTTTGCGCGCCGCGCACTTGCTGCACCAGCGCATGAAAGAAACGACCCAATTGAATTGCTCGATCGGCATCGCCGCGGCTCGCCTGGTCGCCAAGATCAGCTCGGATCAGGCCAAGCCGAACGGGGTCCTGTGGGTGATTCCGGGGCAGGAGCCGGCGTTCCTGGCGCCTCTCGACGTGCGCCGAGTGCCGGGTGTGGGGAAGGTCACCGAGCGGAACCTGCACGCGCTGGGCATTCGCAAGGTAGGGGATCTGGCGCGCCTCGATGAAGGTTTTCTGGAGCAGCGCTTCGGTAAGTGGGGATTGGCACTGGCCGGGAAATCGCGCGGACTCGATGCGGGGGGCTGGTTTGATACCCCGATCGGCGAAGAGGAAGGACCCAAGTCGATCAGCCACGAGCACACGTTTTCCGAAGATACTCCTGATGTGGCGCAGTTGGAGTCGACTTTGGCAAGGCTCTGCGAAATGGTGGGGCGCCGCTTGCGCGAGCAGCACTTGCAAGCGCGGACATTGCAGCTCAAACTACGTTACTCCGATTTCTCCACCATCACGCGCGCACATTCCCTGCCGCGTGCCACCCAGATCGATACCGAGATGTTCGAGGAGATACGAGAGCTGTTTCGTGCCAATTGGAAGCCTGGGGCGGCCGTGCGGCTGCTTGGCGTCCATGCCTCGGGCTGGGGCGGCGATGCGGAACAGCTCAGCCTGATCGACGAAGAGCAGCATGATCGTTGGACTCAGACCATGGCGGCTGCCGACCGTATGCGGGACCGGTTCGGAGAATCGGCGGTGTCCTTAGCTGCCAGCATGCGAGGCAAGTTTCGCGAAAAAACGCACGAAAACCCCATCGGATTGCCTGGAAAAAGGAACTTACCGACTCTTCCCGCTGGCCCGAATGACGGAAAGAAAACACCTTAGCTGGGCCGACCCATCTTTTGGCCATTTTGCTAAATCTTGTGGTTTTTGTCATTGTTCTTTAGCTCTACTGCATTTAAAATTAAGTAAGACTTAATGATGAAGGAGCGCGCACAATGAGATCCCGGATTCTCTTCATTTCCGGGCATCGCGACGATGCCCGCAACCTTTCGCAGATGGTGGAAGGACTTCCCTTAGTCATAGACCACGCGGGAACCCTCCACCACGCGCGCACCATGCTTCGCCAAACGGATTTCGATGCAATCTTGACCGAAGCCCAACTTGCCGACGGCAATTGGACCGATGCATTACACCTGGCGCGGGAGTGCCCGCGAGAACTCGAGACGATTGTCACCGATCCGCATGCCGACGCCCGGCTTTGGTCGGAAGTGCTCAATATGGGCGCTTACGACGTGCTTGCACAGCCATACTACCGGCCAGAGGTGCGGCGGATCTTGTACAACGCTTGCTGCCGGCCAGGGTACGAATATCACCATATGGCGGCAGCGGGTTAGGCGTCTCTTCTGAATTTGCGACCCTGGATGATTACCGTTTGGGCAGCCGCCCGAGGTACCCTTTTTTGACGATTTGGACAAATGCAGCCGCGATTAGAATCGAGGTCGCAAGAGTCCCACCCACCAGATACTCCAACGGAGTGCGAGGTTCGGAAAAGGCCCAGTAACCGAGCAATGCTAAGAGCAGCGTCAGGACGGCAGACTTTACAGCAAGCCGTATGCCGTGCCTGGTTTGCGGGGTCAAGGTTCCATTTTATCGCTCTCATGGCTGGTTGGGCCGGTTGTTAAAATAGCGGTGACGGGTGCACTTCGGAATCATCAGCAGGATCGGGCTGGCGCTGACGCTGGCGGCGGCTTTCTCCGCCTGCCGGCATGGGACACCTCGCGCACCCGCGATCGGTGAAGCCTTCGTAGGACCCGGTACCCTGAAGATTCGCAACGATATTCCCCTGACGGCACCCACGGTCGCGACGGTGAAGCACGGCGATCGGCTGGAGATATTGACGCGCCGCCGCAGATTCATGCGGGTCCGGACCCCCAACGGGGCCGAGGGTTGGACCGACGAGCGGCAATTATTGGCAGCCGAGGACATGACTTACCTGCGCGATCTGGCGGCGCGCGCCTCTAAGATGCCGGTGCAGGGACAAGGAACTACCTACTCCGACCTGAATGTCCACACCCAGCCATCGCGGACGGCTCCCAGTTTCTTCCAGATCAAAGAAAAGGAGAAAGTGGACGTGCTGATGCACGTGGTCACGCCGCGTGTCGACACACCCCGCAAGCCCCTTCTGCCGCCACCACCGAAGAAGCAGAAGTCCGCACCCAAGAAGACCGCGGCGAAGGAGCCGAAATATCCGCCACCGCCGATGCCAAAGCCGCCGGGTCCGCCGCCCAACTGGGAGGAGCTTTCCAAGACACCACGGTCCGAAGAGGACACTCCACCCCCAGACGAGGAGGTCGAACAAAAGCCGACTCCGCAAGATGAGTGGAGCCTGGTGCGCAACCGCGAGGGCCAGTCCGGCTGGATTCTGACGCGCCGGCTGGTGATGGCGATCCCGGACGAAGTGGCGCAGTATGCGGAAGGCCGCCGGATCGTTTCGTATTTCCCGATCGGACAGATGTATGATGGCGACCTGACGAAATCGGTGTGGCTTTGGACCACAACCGCCGATGGCACGGCCGACTACGACTTCGACAGCTTCCGGGTCTTCACCTGGAGCCTGCGGCATCATCGTTATGAAACCGCCCACATCGAACGCAATGTGCGCGGTTACTCCCCTGTACTGCTCAAGGACATTCCGTATGCGGGTACTGGCAGGGGCGACGCTGCCACCAGCGGCAAATATCCCGGCTTTTCGATCTGCATGGAGAATCGTGCAGGGGAGCGCGTCCGGCGCGAGTTCGTGCTGCTCACCAACATCATTCGTTATGCCGGCGAGCAGCCCTGCGAGCCTCCCGTTCCCTTCGACGTGACGAAACCTCCGGCGCCATTGAAAACCGCGCCTGAGCCGGTCACGCCTCCGCCGGCGCCCTCGTTTTTTCAACGCATGAAACAGCGGGTACGGGGAGTGTTCGGCAAATAGCTCAGGCGTGGGCCGGCAACTGCTCCGGCATGGGAAAGCGGCGCGAGAACCAGAAAGCGTAAGGTGTGGGCCCGTGCTCCTGAAAATACTCCAGGCGCTGGCGTGCTTCGGCCACGGTCGGCTGGTGTCCCGCAGGCACCCACCACATGCAGTAGGTCGCCTTGTCCATCTTCTCGAACCAGCGCGCCTTGTCGCGGATCAGGTCCTTGTGCTGCGACGCGTAGGCGTAGTTGCGCAGGGCATCGATCGACTCCCATACCGACATGTTGACGATCACGAAGGGATCGTCGGACCACACGATGTCGGTGGCGTTTCCCGAGTCTGACTGCAAGCGCCAGATGAATCCTGGAGCGCGTTCGGCGAGGGCATTGATGGGCGCGAGCTGCGCTACGAAATCGGCGATGCGTGGATCGTCGAGCGGCGCAATCAGGCGCGAAATATTGACTTGCGCGAGATGAAAACTCACTTCTCGATTGTACTGCGCGCCTAAGAGCGCCTTGGATTCGCGATTCCGCCTACTGCACTTGCACCTCCGCGAGGCTCAGATAATTCGTGCCCGTGAGTTGTACCCGGATGTATCGCCCTGGTATGCCGACGGAAATCACGGTCGACGGACTGGGCGCTGAGATCTGGTGACTCGCAAGAATCCCGGATCGAGATGCCAACGCCGCGGGCGTGTCGGAATCCGCAAACGGAGTGTTCGAGACAAATACCCAATAATCGCCGAGACGTGAGCCGCAACAGTCCGTCCGATTCCAGATGGTCAGCGTGTTGATCGCCGACGTGGTGCCGAGGTCGACTTCCCACCAGGGGCTGTTCTCGAGATTGGTCGCCGTCACCGATCCGTCGTTGAAATTCCCATCCGTATTGCCATCGATTGCCGCGCTGGCAGGCGGTGATCCGGGATAAGTGCTGCTCTGGGTTGCGATCCTGGAACCTGAGGAACCGGTGCCGCCGTAGACCTGGACCTCAGCCAAGCTCAAATATCCACCATTCCCGAGTTGAATCCGTACGTATCGTCCTCGGGCAATCACTGGGATGACGCTCGAGGGGTTAGGCGATGCCGCCTGATAACTATTGAAAGTCCCTCCACGGGATTGCAAGGTCGCCGGTGTGTCCGTCGGGAGGAACGGTGTATCCGAGACGAAGATCCAATAGTTGTTCAATCGCTCACTGCAACAATCTGTCCGGTTCCAGATGACAATTGAGGTGATAGTGGTAGATGCTCCTAAGTCCACCTGCCACCACGGAAATGGATCTGGGTTGGTCGCTGTGACGGATCCGTCGAAGAAGTTCCCATCCACGTTTCCGTCGACGGCCACACTGGCGGGCGGCGCTCCTGGCAGTGTACTGCTTTGCGTCGCCGCCTTTCCTTGTGCCAGATTGCCGTTCGTAATCCCACCTGTGGTCACCTGCACCTCGGCGAGACTCAGGATATTGGGACTCGACAACTGCACTCGCACATACTGCCCCGTCAAACCCACCGTTATCGTCGTCGATGGATTCGGCGACGCCGTCTGGTGGCTCGCGAACGTGGCTGGCCGATTCGCCAGTGTGGACGGGGTGTCCGTAGGCAGGAACGGCGTGTTCGAGACAAAGACCCAGTAGTCGCTCAGCCGCGAGGAGCAGCAGTCGGTGCGGTTCCAGATCACGACGCTTCCGATTGTTCTCGAAACTCCCAGATCCTCCTGCCACCAGGGGTTCGACTCCAGGTTAGTCGCCGTCACCGACCCGTCGAAGTAATTGCCATCGGTGTTCCCGTCCATCGCCACGCTCGCGGAGGGCGACCCCGGGTACGTGCTGCTCTGGCTGGCGCCGGAAAGGGGAGTCCCGGGCCCGGTATTCACCTGCACCTCGGCCAGGCTAAGGTAGTCCGTGCCCGAAAGCTGTACACGCACATACTGGCCAGTTGTCCCCACGGGGATGGTCGCCGAGGGACTTGGCGCCATCGTCTGATGGCTGGCAAACGTGCCGGCGCGGTTCGCTAAGGTTGACGGTGTATCGGAGGAGAGGAACGGCGTATTCGACACAAACACCCAATAGTCGCCCAGCCGCGATCCACAGCAGTCCGTCCGGTTCCAGATCACTACGGAACTGATGGCCTGCGAACTCCCTAGATTCACTTGCCACCAGGGGTTCGGCTCGAAATTCGTTGCCGTCACCGACCCATCGAAGTAATTGCCATCGGTGTTCCCGTCCATCGCGACGTTCGCCAAGGGCGACCCCGGATATGTACTGCTCTGGCTAGGCCCACTTGTTACGGTGCCACCGCCGGATGTGTTGGTCAGCGAGAAAGTCGCCGACAGTCCTCCCGAACTCGCCGTCACCGTGTACGCGCCCGCAGTCCCGTTGGCAGTGGCTGTCACGCTGGCAACACCATTCGAGTTGGTGATGGCCGTGGCGCTGGATAAACTTGCCGACGCTCCGCCTGACGGCGCCTGGTAGGCGATCGTCTGGCCGGCTACAGGACTTCCGCACGAGTCCGTCAGCGTCACCTGCAACGGGGCGGCAAAGGCTGTACTCACGGGTGCGCTTTGATTGCTCCCGCCTGTGGCCGTCAGACTACCGGGTTGCCCGGGTGTACACCCGTTCACGATGAATACACTGCTGGAATGGCTGGTCTTCACGTCTGCATTGGGGGACGTGCTGCTCACGCTCACATCCTCCTGCACGGCGCAAGTGGCGGCCTGACAGGGATTGGGCTGCACCGAAATCACGTAGGTCACGCTCTTTCCGGGGTCCAATTGTCCGAGCATCGCCGTCGCACTGCTTCCATCGGAAGACATGTTGCAACTGCCGGTTGCCGGCGGTTGGATCTCGCAGTCTGTGATTTTTCCTCCGGTCACGGTGGTTTGGGCCATTGTGCCCATCGACGGATTGTCCTGGTCGTCGTTATTAGTCCCATTTCCGAAGCTGCCCGTGCCTCCGGCCGAGTTCGGATTCAGACGCGAAGCCGCCAGCGCGTGGCCTATCAGGGATGACGAACCCGGCGTAGTCAATACGGTACTCGTGGAGCGCAGATTCACCAGTTTCTGCGGTGTCGAGAAGTCGCGGAAGCGTGGAACCGGAGCGCTGCCCACCGGACTTGCAATACTCACCGTGCTGACGGGCGCCAGGCTGGCTGATATTTGCATCTGGCTGACATCCTGTGCCGTGGCGTTCTGCAGGATCAGCGGAAAGGTATCCGTCTCGAAGGCGTTGGGATCTGACGAGGTCACGACCCATGTGGCCGTTACGGCTCCTGAAGTGGGGATCAACGGGATCGTGGCGCCGGGCGATCCCGAGAACGGGCTGCCACCCGAACCGTCTGGGTTGAGCGAAATCAACTGAGCCCGCGTCACCGGATCGCTGTTGAACAGCGGCGCAGAGACGGTTACGTTCGCCGGCACATTGCTGAGCACAAGCCGAAGCCGGGTGGGAGTTCCGTCAGCGTGAAACGCTCCGATGCTGGCTTCCTGGAACTGAACGGGAATCGTAATCAAAGATCCAGACGCCGTCGCAGTTCCCTGTTGAAACACCAACGACTGCGCCGCATATGCCAGAGTCTGCGACGGATTGGTGACGGGCACCGAGACCGACGCGTTCACCGCGACCGTGGCGTTCACCGGCATGGACTGCAACGTGGCTGCCGAACCCAGAAGACTGGCGTCTGCCCGAACATTGGAGATGCGAACAGTTGCTGTGCCCCCGTTAGGCGTCAGCGATACGCCAGAAAAATTCAGTGTGCTGTAGCCCGCCACGGCTCCATTGGTAGTCGCGACCCCGTTCACCTGCGCGATCGCATCGCTGAAGCCGCTCGTGATCGCGTTCGTGACGTCGGTGTTCAGCGTCAACGCGATGTTGGCGGTGAGAGGGCTGGTCAGTCCGGTACACGTCAGGATGAGGTCGCCCAACACTTCGGTCCGGCCTTCCAGCGCGACTTGCGGCGCGGAAGGCACGGAGGCAGAGCAACTCAAAGGCGACGCTCCCGCTTGCGTCACGGCGTAGGGCAGACCAGCGATGGTAAGACTGCCAACTCGCGAGGTGGTATTCGGATTCGACTGCACCGTGTAACTCACAGTGCCATTGCCGGAACCGCCGCCGGAGATGCTCACAAAAGAGCTGTTGTTGGTGGTGGACCAGGCACACCCGGCGGGCGCCAATACCGAAGCAGTTCCAGTGCCGCCGGCCGCGAGGAATGCCTGACCCGATTGCGCCAGTGCGAAGGTACAAGGAGTCGCTCCGCCCTGGATCACAGTGAACACCTGGGTTTGCCCGGCGGCGCCGCCTTGTCCGGTCACGGTGATGGTGGCGGTGCGTCCGGCGGTGGATGAGTTGGAGAAGATCGTGTAGAACACCGTAGGCGATCCGTTACTGGACGCGACGGTGAGGAACGACGTGTTGCTGGAGGTGGCGGTGAAGCCGCAGGTGCTGCTGGTGGATCCTACCGAGAACGCGGCAGTCTGGCTCCCGCCGGAGAGTGCCGCAGGGAACGAGGCGCTGGTGGGGCTGAGACCGAGCACACATCCAGTCAATTGGTTGATGGTGAATGTCTGGTTGGCAATGGTGAGGGTGGTGGAACGCGTGCCTCCCGAATTCGGTTGGATGCTGTAGGTCACAGTGCTGGAACCCGTGTAGTTGGGGCCGTTGGTGACCGTGGCGAAACTACCGGCGGCGGCGGATGCGGTGAAACTGCAGGTTGGCGAGGTGGTGACGTCGACGCTGCCGCTGGGGGCGGTTGGCCCGACGGTCGCAGAACTCGCGGAGAGGGTGAAGGTACAGGTGGGAGCGGCGGTGGTGAAGTTGGCGCGCACCGTCTGCGGGCTGGTCATGGTGACGGTAGTCGAGGCGACGCCGGCGTTCGCGACGGGGCCGGTCCAACTGGAAAAGATGAATCCGCTATTGGGAGTGGCGCTGACCGGCACGATAGTGCCCGCGTCATAGTACGCGCCGCTGGCTGGCGTCACTGTGCCGCCTGACACAGGCGACGCGGAAATGGTCAACTGATACTGCGTCTTAAAGGTGGCGGTGTAGGTGGCGGCGAAGGACCCGACCGTGATGGTATGGGAGGCCGCAAGTCCGTCGCTCCAGCTTGTGAAGAGGTATTGGGTGCCAGTGCCGCCGGTTTGCGTGGTCGCAACGGCGATCGTGTGCTGGCCTGGTGAGAGGCTCACTATTTGCGGTGCCGCTTGCGGCGTGCCGCCATCGAGGGTGAATAGAAGGCCTGAGGGACTGGTCTGAATGGTGATCGGGGTGGACGTGATCGGCGCGAAATTCCCGGTCACGGATTGAGGTGCGCTCATCGTCACCGTTGTGGATGTGCTGCTTGGGCTCGCAACGCTTCCTGTCCAGCCTGAAAAAGTGTAGCCGCTGTTCGGCGTGGCGTTGACCTGCACAACGGTGTTCGCATCATAGAATCCGCCGCTCGAAGGGGTGACCGTGCCCCCGGCTGAGGGAGATGCCGACGTCGTCAATCGGTACTGCGTCTTGAAAGTGGCCGTATAGGTAGCGGCTGAGGTCCCCACCGTGATCGTGTGGGAAGCAGCTCCGCCATCGCTCCAGCTTGTGAAGAGGTACTGCGTGCCGGTGGCGCCCGGTTGTATCGTTAAGACGGCGATGGTGTGTTGCCCTTGCGAAAGGCTCAATGTCTGCGGCGCGGTTTGTTGTGGTCCCCCATCGACGCTGAATTGCAGGCCGGAGGGACTGGTCTGGATGGTGATGGCAGGAGTGATGGGAGCGGACAGTTGGATGGTGGCCGACTGCGTAGTGTTGTTGAAGGTGGCAGTAATCGTGGCCGAACCCGCCACTGAGATGTTTCCTGCCGTGGCCGCGAAGTTGGCAATTGAAGAACCGGCGGCAACGGTCACCGAGGTGGGTACCGTCAACAGCGAGTTATTACTTGAAATCCCGACCGTCGCCCCTCCGGTAGGCGCCACGCCAGACAACGTTATCGTACAGATTGTGGATTCGCCCGAACGCAGGCCGGTTGGATTGCAAGCCAAACTCACCAGGGTGGGAGGACTCAATGTCACAGTTGCGTTGCCGGACTTCGTCGTGTCCGCTTGACTGGTTGCGATGACTGTTATTGACTGCGAGTTAGGAATGCTCGCTGGGGCCGTAAAAAGCCCGCTGGCGGAGATCGAGCCAACACTAGGATTTAGGGACCACGTCACCGCGGTGTTGCTGCTGCCCGTGACCGTGGCATTAAATTGCTGCTGCTGCCCCTCGGCCAGCACCGCGGTAGCGGGAGACACGGACACAGAAATCACGCTGGATTGCAGGAGTGTGACGACGACGTCGCCAAATTTCGTTGTGTCTGCCTGACTTGTGGCGATCACTTCCACCTGTTGTCGACTGGGAATACTGTTCGGTGCTGTGTAGAGCCCAGAGCTGGAAATAGTGCCAAGAGTGCTTGGATTTAGTGACCAAGTCACGGCGGTATTTGAGGTTCCCGCCACAGTGGCCGTGAACTGCTGCTGCTGCCCGGCCGAGAGGGTTACTCCAGCCGGGGTTACGAAGACAATGATTTGAGCATGCAGGACAGGTGCCAATATCAAGAACAGCGGGACAACCCAGATCGAAAGCCGACCCAACTTGTTAACCGTTCGAAGAAATGGGCAAAAGCCGACGAACCGCTGTGGATTAAACACGCCGCGCCGCCCCATGCAACCGTCCAAACGCCACGATTCAACCACGCCTTATCGGGTATCAGGGGAGAGACCAAGAACTGATCGACGCCATCGCCTTCTCGAAAGGCAGACAACACCAATGGCCCCTAACCAAAAAAGATCCCCGCTGGATGGCTCTGGTGCCGATTCCACGCTAACTGTCCCACCCTCAACATCAGTTGAAATGCCTGACAAGGTTGAATCTAATAAAATGTCACTCAGTATGTCAATCGAAGTAGTGCCGGCAGCAACCGCCTGAAAGCTAAACTGCGCGAGAACCCCAGATCCTGAAGCGCCAGGTATTGGGCCCTCAAGAGTATCGCCGGTGCCAGTAACAGAACCGCCAGTGTTATCGATGCTGCCAGAAAAAAACAGTGTAGATCCCGCACTGGCGAGAAAATCCCCTTCGGTCTCCGATAGCGCCTGGAGTATGTTGGCATCAAACTTCAGATCGAATTGGTATGCATACAGATCTGACACCGAATCGACGTTAACGTCGAGGGTGAATACGGCACCTGGTGACACCGAGGATGACTGAGGGGAGATATCAATTGTTCCACCCAGAATCCGACTCATACATAAACAGCTAATCGTGAGAATTCGAACAAGCATACGAGCCTTTCTACTTGCAAACCATTCCAGCGGGAAGCAGTCGCGATACGAACGCCAGATCCAAAATATTGACGACACCGTCGTTATTAACATCCGCCTGGCTGGAAAATGTTGGCTGTCCAGCCCTGGTGCCATACGCACTTTTGACGATGTTCACGTCGGTGCAGTTCACAATTCCATCGTTATTCAGATCACCTGGCACTCCCTTTCGCTCAAGGACCGAGAATGTTGAAAACTTGCACACGGGTGAAAACGTCGCGGAGACAATGTCACCATTCGTATCCGTTTGCAGAGTGTAGCTCAGGGCCCCAGTTGAACCCGCAGGACCGCAGGCATAAACGGGGTGAGATGTCCCGTTATCAAAGCCGACTAACTGGAGCACTGGTGGAGGGACCGCAGGCGTTCCAGGTTCAAAAGGAATAGTGACCGACACCCCGGAAGACAACGTGGCGTTTTGTACGGAACAGTTGTTCTGACCGCTAGCAGTGCAGTTCGGATCGGTAAAGGTAACAGAAACGAAATCCGAGCTCGTGGCTTGGAAGCCGGTAAAATTTTGTGTTACATAGCAGCCGGTGCCGCCAGTGAGGCATTGCGGTCCGCTGGGCGGCTCCGGGGTCGTGCTTATCGAAACCACGGGACTGGAAACCGGAGAGCCACCACTGCCAGATGTTAAGACGGGACATTGTGGCAAACCCGGTCCGCCGCACTGTGGCACTTTAATACTAGCGGCGCTGGCCGTATCATTGAATGCAACATCGCCTGCACTATTGCCATGCAAATTGCCGTCATTGTTATTAGGCATGTAAAGCACGTAGACAAAGGCATTCCCCTGTAGGGCAGTAGTAGGGCCTGAGAAATAACCGTAGTTTCCGACCCGATCGCACAACGAAACAAAGACGTTCCATTGTCCAATTTCGCTCAGAGCGGGGAACGTGAGAGTCGTTTGCCAAACATCTGGCTGGTCGAGGTAAGGACGATAAAAGTTTCCGGTTACAGTCTGGGTTGAGCTCTGTGCTGGAAATTGCGGAAACTGGTTTTGGCTCGTTATTTGTATAGAGGGGTTGCAACCGCTGTAGCCATCGAATCCCTGCGGGCTGGAACCACTCTTGGTTTGCAAGTAGACGCCCACCGGGAGACCTGGGGAGATCAGGTCTGTCTGTAGCTGGGTCGTGCCGGGTGGTTGTTGAAATTCAATTTGCATGAGTTGGGGAGGGGTCTCGTCAGCCATAGCGTCGACAACATTTCCAGAACTCGCAAAGCCACTTGCCTGGAGTTGAGCGGGGGAGTAGTACTGACAACGTTGGGCGTTGTCGCATAGGTTTACATTGATCAACCAGTTCCCTTGCGGGCTATATTGTGGTATTTCGATCTGTGCTTGGTAGGTCCCGCTTGTGCTGGTTCCCGACTTGAGGGTCCACGGCCCCACCTGGGAGCTAGACCACGCGTAGAAATAGTTCGATGGACTCACGAGTGATAAATACACGTAAGAATACGGACTAACTCCACAACTATCATCAGTGACGTCTAAGGTAGCCGTGAAGATTCCTGGGCCGGAAGCCACATTGATTGAATTCGGCGGAGCGGGGGATATCGAAATATTGTGAAGGACGGGCGGGTTGCTGCTGCACGCTGGTGCGGAAGTAACCGCTATCGTGTTCTGACTCAGACTTTGGATGAAGGAGGATTGGGAGTCATAGGATTGAAAATTTCCCACGTTATCATAAATGCGCGCGTAGCACGCATGCCATGTTCCGCTTGCGGAGTTCGTGGAGAAACTCGCGGTTCCGCGGAGTGTCTGGTTTTGGCCCTTGGTGAATATGGCTTGCGGGAACAAATATGCATCCACATATTGTGTGCTCTGAGTCGTCTGAGAGCAGTCCGTGCTTTGGAATGCGATGTAAGCATAACTGACGCCTGAAGCGACACCTGCCGGAATAGTTGGAATGCAGGCGTTGCCGGAAAGGGGGTCGAGGGCCGTCGCCTGAAGCGTAACATTCTGTGCCAGCGTCGCGACGTTCACCGAAGCGGTTGGGCTCGCTGGAGGAACGCACGCACCGTTGCCGGTTGGAAAGCATGCCGAACTTGGAATCAATTCGGGGGGCAACACGTCATATGCGGGTGGGGTGTTGCCTGGGCACAGAAGCGACTGCGCGACTGCCAAAGGACTAGAGAGCAAGAATAAGATGGGGAAGAGCAACGACATTACATTGACTTGCCGTGCGTTCAGCATGATCGACGAGGACCTCCACCAATTCAGTACGGTAGCAACACTAACAGAGTTGACATCACATGTCAATCGGAAAGGAGTCTTTCGATGGCAGTACTGGGACTTTTTTGAAAAATCGGATACGGTATCTCATGTCAATATTTCCCCTGAGTGACCAAGACATAAGATTCAGTCTTAAGCGGATCCCGAAGATCCGGACAGTTTCGTGTGTCAGCGGCGTAACGGTGCAGAGCCGGCCGCAGTATATTGCCAGCATCAAATCGCATCCCCTTCGATCTCGAACATTGCGCACACTTCCGAACGGACTGCCGGAGTCTTCATCCAAAGGCGGAGATAGGTTTTGTTAGCCCCAGATAGTTGTGGACCTGCAAACAGGCATCGTCCGCCCGCGGCCCTTGTGCGCTGCACAGCCAGACGCCAGTGCATGCCTCAGTATGATCTCTCTTCATCACCGTTATACGAATGTGCTACCAGGCCCGTTCAAGTTGAGGTAAAACGGTTTGAATTTGTATGAACGATCCAATTTCATTTAACCGGCAAACAGCGCGAAATCTCTTCGGTACCATTTCGGTTAAAGCTTGTCTTTCCGGAAACTCTAGCGTGATTGGTTCGCTAATACCCCGTCACATCGAAGGAGTTTGGCACTTTGCTGATTTTGGTGGAAGCATGGCGGTACTCCTCGTCTCGGATTGGTGTGACGCCCCCGTCGATCCCCGCAATAGTCCCCCGGCATACCAGCTGATTACAGAGGAAGCTTGGAAAGGCGACGACGCCTGGGATTGCGTTCAAAGCATTCGGAATGTTGGATACATCCTAATCTGCTCAAGTATCGGCTGCTTCCGGAAGCCGCCTTGAACTGTCCGCCAACCAGCAGGCCGGGAAGAACTCCGTTCCGCTCCGGTACCCACTTGTCCACGACGACTTGATAGACATTACCCAAAAATGGGACCATGGATGTCCACCTGGACGCAATTCCGAGGAATAGAACGCAAATTCTAGAACTACCAGCCATACCACTCGACACGCGAAAGACCCGCGCAATATCGAAACTGCAGCCGGTTGCCAACTCTCTGCGACTGATAGAGATCGGCGTTCCGTTGAATGCTGCGGCATGACGGCTCCGTGGCACGTGGGCGATTTAGTCTGTCTAACACCACGCGTACACGCTTACAATGGGAGAAGTTTAATCTGTTTCGTCAGCCGTCCGGGTGAAACCGTATGAATTTACGTGAAGGCCCCGCCGATCTCATTCATAGTCCTGGAAACAAAGGTGATTTTAACTTTGGGCCTTTCCGGTTAAGTCCTTCCTCCCGGAAGCTCTGGCGGGATGGCTCTCTGATTCCACTCACACCGAAAGAGTTCGACACTCTCTCGGTTTTGGTGGAGAACTCCGGTCAACCGGTGAGCGTTGAAAGACTACTGCAATTGGTTTGGGGTGATGTCGCGGTCGACCCCCGTAATGTGCCCCAGCAGACCAGCCGTTTACGAAAAAAGCTAGGAAAGGATGATGACGGTCAGGATTACATCCAAAACATTCCGAATGTTGGATACATACTGACCTGTAGCGCGGCGTCCACGCCGGTCGATGGCACGGCCCACGCCCCATCCGATCGCGTTCCGGAGAAATCTGGCAGTGCATCCCCGGATCCGGCTCTACTCCAGCAAAGGGGGATGGGTCCAACCCGCCGTCTACAGGCCGTCAGGATCGGTGTAGTTGTTCTCGCGTTGGGAGCTTTTGTCGCCGCCATTCTGGCGAAATGGATCACCACCGAACGTCCTCTCGAAGTGACCTCGACCACGCCTCTGACTGGAGATGGCATGCCGAAATCGGCCCCGATCTTCACGGATGGCGAGCACGTCTACTTCATAGAAATCCGCGGTGGGCGGTATGTTCTGTTCTCGGTGACAGCCACTGGGAGCGGCCTCCACCGCCTGGAATTGCCTTTTCCCCAGGGAGTTCTCCTGGATATCGCGTCAGGAACTCGTTTTCTGGTGCGTGCGCCGAACAGCCGCGGCGAGGTATTCCTCTGGACTTGGACACCCGGCCAAGACCCAAAAGCCCTCGGCGCGACGCGCGCCGACGACGGCGCGTTTGGATCCGAATCCGAAGTTATTGAGCTGTTCCAGGGGACTGGGACTGGCACGACTGCCAGAATTCGTTGGACTAAATCGGGTAAAGAAATGCCGGTTCCCCTGGCGAACGGCTTACTAAACCATCCCCATTGGTCGAATGCGCGACATGTCGTGCGCTTCACGTCGCTCGACTACGAAAGGGAAGCCTCCGCCCTTTGGGAGGCCGCTCCCAGTGACGTTTCACCTCACCGTCTGGATGCTTATCCGCCACGGAGTTCCTATGGCCGTTGGAGCCTCGATGGTCGGTTATTCGTATTTCTCGCACACGATCAGAGCAAGCCGGAGTGGCAAGGGCAGTCGGATATCTGGGCGGCGGACGAGCGTTTGTTCCCCTACCAGATCCAAAAACCGCCTCCGGTCAGGCTTACTCACGGGCCAACGAACTATCTGGCTGCGATTCCGAGTATTGATGGAAAACGAATCTTCGCGTTGGGCAAGCAGGAGCACGGCGAACTGGTGCGCTTCGATCAGCGGGCGGGTGTTTTCCTGCCATTCGCCAGGCCCCTTTGGGCCATGCAGACCGACTATTCTCGAGATGGAAAGTGGATCGCATACGTCCGCTATCCGGAGCGAACTCTCTGGAAGATGAGACCGGATGGAAGCGATCAGGTTCAACTGACCACTTCGCACATCGGCGTTCATGGACCGCACTGGTCTCCCGATGGCTCGCGGATCGCATTCATGGGAGAGCCCGCCTTAGGAAGGTACAGGCTCTACGTGGTGCCTGCCAGTGGTGGCGAGCCTAAAGAGCTGGCGCCCTTCGATACTGCGGATCAGGGCATCCCAACCTGGGCACCGGACGGCCAGCGAATTGTGTTCGGCGAACTCCTGAATCGAAAACCGACAAGCGAGATGTCGGTCCAACTCCTGAACCTCGCTACCAACTCCCTGGAACGGCTGCCCGGCTCCAGGGGCGTCTGGACCCCCCGTTGGTCGCCGGACGGCCGGCAGATTCTGGGCATCTCTTCGGACCAACATCGACTGGTTTTGTTCAACTGGACTACGCGAACTTGGCAGGATCTCACGACGTTCGTTTTCATTAGCGATCCTTCCTGGTCGGCTGATTCTACCCATATTTACTTCGTGGGCCGCAATCAAGACCTTAGCGACCGTGCCTACTATCGGACCTCCCTCCCGTCCAATAAATTGGAACGTATATTGGATCTTAGTTCCTTCGAGGCTGCGGAGGACGAATGGTTTGGTGTGACCCCTGACGGCACGCCTTTAGCCGTGAAGTCGAGTCAGGTAACCGAGATCTACGCCCTGGAATTGCGGCGTTGACTTACACCTGAAATTGAATCCCTTGCGCCAGCGGCAACTGCGTCGACCAGTTGATCGTATTCGTCTGCCGGCGCATGTAGGCCTTCCAGGCATCGCTGCCTGACTCGCGGCCGCCGCCGGTATCCTTCTCGCCGCCGAACGCGCCGCCGATCTCCGCGCCGCTGGTGCCGATATTGATGTTGGCAATCCCGCAGTCGCTGCCGCGGTGACTCAGGAACGTCTCGGACGCGATCAGATTGGTGGTGAACATCGCCGACGACAGTCCCTGCGGCACATCATTGTGCCAGTGGATGGCCTCGTCCAGATGATCGAACTCGACCAGATAGAGGATCGGTGCGAAGATCTCCTCCTTGAGAATCGGCATTTCGGGACGCGCACGCACCAGCGTAGGCTGGACGAAGCATCCCATCATGCGTTCGCCGCCGATCAGAATCTCGCCGCCCTGCTCGCGAATTCGCTGGATGCCGTCCATCATGTCGTTGACCGCCCGGCGATTAATTAGCGGTCCCATGATCGTGGTCTCTTCCATCGGATCGCCGATTCGGACCTGTCGATACGCCTTCACCAGCGCGTCGATGATCTTCGGCGCAATGCCTCGCTGCAGGAAGAGGCGGCGCGTTGTGGTGCAGCGCTGGCCCGCAGTCCCGACCGATCCGAAAAGCACGGCGCGCAGCACCAGATCGGGATTGGCGTCGTCCATCACGATGATGCCGTTGTTACCGCCGAGTTCCAGGATCGATCGCCCCAGCCGCTCGGCCACGACAGCAGAAACGTGACGCCCCACTTCGGTCGAACCCGTGAAGCTGATGAGCGGAATACGGCGGTCGTGGATGATCGTCTCGCCAATCGGACGGCTCGGCCCGATCACCAGGTTAAAGATGCCTTTCAGGTCGTGGCGGTCGAGCACGCGATTGCAGATCTTCTGCACCGCGATGGCGGTCAGCGGCGTTTCGGAGGACGGACGCCACAAGACGCAATCGCCGCACACGGCTGCGATCATGGCGTTCCATGCCCAGACGGCGACGGGAAAATTGAACGCGCTGATCACACCTACGATGCCCAACGGGTGCCACTGCTCGTACATCCGATGGCCGGGGCGTTCGCTGTGCATGCTGAGTCCGTACAACTGCCGCGAGAGGCCCACCGCGAAATCGGCGATGTCAATCATCTCCTGCACTTCGCCGAGTCCTTCGGGCAGAATCTTGCCCATCTCAAGGGTGACGAGTGCGCCCAGATCGGCCTTGTGGAGGCGCAGTTCATCGGCGATTTCGCGCACGATGTCGCCGCGTTTGGGAGCGGGAAGCATGCGCCAACTGACGAAGGCGTCGGCGGCGCGGGCCATCACTGATTCGTAGTCATCGAGACCGGCCATCTGCACTTTGGCGAGAACTTCACCTGTGGCGGGATTAAGCGAGTCGAGTTCGGCGCCGGAGGGAGTGCCGATCCAGTCGCCATAACAGGCGCCGGAGTTCAGCGGCTCGATGTGAAGGGATTCGAGGATCTCAGGAATGGCATTGCTGACGGAAGGCACGCTTCCATTTTAAGACGTGGCGCAGAGAATCGATCTGCCGGCGTCAACGGTTTCGGAGCGCCCGGGTCCATTCCTGTCGGATACCGTGCGCTCCCGAAACGTCTCGACACGAGTATCGAGACGGCAGAACAGGGAGTCTCTGCGCCACGTCTTGCTTGAGACTACTGTACGTCGAAATCGGCGGAGCGGGTCATGCTGCGGCCGGCTCCGTCCATCGCGACCAGTTCCAAACGGTAAGCACCGGGAGTCAATCCGGTCACCGGCAGTTTTAATCCGATCGGCACCACCGGATTGCCCTTGCGGATGAAGTTATTCACATTCACCCCGCCGGAATCCACCTTGGGAGGCCCGCCCTTGCGGTCCGAGACCTTCAATTGCACCTGCAACCCAGGCGGCGTCTCGTCCATCATCTTCGGGTCGTAGACCTCCACGTACAATGCGACGTTGTCCGTGGGCTTAAACCGGGCCAGACCCGCGGGATCGAACTGATAGTTCAGCGCGATCAGCGGCGCCCGGCCTTCGAGAAGTGCTGCGTCCATGTTGGCCTCTACTTCCGCCACCTTGTGGAAGCTCGCACATAGCGCGAGGGCGCTGACCATGAACATATTGCCGTCATAAGGATCGATGTTCAAGGGTGCCTCCAACTTGCCGAAACTCTCGCCGCCGGAAGTGAAGGCAACTTTCAGGGTGTATTTGCCCGACGCTACATCGAACTGGTTCTCGTAGTGGTAAGGCTTTTCCGTGAACTGCTCCATTTGCTTCTTGTCATCGAAATCGATCTTCACGGTATCGCTGAAGCGCGCTGCCACGGCGGCGTTTTCCCGGTATACGATGCCCAGGACGTTCAACTCGGCGTGCTGCTTGCCCTTGAGCTTGTCGAATTTGAAATCCCCCGCGGGCATATCGATGGCGACGTTCACTCGCGCGGTATCGGGCGAAGTGTAAAAATACGGCGTCGCCATGGAAGCCTTGATGCTGCCGGCCTCGGTTCCAGTCGCCTGGGTTTCCAACTGCTTTTCGACGGGCTTGCCGGCCAGCACGTCCACGGATTTGGAATTGCAGTATCCGGTGCGCGCCCGCCAGTTTGTTCCGCTGCGATTCACCTTGACCTTCAAGACGTGGCAATCGCCTTCCTTCGAATCGGGCGGGGTGTAGCCCACAATGTAGTATTCGCTCTGCTCTTTGCCGATCTTTTCGAGACCGCCGAGAAGGTCGTTGGTATTGACGATCACGAAGCCGCCAGTGCCTTCCGCCAGCATATAAAGCACCTGTTGATTGGTGGTCGCGGTTTCGGGGAATCGAGGGATGATTTCGCGGCTGCGCCCGAACGGGCCGTTGATGTTGCCGTTGCCCGGACCCAGATTGGGATTGCCGCCGCCACCCCCGCGGGCGCCGCCTGAATTCGCTCCGGTGTTTCCACTGTTTCCAGGATTGGAACCGACCCCGCCGCGGCCGCCGCCGAATCCGCCACCAGTAGTTCCGCCGCCGGTGGTACCACCTCCAACGGCGCCACCGCGGCCGCCGCCGGCACCGCCACCGGCTCCTCCTCCGGCGCCGCCGCCTCCGGCACCACCGCCGCTCGTGCCGCCACCGCCGCCACCACCGCTAGTACCGCCTCCACCGCCGCCGCCCCGCCCTTGTTCGGGCAGATAAGCGGTCAGAAAGCTCGCGACCTGCAATACCGGCTCCCCAGCCATCGCCAGACCTAAACTCCAGCTCGCGGGAGCCAATGCGGCCATACGCTCCGGCGCCGGCGCTCCCATCACTGCCCCCCGCGGGCCGCCAAACGGAAACTGCGTGGGACCAACCAGGCCGCGCACATCGATCGGATACACCGCCACGTTCGCGCGATTGCAGGCATCGATCGCGGCAGTCAATTCCGGCCGGAACTCAGGTGTTAGCGGGAAACCGGAAGTGAACAGGACCAGGGACTTGCGGCCGGGCACATCGGAGAGGTTCTTGGCCAATTGCCGCAGCCCCAAAAGCACCGTGCGAACTCCAAAGTCGGCACCGCTGCCAGGACCGCCCAAACGCGGCATCCCGGGCGTATTCACCGGACGCGTCGACGTGGCGGACGTCTTGTTGTTAGTCACCACCTGCTTCAGCCGTTCGGCATCATCGGTGAAGTTCTGCGAGATCTGCAGGCTGCCGCCGAAATTCACGATCGCCATCAGGCGATTCGCGCCAGCGTTTTTGTCGATGAATTTTCCCGCTTCTTGCCGAGCGCGAACCTGATCGCCCATGTCCATCGACGAGTTGTCGAAGAACAACACCATGTAGCGCCGCTGATTGTTGGCCGGCGCCGCGGGATCCGCGCCAAACTGGAAAGTCTTCAAGCTCTGTTCTTTGTTGTCTTCCCAGACCTTGAAATCCTTCATCGCCAGGTCGCTTACGTAATTGCCCTTCTTATCGGTCACCACGACGTCCACCAGGACGAGTCGGGTCTCCGTCCGGATCGTCGGCTCCCCCGCGGGCGGGGGTGGAATGTTGGCCGGCGGGTCCTGAGCCCAAGCGCCGGCTGTCAACAAAACTCCGCTCAATAATATGCCGCGAAACTGCATTTCCTGCGAACCTCCCTTACGGAATCTCCACGGAGCCGTTGGCCGCGGACATCTGCTGGCCTTCGGCATCCCTCACCACCAGCCGGACAAGATAAACTCCCGGCTTCACATCAAACGTAGTCCTCACCGTGATCCCCGTGTCCGCGCGTTTCTCGATGGTCTCATCCTTCAACCGCATCTCCACCAGCTTCTGATTTCCGGTGACGTAGTTGCCGTTGCGGTCGAAAAGCGCGGAGACAATTGTCAGATCGTTGCGGTTGCGCCCCTCGACCTTGCGCAGTCGAAGACGCTTCAGATCCACGTGCGTCAGTACCGTCACCTTTGCGCTGGTATCGCTAGCCTTGAAGAACTGGGTGTGCAGATCGATCGGCAGATCGTGCATCTCTTCGCGCGAGAAGATCGCCTCCCGCAGCTCTTCCTTCGCATTTTCCGCTGCATCCGAGAGATGTTTGGGCGCGTAATAGCCGCGCCGCGCGGTGGTGACCAACCCCTCGGGGTCCTTCAACGTGACCTTCAACGCATGAAAGGCGCCATCCATTTTGAGGTTTTGGGGAGAGAAGCCCAGCACGTAAGAATACTCTGGAACCGCGGCCACTTGTTTGAAGCCCGCTGCCAGGTCGTTATTGTTCTCGAAGAAAGCCCCGCCCGTTCCGACGGCCATTTCTGCCATCACATCGGCTTGCGCCCGCGCTGCCTCACGCTCGTATTGTGCTTTGATGCGGCCAAAATACTGGTTTCTGGGGCTTACCTGGCTGGCATCGAATGTGGCATCGGTATAGAGACCGCGGGCATCCACGGAACTGATGATGACGCTATTCCGGATCGCGAGGTCGATCACTTCCGATTTTTCCTGTTGCTGCTCGGGAGTGATGAATCCAGGAGATGCCAGGATCAATGTGCGCTGGCCCGGCATGGCTGCCATTCGCCGGATTACTTCCTTCATCACAATCAGCGAAACACGTGTTTCATGCGCGCCGCTAGTCATCTCGCGGCGCGCCGCTCCATCCGCAAAGCGCGTCGCGGTCTGCATCGAATTCGGGTCGTTGGGATCGAGATTCAAGCAGATGATCGTCTCGAGTGCGGCGGCGTTCAGAGCCGTCTGATCGTTCTTGTTGGCGATCATGTCCGCCATGTAATAGCTCAGGTCGGGGCAATCCGCGATGCCCTTGCCCGCTATAGGGTGCGGCATCAGCTTCAGCAGCGTGGCGTAGAACTTATCCCGATCGTCGGTGAATTCCAGTTCGATCTGGCCGGAGGTCGTAAAAATCGCAGCACGCTCATTGGGGCCCATCGCGGCCATGTGATGGCGCGCAGCCTCGCGTGCGCGAATCAGGTCGCCGGTGGCGATGTGGATGTCGTCAAACAAGTACGCCACGAAGCGCTCCGGCGCATCGGAAGGCAGCGTCTGATCGGGTGTCTTGTCGCCCGGCTTTTCGTCGGATTCGCCTTTCCCCTTGTTCAAGCCTTTTTCCGCGGCGAACTTGGTGATGACCTGAATCTTGCCCTTATCGAGCAGTTGGAAGTCTTCCTGGTGGAGTCCGCCGACCGCGTGGCCTTGTTTATCGCGGACCACTACCGGCACCATCACCAGGTTTACCCGCGCTTTGAAGGTTGCCGGCTCGTCGTGTGTGACGGTCTCGGGCGGATTGGGATTCGAAGGGGGAGTGGCCGCTTGCGGCGCGGCGGGCGTCTGCGGAACCGGTGCGGGAAGCGAAGTTTGGTTCGGTGGAGGCGGCTGATTTGCAGGTGGTGCGACCTGCGGAGCAGGGTTCTGGCCCAGCCCGACAGCGATGGAGAGCAGGGCCAGCGAAATGCCTGTCACGAGAGGGCGTTTACTGTATCCCATAGCGTTGCTGCCAGACTGAGGCATTTTAGTGTTCGTTTCAGCCATGATAGGTCATAGTCAAGCCGTACACAATGCCGGGGGCTTTCCAGCTTGGAGTATAATCGACCGTTATGTTCCATCCCGCGCCCACGAGGATTGCGCTGGCCGGAGGCGTTGCTTTAGCTCTGGCGGTTCTGCAGGGAGCGCCCTTCCCGCAAACTCCACAACCCAATTCCGAGCCGAATCCGTATCGCACGGTGGAACACTGGTTTACCCTCCCGGAGGGACGCACCATGGGTTCGACGAGTTCCGTTTTCGTCGCGCCCAATGGACATATCTGGGTGGCCGATCGCTGCGGTGTGAATTCCTGTGCGAATTCCAAACTCGACCCGGTATTCGAGTTCGATGCCAACGGCAGACTGTTGCGCAGCTTTGGTGGAGGCATGTTCGTCTTTCCGCATAGTTTGCTGATGGACCGCGACGGCAATCTTTGGATCTCCGATGGCCAAGGCGTCGAAGGAAAGGGACAGCAAGTCCTGAAGCTCAGCCAGGATGGCAAAGTCCTGATGACTTTGGGCAAAGCAGGTGTGGCGGGTGATGGACCAGACACCTTCAATCAGCCGAATGCCGTGGCGATCGCGCCCAACGGGGACATTTTCGTTTCCGACGGACACAATGTGGGCCGCGGGAATGCGCGCGTGATCAAGTTTTCGAGGGACGGAAAGTTCATCAAACAATGGGGCGGCCACGGATCGGGCCAAGGTCAGTTCGAGATGCCCCACACGCTGGCGTTCGATTCCAAAGGCCGCCTGTTCGTCGGCGACCGCGGCAACAATCGGATTCAGATCTTCGATCAGGATGGCAATTTCCTGGAAGAATGGAAGCAGTTCAGCCGTCCCAGCGGGATTTTCATCGACGCTCACGACGTGATCTATGTGACCGATTCCGAGTCCACCGACAAAGACGGCTACGGTCACAATCCGGGCTGGAAGCGCGGCATTCGTGTGGGCAGCGCCAAAGATGGCAAGGTGATGGCGTTTATCCCCGATCCGTCGCCGGGAACCGCGGTTACGAGCGCCGCGGAAGGCGTGGCCGCGGATGCCAGTGGGGTCATCTACGGCGCTGAAGTCGGACCCAAGGACGTCAAGAAATACGTCAAAAAGTAACCCAGACGTGGCGCAAACGCCGCTCCTATTTGGCGCTTCGAGACTGCTCTCGACGTTTTTGGGTCGTCTACCAACTCCCGTCTCGTGACGTCGAACGCGGACAGCAAGCTCATCTGCTTGTTGTCAAATGCCGACACCAAGTACAAAGCACCACGCGTTAAGACCACTTCGTGGTGCACACTCGAAACGTCTCGACTCATTCATGTCGAGACGGCAAGCACGGGTGCCGGCGCGACGGTACTAGCAAGTCCACAATTCTTATAAAATTAGTCCAACACAATTTTTTTGGGCCTGGCGGACCGGTAAAACGGGAGAGGGAATATGGGCGAATTCTTTGTCAAGCTCTTCGATTCTGATTTCATGGGCCACGGCTACTGCTACCTGTGGAAACCGGACATAGTCCGACTGCACGCGACATCCGACGGACTGATTGCACTCTCCTATTACTTCATTCCGCTGGTGCTGATCTACCTCGTGCGGCGACGACGCGATCTGCCTTTCCACTGGATGTTTTTGATGTTCGGCGTCTTCATCCTGGGCTGCGGCACCACGCATCTGATGGAAATCTGGACCTTATGGCACGGGACCTACCGATTGGCCGGTGTGATCAAGGCCATTACCGCGGCCGCCTCTGTAGCCACTGCCGTCGCTTTGATCCCGATGGTGCCGAGGGCCATGCAGCTGCCCAGCCCGTTCCAGTTGCAGGCGGCAAATCTCGAGCTGGAAAAAGAAATTGCGCGGCGCAAAGTGGTGGAAGAGGCGCTCGAAACGGAGCGCAATTTTGTAGGCGCGATATTAAATACGGTGGATACGATTATCACTGTACTCGATTTAAAAGGAAGAATTGTCCAATGCAACTCGGCATGCGAGCAGGTCTCCGGGCGGTCTAGCCGGGAACTAAAGGGCCGGCATTATCGCAATTTATTTAACACCCCAGAAGAGGCGGAACATTTTCAGAGCCTGATCGAAGAGTCCCAAGGCGGACATCGGAGCGCTCTGGAGAGCCACTGGACCGCTCCGGACGGCCATGATCGGGTGATCTCGTGGACGACGACGATTCTGACGGACGCAGCCGGCAGGACACGCCACATCATCGCCGCGGGAGTGGACATCACGGAGTCGAAACAATTGCAGAAGGCGGTGCTCGACATCAGCGCGCGTGAAGAGCGTCGCATCGGACAGGATCTGCACGATGGTTTGGGACAGCAATTGACGGGGATCGCATTCCTGAGCAAAGTCCTCGCACATCGATTGGCCGAGCAGTCGTTTCCCGCGGCTCCGGACGCCGCGAAGATTGTCGAACTGGTGAATGGCGCCATCAACAAAACCCGTGAATTGTCGCACGGACTACTTCCCGTCACGTCCGACGCCTTGGGTTTGGTCTCGGCCCTCGAGCGGCTTTCGCGGGACGTGGACAACTTGTTTGGGGTTGTCTGCACCTTTATCAGCGAAGAATCGATCCTGGTCTATGACGAAGATGTGGCCACACACACGTACCGCATCGCGCAGGAGGCGGTGAACAATGCGATCAAACACGGGCATCCTACACTGATTGAGATGAGCCTCCTCCGAAATGGCGAATCGGTAGTGATGACGGTGCGGGATAACGGCATCGGCCTGGCCCAGAATTCAGGAGCCTCCGGGAAAAAAGGCATGGGCCTGCATATCATGAACTATCGCGCCAAGATGATCGGAGCAGAACTGAAGGTGGAACGCGGGCCGAAGGGCGGAACCGTGGTGGCGTGCCAGCTACGTCTGCCGAAGCACGTCGAAGAGTGAGGATTAAACGGCCGCTGTGCTGCCGCCGCTGACGACCCAACCGTCGGCCAATTGGATGATCCGATGCCCGTATGCAGCATTGGCTTCGGAATGGGTCACTTGCACGATGGTGGTGCCTTCGTCGTTGAGTCTCTTGAACAGCTCCATGATCTCCTTGCCCTGGCTGGAGTGGAGGTTGCCGGTGGGCTCGTCCGCCAGAATCAGCTTGGGATGCGCAATCACCGCGCGAGCGACGGCCACCAACTGCTGTTGTCCGCCGGAGAGCTGGCTGGGATAGAGATCGCGTTTGCCGACGATGTGGAAGCGGTCCAGCGTGTCGCACACCATGGAGGCGCGCTCCGAGCCCTTCACGTTGCGATAGGAGAGGGGGATGTCGAGGTTCTCGTAGACGGTCAGATTATCGATGAGATGGTAACTCTGGAAGACGAAGCCGATGTACTTCTTGTTGAGCTCCACCCGGTCCTTAGGCTTCATGCGGTGGACCATGTGGTTGACGAACTCGAACTCGCCGGTCCAAGCTCCGTCCAACATGCCCAGGATGCTCAGCAGGGTGGATTTGCCGGCTCCGGAAGGGCCCATAATGGTGACGAACTCACCTTCTTTGATCTCCACGTTGACACGGCGGAGCACGTAGCTGCGTCCATAGCCGCCTTCGTAAAACTTCTCGACGTTGCGAAGTGTGATCATTCGATTAACATTTCCATTTTGGCACAAAGGGAGGGCACTCCCTTACGGCTCGTGGCTCGTATCGGAGCCGTTGCTTTCGTGTCGGAGTCGTAGCGGCAGAGGTCAGTATTGGTGCGGGAGGGCTTAACTCATCACCCGGCGGGACCAGTTGGAGCGAATGGAGATGCCGCCGTTTACATTATTCACGTGAATCTGCGCGCCTCCACGATTCAAGGTGGTCCGGAGCCGATGCCCACCCGTGGCCCTGAAGACATGCCCGAAATCGGAGTCAATACCTCCGCTCAGATTGTGGGCGAACAACTGAGCCCCGGTTCCCGATGGAATCGAAAGCTTGATTGGTCCGTTCACGGAGCTGAGCGAGATCGAATTCGCCCGGCTGACCCGGTTGAAGTCGGCTTCCAGAATCCCGTTAATCGTCGAAAGATCGGCCTGTCCGCCCAAACGTTCGGCCCTGATGCTGCCATTGATGGATGACGCCTTGATCGAACCCTCGATACCGCTGATGGAAAGCCCGCCGTTTACCAGCTTCACATTCTCCAACGTGGCGTTTCGTGGAACCGTGATTCGGTATTCGACGCTCGCCGGATGCTGCGCATCCGCGCCGGCGTACTGCGTATGGATGGAAACTAAGTCGCTGGAGCTGTCCACGACGATGCGGGCATCGTCCAATTGCTTGGGGTCGCGCGACTTTTTAATGGCTTGCACCAGCACTTCATCCCGATCCCAGGCGGTGATGCGCACGTCGCCATAGAGATTCTGAATGACCACGTGTCCATTCGGACTTAGAGCATAAGTCTGTTGAAACTCAGCCTTCGGAGTTCCAACAATGCTCGCATAGGCACCATTCCCAGCAGTCAACGCCAGCAATAATGCAAAGGTACCCGACAACCGTCCAACCATGGCGCCCCCCTCCAGTCAGCGCTTCTTTTGGCCCAGTTTCTTTCCCAGCATGAGAATCTCACGAGCCAGATACCGGGGCAGAACGATCGCGACGCCTCCGTACGCGATCTGCGCCCCGGCCCGATGCCGCTGGCAGGAGAGAAATCTCAGGCCACTACGTCTTGGCAGACTCCATGCTTTCTTCGACGATTCGGCCGTCAAACAAGCGAATCGTGCGATCCGCGAACTCTGCGTACCGCGGGTCGTGGGTCACCATGCAAATCGTCGAACCCGCCTGATGCAACTCGCGGAGCAGGTTCATGACAGCCTCGCCGTTGGCCGAATCCAGGTTTCCAGTCGGCTCATCCGCGAGCAGAATCAACGGATCTCCCGACAAGGCGCGCGCCACCGCCACGCGCTGCTGTTGACCGCCCGAGAGTTGCGATGGGTAGTGTTTCATGCGGTGCGACATTCCCACCCGTTCCAGGGCTTCCTGCACCCGGCGTTTCCGCTCGGACGAAGGCATACCTCGATAGGTCAGCGGCAGTTCTACGTTCTCGTAGACGGTCAGGTCGCCAATTAAGTTGAATGCCTGGAAAATAAATCCGATTTCGCGGTTGCGAATGCGAGCCCGCTCAGAGAGCTTGAGGCCGGTAACGGGCTTGCCATTGAGGTAGTAAGTGCCGTCGCTAGGGGTGTCCAACAATCCCAGGATCGCCAGCAGGGTTGATTTCCCGCAGCCGGATGGACCTGCGATCGACAGATACTCTCCTTTCTTGACATCGAAATGGACCGCCGAAAGCGCGTGCGTTTCCACTTCGTCGGTGACGAAAACCTTACTCACATTCTCTAGGCGAATCAGCGGTTGCGATCCATTATCCATCGTCATATCCCTTCTTTACGTGAGTCCCGAACCTTTAGTTCAACTTAATCCGATCGTAATTGTCATACGCGGACATATCCGAGAGGATCACGCGATCCCCTACCCTGAGCCCTTCTTTGACTTCGATCGTGTTGACCGAACTGCGGCCGAACGTGACCTTGACGGCGTTGGCGTACTTGCCCTCGGGCTCAATTTTGAAGAGCCGTACAGTGCTGTTTTCCTGGCCGAAAACGGGGCGGCCGACAAAGACCACATCATTCAGCTTTTCGAGCTGGATCGTGCCGTCGACGCTCAGGTCCGGGCGCGCGCCCAGCGGCAAGGTCCCCGTGAGTGCGACATCCACGGTCACGGTGCCGTTCAGGATCGAAGGATCGATGCGCGAGACCTTGCCTTCGATTAAGCCGTTGGAGCCGCCGCCCGCCAAGCGGGTATCGATGACGGCCGGCTGGCCGGGTGCGATGTCCTTAACTTGTGTTTCTGCGATCTTCAATTCAGCCTTCAGATGAGACGGCTGAGCCACCTTGCCCAGAGGGGTCCCCGCAGTGACTTTCTGTCCTTCTTCGACCGGGACCATGGGTGGAGGCAACGCCTGCAGGGTGCCGTCAAAACCGGCGCGCACCTTTAGCTGGTCCACCTGACTCTTCTTCAACTCATACTCGGCTCGAAGTTGATCCACCTTCACCTGCTGGGCGGCAAGCTGGGCCTCTTCGCTGCGAGAATAGGTGGCCAGACGGGTCTGTTCAATCTTGAAACGCCCCGCCAGCTCAGTGGCCTTTACTTCGGAAATCTTGGCGTCGACGTCCGGCAGGAGTTTCTCCTTGGCCAATGCGAGGTCGCGGTCAGCCTGCAGCCTGGCGGTACGAAGATCCGCTTCCACCTGGGCAGCGGCGGATTGCATGTCGAGCAGCGACTTTTCGAGAGTTACCTTCAGGTTGTTGTAGTCCGCCTGCGCGGCCTTCATGGCGAACTCGGCGTCCAGGAGTTGCGTTTCCAGCTCAGGGCTGGTCATCTCCATGACGATCGAATCGGCCCGCACCGGGGTACCCGGGCGAATCAGGATGCGTTGTACCCGACCATCGGTGATCGCAGTCATGAGCATGGTATCGGTCGGAACGAGAGTGCCCAAACCGCGGACTTCCCGCAACATGGGGCCACGCTTGACCTGGTCTGGCCAGAGTGTCGACATTTCCACACCGGGCGCCGCCGGCTTTAGCTTCTGCAGTCCGATCGTGGTTCCGCCGGCGACCAATACCAGTACCACGCTGGTGACGGTCCAACGGATGACTTTTCTTTTGCCCGCGCCTTTGCGTTGAATATCCATTTTGATTTCCGGGCCTCTTGAAGGGCACGGAGTCTGCCAAATGTCGATTGGGCTTAAATCTATGACGTTTCGGAACTAAGAACGGATAGGCAAAGTTTTGGGGTGTTCGCTTCTGGGACGTTCTGTGCAGGGGTGGGAAAGAAGCGGGGGTTGGGGGTTAGGGGTTGGCGAAGAGGCTCGCTTCGCTCGTGCCACCCCTCCACGTTGGCCCCGGCGAGCGAGGCCAGCCTCTTTCCCCCCCCCCCCACCCCTAACCCCCAACCCCTGTTTTTAGGAATCCGGGACCCACCGTGAGATGGTGGCTGATGGAGTCGGGAACGACCAGGAAGAGGAAGAAGCCGACCGTCGCGTGTGCCAGGCCCAGAAACCATAAGTTGTTGTGTTTCTGATAAATGCGGGCACAGATGTAGCCTGTAACCAGAGTTACAGCCATCAGGAACAGGTTGGGCAGATGGGCGCTCGAGAACAGTGCGGCAGCCGCCATCGGCGCCGAACGGGGCGATAGTACGGCGGTGAAGCGATTCAGGAAATACCCGTTCAGGATGTATTGCTGAAAGAGTCCCCACGGCAGATAGGCCATCCAGGCGACCAATGCCCGATCGAAAGGAATGGCGCGGGTGGTCTGCAGCAGGATCCCGGCCGCCAACATCAACAGGGCAAGCAGCGCCAAGGCCGGGGTGTACTCTTCCCAGCATTCCGACCAATGGACTGCCTGGAAACCAAGGGTGCGCGCCGGTTCGTGGCGAAGCCAATGCGAAAGCAGCATCAGCCCCAGAATGAGCAGCCACTCGAAGGGATGGCGGGAGCGCAATCCCCAGATGTACTGCATGATCATCGCGAAGACCAGAACTGGCTCCAGAATCGCGGCCCGGCGTGTGGTATCGGCTGACATCGGTCCTGCTCAGAAGAAGAAGTGCTTGGTCCAGTCCACCATCGTGTGCAAGGCGGCTGAGGACAGCACAGTAGATCCACTGTCAAAGACCGATCCGTACGCCCAACCCGCTACAGTGGCGACGATCATATAGCGCCAATTTGGCACGGGTTGGGGACCATTGTCGAGATGTGCTGCACCGAAAATCACACTTGCCAGGAGCAGGACGCGCCAGTTCCGTCCGAATCGCTGCATCAGAAGGTTCTGGATGAGAGCGCGAAACAGGATCTCCTCGGGCACTGCCGTTCCGGCGAAAATTATGCCGACGGCGGCGGCCATGCGGCTGCCGGCTTGGGTGGGCAGGTGAGGCATGGGGATGAAGCCGATCGCAATTCCGCAGACGATGAGCACAGGGGCCACGATCGCGAAACCGGCCAGGGGGAGCCAGAAGTCGCGGCGGTTGCGCGGCAGGTTGTATTTCATGCCGCTGAGGCCGCGGTATCCAAGGAACAGAACAAGTCCTAATAAGATGGCGATTCCATAGGCAACGCTGTGCAGAAATCCTTGAGCGGGGCGCGGCACCAGGCTTCCTCCCGCCGCAAACTCGAGCGGAAGCCAGATGAGTAGGACGGCCACGAAATCGAAAAGATGAGGCTTGCCGCCTGAGGACAGACGGACACTTACCACAGGACAGATGGTATAAATCAATACCATCAAAGAGAGCGGCAGACTCACCACGCCGACCATAGCCGCCGCTCCGCAGAAAATGGCGGTCAGCAAAAACGGAAGAGCCCAGATCAGAGCAGCCCTGTTGTAGAACAGCGCCTGGAGTCTCTTTTGGAGCGGCGAAATGAATAAACTGAAGACTGCGGCGAGGAGTAGCGCGAGAACCAGCGTTTGCATCCGGCGAAACGCTCCGTGGCTCCTTCAGTCTAACGCGAACGGTATGGTACGTGCTCGGTTAGGATCCACGGAAACGAAATGAGTCAAACACGTGCGGATGCATTCGTCTTCTTCGGCGCCACGGGCGATCTCGCCTACAAGAAGATCTTTCCTGCTCTCCAGACTCTGGTGAAACGCGGCGAGCTGAACGTGCCGATTATCGGAGTCGCCAAATCGGGCTGGGGCCTCGAACAACTGAAAGCGCGGGCTCGCGACAGTGTAGAGCATTATGGCGGAGTGGACGCGGATGCGTTTGCCAAATTGACCGCGCAACTACGGTATGTCGACGGCGATTACAACGACGCCGCGACCTTCCAGCAGTTGCGAAAGGAATTGGGCGATGCGAAGCACCCAGTGCATTATCTGGCGATCCCGTCGAGCGTGTTCGAGTTGGTGTTCGAGCAACTGCAAAAGTCGGGATGCGCCGAAGGAGCGCGTGTAGTAGTGGAGAAGCCGCTCGGTACGAATCTGGCCTCCGCACAAGAGCTGAACCGGACACTGCACAACATCTTCGCGGAGGAAGACATTTTCCGGATCGATCACTACCTCGGCAAGAACACCGTGCAGAATCTGCTGTTCTTCCGGTTTACGAATTCGTTTCTCGAGCCGATCTGGAACCGGCAATATGTGAGAAGCGTGCAGATCACGATGTCAGAGAGTTTCGGTGTGCAGGGCCGGGGCAGTTTTTACGATCACACCGGCGCGATCCGCGACGTAGTGCAGAATCATATTCTGCAGGTGCTGACGAACATCGCGATGGAGCCGCCGCCCGGCAGGGAGACGGAGGTTCTGCGCGATGTCAGAGTGATGGTGCTGCGCGGCATTCAGTCGTTGCGGCCGGAAGACGTAGTGCGCGGGCAGTTTCGCGGGTACCGGCAGGAGCCCGGCGTCGATCCGCAGTCGAGCGTAGAGACGTTCGTCGCCCTGCGGCTGTTTATCGATTCGTGGCGCTGGAAAGGAGTCCCGTTCTACATTCGCGCCGGCAAATGCCTGCCAAATACCGTTACGGAGGTGATCGTGAAGCTCTGCCGGCCGCCGGCGATCTTCGTCGACGTCGATCCCCCCCCGAACTACCACCGCTTTCGTGTGACTCCGGACCTGCAGATCGCGGTTGGCGCGTTCCTCAAGGTGCCTGGAGTGGACTCACGAGGAATAGAAAAGGAACTGCTCGTCGATCTGCCGGAAGACAGCAACGAAATGGGCGCATACGAGGAACTGCTGGACGATGCGATGCACGGCAACAACCTCCGTTTCGCACGGCAGGATTATGTGGAGGAGTCCTGGCGGATCGTGGATCCGGTGCTCGATAACGTGGTGCCGCTGCATGAATACGATCCGGGATCCTGGGGCCCTGACGAGGCGAACGCGATCGGGCCGCCGGAAGGCTGGTACAACCCGAAAGCTTAGGCGTGCCGAGCCAGTCGGTGACCTCGGTTTGGGATCGCCCGCGCCACCTTTCCCAGCATCTCAGGGAGCCTAACCCGTAAACGAGGACCGCATAGAAATTCAGCGAATCGACGAGGAACAGCAGCCCCGCTCTGAATCTGGCGGTATCGGTCCATCGCAGACACCAGGAGCGGTTCCCGCCCGCGGGTTACTCCTGCCGCAGCGCGGTCATCGGATCGATGCGCGAAGCACGCCAGGCAGGGCCGTATCCGGCGGCCAGGGCGGCCACCGTGAGCACCGCGACCGAGAGGCCTAGCGTCAGCGGATCGCGGGCCTTCATGCCGAACAGGAAAGACTCCACCAGGTGTGCCGCGGCGTACGCCACCGGCAGTCCGATCACAAACCCGGCGACGGTCAGCAGGAGGACCTCACGCATCACCAGCCAGACCACCCTCCCGGAGCGCGCACCCAGAGCCATTCGGATTCCGATCTCATTGGTCCGGCGAGCCACCGCGTACGCCATGCTGCCGTAAAGACCGACGGCCGCGATCATCAATGCCAGGATCGCGAAGCCGCTGCACAACCGCGCGAAAACCAACTCCTGTTGGATCGTCTGGTTGATGGCGGCTTCCTGGGTCTGGAGGCTGGTGACGGGGATCCGATCGTTCGCCTCCCGCACCACCTGGCGCACCGCATTAGCCAAGGCTAAAGGATCGCCGGCCGCGCGGATTTCATAGATCATCTGCCGGAGAGGCAGCACACCTTGTGAGGCGGCGAGGTAAATCACCGGCGGTACCTCATCCCGGATGTTCGAGTATTGCGCGCGCTTCGATACTCCAACAATCTCGATTGCCACGTTCTTGTTGTTGTTGAAGACGATCTGATGCCCGACGGGGCTGTTATCACCAAAGTAATCCCGTGCAAAGACTTCGTTGACCACGGCAGCCGGGGGCGCGCCTCTGTGGTCGCGCTCATTCAGCGAACGTCCAAGCAAAATCGGGATCTGCATGGTTTCGAAGAAGGACCGGCCAACCATCGCGGTGTTCGCCTGCGGCGTTTTGGGCGGTATGGGCACACCGGGGATGGTGAAGTCGTACGAAGTCATGTTGCCGGAAACGAATGGCATGTGGGACGAGGTGACACTGCGAGCGCCGGGGATGCCGCCAAGGCGGGTCTGCAGATCGTCGTAAAAGCGCAGCATGGAGTCATCGTCGGTATAGCCTGCCTGCCGCGCGTTGATGCTGAACAGCAGCAGGTGTTCGCTGTTGAAGCCGAGTTCGATGGATTTCAGATTGGAGAGCGTGCGGACGAAGAGTCCCGCGGCCACTAGTAACAGAAGCGAGATGGCCACCTGGCTCGCCACCAAAACGTGGCCGAGTCCGATGCGGCGCCATCCACGACCCAAGCCGGCGTGGGGCGCCGTGGATCGAGCCGATTTTAGCGCGGGGGCCAAGTCCACGCGCACGGACTGGAGCGCGGGCGCAAGTCCGAACAGAAGTCCAGTCAGCAGAGAGAGGCCCAGGTTGACGCCGAGCACGTGCCAGTTGATTTCGGCCCGCAGGGTGAAATTCTGATCCCCGTTTGCGAGAAGCGCGGTGAGGAAGCGTATGCCCCAGATGGCGAATAGTACGCCGAGAACTCCGCCCGTAACCGCCAGGAGGACGCTCTCCGTAAGCAGTTGGCGGATCACGCGTCCCCTGCCGGCTCCAAGGCTTAGCCGGACCGCCATTTCGCGCGAGCGCGCCGTCGAGCGTGCCAGCAGCAGATTGGCGATGTTGGCACAGGCGAGCGCCAGGATCAGCGCCACCAGCGTGAGGATCACGAGCAGGGGCTTAGAGTAACGGCGGCGCAGCGTCTCAAGCCCACCGGAGCCTTCGTTTAACAACAGCCCGGGCAGGGTTACGCGTTCCTTATCGTTTTTCGCCTGGTTCGCCACGAAGTTATGGAACACCGGCTCCATCGCGGCTTGCGCCTGAGCCAAAGAAACACCGGGACGCAGACGGCCCATCACCTCAGCCCAGAAGTAGTCGTTGCGGATGTACTTCTCGTTGGGATCCTTGCCTGCAAACGGATCGAGGGCGGCGGAAGCACGCAACGGAACGTACGCGTCGATCGGTCCTTCCGGATTGACACCGAAGAATTCACGCGGTGCAACGCCAATCACGACGAATGGATGGTTGTTGATCTGAATCTTCGCTCCGACGGCTGCGGAAGCATCACCAAAGTGGCGCTGCGCAAAGGTGTGGCTCAGAACCACGGTGTCGGCGCCCAAGTGGTCGTCGGACTGGTCGAGTAGCCGTCCGCCAGCGGGGGCGAGCGCGAGACCTCGGAAGAAATCTCCGGAGACGTAGAGCGCGGGCGCAACGTCTGCCTGGCTGCGAATCGTCAGGGTCAAATTGCCGGCCCGGGCAAAAGCGAACAGGCTCGACCAAATCTGCTGGTTTTCGTGCAACGCCTGAAACGCGGTGTATGGGAACGGATGACCAACCCGTCCGTACTTAGGGTCTGCGAAGGAGGAGCCGCTGAAGGAGTGCGCTACTGCAGGGAACTCCTTGGATCGCCACGTCACCACCACCAGAGACTGCGGATCCGGCACAGGGAGCGCCCGCATCAGGATTGCATCCATGAAACTGTAAATTGCGGTGTTTGCGCCAATGCCGAGAGCCAGGGAGATCGCTGCCATGCCACAAAACAGCGGATTCGCCGCCATGACCCGGAGGGCGTATCGAAGATCCTGAAAAAGCTGGTCCGCCGACATTCTGATCCGCATGCTGATTGGACCTCCTTCGGATTTAAAAGTTAGCAACAAGGCAGGAAGCTTCCGCTGCCTCCCGACGCGAAGCCTGAAAGCCACTCCAGACGTCACAGATCAGGCATCGAGCAGGGGCTCTTGCCAAACACTGCCCGGAAGTTCGGAGTCCCTTTGGTCCGTCACCTGCCTGTACCTGGGCAGCCATCATCTGCAATTCATGTCAGATGGCCGTTAGTCATGATACCCATGCGAACAGTGTCACCACAGTGCCGTCCAGGGCGACCATCGCTACGCTGCGGATCCAGAGGGTTGGCGCGGATATGGCCCCACAAAGGAGAAGCAGAGTGGCGGCATAGGGCAGGACTACGGAGGACCGACGTTTTTCTCCCGCTCGCGCTCCTCGCTCTCGCCCTTGCGAACCCAGACGCCCTGCCGTACCCAGTGATGCGGCCAATTCAACTGCTCCGCGCGAAAGCACTCGCAGATACTGCAACGGCCGGCTGCCAGTCTATTGCCGCACCGCTCGCAGAATTCCACAGACTTGCCCCCGGAGGAAAAGATGCACAGGACAACATTTCGGATTCTACCAGCTAAAGAACCTGGCTTGCATTCGTGTACCGGTACTAAGTACCTGGTTTCAGAAGTCCGACGGCGTATCGCCAGATCGCTTGCTGACGCTCGCGGCTCACAACGAGCCACGACCGTAAGGGAGTGATTCGGGCGATCGGGCATCGCTTGCTTACGCGCGCGGCTCGCAAGCGCACGTATTGCGCGAACGTATTTGGGTAGGTTATGAGCTACTACCGTGAGGGAGTGTTATTGCCAAAATACGAGACCGTATTTCTGAAAGGGTGTGCCAAGTTAAATTGACCATCGCATTCGCGATGCACCACCCCTCCCCCTACATAATCCTGGCAGGTCGCCAGTCGCACGAGAACGGTACTAGTTCAGTGACGGGTTTACCTCGACGAGAAGATCGAAGGTCAGCTTAAAGCACTTCATCCAATCAATTCGATCCACCGCTCAATTTTCCGACGCTGCCAAGGGGAATTCGGGACACGCTCGTGCAGAAAATGATCGAGTGCCGGCCGGAATTGGCAAGATCTGCGTGCTTAGTCACGGATCCCGGCGATTCTATCGAGGTTTCGGGAATTCTCGGCACGTTGGATTGGCGATTGCTAATGTTTGCGGGCCGCCGCGGAGGAGCGTTCATGCAGGGGCACATATTAGCGATCATTCTCACAGGCGTCGCGGTCACTCAGTTTGGCGCGGCGCAAACGTTCTCGGAGTATCCGGTGCCGGCGGGCATTTCGGTGTACGGCATTGCGGCAGGGCCGGACGGAGCGCTTTGGTTCACAGAGGGACTGACTGAAGCGAACTCAATGAAGATCGGCCGGCTTACCACAAGCGGCACGGTGACGGAATTCACAGTACCGCCGCCGAGCTTTGAAGGCGGATATCTGACCGACATCACGCGAGGTCCGGATGGAGCCCTGTGGTTCGGCGAGATCGGCAATCTCGGACGGATCGACACCGCCGGAAACGTCCGGCATTTCCAGTCCGGTGGGGGTCCGCAGGGCAACTGGATTCAGACTGGACCGGACGGGGCGCTGTGGCACGAGGCTACGAGTAATGTCGCGCGGATGGATACATCCGGCAATTACAGCGCGCCCTACGGCGTGCTCGTGGACGATACTTTACAAGGCCTTGGGTTTGGCCAGGATGGCTCGATGTGGGTGACGGTGCAGTTGTCCCCGCGGGATTCCGGAAATCTGCGCCGTCTGACCTTGGCGGGACAGGTAACGGCGGAGTATACGGTGCTCAGCGGTGTGGGACCGATCACGCTGGGCCCGGACGGGGCGATGTGGTTCGAAACCGGGTCTGGACTCGGACGCATCGGCGCGAATGGGGAGGTCACGACACTTCCGATCCACACCAGCGGCTCGATCAGCGATCTCATCTCTGGTCCAGACGGAGCGCTGTGGTTCACCGAGCCGTACGCCAACAAACTCGGACGCGTCACGACGGACGGCGTGCTGACGGAGTACACGCCGCCGCCAGCGCCGAGTGGCTTGCCGCCCTGTCTCTACGCTCAATATGTGGGACCATTTCGAATTACTGTAGGGCCAGATGGCGCCCTCTGGTTCACCGAGCCCTGTGCCAATCGGATCGGCCGTTTCGCACCTGCAGCGCAATCTGTTTCGTGGACGGTCACCGGGAGCCACGTGGGGAACTTCTCCGCGGCGCAGCCCACCGCGTTGTTTACCATCACGGTCACGAACCCCGTAGGCTCCGGTCCCTCGTCCGGACCCGTCACGGTCACGGAATTTCCGCCGGCTAATGTCACCTCAGTGGCGATGTCGGGCGTGAACTGGCAATGTTCCGGGACCCTGTGCACACGCAGCGACGC